>Ga0209467_1000203_pt1 | contig 108303 bp, 99 predicted proteins | sample Higcelwee11metaG_FD_187175 | JGI IMG/M metagenome (GOLD analysis project Ga0209467, IMG submission 187175) | Freshwater pond sediment microbial communities from the University of Edinburgh, under environmental carbon perturbations - High... | ecosystem: Environmental > Aquatic > Freshwater >...
GCGAATTATTATCCCGATAAAGGCTTTGATATTAAGAATAATCCCGACAAATCGTTGAAGCTTTCAGGCTTAAGCAAGGAAAAATTTTTAGAATATCTAAATGCGCGCAAACCCGAATATATAGATATAAAATCTTTTGCGGGCGGCACAGGGGATGGGGTAATTTCAGATGAAAATCTTAAATATATAGCAGCAGTGGCGCCTTTACTTTCGGCAAACGGAGCAAAGCAGATAATAGTCCGTAACGGCGAAGGCTTATATACTGCGGAATGGGGATATCCAACGCTTAATGAAGATTTCTTAAAACTTAAAAGTGCATTCAATTCAAAAAAATGAATGAGGATTTGCATATCCCAAGTCTTAAAGATTTATGAATTCTATAAGACAGTTTGCCATATCGGTAATTTTATCTCTGAAAGTCTTACCTAAAGCAAATTGAAGCGTACGGGTCGAGAATGCTATGCTATATAACTGATTCCCAGTTAAGATATTGAAGGATTTTTAATCAAGGGAATTTGCGCTGTATAGCACAATAATAATCGTGATATTCTTTACAATCCCGTTTAAGTGGGCCCCGAGGGAACTTTCGCCAAAGCAACCGCAAGAAATGTCAAAGCCCCGAAGGCGGGCGGAGAGGATTGCGAGTATAAAGATTAACGTTAACGCCATAAGGATTAAGGCGGAGGGCTTGGCAAGCCCCTTATAAAAAAGGCTTATGCCCAACAATACTTCAAAAGGCGGCAATGTATAGGCTGCGATAAAGGCAAAGCTTTGCGGCAAGATTTGGTAGGCGAGTATGCTTTTATAAAAGTCATCAGGGTGTAAAATCTTAACTATGCCCGCATAAATAAAAACGGCCGCCACAATAATTTTTAAGACTGTAAGAAAAAACTTCATAATTATTTTAGTTTTCGCCAATCGTCCTTAAAAACCAGCACGTTTTTTAAGCCGCATTCTTCTTTGAGGCGCGTAGCAATCATGCGCGAAGTGTCACACATGGCGGAGTCGCAAAAGACAATGAGGGTGGTTTCAGGCGTCCAAAGGTCTAGCACCTTGCCCAAATCGTCATCAAAAGTTTCAGGCGCAAGCCTTATTGCGCCTTTAATCGGGGTTTTTGCATCGCTTCCGCCCCTTGCGTCTATAAGCAGGTATTTAAAGCCTGCAGGGCGGCTTTTGACATAGTCTGCCGTCACTTCATCTTCAGCCAAGCCAAATTGCGCCTTGTGCGGGTTAATAAAATAATTAAAAGCGCCTAATAATGCGCTTAAGGCCAAAACGCCCGCAGTATATTTCAAGAAATTCTTAGGCAGTTTAAACAAGGGCTTCATCGGCTTATCTTATCATTGCGTGCACCGTAAAGTCTTTGCTTGTGCCGCTTGGTGTCTTATAGCTTATTTTAATTTCAGCCCTGCCGGGGTTTGCGCCGCTTTCAGGGATTATTTTAAGCTCATAATCATTCGGCTTTTTGCCTTCAAGAAGCTCTAGCTTGACATTCTGATAATGGGTATTTGCGGTAAAGTCCGACAGTTTAGAGTCATAATTTGAATGTATGCGTATGAGCTGCCCTTTGATGTCTTTGCTGCCTGCAAAAATTACCTTGGGATAAATGCGCAGATATTCTTGCACCAAAAATTTGAGTGTCAACACATAGGGTTTATCATTCCCCGCAACTTTAACGACAATCTGCTTATGTTGAGAACCCGGCATGCCTTCCGTGGCAAAATCCCCGCTTAATTTGCCGACTTCGCCCGCAGAATAGGATGTCTTGTCGGTCTTAATGTCTTTAAGGCAAGTGCAGCTTGGTGTTATTGACGCAATATCAACAGAGCCTTCGCCGATTACTTTGAATGAGAATTCAAATGCGCTTTTTTCTACTTCAGGCGCAATCGTTCTTGCGATTTCTGCGGCGTCAAACTCAATCTGCGCCGCAAATACATAAATCGGCAATGAAGCCAAAAGTGAAAATAAAAGTTTTTTCATCTGAATATGATAGTACAATTTAAGAACAATCGTCAATATTCTAAAGGGGAATATTCTTTTGCGCGTTGATTGTCGGTATAGCTATATTTGGGATCAATCTTTGAGGCTATTCTGCTATTTTAGGAAACAATTTTAACTCAAGAGGGCTGAAGAGAATTACTCTTCGGCTCTCTTTTTTTGTGCACATAAATAAAGAAAGGAAACAAATGCTGATAGGTAAAATCAACAGACACTTAGAAAACAAGGCGGGGTGGCGCATGGGAGCCATTCCGCTTTTTATATGGATAACTATTGCGCTGCTCGGCCTGATTGCGGGCGGCATACACTTCATAAACCAGATAGAAAACTCTACGGGTTTCTATGTTCTGCTTGGCACGGCGGCCTTCATAACGGCCTGCATTGCCTTTAGAAAGGTGGATTACCGTGGATATTAAGGGTGCGCTTCAGACGCTATGGTTTGGGCTTACTTCGCCATTCTTATGGGGTGGGGGCAAGCTTGCCGCAGCAATGGGAGAGCTTAATTACCAAGCCTGCCTGCTTATAATGGCCGCGACCATATTGATGACCATAAACGCACTATATGCGCCGCAGCTGATAGACGCATTGCTTCTCAAAATCAAAAGGCATTGGGACATGGATTGGCAAAGGCTTAAAACGCGGCTCATGATAATCATGGGCATCGTTTATATCGCGCTTGCCGTCCTGCCGCCTTTATGCGGCTTCCCGACGGTCTCATGGCTTGCGATTTTGCTATGCCTGCTATTCTCGCTGCCGTTTGCGATTAAGGTTATAAATTCGCTGAATTCGGATGACAAAAATTCGCGCAGATACCTTTGGAACTGCGCAACAAAATACGGCTTCCTGATTATGCTGATAGCGGGGCTGCATTTGCTGTTTTTGAATCCAAATTCTGAATTCTGCATAGCAAAAATCATATCGCTGTAAGGCGCTTAATATATACGCGGCGGCTTGAGGGGCACTCTCTCAAGCCGCTTTTTTATGTAAAAATTAAACAAACAATCAATAGAAAGAAAAACTGAATCATGGAAAATTTAAATGAAAACGGTAGGGCAAGCCGCCGTATAAAAACTGTGGCAGAGCTTGAAAAAGCTCTTTCTTGGGCAAGCGGCACAGAGCATTATTACGTGCTCTTTTCAGGCGCAAAACTCAAATATACCGACGGCGTAAAACACATGGCAGAAATTGCAGAAGCCTACTGGCTTTTGTATCTGCTTACATCAAAAGTGCCGGAGTTATATTTGCGCAAACCGCATTTGCGAGACTTTGCAATAGTCCGTCTGACTGTCCCCGAAGGCGGCCTTGACGCAAAAGTTGAAATCTTGAGCGACGACGGCAATTCCCTCAAGGTCGAAGACACTATTCAAATACATTACACCGACTTCCCCACAGGCGTCTTTGAAATGTATCTTGAAAACTTTGTCATCCTCCTCAAAACCGAACACTAAAACGGGGCGCAACGCCCCTTTTTTTAGATGTGTATATATAGTTTTGTGCTTGGACACTATAAAATGGACAACGAGTTTAAAATATTTTCTCGAAATGCCTATTTTTGAAGTAAAAGATCTCAGTCTAATTTAAATAAAATAATAAATTAGTTTGAGATTATTTATTATATGCCACATGAAACTGTCTTGTGGAAGAAATTTCATAAAGCATTTGTATTTAGAAGAAATAATAAATTCCCTATGGGGAAGTAGCCTAAAATAATTATATAATATACTTGATAATTTAGAATATCTCATTAAGAAACATAAAACAATGTAGGTATTTATGCCAAGTGGACTCACGCATATATTATTAACGAAAAAACTTCAGGATATGATTCCTGATGGAGATTTGAAAGATACTTTTGCTTTTGGCAGTGATGCATTGCAAATAGGTGCAGTTGCTCCAGATATTCCATATGCAAGCATTGCGGATAACTCAATATTAACTAGTTGCGCTCATTTAGCGGATGATTTCCATTATAAGTATACGAACCAAATACCGATTAAATCACTTTCATTGTTGCGTGAGCTAAAAGATAAAGTTGACAATCGTTCTCATCGTTTTATATTTTCATTTTATTTAGGTTATATTTCACATGTATTTGCTGACGGTATAATTCATCCTTTTGTTCGAGATAAGGTTGGTAATTATAATGAGAATGAAGCCGAACATCGGCGTTTGGAGATGGAATTAGATGTATTACTTTATCGCCATTTTACTGAAAGTTCTGGGCTTAAGTTCGAAATCAATTATGCAAATATACATGATGAGCTTTTGGATTTTTCAAAAAATGAAGTCGCGGCCATTATTGTTAACACATTTAGCACCCTAATTGGGGATATTTATAAAGAAAAATTTACCCCTAGCGAAATATTTGGTTGGATAGAAGGCTTGCATAGATTGTTCGCATTGGCCGAAGGAGAATTTCCTGCATTTTTTAGACGCTCAAAGTTCAATACTGTTAAATATAAAAATTTTGATGATATAGATATGGGGAAAACTTTAAATCTTTCGAAACCGAAAGACAGAGATATTAATTTCCTTAAGGCGGAAAATATTAATTTCATAAATGATTGTGTGCCTAAATACTTTTCCAAATATATCAAAATGGCTCAAAAGGTCTATAATTTCATATATCAAAATGGAGCCCCCTTGGATGAAAATGACATCCCTATGATAAATTTAGATACTGGTAGGCTAGTTTCTAATGATAGCCTTGATGAGATCCCGATACTGTGGTTAAATAGTTGAACGTTTTTACCAATGAAAAAACTCTCATTATTGTTTTTCTATTTTACATTGTTTTTCGTCTTTGCCTGTACTGATTCCAATGCGGATAATAAATTGCAAGAATTTGCCCAGGACTTATCTTCCGCAAACGTTAAGCTTAGAGGGGAATTAATGTTATTTGGGGAATATAAAGGTAATTTAAAACCGTTGACATATGAATCATATATTGTGCTACTGAAAAAATCTGAGATGGAGTCCAATAAAGGGCTTTCTGCGATTATAAGCGATTCTCCTAAAAAATATTTTGAATCAAGGTCTAATACATTTATAATTGTACTGTATAGTAAAAAAATGAATGCAATTATATATGACGACGCAAATACGGCATTTATTGATAAAATTATAAAATTAAATAAAAATGAAGACGTTCCAGATCTGAAAAGTTTTGTCAATTAACTCAAAACTCAATAATCTAAGATGGATTTTTAGAGTGTTACTACTCAATTCAATATGCCAATTTCCGAATCTCAGCTCGCTTTAGTTCAGAGAGTAAAGCTTCCTGCGTATAAAATATTAGAAGGATTGCATAAATGTTTAGATGTTCATCACGTTATTGAATTAGAATCAGTAGAAGAAGCAACAGCTACACCACTAAAGAAAACGAGAGGGATTGTTAAACACATACAAGTTAACTTTCTTAATGATAAAGAAATCTTGGTCAATATGCATTCTGCGTCCGAGCAAAATTTGTTCGATAATGCCAGATTTGTGCTTGAAGTGGATGATTGCGGTATAGAAGGCAATACGCTTGTATTTTCTGGGAAGTGCGAGTGGAAAAAACATCCTAAAATGTTGTCAGATAATCTAGAATGCTATCGTGCTAGAATAAATTCCAGTTGGGAAAATGCAATCAAATTTACCTCCGAACGTTTTGATTCGATTAAAAATGAATTGGGGAAGGGATTTCGCCCACCGCAGATTGGTGCATTACATGCTTTAGCTGCCCATTGGATCGTTGATGGGGGGGCAGCGTTGATAGTGATGCCAACGGGAACTGGTAAAACAGAAGTAATGCTTGCAAGTTTAGTAATACAACAAACAAAATCTGCTCTAGTATTAGTTCCTTCTGATTCTTTACGTGAACAAACTTTTAGTAAGTTACGCACATTGGGAATTCTATCTACTATTGGAGTTTTATCAAAAGAGGCTATCCTCCCTATAGTAGGCATAATTAAGCATACACCGACAAATATAGATATTTTGAGTTCACTTAAATCATGCAATGTCGTCATTTCGACTGTGGCAATGCTCATTAATATGCCTGATGTAATAAAAAAGGATTTCTTTAATGCTTTTGATACAGTATATTTTGATGAAGCGCATCATTTACCTGCGAAATCTTGGATGTCTATTCATGAATTTTTGTTAACCAAGAAAGTTATCCAATTTACGGCAACGCCATTTAGATCTGATGGGAAAAGAATTCCTGGACGTATTATATTCAATTTTCCACTTCACCTTGCTCAAGATCAAGGATATTTCCAAAAGATAAAATTTTTGGAGGTAAATGAAATAGACTCTAATATTGCCGACGAAAAAATAGCAGCAATAGCAGTTGGTCAACTTGAAAAAGATTTAAAAGATAAATATGAACATATAATTCTTGCTCGTACGGATACTAAACTCCGGGCAGAAGAACTCTATAAAAATATTTATAATGCTAAATATGCTTATTTAAACCCAATAATTATTCATACTGGCATTAGCGGGCGTCAACAGAAACTTAAGTCAATTAGGCAGGGAATTCATAAGATTATTATTTGTGTTGACATGTTTGGAGAAGGATTTGATTTACCCGCTTTAAAAATCGCCGCGATGCACAATTTGCATGCGAGCCTGGCCATTACGCTCCAATTTATAGGAAGATTTACCCGTTCTGCTTCAAATATTGGTGCTGCATCACTTGTAGCGAATATTGGAGATGTTAATGTTAGTGAAACGATAGAAGATCTATATGCTGAAGATGCCGACTGGAACAAATTGATACCGGAGTTAAGCTCAAAGGCAATTCAGTCGGAAATAGATTTTAAATCTTTTTTGGATATAATGACAAAAAGGTCAGAATATGGAGCGGATTCTTTCGGATTAAATATGCTTAGACCCAAAACAAGCACTGTAATCTATCGTGTTTCTCAATTCAATTATCGGAATTTCAATAAGACATTAGAAAAAGATACAACTTTGAAATCTCACTGGATAAGTGATGAAAAAACTATTTTTATTGCAATTACAAAAACAGTTTCTCCTATCGAGTGGGCGAAAACAAGAGAAACGTCAGACGAAATTTGGGATATTTATATATTATTTCATGACGTAGAACGTAATTTATTGTTTATACATAGTTCACAGAAGTCTGCTCTATATGACCGTATTGCCAAATCTGTATCTGGCGAAACAAGAGAGCTGTTTAGTGGCGAGAAAATGTTTCGGGTATTTAGTGGTATTGAGCGTCTTATTTTGTTAAATGCCGGTTTATATGGATATGGAAAATTACGCTTTAGAATGTATACCGGACTTGATGTTACAGATGCGATTTCGCCATCGCAACAATTAAATAGCACAAAATCTAATTTATTTGCGATTGGTTACGAAAAAGGAAAACGTGTTAGCATAGGAGCCTCGCAAAAAGGGCGCATATGGGCAATGTCATCTTCTTCTATCCCTGATTGGCAAAATTGGTGTCGTTCGATTGCTGATAAAATTACAGACGAGACAATCCCAACAAATGCCTTTTTGCAACACACTCTTTCCCCAGAGGAAATTTCGCAATTGCCAGAAATAGAAATCTTATCTGTCTTATTGCCAGATGAATGGTTTAAAGATTATGAGAATATCTCACATATTCTAGTGTATGGTCATGAAATACCTATCATTCAATTTGAAATAATCGATTGGAAAAGAATTGATAAAACGCATATTTATTTCGCAGTTTCATGGGGGGATTCAATAGTTGCAAAGTTTGAAATTTCTTGGGGCGCAATGAGAACTGACATAGGTCTCGTTCAACTTGAAGGACCTAAACTCGAAATTCAAATTAAGAATTCACTAATGGATTTAACTGATTACTTTAGAGAAAATATACCAGTCCTATTATTGATGGATGGTTCTGAAGTAAAGGGGAAAATCTTCTTTAAAAGAGCAAACACACTTCAATTTAGTTACCCCAAAGAGGCCATCAATATTCTTAGCTGGGGAGATACTCAAATTACTCAAGAATCTAAATGGAAAAATGGGCTATGTCGTTCTTCATCAGTCCAAGGATATTTCATTGATGAGCGCAAAAAGATGCATAGCACATTTTTGATCGATGATGACGACACTGGGGAAGCGTCCGACATTGTTGAGATTATAGAAACTGGTGTAAATGTTACTATACGCCTTTTCCATTGCAAATTTTCGGGTGCTGAAGAATCTGGGTCTCGAGCAAAAGATCTTTATGAAGTATGTGGACAAGCAGTACGTAGTATACGGTGGGTTGATAGACCAGAAGTCTTACTTAAACACTTAGAAAGGCGTGAGTCAGTGCTCAATGGCAGAACAACTCGTTTTGAAAAGGGGACATTAAAAGAATTACGTGCCCTTCGAAAGCGTCTCTCTCGCCGAAAATTTAATTTTGAAATTGCAATCGTACAACCAGGGTTATCTGTTGCTAATCTTACAGAAGATCATTCTTCAGTATTGGGATCTGCAGACAATTATATTAGAGAATTTACTGGAAGTAAATTGCTTATATACGGAAGTGCCTAAATTCAGATTGTTGTATTATATATCTCACCCAGAATACCATAAACCGATGGGCAAGTTTGAAAATACTTGAGGATTAAGGACGCACATTGGATTTTTTAAGCTGGCGGAAGTGTCTCCCCCCCCAAAAAAAAAGAAAAAGTCAACTTCTCGGTATTTTGGCGTAGGCGATCTTCATCGTTTCGAAATTAAGCGCTTGCATTCGCGGCGGTTTTCGTCCTCATGGTGCGCAAAGTCGACGCGCTTCACATAGGCTTCATGCAGGGGCGGCTTTGTGCGCATTTTGTCCCAAATGAAAACCGTTACCGCTACGGCGCTCGGCAGAGAGCTGATTACGACGACGACTCCCGTATTTCCCAATAGCGTGTAGCGTCCTTTTCTTTGACTAAGCCCATGTAGTGCGTTTTAAGGATATTTACGCTGTGGCCGAGCTGCTGTGCGGTTTCATACTCATTCTTTGATTTTGCCAGATAATATGACGCGCTTGAATGCCGCAAGCCGTTTTGAACCCATTTTATGCCGTTTGATTCAATGAATTTAGCAAAACGCTTTTTAAAATTTGGTTCAACAAGCTTCTTTTTTTTACCTATTTTATTTGTATATGGGGTAAGCCATCTGCGCAGATTGTCGCTCATTTTTACAACGCGCCTTGTGCTTGTCTTTGTAATTGTGGCGTCAAGAATTATTGTTTGGTCAGAAATGTCTATCTTGTCCCAGGTTAAGCGTGCGAGTTCTGAAACTCTTAGCCCCGCAAATGCGCCTATGGCAAGATACGCCCTGATGTCGCTTTTCTCCGGCGAAAGGGTAAGCATTTTTTGAATTTCATTTACGGAAAAAATTTGTGGTTCTGAAGAAGACTCTTTGATTTTTGAGACTCTTTCAATGGGGTTTGCTTGAACATATCCTTTCCTTTTGCAATAAGAGAAAAACGCGAGTAGGGCCGTCCTATAATTATTTTTTGTTTTGGGTTGGGCGGAGGTGTTCCCAATTATTCTTTTAGATGGATAAGTGCCATTCAAACGAATAGAAGCTTCTTTGTTTTCTACAATTTTAGACACCTTAAGGTCTTTTATCCAATCTTCTATTGAATTTGCATCTATCATTGAGGCAATACGCCCGCCATCAAACTCTTTAATAAACCTAGATAACCTGATCTTTTGAGAATTGACATGATAGTCACTTTTCCCTTCGGACTTTAGATCCGCGATGTATCTACTATAAACTTCGTTGAGAGTCAAAGACTGCTCTTTTGCTTTATTCCACATTTTAAAGTGTGTTACGGTATCCTTAATGCTAATATTATCATAGGCAGAGAGATCTTTCATGGTTTCTGCATAGGTTTTTGCAGCCTCAAATACCGATACGCCCCAAGGCCTTAGCAATTTGAATGCATCAAGGTATTCTCTGCGATTCTTTTCTGGTAATGTCGCAATCTCCAGTCCGGCATTTTCTGATTGAGCTAAGTTATGCTCATAATAATTTGTTGCCTCTACGAGTGTCTTAAATGCTTTGAATGCTCTGCCGCCTTTATTGTTTGGGAAAAAGACCCGATATTTGTATCTCGGGTGCTTGTATTTTACGGGTTTGGATATGCCTTTCATTTGTGCAAATGTTTGTCCATACTTGCCATAAATGCAATATAAAACCGTTACAAAACTGTTACACAATTTGCAAAGCCTTCATTTTAAAGGTAGAGCAGAGGACTGAAAATCCTTGTGTCCCCAGTTCAAATCTGGGTCTGGCCACCACTTTAAAAAGGCTTGCAAGATAATCACTTGCAAGCCTTCTTTTTTGCAAAACAGGGCATTCCGATTTATATGTTTTTGGTAATCGCAAATTTCAAGCTTGGTACTGTTTTTGCTATTCTGCTATTTTAGAAGTAAATTGTAACTCAAGAGGGCTGAAGAGAATTATTTTTCGGTCTTAATTTTTTACTTATATATTGTGTTTTAGCCCAAATCCCGAGCGGTAAAGGCTTTTGTGAGTTTTTACTTTATCGCCAAAATACTGTAATTCACTTTCATCAAACATCAGGCAAGAGAGCACAAATGATTTACCGTTCTTTAGATGAAAAATCGCATGATGATACTCGCTCCAAGGCCACATAAAGAAACAATTATCCTTAAGAATGAATCCTCTGAATAAATCTATTGAATCAATATCATCTTTTGTAAATTTAATCGATTGCGCTTTATGTTTAAATTCGAAATTCTCGATTTTATAATCTTCCGAAAACTCATCTTTGCGATTTAAGAAATAGTAATTTAAATGCGGTATTAAGGCAATAGATGCAACTGCAGCCATAAATGCCGTTACGAATAGAAAACCTTCTAATGTTACGGATTTACCCGACTTTATATATACTATTAAGGGGAGCAGAATCGGCAGTATAATAAAAGGGCCGGTGATTCCAATTGACGCTCTTAATTGCTTCCGAAAAGTTATATTATATGTCAATTCATTGCTCATAGAAATCTGAGTTCACATATACAAGGTGCGATAAATCCGATTTCAACGCTAATCTTTTTTGATGAGTTTGTAGAACTGCTCAATATCGTTAAGAATGCGATTTTTCACATACTGGTTGGAGGGCGTGGCTGTAATATAGCTGGTTCGCCCCAGAATCGCAAGCAGGGTTGCCCCCACAAAATTTTCGGGCAGATTCTTGATTTCGCCGCGCTTAATGGCGTTTTTTATCACCTTGCGGATGTTGTCAAACTCTCTCAACACCTTTTCTTTAAACTTGGGCCGTTCTTGAATAAGCGCAGAATAAAGAGTGTTATATTTGAGCATATCCACATCGCGCCCGTCCATATTGCTTATGCCCGTCACGGCTGCGACTGCGCAGTCGAAAAAATCCCTCAGCGTCATATTTTCATAGTCTGAACCGCGAAAATAGCGGTCGTAAAAACACTCGCTGCAGGCGGCGTAAATAAGTTCGTCCTTGCTTTTGAAATATCGATAAAGCAAACCGCGCGATATACCCAATTCGGCCTGTATCTGGCTTACGTTTACTTTGTCATAGCCCCTTTCGAGCATGATAAAAAAAGTAGCCTTTAGAATTTTTTCTTTGGTATCGGAGGGCATATTTTAGGATATTTTAAAGTTTTATTCGGCATTTTCGCGGACAATGCAAGAACGATTTTTAAGCGCGGCCTTATAAAAGGGCGTCCGCGCGCCGTCTCGCAAAATAATGAACGCTCGTTTACTATTTGATTGACACTTGAATCCGCCTATTTTTTATATGAGGTCAATGAACGTTGGTTCATTTTAAACCGGTGTAATAATATAGATAGGACTAAAATGCACATAAAGACATACGCGGGCGGCATAGCGGCCTTAGCTCTAAGCACCCTCGCATACGGCGCGGGCTACCAAGTAATAGAACAGGGCGCATCAAATATCGGCACGGCCATGGCCGGCGCCACCGCAAACGCCAATAACGACGCTTCGGCCGCATTTTGGAATCCGGCGGCGGCATCGTTTATGGATCTTGAAAACGGCCAGACGCGCCTTGACGCAACGATATCGGGGGTTATACCCACGTTAGAATTCAGGGACAAGGGGACGACGGGCCCCTACATGGGCTCTAATCCCAAGGGCAGTTGCGGAACAGACGAAGTAGTGCCGAACTTCTACGCGGTGCATAAATTCACGGATAATCTTGCGGGGACGCTTTCCATAACAGCGCCCTACGGGTTAGAATCTAATTACAATTCCGACTGGGTGGGCAGAATGGAAGGCCTGCGCAGTTATCTTTTTACGTCCGATTTTAACCCGAGCTTAGCCTATAAGGTTACCGATTGGCTTTCTGTCAGCGGCGGTCTCAGCGCGCAATTTGCCTATTGCACGCTTACGCAATATACGCCCTTGGGCAATCTCGACCTCGCGGGCGACAGCTGGGGCATAGGCGGCAACATCGGCATAGCCGTTCAGTATGCCGAAGACGGGCGTTTCGGCTTCAGCTGGCGCAGCGCCGTAAAGCACACCCTAAAAGGCAATTCGCACTTAAACGACTCCGTCATTGCGCCCATAAGCGCCGATATGTCAATGCCCGACACTTTTACAATGGGCATATACCAGCGCCTTCGCGGAGACTTTAAAGAGCTTGCCGTAATGATGGAATACGCCTACACGCGTTGGTCCGTGTTTGACGAGCTTTATGTTGAAGGCACGGGGCAACCCGCCATACCCGAAAATTGGGAAGACACCTCGCGCGTGGGCGTAGGTTTCCACTATTACCCAGACTGGCTTGAAAACACTACGCTGAGAATAGGCTCTTCTTATGACCAAAGCCCTGTCCCGTCGGCTCAAGACCGAACCGTTCGCATACCATGCTCAGACCGCATCTGGCTTTCATGCGGCTTGGGGTATAAATTCGGTCAATACAGCATAGACTTGGCATACTCATATATATTTGTTGTCGACAGCGAAATCGACCGTTATGAGCAATCCGTACATACAACGGTAGACGGCGAGTACTTTGCGCACATACACGTCATATCATTGCAGTTCGGCTTCGTATTCTGATAGCTCGCATTTGGCGCTTGCAAGGCAAACGCACTGCAAGCGCTTCTCACGCGCGCACAAAGCGCGCCCAGATGGACAGCGGCAGCGGGTAAGACGCCTTTGAGGGCAGGGCAAGCTCTCCGCATTCGGCAAGTCCGTTTTTAAAGTAATCTTCAAAGACGTTTTTTGCCATAATGGCGGAGGCGTCTATTGAATAAAGCGTGGCAATGGCGTAAGAACCGCTCTTTTTTGAAAGCAGAGCCGCGCACGCTTGCATAAGCTCGGGCAACATTTTTTCAAGCTTCCAAAGCTCATTCTTGGGGCCGCGCCCAAAGGCGGGCGGGTCAAGCAGTATGGCGTCGTAAGTTTCGCCGCGGCGCACTTCGCGATTGGCAAATTTCAGGGCGTCGTCCGTAATCCAGCGTATGGGTTTTTGAGAAAGGCCGCTTAATTCCTGATTCTGCCTTGCCCAGGCGTTCGACGGGGTTGAAGCGTCAACATGGGTAACTGCGTAGCCAGCCTTTGCCGCGATAAGGCTTGCCGCCCCCGTGTAGCCGAACAAATTTAAAAGCTTTTTGCCGTCAGCACCCGCGCGCTCAACAAAATCCCAATGGGGTTGTTGCTCGGGGAATATCCCCAAATGCTTTGAGCCTTCCATCAGCTTTGTGCGGAATTTAATGCCCTTGTAATCCATTACGGGGAAGGGTTTGCCCTTTGAGAAAAACTGCCATCCCGCGTTTTTTTTGTCTTCGTCAAAATATCTGGCGTCGGCGCTTTTCCAAGCGCTTTCGGGCAGGCGCGGCCGCCACCATGCTTTGGGTTCGGAACGTATGACGACATAGTCCTTAAAGCGTTCAAGCTTTAAGCGATTGCCGGAGTCAAGCAGCTCATACTCCGCCCACTCGTGATGCAAAACTTTTATTGAGTCAAAGTCCGACATAAATTTCTTTTGACACAGAATGGCCTATTGAGTTCGCAAGGCAAGTTTTTAGCTTTAGGGTGCATAAAAAAACACCAACATATTTACGCGCGGCGCGGCGGCATAAAACGTGTGCGCAACTCTCAAACACCCATTTAAGAGCCTTGCGCTTGCACAATCTAATAATTGCCACGCAAACGGGCGCAAAAAAAGAGGCTTCTTTTTAAGAAGCCCCTTTAAAAATTTTTGCCTTACTTAACCTGACTGCGCAGGATATTTTCAGAACCGCCCTTTATGGCCTGAGCTATGTTTGCGGTGCGCTGCGTGCCGCCGTATACGGTAAGCATGCCTTGACCTGAATTTTCGTCGTGCAAAGATTCAAACCATACTACGTGCCCGTCGACAAAGCCGATAACGCCGCCCTTGGTTTCCGCAAACGGAGAGTCTGCAGAATTCCAATAGCCGTCGCCCTTAAGGCCGCGCGTCCAGATTAGGGGCGTGGATATGGGGGCGTTGGGCAGGGTAGAATTTGCGACTTCCCAGCTGATGGGATACTGCGTAAATTCGGGATTGAGCTGGTAGGTGTTGCCCGTCTTATTCACGATTGTGATGGGCAGCGAGCCGCCTGCGGTCTTTTCCATAACTGCGGGGTCAAAGTCCAAAAGCCAGAAATCGGGTTTGTTCAAATCTTGCTTTTCTGCGAGTACCTTTGCCCAATTGTAAATATCTTTTGCCGAGAGCATGCGCGGTCTTGCATCCATCTTTGAATAAGCAAGCCACGACTTTGATATGCCAGAGGCGTTGTTTTGTGCCTTAACTTTGTCAACCTGTTTGAACGCATTTGCTATTGCGGGGAAAATCAAGCTGGATAGAATGCCGATGATGGCAATAACTATTAGGAGTTCTACAAGTGTGAAAGCTTTCTTCATTTTCTGAATTTTCATAATTTTAGCTAAATAAAGTTCTGTTAAACGTAATTTGCTTGGGATGTCTAAATAATCCCAGAATAACTTGTTTTTGCAAGCTTTTTTTAGGATAATTTTTTGTATCTTTTAATAGGGAAGAGGGAATTTTGCGCAGAGGTTTAAGGCAATTTTTTTTGCCTTATCCAAGGCTTCGGCGTCCTCGTGATTTGAGAGCACTATGCTTATGGCCTTTGCGATTTCCTTCATTTCTGCTTCTCCCATGCCGCGCGATGTTACGGCGGGCGTGCCCAACCTTATGCCGCTTGCCTTGAAGGGCGAGCGCGTTTCTGCGGGCACGGTGTTTTTGTTGGTCGTGATATTGGCCTTGTCAAGCGCCACTTGGGCGTCTTTGCCCGTAAGATCAGGGTGGCTCTTTCTGAGGTCTATAAGTATAAGATGGTTGTCGGTGCCGCCGGACACAAGGCCGAAGCCCAGCGCCTTAAGCTCTGCCGCGAGAGCCGCGGCGTTTTTAACAATCTGCTTTTGATAGTCTTTAAAAGAGTCTGTAAGCGCGTCTTTAAAGCATACGGCCTTTGCCGCAATAACGTGCATGAGCGGGCCGCCCTGATTGCCGGGGAACACCGCAGAATCTATCGCGGCAGCGTATTGAGCGGTGCACATAATCATACCGCCGCGCGGGCCGCGCAGGGTTTTGTGGGTGGTGGTAGTGACAAAGTCGCAATGCGGCACGGGCGAGGGGTGCAGACCCGCCGCAACCAAGCCCGCAATGTGGGCAATGTCGGCAAGCATCAGCGCGCCGCATTTTTTGGCTATTTTGCCCATGCGTTCAAAGTCGATAATGCGCGCATAAGCGCTTGCGCCCACCGTGATAAGCTTGGGCTTTTCTGCGAGGGCTTTTTCTTCAAGCTTGTCATAGTCTATATAGCCCGTCGTTTCGTCTACGCCGTAGTTTACAACCTGATACAGCATGCCCGAGAGGTTCTTGGGGTGGCCGTGCGTAAGGTGGCCGCCGTGTTCAAGCGACATAGTCAAAATTTTGTCGCCGGGCTTAAGCACGGCGGTGTAAACGGCCATATTTGCCTGCGAGCCCGAGTGGGGCTGGACATTGGCGTGTTCCGCGCCGAAAATCTGTTTTGCGCGCTCAATCGCGAGGTTTTCTACGATGTCCACGCATTCGCAACCGCCGTAATAGCGCTTTGCGGGGTAGCCCTCGGCGTATTTGTTTGTGAGGGTAGAGCCCATTGCCTGCATCACCGCGGGCAGGGTGAAGTTCTCGGAAGCTATAAGCTCGAGATGGCTTTGCTGGCGTTCGGTCTCAAGCTTGATTGCGTTGAAAACGTCCGCATCGAAATCTTTGAGGGGCGTTGACGATATGGGTTTGTTCATGGTATGATTATTGTGAAGTTAAGAGTAAATGTTTAAGATTCCAGGGCGCACATTTTGTCTACCCTGCGCTGGTGTCTGCCGCCTTCAAAATCGGTCTCGGCAAAGGTTTGCACCATTTTTACGGCAAGCTCCGGCGGGGTGTATTTTGCCCCGAGGCATATTATGTTTGCGTTGTTGTGGAGTCTTGAAAATTTTGCGGAATCCTCATTGTGGCACAGAGCCGCGCGCACGCCGTTTTGCTTGTTTGCGGCAATGCTCATGCCTATACCGCTGGTGCATATAAGCACGCCGAAATCCGCCGCGCCGCTTGCAACTTCAAGGCTTACCAAATGCGCGATGTCGGGATAATCCACCGACGTTTCGTCAAAACATCCCTTGTCGCGCACGTCGTAGTTGTTTTCAGAGAGCCATTTTGCAACGGCGCTCTTGAGCTTGAAGCCGCCGTGGTCTGCGCCTATGCTAACTGTTTTTCTCATTTTCAAGCTCCTTTCTCAGATATTCGAGAAGCGGCGGGATGCCCCTTACAATCTCGTCGCGGACATTTTCATAAACCCTTACGGACGCTCCGTAGGGGTCGGGGACATTTTGGTTTTCTACGCCTTTAATGAGGGAAAGCAAGGTAAAAGCTCTTTGCGGCATTAGGTTTGGATACTCATATTTAATTGCGGCAAGATGCGTGCGATCCATAGCCACAAGCGCAAAGCATTCCGCAAGCATTTTGGGGCTTATGAGCTTTGACTCATGCTTGTCCAAGTCCAAGCCGACCTTTCTTAATACTAAGTCCGAGTTTTCGCTTGCGGGCAGGCCGTCCAGCGCCGCGGTGCCTGCCGAAACCACCTCAAGGTCTTTAAGCGGGCTGTCTGCGGGTTCTGCATCTATGGCAGACTTAAGCAAGCGCTCCGCTATGGGCGAGCGGCAAATGTTGCCCGTACATAAAAATATCACTTTGTTTTTTTTGCGCTTCATTTGCGGGGTTCGCGTTTAAGTTGCCTGTGTGCTATGTCGCGCCTGAAAAATGCGCCGTTAAAAGATATTTTATCGCACAAAGCATAGGCTTTCTTAAGGGCGGCTTCAAGAGTCTTTGCGGTTGCCGTAACGCCGAGCACTCTGCCGCCGTTTGTCAGCACCGTGGTTTTGTCTTCGGCAAGCTTTGTGCCCGCGTGCAATATGTAAGAACCTTCTTCGGCGTTCTCGGGCAGGGTGATCGGGTCCCCTTTTTTATAGTCTTCCGGATAGCCTTTTGCGCAGATTACGACGACCGCCGCAAACTCGTCCTTAATTTTTACCTTGGAGGGGTCAAGATCTCCTTTTGCAATATCAAACATTACTTCTAGCGCGTCGCTTTTTAAAAGGGGCATCAGCACCTGACACTCGGGGTCTCCGAAACGCACGTTGAATTCAATTACTTTTGAGCCCGTCTTTGTAATCATAATGCCCACATAAAGCGTGCCGCGATAGTCTATGCCTTCGGCTTCCAAGCCTTTCAGCACGGGGGCTATGATGTTGTTTTTTACCTCGTCCAAAACTTCTTTTGTGGCTATGGCCGCGGGGGCGTAAGCGCCCATGCCGCCCGTATTGAGCCCCGTGTCGCCTTCGCCCACGCGCTTGTGGTCTTGGCTCGGCGGCAGCATAACATATTTATCGCGGCAGACCATCAGCATGATGCTTGATTCTTCGCCCTCGAGCTTTTCTTCTACTACGATTTCCGCGCCGCTTTGCCCGAAGGCGCCGCCTTCAAGCATGTCTTTTGCGGCTTCAACGGCTTCGGCCCTTGTCGACGGCACTATGACGCCCTTGCCTGCGGCAAGCCCGCTCGCCTTAACAACGACATCAAACGGCGCTTTTTCAATGAAGGCCTTTGCTTTTGCAAAGTCCGTAAAGTTTTCATAGGCGGCGGTCGGCACGCCGTATTTTTTCATGAAATTTTTTGAGAAGGCCTTGCTTGCTTCAAGCGTTGCGCCGTCTTTATTGGGGCCGTAGACCGGCACGCCGCGCGCGCGCAATTCATCCGCAAGCCCCATAGAAAGGGGCACTTCGGGGCCGCATATCACAAAGTCGATTTTATTGTCGTGCACATATTTTATAATGCCGCCAATGTCTTCTGCGGCTATGTTTACGGCCTTGCAGTCTTTTGCAATGCCGCCGTTTGCGGGCGCGCAGGCCAGCGTCTTTAAAAGCGGAGAGCCTTTCACGGCCTTAACCAGGGCGTGTTCCCTGCCGCCGCTGCCTATGATTAATACGTTGAGTTTTTCCATTTTGTAAAAAAATTAAACCACCTTGCGGTATAGCCTTGCCGCGAAGACCGCCACTATTATCGCGGGCGCAAGCGCCGCCGCAAAGGGGCTTAAAATCCCGTTTGCGCCCAGCGCGTTTGAAATGTTTTCTATAATATAGTAGCCGAAGAACATCGCCATTGTTTTTGAAACGCCCACCATCGGGTTTGTGCGCACCCCCGCCACCGAAAACGGTATGGCCATTGCAACCACCAGCACGCAGATAAGCGGGCTAAGCCACAAGCTTGCGTAGCGCACCTTGTATGCGCGCAGGCGGTTTGAGTCGTAGGTGTTTTCGGCATCGCGGTATGAGGCGGCGTCTATGAGCGCGCCAAGCTCAAAAAGCGATAAATCTTTTGCGCGCTTCATGGAAAGGCGCATGATTTTGGGATCTTCCTTAAAATCGTTGAAATACTTTTTGTCAAAAGCCACAGAGCGGACGGGTCTGCGCGTTTCGGCGTCGTAAAAAAGCTCTTGCCCGTCAACAAAAAACCAGCAGTTTTCGACGTCGTCGTAGACGGCTTCTCTAGCCATGATTTTTTGCATATCGCGCCCCTTTTCGTCCATGGTAGATACGAATATGCCGCTCGCCTTGTTTGTGGCCACGCTGAAAGAGTTCATAATCCAGAGGCGGCGCTCTTTTTTATTGTCGAAAGACAGCGACTGCACCGCGCCCACGCTTTGGGGGCTATTTGCGCCCTTAAGCTCGCTTTCAATCTCAAGCCTTTCCATCATCAGCCGCGAGTCTTCTATGGAAGATGGCACGGCGTCGGCGTTAAGCCAGAATAAGCCCACCGTAAGCAGCGCGCCCGCAAGCCAAAGAGATTTTGTTATCTGAAATACGTTCAAGCCCGCCGAGCGCATCGCGGTTATCTCATTATTGCGGTGCATTGCGCCCACCGTAAACACTATTGAAAGCAGGAGGCTTACGGGCAGCACCACGGGTATGAAAGAGGGCGTTAAAAGGCCGTAGAAAAGGCAAATTTCGCGGAATGTGGCGCCGCATTCTATGAGGTCTCCCAAATTGCTGTACATATCGTGCATGACGAGTATGCCGAGCGTCACCCCCATGGTTACGAGGAAGACCTTGAGCCATTCGCAAAAAACGTATCTGTCCAGCAATTTCATAATATTTTGGGGAGCGCGGGCGCATTTTCTGGTGCTTGCGCAACACAATCAAAAAAACGACTTTGATAGTAGCACGGCCGCGCCGCATGTAAACCCAAAATTCGCCCAAAAATTTTTAAAATGCCATATTAAAAGGTTTGCAAAAAGGGACGCGGCGTATTTGATGATGTTTCAATGAAGAATTTAGGAGCACAATTTCTTGAAGCGCGCAAAGCCAAGGGCGTGACGCTCCGCGATGCCGCAGACGTGACAAAGATACGCGCAGACGTTTTGCAAAATATAGAAAACGGCAATTTCGATTTTGATTTGCCCGATGTCTACAAGCGCGGATTCATACGCATATACGCGCATTTCCTGCGCCTTGACCCCGCCGCTATAATGACGGAATATACAAGGCTTTCCGCCAACCTTGCGCGCAAAGAGCCCAAGGGCGGCCACTTGGGGCGCATAGCCGCAGACTTGTCTGTAGGCGCGCCCGCCGCGCCCAGCGAGAATATCGAGTCCCGCTATGACGACGAAAAGGCAGACTTAAACTCAAGCACCGCGCCTCTGCCTATAGACACAAAGCCCGCTGGCGTCGGAGAGCGCTCTCCGTATATCAAAATCGGCGCAATCGCGGCGGCTTTCGCGCTGCTCGTAATAATTTTGGTGATTGTTTTCGGCGGCGGCTCGTCGGCTTCTGAAGAAATCGCAAATCCCGAACTTTCGTCAACCCCTGCGGCGCCTGCGGCTTCGGGCGTTGTTACTGCGGAGACTGTCGACGCTTCGCAAAAAGCGGCGGCGGGTTCTTATGAGTTTACGATAGTGGCTCTCGCAGACACCTACGCTTTGCTCTATGCCGAAAGCAATCTCGTAAAGCCGCTTTTCGGCGGTAATTTGCAGGCCGGTCAACGCAAGACCTTCACAGTTTCTGAGCCCGTAATTCTAGACCTTATCGACGCCGAAAGGGTAAAGCTTGAGCGCAACGGCAAGCCCGTAAACCTCAATAATCAAAAGGGGCATAAGAAGTTCAAGATAGGCGTTCCCAAAGAATAGTTTTTCTTTAAATGATTTCTCACGTAGTCATATTCAGGACGCGCCAAAAAGACAAGGTGGCATTCCTCCTTGAGGGCGCGCGCAAGCTTGAGGGTATTGAGATTGTAAAAAGTTTCCACTGCGGACAGCCCCTTGCGAGCGACCGCCCCGCAGTAGACGATTTTTTCGACGTGGCAATAGTCGTCGGGCTTGACAGCGCGGAAGATTTGCCCGTTTACGCCAACCATCCCATACATTTGGATTTTGTGGAAAACTGCCTTAAAAAGACGGGCGCAAAAGTCACGGTGTTTGACATACGCTAGTCGGAGGGGCAGCAAAATTTCATGGCCGTCTTGAAGCTAACACCCAGAGAGGCCGATGCCTGCCTCTATATTTCAAAAGCCGCCGAGGCTGCGGGCGGCAGGGCATATTGCGTTGGCGGCGCCGTTCGCGATTCTGTTTTGGGAGAGGTGTCCAAAGATGTCGACATTGAAGTTTACGGCATAGACCCAGATTTCCTAGAAGATATTTTGCGCCGCCGCTTCAAGATTGAAATGGTAGGCAAAAGCTTCGGCGTTTGGATTTTAAAAGGCTATAGCGTAGATGTGAGCATTCCGCGCAAAGAGCGCAAAACGGGGCTAGGCCACAAAGACTTCAAGGTGGACGCAGATCCGCATTTGTCGATAGAGCAGGCCTGCGCCAGGCGAGACTTCACCGTAAACTCAATACTCTACGACTATTTAAAGGGCGTTTATTTAGACCCCTGCGGCGGCCTTGAAGACTTAAAGCTGGGCGTTTTGCGCCACACCTCCGAAAAATTTTCAGAAGATCCGCTGCGCGTTTTGCGCGCCATGCAGTTTGCGGCGCGCTTCAATATGCAAGTTGCCCCACAGACCGTTAAGCTTTGCCGCACAATCAAGATGGAGGCTATGCCGCCGGAGCGCATTTTTGAAGAGTTTAAAAAGCTCATTTTAAAGGGCAAAAAAATCTCTCTCGGCCTGAATTTTTTGAAGGAGTGCGGCTGGGTTAAATACTTTCCGGAGCTCGACGCCATGATAGGGTGTGAGCAAGACCCATTTTGGCACCCCGAAGGCGACGTTTGGACGCATACTTTGCATTGTATGGATGCCTACGCCTCGCGGCGCATAGGCGATGAGCGCGAAGACCTTATCGTGGGTCTCGCCGTGCTTTGCCATGACATGGGTAAGCCCATGTGCACGCGCAAGGGCGAAGACGGCAAAATACATTCTTACGGGCACGATATGCAAGGGGTTGCCCCCGCGCGTGAATTTTTAGGCCGTATAACCCGCGAAAAGGCGCTCATAGACGCCGTGTTGCCCCTCGTAGAGCGCCACATGGCAATCTTGGACTTGTGGCGCAACAAGGCGGGAGACTCCGCCATACGCCGTCTTGCGCGCAAGGTCGGGCGCATAGACAGGCTTGTGAGGGTAGACGCCGCAGACCGCGACGGTCGTCCGCCGATAGACAGCGGCCCCTCTCCGCAGGGAGATTGGATTATCGAACGCGCGGCAGAGCTTTCCGTAAAAGATTCCGCGCCCAAAGCGCTGATTTTGGGCAGACACTTGATAGCATTGGGGCTCAAGCCCTCCGAAGAGTTTTCAAAAATCTTGAATGACCTTTACGAAGCGCAGTTGGACGGCGAGTTTCAACGCGAAGAAGACGCCATAAGCTATCTTGAAGCTTACTTAAAAAGGCGTTAAAAGCGCTATTTGCGTTTGCGCCTTTAGAAAAGCGCGCATTGCCCCTTTGCGGCAATCTGAGATTCTTGATTTTATTTGCGTAAGCGCAGGTAATTATACCCGTTAAAATCGCTGAAAGATTGAGTGATTTCTTGCTTATAATTCCGCAACAAAATTGTATAAATCCCCATGCCTCGCAACATAAATGTTGCGGTGTAAAATGGTATATTATGCGTAAGTGGCAAAAATAAAAAAATAAAAGACTGATATACAGCGACTAGAAAAATATGTAGGAAATTGGCACGAAGATTGCTAAAATTTTTTAACATCATTTTCCTATCAATCAGAAGGTATATTATGAACAAGTGGAGCACATCAATCATTCGCATTCTGAAGACCGCGATATTCTTCGGTATGCTTGCTGCGGCAATTCCGCTGTCCGCTCAAGAAGCGGCGGCACCTGCGGCGGCGGCGCCCAAAGAAATAAGCATTGAACAACGCGTGGCCGATCTTGAGGCCTACGTAAACAACTCTGCCCGTGTAGACAAGGCGGAGTCCAAAATCTCGGGCCCGGGACCCGGCCATAACGGATGGTTAATGACCTCTTCCGCATTGGTTCTTTTTATGACGCTGCCGGGCTTGGCGTTGTTCTATGGCGGTCTCGTCCGCAAAAAGAATGTGCTGTCGGTTCTTGCTCAGTGTATGGGCATAGCCGGCTTGGTTACCATCATGTGGTGGGCATTCGGCTTCAGCTTGTCGTTTGCTCCGGGCAGCAGTTACATAGGCGGTTTGAGCCTTGCCTTCTTTAACGGGGTAACGGGCGCGCCCGGCACCTTGCCTTGGGTTTCCGAGAATGTCTTTGCGATATTCCAATTGACCTTTGCAATCATAACGCCCGCTCTTATGTTGGGTGCCATTGCGGAGCGCATCAAGTTTACATCAGTCTTGGTGTTCGTCTTCGTATGGATGATTGTCATATACTTCCCCTTCGCCCACATGGTATGGGGTGGCGGTCTTATGTGCGGCGCGGCGGGCGCCATCAAGGCCATAGACTTTGCGGGCGGCACGGTTGTTCACATGACATCCGGCTGGTCGGCTCTCGTATTGTGCCTTATCCTCGGTCCCCGTATCGGTTTCGGCAAAGAAAAGATGACCCCGCACAGCATGGTGCTTTGTATGGTCGGCACGGGTATGCTCTGGGTTGGCTGGTACGGCTTTAACGCGGGCAGCGCGGGCGGCGCAGACGGCATAGCGGGCAACGCTTTTATGACGACAACCTTGGCTGCGGCCGTAGGCGGTTTCACATGGGCAATGCTTGAACTTATTTTCAGAAAGCACGCTTCCGTGCTCGGTTTTTGCTCGGGCATAGTTGCGGGCTTGGTCGTAGTCACTCCGGCCGCGGGTTTTGTTGACGCCACGGGCGGCGTAATCTGCGGTTTGGCCGCAGGTTCGATACCCTTCTTATTCTGCGTAAAGTTAAAGCAGATATTCGGCTATGACGACGCTTTGGATACCTTCGGCGTTCACGGCGTCGGCGGTACTGTAGGCTCAATCCTCACGGGTGTGCTTGCCACCGACAAGGTAAACCCCAACATCAGCGGCCTTTTGGACGGCTTGCTCGTAGCCCAGCTTGAAGCCGTTGCCATTACGATAGTTTGGAGCGTCGTAGTAACGGCCGTCATCGCTTACGCCATAAAGTTCACAATCGGCCTGCGCCCGACTCCCGAAGTCGAAAGAGGCGGTTTGGACATCAACGAACACGGCGAAGAAGGTTACATCTCCTAATAACATCAGACCCAATAATAATATGAAACTTATAATAGCCATAATCCAGCCATACAAGCTTGATGAAGTTAAGGAAGCCCTTGCGGGCGTTTCCATAGTCGGCATGACCGTAACGCAAGTTAAGGGTTTCGGCCGCCAAAAGGGTCATACGGAAATCTATCGCTCGAATGAGTATTCGGTGGATTTTCTGCCCAAGGTAAAGCTTGAAGTTGCGGTGTCTGACGACAAGGTTGAAAAGACCATAGCAACCATATCCAAGGCTTCAAAAACCGGCAAAATAGGCGACGGCAAGATATTCGTTCAGCCTTTAGAAAACGCCCTGCGCATACGCACCGGCGAAACCGGCGAAGACGCTTTGTAATTCTCAAAGCGCGGCTTTTAGAGTAAAACAAGCGGCGGGTAATCACCCGCCGCTTTTGTTTGCGCAATAAAACGCTTAAGAAGTCTTTAATCTTTTGAGTTTTTGGGCGCAGAATTTTGCAAACGACAGTTATCGCAAAACGATGCAAGACGCCTTAGCCGCAAACTCAATTTGCGCTGCCTATATATTCCGCCCATTCGCGTTTAAATAAATCGGCATCGGTGTATTTATAAAATTTTGGGGGCAGCTTGATTTCGGTTTTTTGGGTCTTAGCTTCAAATATCATATCCAGCGCGGTGCGCGCGGCAACATAGCCGTAACCGTAATAGTCGGGCGCAATGCAAAGCGTGATTCCGTTTTTCGAGAAGCCCGCGTCAAGCTGCGCAATTGCGCCCAAAACTATTGCGCAAAGCCTGTCGGGGTCTTCGGGCAGGGGGCGCGCATCGGCCAAAATTTGTGCGGAAAGCAGTATGAGCGCATAGTTGTCGTAAGCCGCCAGCTTTGGGGCGTTGCGCTTTGCGTATACCGAAAACATTTCTGAAGTGTCGTTTTCGCCCCCGCAAATTTGGGCTGCGATTTTTTTTGAAAGTTCTGCGGAGAAAGGCGCGTCTTCGTCCGCCCTTACGGGGCTCAAAGAAAGCGCCTTAAAATTCATGGCGGCGCGCATGGGTAAAAGTGTGTCCGCGATTTTTTTTAATACGGCATCTTCATCGGTGCAGATTTTGATGGGGAAGTTTGCCGCGCTTGCGCCCACGGCGGCCGTATAAAAATCTTTTTTTGCGAGTGTTTGCGCGCTTTGTGCGAGTTTTGTTGCGGCGGAAATGTCAGGGCATATCACTGCGGCGCGCGCGCCTTCCAAAAAGGCTTGGTCAAGCAGTATGCTTTGCGTGGCGGTGCGGTCTGGATAAAGCATTTTTGCGGAGATTTTTTTGCCGTATTTTTTTTCGGCGTCCGCGCAGGCGTCTCGCACGCCTTTAAAAATGGCAGATTGCTCTGCGCCCTTGCCTGATTCCGCAATAAAAACGAGCCCGACTTCCGCGGCGCGCGCCCCCGTAAAAAACAGGAGGAGCGCAGCCATTGCGGAAATCAGGCTCGCAAACTTCATACTAATTATTGCTTATTTGAATGACGCTTTGCGCATATCGCCCAGGTTCACGAAGGCTTCATGCATAGAGAAAGCCTTGGCGAGCGTCTGGGGCGTATGGCCGCGCGCAACGCTCTTAAGGTAGTCTTTGAGCATTTCGCGATATTCGGGGTGCGCGCAGTTGTCTATGACTATCTGCGCCCTTTCGACGGGGCTCTTGCAACGCAAATCGGCCACGCCGAATTCGGTAATGATGATGTTCACGCTGTGTTCGTTATGGTCGCAGTGCGAGACCAGCGGAACTATGGAGCTTATCGCGCCGTTTTTGGCCACCGAGGGGGTGGTGTAGATAGAAACGTAGGCCGCGCGCGTAAAGTCGCCTGAGCCGCCTATGCCGTTCATGAGGCTTTTGCCCATGATGTGCGAGCTGTTGATGTTGCCGAAAAGGTCTGCCTCAATCGCTGTATTGATTGAAACAATGCCTATCCTGCGCGCAACTTCCGGGTTGTTTGAAATTTCTTGCGGGCGCAGCACAATCTTGGTCTTAAAGAACTCTATATTGTTATAGATTTCCTGCACCTTTTCGGGGGTTACCGTAAGCGAGGTTGCGCTTGCAAATTCAATATTGCCCGAAGAAATCAAGTCTACCACAGAGTCTTGCAAGACTTCTGAATACATACAAAACTTCGGGATGTCGGGGTGGCCGCCCATTGCGCCGAGCACCGCGTTTGCTATGTTGCCCACACCGCTTTGTATTGGCAAAAAGCTTGAGGGTATCCTGCCCGCCTTAACTTCGTTAGCCAAGAAGTCTGCAACATTCTGGCCTATTTTGTCCGTGATGGGGTCATTCGGCTTAAAGCCGCCCACTTCGTCGGGCTTGTTGGTCTTTACTATGCCGACGATTTTGCTCGGGTCTACCTTTACGGTCGGCCTGCCGATTTTGTCTTTTACCGAATAAATCGGGATTTCGCGGCGGTGCGGCGGGTTGACCGTTTCATAAATGTCATGGAAACCCAAGAGCGCCTTGGGATGGTATTCGTTAAGCTCTATCAGGATTTTGTCTGCGAGCTTAAGACCCGTGGGCGACACGCCCACCGAAGTTGTCAAAAGTATTTCGCCGTCGGGGCTAACGTCCGCGGCTTCGACTATCGCCCAGTCAAATTTGCCGAGGAAGCCGTAGTTCATGAATTGCGGAGCCATAGACAAGTGCATGTCCACAAACTTGATTTCGTTTGCGTTGATGCCTGCGCGCAAATCCGCGTTTGACTGGTAGGGCGTGCGGAAGTTAACCGCTTTGGCCTTTGCAAGTACGCCGTCGCAAGACGGGCCCGTAGACGCGCCGGAGACTATGTTTATTGCGAAGGGTCTGCCCGCCGCGTGTTCGGCTTCTGCGCGCTTGGCCAGAGCGATTGGAATTGCCTTGAGTGCGCCTGCGGGGGTAAACCCGCTCACAGCGCAGTTGCTGCCGTTTTGGATGAGGTTTGCCGCCTCATCGGCCGTCATAATTTTGTAGTTCATTTTAGTTGTTCGTAATTAAGGAGAAAGAGTAGGCTCAAAAAAAGAGGGGGTATTTTGCCCCCTCTTTCAGATATGGTAATTCTAATGACCCGCCATGTGGCCGAGCGATGCGATGAAGAAACCCGCCACTATCGCCGTACCTATGACGCCCGCCACATTGGGACCCATTGCGTGCATGATAAGGAAGTTTGAGGGGTCGGCCTTTTGGCCTTCAACGTGCGAAACGCGCGCCGCCATAGGCACTGCCGAAACGCCTGCCGAGCCGATGAGGGGGTTAATCTTATCTTTGAGTACAAGATTCATAAGCTTTGCGCCTATGACGCCTGCGGCTGTTGAACCCGCAAAGGCCACCACGCCGAGAGCCAAGATTGAAAGCGTTTCAACGCGTATGAACCTGTCGCCCGACATGGTAATGCCGACGGACGTGCCGAGGAATATCGTCACTATGTTGATGATTTCATTCTGCGCGGCCTTGTTGAGGCGTTCGGTAACGCCGCATTCTCTAAGGAAGTTGCCGAGCATGAGCATGCCGATAAGGGCGGATGCGTCGGGCACAAGCAGTATGCACAAAATCGTTACGATAAGCGCAAATATAAGCTTCTCAAGCTTGGTAACCTTGCGCAGGGTTTTCATTCTGATTTTGCGTTCTTTTTGCGTCGTGAGCAGCCTCATGATGGGGGGTTGTATGACGGGAACCAGGGACATATAGCTGTATGCCGCAACCGCGATCGGCGCCAAGAGATGCGGGGCAAGCTTGTTTGTCGTAAAGATTGACGTAGGGCCGTCCGCGCCGCCTATGATGCCTATCGAGGCCGCTTCCATGGAATTAAAGCCGAGCAGCAGCGCGCCTACAAAGGTGATGAATATCCCGAATTGCGCAGCCCCGCCTAAAAGCAGGGTTTTGGGGTTTGCGATTAATGGTCCAAAGTCTGTGAGTGCGCCCACGCCCAAAAAGATTAGGGGCGGGAAGATTTCGAGCAATATGCCCTGCTGAATATAGTAGTAAAGGCCGCCCGCGTGACTGCCGTAAACCGTGCAGATTTCGTCGCCGAAGAGGATTTTATCCCCGACTTTAAAGTCGACCTTGGTCACCACGCCGCCCGATTGCGCAAAGATAAGCTCATCCGCGGGACGCACTGTAAGCACCTTGCCTTGGAAGGGCACTTCGTAGACGGTGTTCTTCCATTCGTGGTCGGGAGAGTTCTTTTTGATTATAGCAATGAGGTTTGGGTAACCCTTTGCAAGCTCTTCTGTGAGCAGGCGCGCGTCGGCGGTTGTGCTTTCGCCCACTGCCGCAAAATATTCGGCTATGGTTATGCCCGCGTCTTTCTTAAGCTTTTCAAGCTTTTGAGAATCCTTGGTGTCAAATGCTTTTTGATCCAAGAGGTTTGCGATGTTTTTTGGCGTCTCGCGGGCGGTGCGGGGCATTGTTATATTGTCGCCGCGCTGCACGAAGACGTAAGAAAGGTCTCCGCTCGTGGTGGAAAGCACGGGGCCTGCGGGCTTATTTAAAATGCCTATGGTGGGCAGGTTTGCGAGAAGCGCGCCGAAAGCTATCGGGACAAGGAGCAAAGGCTCATAATCCCTGTAAACGGCGAGGTATAGGAGGACGAACACCACAATCCACATGACCATCATGCGCCAGTCCACGTAGAAGAAACCGGTGTTCAATAAAAGTTCGATTAAGCTGTTTAACATTTTTATTGCGTCTTTTTTGACGGGCGCTTTTTGATAAAAGCGTCCGCCAAAGGTTGTAATTGCTGAAAGAAAAATTTTTTAAGGGCGCGCCGCTTTTGCGGCGCCCCAAAACACTTTCACTATGCAAAAGTGATGAGCGCTTGGCCTTCGGACACGCTTTGGCCTGCGGCCACGAGTATCTGGTTTACGGTGCCCGCGCGCGATGAAAATACAAAGGTATTCATCTTCATGGCTTCAAGCGTTACAAGCTTATCGCCTTCCTTAACCTGCTGGCCGGGTTTTACGTCCACAGAGACCACTATGGCAGCAAGGGGGCAAAGCACGGCTTCGCCTGCGGGTGCTGCCGCAACGGGTGCTGCGGGTGCCGCAACGGGTGCGGGCGCCGCTGCGGGCGCTGCCGCTGCCGCCGCAACGGGTGCGGGTGCTGCCGGTCTTGAAACTGCGGCTGCGGATGAATCTAGAATTTCAACTTCTACGTCGTATGATTTGCCTTCAACGGTTATGCGTAATTTTTTCATAAATTTTTAAATTAGTCTTTTTTGGGAGTGTGTGATGAGAATACCGACTGTCTGCCGCTTTGCGCCCAAGAAGCATCGGGCTTTGAGGGCGTTACCGAGACGATTTTGTGCTTTGCGCCGCCAAGTACGGAGAACACCGCAGCGCTGATTACCGCGAGTATCCTCGGGTCTTTTGCGCCTGTTGCGGGTGCCGCAGCGGGTTGTGCGGCGGCCTGCTCGGCCAAGATTTTCTTGGCTTCTTCAAGCGCGTCGGCCTTTATTTTGGCTGCGCGGGCTTCAAAAAGTCTAAAGAGAATGCCTGTTATTTGCGTTATGCCGGCCAATCCCCAGAGAACTATGCAGACGAGCGTAAAGCCCACTACCATAAATTCCACGGTAAGGGTGGGGTCGGGATATAGCGGTATGAATGACAATATGTTCATGTTTGGATTTGTTTCAAAATTAAATTACATCGGGATGTTGCCGTGTTTCTTCGGCAAACGCGTCTGGCGCTTTGACAGGGTGTTTCTGAGCGCCATAGCTATTACGCCGCGCGTTTCCGCGGGGTCTATGACGTCGGTAACCATGCCCTTGCTTGCGGCCTGATAGGGGGTTGAGAACTTTGCGCGATATTCTTCGCGGAGTTCGGCCTCCTTGGCCTTGGGGTCTGCGGCAGAGTCTATTTCTTTTTTGAAGAGAACCTTCACCGCGCCTTCGGCGCCCATTACGGCGATTTCGGCCGTGGGCCATGCAAAGACCATGTCTGCGCCCATGTCTGCGCTACACATTGCAAGATACGCGCCGCCGTAGGCTTTGCGCATGATGAGCGTGATTTTGGGGACTGTCGCAGAGGCGTATGCAAAGAGCATCTTTGCGCCGTGGCGTATTATGCCGCCGCGTTCCTGCGCAAGACCGGGCATAAAGCCGGGCACGTCGACCAAATTCAAAATCGGCACATTGTAGACGTTGCAGGTGCGTATGAAGCGCGATGATTTGTCAGAAGCGTCTATGTCTAGGCAACCTGCCTTAAAGGCGGGCTGGTTTGCAATGATGCCTACAACCACGCCCTGTATTCTCGCAAAGCCCGTTACGATGTTCTTTGCGAAGGACGCCTGAATTTCAAAGAAGGATTCCGCGTCGACAATGCGCTCTATAATTTTATAGACGTCAAGCGGCATCTTTGAGGTTTCGGGCAAAAGGTTGTTGAGCTCTTCATCGTAGGTTTTTACAACGTCGCACTTAAGGTCGTGCGGGGGCTCATGCATATTGTTTGAGGGCAGGTAGCTTAAGAGTTTTGCGGCAAGCTCTACGGCGTGTTTGTCGTCGTTGGCTATAAGGTGTATGTTGCCCGATACCGCCGCGTGGGCGTCGGCCGTCGCAAACATTGCAAGATCCGCCTTTTCGCCCGTGGCCGCGGTTATAACCTGGGGGCCGCAGATGAAGAGGTTTGAGTCGTTCTTCGTCATGATGATGAAGTCCATTAGGGCGGGGCTGTAAGCTGCCCCCCCCGCGCATGGACCCGCAATAATCGAAATTTGCGGAACGACGCCCGAGAGGTTCACATTCTGATAAAAAATCTGGCCGTAGCCCGAGAGCGATTCAACGCCTTCTTGAATGCGCGCGCCGCCGCTGTCGTTTACGCCTACGACGGGCATGCCGTTTTGCCCGGCAAACTTCATAATTTCGCAAATCTTCTTTGCGTGGTTTGAGCCGAGTGAGCCGCCGCTGACCGTAAAGTCTTGGCTGAAGGCCGCTACAAGTCTGCCGTTTACCATGCCTACGCCCGTTACGATACCGTCGCAGGGCAGCACTTTGTCTTCCATGCCGAAGTTGTGGCAGTTGTGCGCCACATACATTCCGAATTCTTGAAAGGTGCCTTCGTCAAAGAGGGCGTCGAGCCTCTCTCTTGCGCTCAAAATTCCTTTTTGTGCGCGTTTTGCAAGCTTGTCTTTACCGCCCGCGTCAAGGGCTTCCTGCCTGCGTCTTTTAAGCTCTTCGAGCAATTTTTTGTCAATGGCCATAAGTGTTGTATCCGAAACGTTTGATTAGTGGCAGCCGCAAGAGCCGTCTTGGCAGAGTTCCGTAAGAACGCCCATGGTCGACTTGGGATGGAGGAAAGCTATCTGCTTTGAATGCGCGCCGATTTTGGGCTCTTCGTTGATGAGCCTTACACCCGCGTCTTTAACTTGCGAAAGTGCCTGACGCACGTTTTCCGTGTTAAATGCTATGTGGTGTATGCCGCCTGCGGGATTCTTTTCCAAGAACTTTGCAATGGGGCTGTCTTCGCTTGTGGGTTCAAGAAGCTCTATATGAACTTCGCCGATGGAGAAGAAAGCGGTCTTAACCTTCTGTTCTTCCACGGTTTCGCGGCCCTCGCATTTGAGGCCGAGCGCTTTTTCGTAATAGGGCAGGGCTTCGTCAATTGATTTGACCGCTATGCCGATATGGTCGATTTTCTTTAGCATTTTGTTCTCCTCGGATATTAATATTAAAAATGCCTTAAAAAGTATCTCGGATAAGCCAAAAGTCAACTAGTTTCGGGCAAAAATGAGACTCTTTCAAAAATGTAGGAAATAGGGGCAAAAACGGGTTTTTTAGTGCCGAAAATTCTGCGTATCACACGCATATTATCGGTTTTTACGATGACTGTTTTGCGTTTTTTTGGGGGTATTATGCGCTTTTAAAACGTACGTTTTTAATTTTAAAAGTCCCCGAAAATTCAAATAAGAAAAGGTTTCCGCAAACGTTTGAAGCGGCGGGGTAAACGGGTGTGTTTTAACGCATTTGCCGACAAAAAACGGCGCACTCTAATATGCGCCGTTTCAAATTTATTTTTAGCGGAATTTTTAACCCGCGCCCAACATTGCGCGCAAATTGTTTTGAAATTCCACCATATCTTCTTCTGACGGGCGGTACTCGGCGCCTGCCTCGGCATTCATGCCAAAACGGCCGTATTGGTCAAGCTCCCAAGCGGCCTTTACGCCGTCGGAGAATACCACACTGCCGCTTGCCATAAGACCCGGGCGCTGCACTTTGTCAAGCTCTACGCTTACGCCGTGCGGAGCCTGCTCTTGCATTTCGGCTTCGGGTTCGGCGGCTTTTTCGGCCTCTTTTTTGATTTCTATGTCAAGGTCGTCAATCAGAAGACGCAAGTCCATATACGTTATGTTTATCCCGAATTTTTCGGAAAGCATCTTTTGGACGTTTGAAATCTTCTCGCCGTTTTTAATCAGCGACTTTACCGCCAGGGTTTGTTCTTCGTTAAATTTCATTTTTTATTCATGTGGTTCCGCCACAAACTCAATGCGTTTTGTGATGGCTTTGCTGCCGGCGTTTGAAACCAATTCCTTAAAACTGTCTTCGGTCAGAGAGTTGTTTTTAATGGCTGCGCGCAGAAGTTTAGAGCCCTGCTCGGATATGAAAACCATTGAAATTTCAGCGGAGGCGAGGCTGGCGTTTTTAAGGTCGTCTTCTGTTACGCCGCCCGTAACTTTGCCCTTTTCCGTCATCTGGTATATCAGGCGCACCCCGCCGGCGTCAAGCAAGGTGAGCTCTTTACCTATTGAAAATCCTACGCCAGCGGGTATGTAGGCCGTCTTATATTCAGGTATGTCTGCGGAGGATGTCGCCGTCCAATCTGCATTGGGGTAGCGCACCGCAAAAGTAATTCTGAAATCTATGAGGTTAGAAACCACCAAATTTTCAGGCGAGAGAGACCAAGTGCTGAGCGTAGTTCCGCGCTTATATGTGCCTTCTTCGTCAAGTATCGTGCAACGGCTTGAGAGCCAGAATGACGCAAGCGACATGGCCTCATTAGACGAGCCCATGGCTTCCAAGCCCGGGATAAATTCTGTCATGGTTGACTTTGAGTCTATCACAGCTCTGTAAAGGCCAAAGTTTGCGTTTACCTGTCTTTCATTGTCTTTAGGGCTTGTCGAGCCGTCGAGGAAGGGGCTTTTGAGGGAAATCTGGTATTTGATTGCGCAGAGATTGCCCGGTATTATGGCCTTTGAACCCGAAGAGTATGTGTATAGCGGCCTGTTTGAAGTTCTTGAAAAGAACATGAGTTCTGCTGGGCGCATGGGTACGGTGTCTGTAGGATCTTTACCCGACAACATCCCTATGGGGTCAGACGGGTAGTAAACCGTGAACCATATCAAGTCGTTCTTTTTTATAAAGGCGCTTTCAAGGTCTTCTTGTATTATGGAGCTTACGACACCGCCTTCAAAAAAGCTTTGCAGCTGCGCGCTTGAGCGCGTCCAAGTATCCAAAACCTGCGTTGTAAGTATCAGAACCGTTGTGACAATAATCGTCATTATGGCGGTGGCCGCCATGATTTCTATCAAAGTAAATGCTTTGCGTATTGAGCGTTTCATATATTACCTTGTCTTAACTATGACCATGTCGGATACGACCAAGCGCTGGGCGTTTTTGGTTTCGTCGCCGCCGCTGTCCAAAATGTCGTCGCGCGGATCTACGAATACCTTTAGGGTAAGCGGCAGGTAAAAGAGACCGTAATCTTCTACATCCGCGGGGAGGGTGCCGCCCAAGCTGTATTGCAGGTCGCTTTGCTTGATTGAGCAGTATTCGCCGACAAGCCCCGCCTGAAAGGGGCCGACCATTACTCTGTATACTTCGCCGACGGAGTTTTCAAGGTCGTCTTTTGAGGGAGGTGTTTGCGGGGTTTTGCCGGGGGTTTCCGAAGATACCGTCATAAGACTGGAGTTATCCATGTCATCGGGGTTCTGGTATTCCTCCCAAAAATATATGATGTAGGGCTTGGCTGTGTCGCCCATATTTTCATAGACATACTTGAAAGATTTTTCCTTAAGCTCGCTTTCCAAAGAATTTACTATGGCAAGCGCCTTGGTCTGGTAGGCAATCATGTTTACGTTGTTCATGATCGCGGCAAGCAAGCCTATCATGGCCGTCAAAGAAACGGCGATTACGCCCACTGCCACCATGACTTCTATTAGGGTGAAGCCTTTTTTTCCGCTTTTAAAATTTTTTGCGCTTTTCATGGGGTTTTATTTAATCAGTACTTCTTCCATTTCGGTATAGTCTGTGAAGGCCGACATAAAGCCGGTTCTTCTTATGACAAAACCAAGCTGGTCGTAGGGGTTTTCTATCATCAGCTTGTCTTTGCTGTTAAGCTTGCCCGTGGCTATCATTACGTATGCGCCGGGATTGTTTGAGAGCCCGTCAGCCGTGAATTCGTAAGAATACCATTCGCCGTTGCCGAAGCTTATGGTTTGCGGCTTTGTGTCTGGGAAGTTCCCTATCCCGATTATGGATTGCGAGTTTGTCTTGCCGTTGTTAAATGTGCTTTTAAAGATTTCGCTGGCCGAGTAAGATGCGTTCTGCGGGATGTCTACATTGCCCGCAAAGTCGGTTTCCGGCGGCACAAAAAATACGCCTTGCGGCAGGTATATTTCTTTATTTAGGGCAATCCAACCGTCGTCGGTTTCGTAAATTATCCCGATTAACCTAAGCTTTTTATCCGTCGCTTCACCTCTGTAAATTATTACGCGGGCGCTTGTCTGCTTTGCTACGGCGGTGTTGCGCGCCTGCGCAAAGGCGGTCATAAGAGCCCTTTGGGCGGTGTAGGTAGTCTGCCCCGAGCCCGATGTGCGTATACCCATGATGCCCGCCGAAAGTATGCCTATAATCGCTATGACTATAAGCATTTCTACGAGGGTAAAGGCTTTGTTTATTTGTTTTGGCATGGCTGTTGGGGGTTGCTTATTTATATTTTTAAGCGTTATTGCCAGGAGAATACGTCTTCGGACATGAAGTTTGCGCCTGCGGCCATAGAATCTTTTTTAAGCGTAAAAAGTATAACGCCCGAGCGCACACCCCTTTGCGGATTGGGGACGAGTTCTTTTTCGGTGTCTTCCGACAAGCCGTCTGTCGTTGTGGGGAAGCCTTGGTTGATAAAGCCGTCGCCGTCGCCGTCCACGCATATATAGATGTTCGGGTTTTCAAAAGAGTCTATAATCTTCCAAGGTGCGGTGGGGTTTGCTTTTTTAAGGTTGTTATTGTCGAAAGTCATGAAAAGGCGCGCGCGCCTGTTAAAGGTTTTGCGGTCAGACTGCGTGAGAGAGTTGCCGTCGGGGTCTTTGCCCGTGAGCGCCTTAACCATGCTGTCGGAGTATGAGCCGTCGTTGAGGTTTGTCCTTTCGCGTTCGGTCAAAAAGTCCGGGAAGTAGCCGTATTCGGTCTTATACTGTTCAAGGGCAGTGCCCATGCTTTTTAAGAATGCCGATGAGGTTGCCTTAAGGGCGGTAATCTGCCCCCTTGATATAGAGGGGATGATCAGGCCTACAAGTACGCCTATTATAGTAATTACTATAAGCAGTTCAACTAGGGTGAAAGCGTTGCGTTTTGTTTTCATTTGCATATAATTTTTGAGGGGTGTTGTTAAAAATCAGTCGTCCATGCCCTGTATGATGTTGTCGACGTTCTCATCGGGGGTACGATAATCGTCTTCGTCGGGCATAAATCCGGTTGAATACATAGACTGCACGTCGGCTGCAATGCCGTCGGGTCCCGTGCACATCAATAAAAAGCCAGGATTGCGCCAAGAGCCGTGAGACCCCGCAACCATTGAAGTGTCGTAAAAATAAAGGTAGGGGTTGCGCCAAGGGTCTCCGATGTATATGCCCGTGCGTTCGGGGTCTACGTTTGTGTTGTCGCGATCTGCGGAATCCACCAAGTTGAGCTTGGTGACGTCCACAAAGGGTTTGCCGTCGGTCTGGCTTTCCACAAAGCTTATCTGGCCGTTTTCCACCTTCAAATACATTTTGCCCGACAGACATTTGTATATAGACTCCGCAACCGATTCGGGATTTGCGCCTGCGTTAAAGCGCGGGTAAGATTGGTATCTGGCTTTGAAAGATTCAAGCGCGGAGGCCATAACTTCCATGTCGGCCTTTGCGCGCGCCCTGTTTTGGGCTTCGCTTACAAAACCGACAATGGGGGTGGACATCGCAAGCAACATGACGAGTATGCCGACGACTATGAGGATTTCAACCAGCGTGAAAGCCTTGCGTCTTGCGGCGGGCAGGGGTGTTGAGGGGTATTTCTTCATGTATTTTAAAAGTATGCGCGCGGGGGTGCGTTTTGTCAAAATATTTGTTGTAAAATCACGACGCGAATGAAGATTTTACCGCAGAGTAAATTTTTTGCTTAAGCTCCGGCAAACCTTCTTCGGAAAGGCAAGAGATGGGCACTATGTCTATCTTCGGATATTTTTTCTTGAAGCGCTTAAGGTTCTTTTCGGCGGCGTCTTCATCCATTTTGTTGGCAACCACCATGCGCGGTTTCTCGAGGAGTTTTTGGTCGTAAAGTCCAAGCTCCTCGATGAGGTCTGCATAGTCGTTTTCGGGCTTGCGCTCGTCTGTGCCGGCCATGTCTATAATAAAAAGCAAAAGCTTGCAGCGCTCTATATGCCTTAAAAATCTGTGGCCGAGCCCCTTGTTTTCTGAGGCGCCCTTTATCAGACCGGGGATGTCAGCCACAAAGATGCGCTCATAAGTGCCCTCGTAGTTTATTACGCCGACGTTTGCGTGCAGCGTAGTAAAGGGGTAAGAGGCCACTTTGGGGCGCGCCATAGTAAGCAAGCCCATCAACGAGGACTTGCCCGCATTGGGGAAGCCCACAAAGCCTGCGTCGGCAATGGTTTTAAGAACGAGTTTGAAAGAGCCTTCTTCGCCCTCGGCACCCGGGGTATATTGGCGCGGCGCCCTGTTTACAGAGCTCTTAAAGTGGGTATTGCCCAGTCCGCCCTTGCCGCCTCTTAACAGAAGCACTTTTTCGCCTTTTGCGAGCAGTTCCGCAACCGGCGTATCCGTCTCCGAATTTATCACTATGGTGCCGGGGGGCAGGTGGACTATTACGTCTTTACCCGTCTCTCCCGTCTTATTGCGGCCAAGTCCTTTTTCGCCGCTGTCAGCCACCAAACGAGGAGTGTATTTATACTGCTCCAAATCCGTGATGTTGTCGTCGCAAAGTATGTATACGTTGCCGCCGTCGCCGCCGTCGCCGCCGTCAGGACCGCCGAGGGGTATGAATTTTTCGCGCCTGAAACTTGCGCTGCCTCTGCCGCCGTCTCCGGCCTTCAGGGTTATTTCTGCTTCGTCAATAAACATTGTTTTTTATTTGTGTGCGCCGAGTTGTGCGGCGCGGCTTTTAAATTTTAAGATCTGCTTTATCTGAACTTGTAGACCGTCGCCGAGTAATAGGCGGTTTCGGGCCTTAAAATTGCAGAGGGAAAGTGCGGGTTATGTATGGCGTCGGGCCAGGTTTGGGTTTCAAGGCAGAGTCCCGCGTGCTTGTTGTAAACGGCCTTGTTTTTGCCCTTTATGCCGTTCAAGAAATTGCCTGAGTAAAATTGCATACCCGGCGCCGTAGTAAACACGTCAAGCACCCTGCCGCTTATGGGGTCCGACAGCGTGGCCGCGCGCGCGATGCCTTCGCCGCCGCGCAGTATGTAATTATGGTCAAAGCCGCCGCCGACAATTTGGGTGAGGGCGTGTTTAGAAAGCGCGTCGCCGCCTATGCCCTTTTGTTTGCGGAAGTCTAGGGGCGTGCCCTTTACCGACAGCACTTCGCCTGTCGGGGCAAGCGTCGCATCGGTGGGGGTAAAAAAGTCCGCATTGATTTGCAGCTCATGGCCGAGTATATCTGCCGCCTTGCCGCCCGAAAGGTTGAAATATGAATGCTGTGTGAGGGCGCAAAGGGTTGTCTTATCTGTGTGCGCGGCGTATTCAATGACAAGCTCGTCAGAATCCGTCAGCTTATAATATACCGACACATCCAGATTGCCCGGGTATCCCTCTTCGCCGTCCGAACTCAAATAATGCAGCGCCAAGCCTTTCCAGCCAAGGCCTGAACATTCTTTGACGTCCCACAAAACCTTGTCAAAGCCGACCAAGCCGCCGTGCAGGTGGTTTGCGCCGTTATTTTTTGCGAGCGCGTATTTTTTGCCGTCCAAAGAAAACGCGCCGCCTTTTATGCGGTTGGCAACTCTGCCGGCTATTGCGCCAAGATAGCAGTTGCTTTTTAAATATTCCGCAGGGCTGTCGTGGCCGAGCACAATGTCGGCGGCATCGCCCTTTGCATCGGGCGCAAAAAGGCGCATGATAATGCCGCCCAAGTTGGCGACATCCATGGAAATATTGCCGTTTTTAACGTTAAAAATTCTATATTTTGACATTAGTATCTCAAAGTTTTTATTATCATGCTGCGCGGGTCTTTAGAGGTATTGTAGGCCACCAACACATAGCGCATATTGTTGGTTGAAAGCGGCACAGAGGTGCGCGTTCCCACCTTCCATTCTTTGCCGTCGCGATATGCCAAGATGACTTCGCAATATTCATCGTTGGTCGTTTGCTTGGGTTTGCATACCTCATGGCTGCCGGATTGCAAAACTATGGGCTTTTCTCCGCCCATAGAGACCGCAATGGGTTTACCCGTCATATTTAAAAGCACCGCTCTGCCGCGCGGCAAAGACGAAGGCGATACGTTCATTGAATAAAATGAAATATCATTGTTATTCTTTATCATAAGCAGATACATGTCTTCGGCGCCCTGAGGTATCATGGTGTTGCACACTTCTTTATAAAGCGGGGGTTCTTCAGGGTTTGCAGAGGGTATCTGGTAGTAAAATACAAGTTTGCTCGGCCCCGTGTAGCTTATTGAATTTGCGGCGGTGCCCGGATTTATCATGATATTTTTCCAAGTTGCGGCTTCCGCCACGCCCGTCCTATACCATAAAACCAAGGGCTCTTCCTTGGCGCTTGGACGGTTCTTAACAGCGCCCGTAGCGGTACTTGCAATTTTAATAGTGTTTGAGTGCACTATTCTTACAATCTTAAGCTTTACGCTCACGATATCGCCCTGCGGAGCAGTCGCCGCCTGCGGGGCTGCAGCGTCTTGCGTTGGTGCGGTTGGCGCGGTTGGCGCGGTTTGGGCGGTTTGGGCGGGCGCAGTTTGCGCGTTCAAGCAAAGAGACGCGCTCAAAATGCCTGTTATAAACAATAAGGCTGACTTAAATTTCATTTTTTTGGGAATATAAATTATATTTCGTTTTTATTAAGCCAGCGGAAAGACACAACCTTAAAGCGCCTGCCGAGGTTTCTGTTTGTCTTAGATATGTTTTCCGGCCTGTCGTCGGTCCCTTTTATAAAGTCGTCCAAATCAAGGCCGTCAATGTTGGTGTTGTTGGGGCCTATTTCGCCTTCGCGGTCGGTAAACTTCCAGGCTTCGTCGGTTCGGTCAACATATTCAGGCACTCTTTGCACCGTCATTTCGCACCAAGCCTTGCCTTCTACGGCTTGGGTTACGGGGTTGCGGATTTCGCCGTAGGCGCGTATTTTAAAGGTGTCAGAGCGCACCGTCATGAAAGAGCCGAGCTTTGCCAAAATATCCTGCTGCATGAGGTATTCGGGGATGCCTTGCGCCTGCGGGCCTATGGCCGAGCGCCAATTTTCCCAAGAGTCTCTCGGATTTTCAAAATACTTTCTGCCTATGTCGTTAGCCGAAAGCAAGTCGGTAATGTTGCCGTTATAGGGTGAGTCTTTACCGTCGGAAGATATAATAAAGTTGCGGCTGCGGCTTGAATGGAATTGCGAGTTTATGCCCGTATAGTCTATTGCCGCCTGCAAGACGCCCTTTTGCATATGTATTTGCTTATAGGGGAAGAAGTCCGAATCAGACTTGTCTGTCCTTGGGGCTATCTCTATTTCGTCATTCATATAACTTTCGTTTTTGGCGAGCCTCTGGTTTGAGTCATATATAACTTCCGTCGGCCTGTTTTCAACTACGCGGTTTACGAAATCAGACATGGAATAGAAAGGCCCCCTGTCTTTGATGTTTTCTACAATAGATACTGCGAGCTCTTCTATTTCGTCTTCGCTCAAAACCCTGTAGCCCTTTAAGAGGTCGTCTTCAACGTAGCTGGAGTCCTCAAGGGGCTTATTGTTGTATGGGGCTTCCCAGCGCACAAAAGGGGTCTTTTTTGTGAAGTTCTTTGTGCCGCCGGAGGCGTATGAGTAGACGGTGTCTTGGAAATGCGTCGATAAAACGGTCTTCCAAGCGTCAATACTCGTAGAGTTTACGTTGAAGGGGCCGTTAAGCATGAGAGCCCCCGCATTTGAGTCAAAACCGGTTTCGCCCAGTTGTCCCGTTGCCGCCGAAACATGGCTGGACAGGTCTTGAAGCTTAAGCTTGTCCGCACCGGCATAGTAAACCAAGCGCGGGTTTCGCGGGATTACATTTTCAGACTCAAGCGCCGAGAATTTGTCGCCGATTTCCGTATTGCGATAGGGCAGAGTCGAGAAGAAATATTCGTCCCAAAGGGCGTCATTCAAGTGATATGAGGCGTCGTAAAGCACCGCGCGCTCTTCCGATACACTGCCGAGCTTCCCGTTATAAAGGGTGTTATTTTTATCGTCGCTCTCAGTTACCCACATGGCGCCGTCTTGAGTTTGAGGAGGACCGTCCACCCATGAAATTCTGAAAGAACGCTCCGGAACGCCGCGCAGCGGAGCTGTAGAGTTGCCTATGGCGTAGGTCGGGTTAAGGTAGTCAAGGCTTTGTATGCCGTAGCTCTTATAAAATTCCGTAGCCGCCGCCGTTGTTGATTTGTCGTTATACAAACGCACTTGTCCCGGGCCAAAGTTTAAATGCGCTGCCGAGAGGTTTGCGGGATTTGTAATAACTTCTTTATCCCTCAAAATGTGTATGAGCTGCCCTGCCTGATTATTGCCGTTCTTGCCGTCCAAACCTATGTTCGGCTTGTTATTCGGCGGAATCTTGAAAAATGCGGGCGTGGTGGTTGAGCCTACGCCAAAGGCCTGATTTTGCCCGTACATACCCTTTGTGCGCTGCGCGTAAGTTTGATAAAGCGTACTTTCGGGGTTGGTCGCCGAATATGAGGGCAGGCTAGAATTATATACGCCCATATTTACCGCGCGCGGCGAATAGTCAAAGTCATGCCCCATGCCCATAATTGCATTATTCAGCAAGAATTTCCTGTTAAATACAGGCTTTGAGGAATCTGCGTTATAGGCAGTCGGGGTTAAAAATACTATGCCGTAAAGGTTGACGTCGTCCACAGACATCGCGTTGTAAAGCTGGGTAGAGTAACTCGAGGTAACTTCTGTGGATGTTGTGGTGTCTGAAGATGTGATATTAAAGTTTACATAAGACAGGGGAAGCGCGGAAGGCACCCCATCCATACCGCCGTTTTCAGGGTTGCCGGCCAGCCATCTGTTGGGTGAATGCCTGCGGGGATTTATAACTGAATCAACTGTTGCGACTTCCACCCCATTCGTTCCCTCTAAAAAGTTTAGCTTCGTAAAAGTACCATCGCTTCTCGGGTGTGTTCCGGGTTTAAAATCGGCTTCGGGATTGCCGTATTTTGAATCATAGATTTTATATCTTGTGGCGTTTGACCTCATCCAACACCTGCTGTCCGGGAAACTTGGTCCGTCTATGTCATCAGTTTTGTTGTAATAGTCTGTGGGATAGTAAGATTGGTCTCTGTTCCCTTTAAAGTATGCCAAAACGGGGCCGCGCACGTAGTTGTCGTTTTTAAGCCAGCGCGGGTCTACGCCGTCACCCCAAATCGCGGGGTCAAATGGCTGGGTTTGCCCCAAGTTCCACATATGCAGGTTGCACCTGTAAAAGTTGGCGTTATTTGAGCTTTCCTTAGAACTGGTTCTGTCTACATATCCATAACCTATTATGTTTGTTCCAGGGTTAGCAATGGCGGCGTTGCAGTTTTGTATGTCTACATAAAGATCATTGATGTCTTTACCGTTGAAATTGGTGTCAAATTGCGTCAAATCATCCGCTTTAAAGAGCACATAGCAATTCAGATTGTCGTAAGAGAGGCCGCCGCTGTAATATTCCTTGGCAGCAAATGCGCTTTCCGCATGCGGCACGTCAATATAAAGAGACCCGTAGTCTGCGGGACTGCCCGAAAACGGCACAAGGTAAGTGTCGGCAACCTTGTCTTTGCTGTACATATAGTAAAAGCTGCGAAAATAACTGACCTGCTTTTTAACCATAAACACTTTTGCTTCCCCGGCATCTATGCCTACATTATCATATATTACGAAACGCAAGTCAGCATAGTTGTTTTGAGTGCCGTTTGTCTGGGTGTCGTTATAGGGCGAAGACACATAGTTTTTCCCTGTATTGCATGAGGGGTCGGGATTATAGCCGAAAGGTATATATATATCGTTAAGATAAAGCGGAACCGGCTGAATATAACGTTTTTTTGCAGCCGAACTCCCGGGTGCCGTCACCCTCAATGCACTGCTTGCGACGCCGCCGTAGCCTATGGGATATGATGAGCTTTTGAACTTTACTTTATCGGTAGGCATTTTTTCTGTTCTCAAATCTCTTATGCACTGAAAGTATGAACCATCAACAACTCCTATTGCCATGCGGAAGGCCATATAGTTTGAGCTGGTGGTTTCCATGTGCACCATGTAGTAGTTGCCGCCTTCAATCTTTACGTCATAAGGATTCCAGAGCACGGCCACGGGCACTATGTGGAGTCTTATGCCGTAGTTGTTGTTGCCATAGCCTACCAGTACCGGTATAAAGAACACCTGAAAGCGTTGCAAGACGGGGTAAAAGCCGTATCTGTCGTCGGTTTGCAGGCGCGTGCGTATTTTTTGTCCGGAAGAATTCTTTGAAGTTTCAACCCTCAAATTGTAGTATGAGCGCAGTTGATCCCAAAGGGGGCCGCCCGGGTCTTTCACAAAAGATTCGTCAGACCATATTTTGGGCATATCGCCGATTGCGAGTTTTGAGTATGTGTCAACCGTGCTTGCGTCGCGCCTGTTTGGCTTTGCGTTTATGGGCAACTGGGGGCCGAAGATGTGGCCTGTGGCTCTCTTCCAGATGTTGTTTGAAGCTATGCTTGTTTCGGTGTTGAATTTAAGCACATCGGGTTTTGAGCTGGTGATAGTGTCGGTAGATTTGGGCAGGGTTGAGTATGCGGAGCTTTTGTAGTTGTAGCCCGATTGTCCGAAGGGCCTTGCAAAATATTCTACATACAAGCTGCTTCTTGCGCTGGCGGAAACGTCTTTGGGGTTGGTTGTCCAAGTGTCGTTTTCGCGGTCAACTTGTATGAGCCCCAAAGAAAGGTCTTTTTTTAGGCCGCCTTCGCGCACGTTTACAAGCACGCCCTTTGTGTTTGAAGTTATATCGTGAAAGAAGACTTTGCCCAGCGACATTGTGTCGCTGACTTCGGAAGATTTTACAAAGTCCAAATCGCCTACGCTGTCAAGCGCGCGTATAATCTGGCGCGAGTCTTCATTGAAGCGCAAGCTCAGCGCGTCGCTGCCGGCAATCGGCAGGCGCAGAGAATGTATGCCCGAATAGTAGGGCAGGCTTTGCATATAAAAGTCTTCGTTTTCCGCTATATTGAACATTTCTTCCGAGGCTATGGCATTGATTGAAGCCTTTTGCCCTTCGTCGGAAACCCACCACGCAATGCGCGTTTCATAGGGGGTTGACTCTTTTTGTCCGGAGACGATGTCCATATTTTCTGTTATTGAAACTACGGGTATCGATACGCCGCGCTTTTCTGCTTCAAAAGAGCTTTCGCCGCTTTCGTCCGCGGCCGACGCGGCGCTTACCGCGACAATGCTGTCATTTTCTTCAAGAGTATCCGTGGGCTTATATTTAAAGCGCTCGCTGGCGTTCTTAATCTGCTTGTTGCCCGATACCAGCCAGCCTTGCGCGTCGTTGATAACGCGTTCGCGGTAGTCGTCGCGAGATTCGTAAGAGCCGGGCTTGATGTTGTATTTTGAGCCCTTTGATTCATTGCCCGGGGTAGAGTCCCAAACGCCGAGCCAGTAATTGTTTTTAATCTTATTGCCCTTGAGGTTGTTGATGTCGTCGCGGGTAATTTCAAGAGGGTATTCCCACCATTCGTATTTGTTTTGGGCGTCCTTTTCGGCCTTGGCCATTGAGTCAACCTGGTCTTCAAACATTGAGGCGTTTGCGGTTATGCGCCTGTCGGGGCCCAAATTAACCTGTATTTCATTGAGAGCCTGATACGCCGCGAATTTTGCGGCTTGGCGCGCCTTTGCGTCAATAATTGACTGATTCGTCAAACGGACCTGCATTTGCACGATGGCTGCGAGGGTTACTATGAGCAGCACCATAAAGCCCATGAGGGCCAGCGCCAATACGAGTGCAAAAGCTTTCTTATTTTTCCGTTGGGGTAATTTGTTACGGGTAAATTGAAATCTCATAAACTTTAAACCTATTTCTTCCATGGTTAAAGGCAAGCATATTTCGCCTGTTTCGGGGTAATTTTTGCTTAAAAAGCAGCGGATGTTTTGACGCTTATTGCGTGTCGGGCATAAGTAGCCGCAATCCACCGCGTTATGTGTTTATGCCGCGCGGGGCGGCATTGTGCGGGGTATTTTGTATAATAAAATTATCGGCCGATTTTAAGAAGATTTTACAAAAAAATCAGCCGCTTAAAAAACGCAAAAGTCGCGCGCTTGGGCCTAAAAAAAGGGGGCTCGGCAAAGACGCTTGGGGCTTTCGCCTTTCGCATCCTTGCCGAGCCTTTATTTATCGGGGGGAAAGTGTTTTAAAAAGCGGCCGCAAGGTTTAATGATTTAACTTGCGGTTGCTTTGTTATTAAGGGTTCTTACATATTTTTGCCGTCGAAGAATTCTTCCATGGCGATAAGTGTGGCCATGGCCGAAAGGTCGCTTTCCATGTTTTCCAACTGCGACATATAGTCTTCTTGTTCTTCTGCCGCCGCGGGTTCTTTTGGGCTTATTGAAAATATGAAGGCCGCGCAGGCTGCCGCCGCAATCGTGCCGAATTTTGCAAAAAACATTACCATGCGCTTCGGATTTTTAGAAATCTTGCTCAGGGTTTTTGCGGTAAAGGCTTGGCGGGTGTGCACCTTAAAGCGTTTGAGTTCTTCGTCGATATAGGCGTCCAACTTTTCGCCGGCTTCTTCGTCTTCAAAGATGGCGAGCATTGTTTTGTCGCAGAAGTCGTCCTTGGGCGTCAGGCTTTGCTTTGCGCAGAAACTGTCTAAGAGGGTTTCCGCTTGCGCGTCGGAGAGCGTTTGCTTGCGCATTTCGGCTTCCGCGCTTATTTTGTTTGTGTCTTTCATTTTATTGGGGGATTAAGATTTTTTGAGAGCCTCTTTAAGCGCTATGCGCGCGCGGTGTATCCAAGTTTTTACCGAAGATGGGGTTGTCTTCATAACCGCGGCTATTTGCTCGTAAGACAAGTCTTGCTGTTTAAGCAAGAGTATAGCGGTGCGCTGGTTTTCTGGGAGGGTTTCAAGGGTTTTTTCAAAGATTTCCTCAAGCTCGGCAATTCTTTCTCTGGGGGCGGCTTCTGCGGGGCAGGGCATCTCCATAGGATCTGTGGCGTCTGCGGGGCGGCGCACGGTTTGGCGATATTCGTTAATAAGCACCGTGCGGGCAATGTGGAAAAGGTAGGTTGAAAATTTGCTCTTGGGTTCGTAAGAGGTGCGCGCGCGGTAGAGGTTTATGAAAGTTTTTTGCGAGAGGTCTTCGGCCGTGTGCGCGTTATGCACAGAGCGGTAAAAAAAGTTTATGAGGGGCGTCTTCCATTTTTCTATAATCATGCGCAGCGCGTGTTCCGAGCCTCCTGCCGCTTCAAGCATGAGCATTGCGTCAGAATCGGCTTTGCCCGCCGCTTCGTTTTCTTTGCGATTGTCTCCGCTGGTTTGCATGATTTTGTGCCTTAAATATACCCCCATTAAACCCCTTTTCAAAAGAAAAGTTGCAAAATCATGAAAAAAAATCTGGATTAGTTAAAAATTTTTGCTAGGCTCACGCGCTTTATTTAATTTAAACAGAAAGAATTCAGATGAGCGGATTAGTACAATGGACATCCAAAGCTAAGCGCAAGGGCCACAAGATAAAGGCAGGCAACAAGGCAAACCCCCACAGGTTGCGCCAGCTTGCCAGCCGCAAGCGCAAAGAAAACGAAAGGCTTGCCAAGGTAGAAGCCAAGGAGCGCAAGGCCGCAACCGCCGCCGCAGTGGCAGCAGCCAACGCCTAGCAGACGGATTCAACAAAAATTTGCTTGCAAAGGGGTGTGCTTAGGGTAACTTAGGCCGCTTTCATGCAAAAAATATCGGAGATTTAATATGTCAAGAATATGCGCAATCACAGGTAAGCGCCCGGTCAAGGGCCGCAAAATCATTCACAAGGGCCAAAGCAAGAAGAGCGGCGGCATAGGTTTGCAGCTCGTCAAGCAGAACACCCGCACGTTCAAGCCGAACGTTCAGCGTGTGCGCGTCCGTTTAGAAAACGGCCAAGTAAAGCGCTTGTGGGTATGCGCCAAGGCGCTCAAGGCGGGTCTCGTAGAGAAGGCCTAATCATTACGCCTCACGGGGGCGTTTTAAAAGCCCCGTCAAAAAAGGCTTCGGAGTTTCTCCGAAGCCTTTTTTATTTGCGCGCACAGGGCATTTTAATAGTTTTGTATTATGGATAATAAAGAGATTACGTTTCTTTTTGGTTCGGGAATATCTTTCCCTACTGGTATGGCGAATATCGACGACATTACCGAATCCATGCTCAATGGATCTTGGATAAAGCATACTGATTCATATTATTATAAGTCTGAAACTTGTTCTAGTGTTTTATTGAAAGAGCAAAACCTTATTAAACTGATTTTTGATAAGCTAGATAGATATGTAAAAGAAAGAAAATTTAAGATTGGGTTCTCTAAAATTACATATGAGGATATCTATTGTGTATTAGATCAGTTTAATGAGTTTACTTTTAATAACGTAGAGAATCCTGTATTCTTAAAATTTTTTGATGAAATAATAGATGAAGCCTATACTCCAGAAATTTTACCTTCCCAAGTAAATTATGAGGGTGATATTCTTGACGCACCTGAATTTGCGGATTTGATGCGTATTTTTTCTGATTCAACTGATTTTGTTAATTGGGCTATTTATTGGAATTTAAAAAAACTTAAGGATGGCAGAGATTTATCGAAAGCGGCAATAAAAGGGTTGAATGTGTTGGATGAAATAAAGATATGTGATGTCATTAACAGGGCTAATATATTTACTTTAAATCATGATTGTCTATTGGAGAATTATCTAGGGGATGCATGCGCAGATGGCTTTGACCTTTGCGCAGAACCAATATCGCTTTATAATAAATCTAATTTCATTTCAGACAGGAAATTCCATCTTTATAAATTACACGGTTCAATAAATTGGAGAACTTATAGTAAAAGGAGTTCAAATACTTCTGTAGTGTGCAGAACTGAGCTTGATAATATTGATCAATTTGAAAGATGCGATAATACTGATTATTCCCCTGCATATACCGCGCCAAGTATATTATCTGGATCATTGGTTAAAGAATATCATTATTCTTACGGAATATTTTTTGATATGTTTCATGCATTTCACACTCAATTGATGAAAACAAAAACTTTATTTGTTTCAGGGTATGGGTGGAAAGATTACGGCATAAATAGAAGAATTATGCATTGGTTACAATACTCTGAAAACACAAAGGTAATTTTATTGTATGATAAAACAGATTCATCACCTAATAATTTTTTAAAATTTCATGTTGAAAGCTTTAAACCCTGTGAAAGAGTTATACCTATCGGCAAGTATTTGAAAGACTGCGAATTGAAAGACTTACAACCCTTTATATAGAAATCTTTACTGAAGATATCTATTTTACTCTCCGCGGTATCTCGCAATCCAAGCATGACTCCAAGGTTCAAAGTCGCCGAGCTCTATGTGGGCTCTTGCCTGCGCCATGAGGTCTTGAAAAAAGTGTATGTTGTGTATCGAAATCAGGGTGGCGGCCAACATCTCGCCCGCCATAATCAAATGGCGCAGATACGCGCGCGAGAATTTTGACGCGTAGTTTTGCAAAGTGTCGTCTATGGGCGCATCGTCCTCGGCAAATTTGGCGTTCTTTAAATTGATTAAACCGCGCGCGGTAAACGCGTTTGCGTGGCGCGCAAGGCGCGTTGGCATTACGCAGTCAAACATATCTGCGCCGAGTGCAATCATCTTTAAAAGCTGAGGCGGCGTGCCCACCCCCATAACATAGCGCGGCTTGTTTGCTGGCAGATATTGCGCCGATACGTCGACTTGCGCCAGCATTTCTTCTTCGGGCTCTCCCACAGAAACCCCGCCTATTGCATATCCCGGGAAGTCCATCGCCGACAGCTCCTCGGCGCAGCGTTTGCGTATGTCGGCAAAATGCGTGCCCTGCACTATTGCAAAAATCTGCCTGCGCCTTTCAAATAGGCCGATTTCGTTTGAGCGGCTTAAGCAGCGCTTTGCCCAGCGCAGCGTGCGGTCTACGGATTTTTCCGTAAAGGGTTTGTCGGACGGGTAGGGGATGCACTCGTCCAAAACCATGCAGATGTCAGAACCCAGCCTGCCTTGTATGTCCATGCAGTTTTCCGGGTTTAAAAAAAGTTTTGCGCCGTCAAGGTGAGACTTGAATTCAATGCCCTCCTCCTTTATTTTGCGCAGCCCCGCAAGGCTGAATACCTGAAAGCCGCCGCTGTCCGTAAGTATGGGTTTGTCCCAATTCATGAAAGGGTGCAAGCCCCCGCGCCGCTCCACAAGCTCAGACGTCGGGCGTATGTTCAGGTGGTAGGTGTTCGCCAAAATTATCTGCGCGCCCGTTGCCTCAACCTGATCGGGCGTAAGCGCCTTTACCGCGGCTTGCGTGCCCACGGGCATAAAGACGGGCGTATGCACTTCTCCGTGCGCCGTCACAAGCCTTGCGCGGCGCGCCCGCGAGGCTGAGGAGGTTTTAATCAGCTCAAACATTTTAAATAGGCTTTGCGCATTTGCCCCGCTTAAAGTATCGGCGCGGGCGCGTAAGAGGCGGCTTCGGGGCAGTTTTTCACATAGGCCTTAACGCGCTTGCAAAAGTCGTCAACCTGCGGTTTTGCCATGCCGGTTTCAGACTGTGATTTTTTGAGGATTGCTGCAAGCTCTGCGGCGTCAAGCGGCATGCGCGCGTCTGCGGCAAGGCGCTCCAAAAGGTCGTTTACGGCAATGAGTCCCGCGCGCAAATCGTTTGCGACGGCAACGGCATGCTCTTTTATGACTTCGTGCGCGTCTTCGCGGCCCATGCCTTTTTTTACGGCCGACATCATTACGGTAGTCGTAAGCAAAAAGGGCATGTATTTTTGGGCTTCGGCGCGTATCACGGCGTCGTTTACGCACATCTGGTTTAAAATTGTAAGCAGGGTTTCTAGCAGGCCGTCTATGGCGTAGAACGCGCCGGGCAGCATTACGCGGCGCACTACCGAGCAAGACACGTCGCCCTCATTCCACTGGTCGCCCGCAAGAGACGCGCCCATTTCCATAAAGCCGCGCAAAATAACATGAAAGCCGTTAAGCCTTTCGCAACTGCGAGAGTTCATTTTGTGGGGCATCGCCGAAGAGCCCGTCTGGCCTTTCGCAAAACCTTCGCTGGCAAGTTCGTGCCCCGCCATTATGCGCAGGGTTTTTGCAAATGAAGAGCCGCCCGCGCCCAGCTGGTAAAGAGCCGCCACGGTTTCAAAATCAAGCGAGCGCGGATAGACTTGCCCCGTGCACCCGAAAGATTTTTTAATGCCGAGGTGCGACATGATTTTTTCATCGAGCGCCTTTGCCTTTTTTGCATCGCCGTTAAAAAGCGTAAGCTGGTCTAACTGCGTGCCGACGGCGCCCTTCAGGCCGCGCGCGGGATATGTTTCTATAAGCTCGTCCAGATTTTGCGCGGCGCGCAGCATGTCTTCGCCGAACATGGCCATGCGCTTGCCGAAGGTTGTGAGCTGCGCAATCACGTTGTGCGTGCGCGCCGCAAGCACGGTTGAAGCGTGCAGTTTTGAAATTTCCGCAAATTTCACGAGGGCGGCGGCCGCCTTAAGCTTTATGACGCCGAGCGCGCGGAACACTTGCAGCTGCTCGACGCTTTCGGTAAGGTCGCGGCTGGTCATACCCTTGTGGATATGCTCGCACCCCGCAAGGCCGCAGAACTCTTCTATGCGCGCCTTGACGTCGTGGCGCGTAACTTTTTCGCGCTTGTTGATCTCTTCAACCCTGATGATGTTTTTAACTTTTTCGTATGATTTAATCGCAGATGCGGGTATGTCGAGGCCGAGTTCCCTTTGCGCCTTCATCACGGCTATCCAAAGCTCTCTCTCAATTAAAATTTTGCCTTCGACGCTCCAAATTTCCTTCATTTGGGCCGAGGCGTATCTTTCTGCGAGTATGTCGGGTATCATCAGTATTGTCTCAAGAAGTATTGAATTTAAATTAACCTATCGTGTCTTTGCCGTACCATTTGCGAAGCGCCTGCGGGATTTCAACCTTGCCGTCTTGGCGTATGTTGTTTTCTAAAATTGCCGCAAGCACGCGCGGCACTGCAAGCCCCGAGCCGTTAAGCGTATGCACCGTCTGCGGTTTGCCGCCGCTTGCGGGCTTAAAGCGTATGCCCGCCCTGCGCGCCTGAAAATCTGTAAAGTTTGAGCATGAAGAAACCTCAAGCCATCTTTGCTGACCCGCCGCCCACACTTCCAAGTCATACTGCTTTGAGTGCGGAAACCCTATGTCGCCCGTGCATATAGAAAGCACGCGGTAGGGCAGACCCAGCTTTTGCAAAATGCCTTCGGCGTCTTTGCGCAGACTTTCAAGCTCTTCAAAACTTTTGTCGGGATGCGTCCATTTTACAAGCTCAACCTTGTCAAACTGGTGCAGGCGGTTTAGGCCGCGCACGTCCTTGCCCCAGCTGCCGGCTTCGCGCCTGAAACACGGGGTGTAGCCGCAGCGCTTTACGGGCAGCTGCGCCTCTTCAAAAGTTTCTTCGCGGTAAAAGTTTGTCACGGGCACTTCGGCGGTGGGTATCATGTAGTAGTCGTCCTGCGCGTCATGATACATTTGGCCTTCTTTGTCGGGCAGCTGCCCCGTGGCGGTTCCGCTTGCGGGGTTTACCATGAGCGGGCACATAAGCTCTTCATAGCCGTTTGCGGCGGCTTCTTCTAAAAATAGCGCAATTAAAGCGCGCACCAAGCGCGCCATGTCGCCCACATAAAACGGGAAGCCCGCGCCCGTCACCTTAACGCCGCGCGCAAAGTCCAGCATCTTGTCGAAGTTGTTTACGTCCCAATGCGGCTTTGCGTTTTTGATTGTAGAAATGTCGCCCCATGTGTAGACGGTAACGTTGTCTTTGTCTGTTCTGCCCACGGGCACGCTTTCATGGGGCATATTGGGGATGGTCAGCAGCAGTTGCTTCCAAGTTTTGTCTGCGGCGTCGGCTTCAGCCTCAAGCTGCTTAACCTTTGCGGAAACTTCTTTAAGCTCGGCAATCTTCGCCTTGAATTCCGCCGTGCCTTTGGGCATTTCGGCAACGGCCTTGCTTGCGGCGTTTTGTGCGGCCTTTGCCTCTTCGGCCTCGCACACGAGCGCGCGGCGCTTGGCGTCGAATTCGATAACGGCGTCTAAGTCGCAAGAAAATTTTTTAAGCGCAATGGAGTTGCGCAGTTTTTCGGGGGTTTCCCTTAAAATTTTGATATCTATCATATGTGAGCCGTTATTTATATGAAATCCGCCGCTTTTTTGACAAGCATATTCTGGGCTAAATAAATAATGAAGGAGGCTTTGTTTTTTTGCGGTGCAGATTTAAAATTGTGATGTTTTTATATTCATATCTGAATTTCAAATAGCGACTTACCTGTGCAATTTTGGCGCGCTTATTGGCGACAAATTGTCGCAAGGCGCGCGTTTCTTATTGAACTGTCTATCGTAAAGTGCTAACAGTCGCTCAGTTAATTTCTGGCACGGGCAATGCTTATAGAAAGGCAATATGAATATCAATCCCGAAAAACTTACAGAGAAATCCGTCGAGGCAATCAACGACGCAAGAAGTATTGCGATTGAGCGCGGCAATTCTCAGATAACCCCTGCGCATTTGTTGCTTGCGCTTTGCAGGCAAGAAGGCGGCGTTGTGGGCGCAATTTTGCAAAAGGGCGAATCAAAAAAATACGCCCTTGAGGCGGGTTTAAACCGCATACTAGACATACTGCCCGCCGTAAAGGGCGCGCAGACGGAGCCTTCGGCAAACAAAGAGTTTGAGAAGGTTTTTGACGCCGCCGACGCAAGCGCGCGCGCCATGAAAGACGACTATATTTCTGCGGAGCATCTTTTTTTGGGCATCGTAAAGAATCCCGAACCCAAAGAGCTCAAGCAGCTTTTAAGCGGCCTTATGATTACGGAGGCCTCCGCGCTTTCGGCAATCAAAGAGGTGCGCGGGGCTTCCCGCGTAACTTCAAAGACGCCCGAAGATACTTACGAAGTGCTTGAAAAGTACGGCACAGACTTGGTTGCGCGCGCCCGCGAAGGCAAGTTAGACCCCGTGATAGGCCGCGACGACGAGATACGAAGGGTAGTGCGTATCCTCTCTCGCAAAACCAAAAACAACCCCGTCTTGATTGGGGAGCCCGGGGTGGGCAAAACCGCCATTGCGGAGGGTTTGGCGCAGCGCATAGTGCGCCAAGACGTGCCGGAAAACCTTAAAGACAAGACGGTCTTTGCGCTGGATATGGGCTCTCTTGTCGCGGGCGCAAAATACAGGGGCGAATTTGAAGAAAGGCTCAAGGCCGTCCTCAACAAGATAAAAGAGGCCGACGGCAAAATCATACTCTTTATAGATGAGCTTCACACTATAGTCGGTGCCGGCAAGGCGGAAGGGTCTATGGACGCTTCAAATATGCTTAAGCCCATGCTTGCGCGCGGAGAGCTGCGCTGCATAGGCGCAACCACGCTTGACGAGTATCGCCAGTATATAGAAAAGGACGCCGCTTTGGAAAGGCGCTTTCAGAGCGTCTATGTTGCCGCGCCCGACGTAGAGACCACCGTGACCATTTTGCGCGGCATAAAAGACAGGCTTGAAACCTACCACGGCGTGCACATTGAAGACCGCGCGCTCGTTGAAGCCGCAACGCTTTCAGACCGCTATATAAGCGGCCGACAGCTGCCCGACAAGGCCATAGACTTGGTTGACGAATCCTGCGCGCGCATAAAAACGCAGATGAACTCCATGCCCGTAGAGCTTGACGATATGCTGCGCAAAATCATGCATCTCGAGATTGAAGAAGCCGCGCTCGTCAAAGAAAAGCACGACGACGCAAGGCTTGCCGAAGTCCGCAAGCAGCTTGCCGATTTGCGTGAAAAGTCAAACGCCTTAAAATCGCGCTGGCAGGAAGAAAAATCGCAGGCAGGCAAGGCGGGCAAACTTCGCGAGCAGATAGAAGCCGCGCGCATCAAGATGGAAAAGGCCGAGCGCGAATATAATTTGCAGGAGGCCGCAAAAATCAAGTACGGGGAGCTGCCCAAGCTTGAGGACGAGCTTAAAAAGTTGAGCGGCGCGCAAGCCCAGAGCGACTCTTCTTTAATAAAAGAAAGGGTAACGCCCGAAGAAATCGCGGAAGTGGTTTCTGAGTGGACGGGCATCCCGCTTAAGAAGCTTGTGCAGACGGAGCGCGACAAAATTTTGCACCTTGCAGACGTTTTGCATAAGCGCGTCATAGGCCAAGAAGAGGCCGTTGACAGCGTTTCAAACGCCATAATCAGGGCGCGCGCGGGAATAAAAGACCCAAAGCGCCCCGCAGGCGTATTCCTCTTTATGGGTCCCACGGGCGTTGGCAAGACGGAGCTTGCCAAGGCGCTGAGCGAAAGCCTTTTTGACTCTGAGGAGAACATGGTGCGCATAGACATGTCCGAATATATGGAGAAACATTCGGTGTCGCGCCTCATAGGTGCGCCGCCCGGATATGTCGGGTATGAGCAGGGCGGGCAGCTTACCGAGGCCGTGCGCCGCCGCCCCTACAGCGTAGTGCTTTTTGACGAAATAGAAAAGGCTCACCCCGAAGTCTTAAACGCGCTTTTGCAGATTACCGACGACGGCGTGCTCACAGACTCTCAGGGGCGCAAGGTAGACTTCAAGAATACCGTCATAATCATGACTTCAAACGTGGGCTCTCGCTTTATCGTAGACGCGCCGCAAGACGCCTCCGGCGCAATAAGCCGCTCGGCTCGCGAGGCCGTCATGACGGAGCTTCGCTCGCACTTTAAGCCCGAGTTCTTAAATAGGATAGACGACATCATAATCTTCAAGGCTCTCAAGCTCGATCAGATTGTGGCAATCGTGAAGCTTCAGATAAATCTTCTCAATGACAGGCTCAAAAAAGAGAACATCAAAGTTGAGCTTAACAAGAAGGCGCTTGAAAAGCTCGCCGACAGGGCTTACGACCCGTCTTACGGCGCTCGCCCGCTCAAGCGCATGATAACGCAGAAGATTGAAAACCCGCTCGCCCGCGCCATACTTTCCGGCAAAATTAAAAGCGGCGACACCATGAAGTTTACGGAAAAAGACATCGAAGCTTCGGACGGTGCGGAGCTTGAAGACTAAAATTTGTTTAGGCCTTTAAATAAAACAAACAAAGATCCGCGTTTTTACACGGGTCTTTTTGTTTTTGCGCCACAATGTAAACGCGCAAGAGATTTGCGACCGCCCGCTCATTGCGGCGGCGCAACAAAAATCAAACTGACCGCCATAACCGCCATGCCCGAAAACACCCCGAGTATTGACTGGTGTCCGTTGCCGTATTCTTGCGCGGTCGGCAAAAGTTCGTCTAGGGCTATAAATACCATGATGCCCGCAATCAGCGCAAACAGGACGCCCAGCGTCATGCCGTCGGCAAGAGAGCCTATCAAGATAAAGCCCGCAACCGCGCCGACGGGTTCGGCAAGGCCGCTTGCCGTCGCCCACCAAAAGGCCTTTTTGCGGCTGCCCGTCGCGTTGTAAATGGGCAGCGCAACCGATATGCCCTCGGGCACGTTATGCAGCGCTATCGCAAAGGCAATGGGTATGCTGAAGGCCAAGCTGTCCATGCCCGCCGCAAACACCGCCAAGCCTTCCGGAAAGTTGTGTATGCAAAGCGCAAGCGCCGTCATAACGCCGACTTTGCCTATGCTTTTCTTTGAATGTTTGTGCCCCGTTTCCATCATCTCGTGCGATATGTGCTCTGGCACAAGCTGGTCAATCAGCGCCGTTATGAGCGCCCCGCCGAAAAACACCGCAATAGCCACGGCCGCGGCCATTTTATGGCTTTCAAAGTTATGCGCAAACTTTGCAATGCTTTGCGGCAGTATCTCCATGAACGATATGTAAATCATCACGCCCGCCGAGAAGCTCAAGCCCAAGGCAAGCACGCGCATATCGTCTTTTTTCACCATAAATGCTATGAGGCCGCCTATAGAGGTAGACAGCCCCGCAAGCACAGTCATTATCAGCGCCAAAATTGCGTTGTGTTCCATATATTTTAAATGTATCCGCTATTTATCGTTTAGAACGCCTATAATTTAAATAGTCGCCTGCATATTCTTGCAATCAAATATAACGTGGCATTTAAAAGCCTTTGGGCAAATCAAACCGCCCTTGGGGCAAGCCGCATAAGAAATTGCTTGCAATAAAAACGCCGAAAATTAAATATCGCATCATGATTTTTAGGCGCGGGATGATTATTAAAGAGATTCTCATAGGCGTTGCGGCGCTCTCTCTCATCGCGCTCGCATTCATCCCGCTTTCTTTAAGAATCCAAGGCAAGGTTCGCGAAAGAGCGGTTAAAAACCAGCTCGAAGCCATAAGCGCCGCCGGCAAAATGTATCTGTCCGAAAAGGGCATAAAGCGCATAGAGTATAAGATTCTCGCCAACGACGGCGTCGTCCCTACCTTAGAATCCGTCATGGGCGAAAAGTACGACAACATAATCCTAGACTCCGAAGGCGGCACCGTTACGGTGTTTACGCCGGAGGGTAAAAAAATCTCCGCCAAATACTAACTTCGCGCTTGCGGCGCAGCGGGGTGTTACTGCGAAATATTTTCGACTCTCACGTACATAAGTACGCTTCGACCCGAAAATTTTCTTGCTCCTGCCCCTGCATCCACAATCGCTCGTTAGGTTTTTTGGCGAATGGGGTTGGCTTGATACTCCGTTAAAGGGCGGACTTTCGACTCTCATGTGCTTTGGCACACTTCGGCTATCGATTCCGCCCTTTATACTAGTCTGAAGAAAACCCCGCTACGCCGAATCATTCTGTTAAATTTGGCGCATTTTGAACATTCTGATATTTTATTTAATGAGCTTTCGTTTTTTTAATGCGCAAAAAAAGCTCTCCGCGAACGGAGAGCCTTTTTAAAGTTTTGTTAAACCTAAGGGGTTTACTTGGCGACGGCCTTCTTGAAGTCTGCGCCGGGCTTGAACTTTACAACGTTCGTAGCCTTGATGCTGATCTTCGCCTTGGTCTTCGGGTTGATGCCCTGACGAGCCTTCCTCTTAGAAACAGCAAAAGTGCCAAAACCGATGAGCTGAAGCTTCTTCTGCTTCTTGACGCCGGCCTTGATTGCCGAGATTACTGCGTCCAAAGCGCGTTCGGCCGAGGCCTTGGTTGCTTCTTTACCGAGGAGCTTTTGGATTTCTAGGATGAGTTCTGCTTTATTCATGTTTGTTGTTTTGTGATTTGTTTTTTTTGACTAGTGGTTAAAAGTTAAATCACTAATTGCTTAAAGGATGAGTAATTTATGTTTCTTCGTCAACTGCAAAAAGCGTTATTTAAAGGGTTTTTTTTAAAAAAACGCCGCCAAGCCCCCTGTTTTTAAGGGTTTGGCGGATTTTTAAAGCGCCTAAGCGCGTTTTCACAAGCTTGAAAGCTACCATAAATAGGCGCTTTCGCGTTTTCCGACAAGGTTTATAGGGGCAGAGTTAAAGCCGCCCTTTGCTGCGTATAGCGCAAGCGCAAGCGCCCAAAATCTGTCCGCGTGGCCGTCGCCGAAGCGCGCCGAAGAAAATTTAATATTGCCGGAGGGCGTCGTTTCGCGGCGCACGCTGTGTATGTCGGCTATTATTTTCTTGTCTCTTGGTATGCGCACTTTGCCGTCTTCAAAGGCGCTCTTAAGCGGATAGGCGAGCATTTCTTTTACGGCGCTGCCGAAGTTTACGCCTTCAACCCTAGAAGCGCCGTGCCTTGCGGCGGCGCGCTCGGCAAACTGACGGCCTAGCCCCGTTTGGTCTATGGCGCATTTTCTGACGCGCGGGTTTTGCATAATCAAATCCAGCGCGGCTTCCTGTTCTGAAAACGGCGCATTTTTAAATGTAATAACGTCGCGCGTAAAAAATGTGTCCAGCCGCCTTTCCAAAATCCAAAACACGCTCAAATCCCTGCTGCGCGCAACGTCCACGCCCAGATAATAGGCGCTTAGGTGCACGCTTCCGCTTTGGGGAAGGGCTGCGCGCCACTCCAAGCCCTCTTCGTAAAGGCATTTTTCAAGCGCGCCGTCCGGTATGAAGGCGGCCTCGTCGTCGGCGGGGCGGCACATATATTCTTGCATGAAGCTTTCCGAATCCGCGCAAGAGTTCTTTATATAGTCATAGTAGGCCGCTTCGTCAAAACCCTGCGCCTCGTGTTCGGGCGGCAGCTTTTTTTTGAGCTTCTTTAAAAACCCTTGGTTTAATGCGTCTTCAAGCGTAACGCGGTGCAGAGATATTCTTTTTGGATTGCCCTTGTGTCGCGCCTCTTCAACCAATTTGTTGAAAAAATTTTCGGAGCCCCTGTGCGTCGATATTATATGCAACTGGCCGCCCCAGGTTATCCCGGGGTAAGCTATTGCGTAAAGCTTTGCGGGGTCGGGGTGCAGGGCAAACTCGTCCAGCACGCGGGCGCCGCGCTTGCCCGCCTGCGCGTCGGCGTTTGAGCTTAAAGAGTGTATGCAAGTGCCGTTCGCAAAGCATAGCGATACCGCGCCTTGCGCACCGTCTTCAATCACTCTTGCGCTGCCCAGCATTGCCGCCGCATCCCCCACGGCCGCGCAAAAGTTTTTGCAGTCCTGCATAAACAGCTTGGCCTGCAATTCATCGCGAGAGCTCACCCAAGAATCCGTGCGCGTACTGCTTTGGGCGTGCCTTCGCACAAGGTCGTATGCCGCAGACCAGCTCAGGCCTATTTGCCTGGATTTTTCCATTAGCTTTATGCGCGAATCGTCGAGTATCCATTTTTTTTGATAGGGCAAAAAAAACGCGTCATCTTCCCGCGGGGCTTTTTCTATGATGTCCATGGGTTTCAGAGGAGTTTCAGCTTTTGCTCTATCTCTTCGATAGCCGCCTTGTTTAAGCCCCCGCCTGCGTTTTTGGGCGCGGGCTTAAGCCGCGCGTCGGAGGCCGCAAGCCGCTGCATTACGGCGCTTGCCTGCGCAAGGTCTTCAAGCGATATTTCTTCAAGGCCGCAAAAGAGGTCAAAGACCATCTCCCACGCAATCGCAACGGCGCAGTGCGCGGCGTCGGCGCCTTCAAGGGCAAGGTTTGCGGCTTCTTTTGCGCGCCTGATTTTTTCCAAGTGTTGCATGAAATTTTGCGACAGCGGCAGTTTGTTTTGCCGTTTGGGTTTTAAGGCCGCTTTCTTTGCGGCGCTAATTTTTGCTGCTTGCTTCTCCATGTCAAAAGCCCGATTTTTCAAGGTATTCAAGCCCCTTGGCAGAGAGTTTTGCGCGCAGCGCCGCCGCAGCAAACTCATGCCTTTCAAGACTCACAAAGCCTTTTTCTTCAAGGTAGCATAAGTCTCCCTCAAGGGTTTTTTGCGCGCCCGCGTCTTGGGCGGGGCAGGCAAGTTTAAGTCCGCATAAAAGCGTTTGCAAGGGCAGGGCTGCGGGGTGTGCGGCTTGCAGCTGCAGCAAAAGCGACGTGCGCCTGAGCAGTGTTTTTTCTCCGTTCATTTTAGTGTCTTTCCTTTTGCATGATTGCCAGTTTGTCCGTCTTTAGCGTAAGCTCCGCAATGCGCTGCGCGCTCAGTTGCGCTTGCGCAATAAGGGCACTTATGTTTTGTGCGTTTTTGCTTATTAGCTCCCGCGTTTCCGAGAGGCTTTGCAGGTAGTGCGCCTGCGCGCTTTGTGCGTCCTGCCTTATTTCGGCGCGCAGGCTTTTTATGTCCTGCACGGCGTCGGCGATGGCGCGCATAAGCTCGGCGCGCGTTCGTTCAAGCTGCGCATGGGTTGCGTAGGTCAGCTTGGGGTCGGGGTTTTCCCTGTAAAATTCTTTTATGCGCAGCGTCAGGTAATAGGCACCCAGCAGACAGGTGGCTATGCTGACGCCCGTTCCTAGCAGTTCGGGGTTTTGCATATTTTCAGTTCCGTAATTTAAAAGTGTTGAGTTCAAGGTTTTGCATTTGTCCGTTCGGTCTTTTCATATAATTTCTTTCCTGCGCATAAAATATCACACCAAAAAAGGTCTGCAAATTTACTTTTGAAACTTTTGAAACAGATTTTTTAAGCGCATTGTTTTTTTTAAGAAGCCGCCTTTGAAACGCCCTCTCTTTGCCGCCTAATTGCTTGACCTTTTGCGGCGGCGGGGCATATTAAAGCCAAACAGGAGGATATTTTATTTCATGAAGATTTTAAGCATGCTCAAGGTGTTTGCGGCGGTGTTGACCGCCGTAGTTTTTGCACTTCCCGCCGCCGCGTCGGGAGAAATAATTAAAATATGGGAAGATTCCGTCCCCGGCAAAAAATGCGCCGAGGCGGAGCAATATACGGAGGGTGGCGGCATACACCGCTATTCTTTTGTGAGTGAGCCTACGCTTGAGCTTTATCTTGTAAAATCCGATAAGCCCGCGCCTTTGGTTGTTGTTTGTCCGGGCGGCGGCTATGCAAAGTTGGCCTATGATCTTGAGGGTATCGAAATCGCAAAGTGGCTCAATTCAATAGGCGTAAACGCCGCCATACTTAAATACAGAATACCCGATAACCGCCTTGGCGCATTTGCCGATGCGCAGCGCGCCCTAAGACTTGCGCGCCACAATGCCGCAAAGTGGGGCGTAAATCCCGACAAGATAGGCGTGCTGGGCTTTTCGGCGGGCGGCCACTTAAGCGCGCGCTTAAGCACGGGTTATGCTGAAAATATCTACGAAGCGCGCGATGCCGCCGACAGGCTTTCGGCGCGTCCCGATTTTACGGTTCTCGTTTATCCCGCTTATTTGTATGCCGATGCAAACTATACAATAGCCCCGGAGATCAAGGTTGATAAAAACACGCCGCCCGCATTTATAACGCAGGCGCAAGACGATGTTAAATATATAGACAGTTCAATCGCATATTACCTCGCACTTAAAAAGGCGGGTGTTAAGGCCGATTTGCACCTGTTTTCAAAGGGCGGCCACGGCAACGGCATACGCCGCAAAGACGTTCCCATGAAAGAATGGCAAAACATCTGCGGCGAATGGCTGAAATATTACTTTGTGCAAGACCCCGAACCTTCAAAAAAATAATATGCAGATATACAATCTTCCCCTCGGCCCCATAGAGACCAACTCTTACGTTGTTTTGCCAGAAGATTCCGAAGGCGCAATTTTGATAGACGCGCCCGAGGGCGCTTCTGTTGAAATTCCCGCTTTCTTAAAAAAGAAGGGGCGCAAGCTTACTGCCATACTTCTTACGCACGGCCATTGGGATCATATGTGGGACGCATCCGCCCTAAAAGACAAGACGGGCGCAAAAATCTACGCGCATTCTGACGGCAAAACCATGATAGAGACCGAGGGCGCGCAGAGTTCTTACATGTTCGGCGAAGACTCCTTGCAAAGCGCGAAGATTGACGTATATCCCAAAGACGGCGACATCCTCGAAGTTGAGGGCGTCAAGATAAAGTGCCTTTACGCGCCCGGCCACTGCGCGGGCAGTCTCGTTTACTTTTTTGGCGACGAAACCCCGCCAAAAGCTTTTGTGGGCGACGTTATTTTTGAAGGCAGCATAGGTCGTTACGACCTGCCCACGGGCAATTACGCCAAGCTTGAAAAATCGATACGCGAAAAAATTTACACGCTGCCCGACGATACAATTTTGCTGCCGGGGCACGGGCCTTCTACGACGGTGGGGGCGGAGAAGGTTTCAAACCAATACGTAAGGGCTTAACGCGGCCTACAACTTAAAGAAAGCTTTTAATGTCGGACGGCTCGGACGAATATTTTATGCGCGAGGCTTTGACCCTCGCAAAAAACGGCTGGGGCAAGACCAGCCCTAATCCCATGGTGGGTGCCGTCATTGCAGAAGACGGCGTTGTTGTTGCGCGCGGTTGGCACAAGGCCGACGGTCTGGCGCACGCCGAGATTGAATGTCTGAGCGCGCTTGCGCGTTTGCCCAAAGAAAACGCCGTGATGTATGTTACGCTTGAGCCATGCTCAACGCACGGGCGCACGGGGGCCTGCACCAAGGCAATAATGCAAGCGGGCGTAAAAAATGTAGTGATAGGCGCGCTTGATCCAAACCCCGCTCACGCCGGGCGCGGCGTTCAAATTTTGCGCGCGGCCGGCGTAAATGTAAAAACCGGCGTGCTCGCGCAAGCCTGCAAAGACCTAAACTTCATATTCAATTACAATATGGCGCACGCAAAGGCGCTGCTTGCCATAAAGTTTGCGCAGTCTGCCGACGGCAAGATAGGTTTTAGCGAAGAGCCGCGCGTGCATATCACGGGCAAGATTGCAATAGCAGACGTGCATAGGTGGCGCGCGCTTTTTGCCGCAATAGGGGTAGGGGCGGGCACGCTTATAAAAGACGACCCTGCGCTCACCATACGCCGCGAGGGCGCGCTTGACGGGTGCGCCCAGCGCATAATATTTTCTTCAACCCTTAAATTTGCCGAAACGGGGCTTGACCGCGCGGTTTTCAAAGATTCTTTCAAGCATAAAACGCGCGTTATATGCCCCTTTGACGTTCCCGCAGACAAGCTTGAAGCCCTGAGCGCCGCAGGTGTAAGCGTAATGCAGACGCGCTCTGTTTTTGAGGATAGCGCGGCTTTTTGGGACGAGGTAAAGACGCGCCTTTACGAAGAAGAGCGCATAGCGTCGATTTATATCGAAGGCGGGGCGCGGATATTTGATTCTCTAATACAAAGCCGCGCCGCAGACTGGGTGTTTGCGTATCAAAGTCCTCAAAATCTCGGGGGTAAGGCGCTTTCCGCAATGACAGAAGAATCGTTTAAAATGTGGCGCATAAAAAACCCGAAGTATGAAATTCTTGGGTCTGACACTCTTTCTTACGGAGAAATCGAATACATATAAAAATGAACTCTTCGGACGTTAAGGAATATTTTGAAAAGGCCGCCGTGATAAGCGATTACGCGCGCGCTTGTGTGCGCGTGGGCCTTTGGGAGTCTGAAAAAATAATATTCTCGCAATGCTTTAAGAAGGATGAGCCGCTTTTAGAGCTGGGCTGCGGCGCGGGCAGAATCGCGCACAATCTTTATATGTCGGGGTTTGACGACATCACGGCGTTCGACATTTCAGAGGGCATGATAGCGCAGGCCAAAGAGCTTTCCGAAATTTTGGGCGACAAGGTGCGCTATATGGCGCTTGACGCCCTGCAAATGGATTTTGAGCGCGAAAGTTTCGGCGGGGCGATATTCGGCTTTAACGGCCTCATGCAAATACCCGGGCGCGAAAACCGCCGCGCCGTCATGAAGAAAGTTTGCGCGCTTTTAAAAAAGGGCGCTTATTTTGTCTTTACGACTCACGACAGATCTTCTGCGCGCAACGCGGAATATTGGCGTAAAGAGGCCGAGCGGTGGCAGAGCGGCCGCCATCCTCAAAATCTCGAGGATTTCGGCGACATTTATTACAAGGGCGAGCACGGGCGCATTTTCATACATTCGCCTTTGCGGGACGAGATTATCGCCGATTTGGAATATGCCGGCTTGAACCTTGTAGAAGATATTACGCGCTGCGCCGTCGCTCCAGAGCCCGATTCCGTCAGGGAATTTGCCGACGAATGCATATTCTGGATAACCCGCAAGCCGCTTTAATTTAATAATCAAATGAAAAAACTAATTATGTGTGCAATTATTTCAGCGGCTGCGGCCGCGCCTTTCGCCTCGGCCTCAAACGCGCTCAGGCCCGACCCTGCCCTGATTACGGAAAAACTGCCAAGCGGCCTTACAATAGCCTTTTATCCGAGCAAAGAACCCCCAAACAGGGTGTCTATGCGCCTTGCCGTAAGCCGCGGCAGCGTCGTTGAAAGCTTTGAGGAAGAGGGCATAGCGCACTTTTTGGAGCACATGGCCTTCAAGGGCACGCAGAATTTTCCGGCGGGGCAGATGGTTGAATATTTTCAGCGCATAGGCATGGCCTTCGGCGCCGACACCAACGCGCATACAAGTTTTGACGAGACCGTATATAAGATAGATATCCCAGACGCTTCAGACGCCCATTTAAAGGACGGCATGCGCCTGCTTTCCGACTATGCAAGCGGCATGCTTCTTGAGTCCGCGCAGATAGATTCAGAGCGCGGCGTGATTTTGGCGGAGAAAAGTTCGCGCGATACCGCCGAGTACCGTGCGTTTATTGCGGAGTGGGCGCAGATTCTTGAAAACAGCCCCTACGCGAGCAAGTTGCCCATAGGCCGCGAAGACGTGATTAAAAATTCCCCGCGAGAAGTTTTTGAAAAATTCTATCGCGAGAATTACAGGCCGGAGAATATGCTTATCGCAATAAGCGGAGATGCAGACCCCGCAAAAATCATGGCCTTTGCCCGCGAGGTTTTTGCGGTCGTAAAGCCCTCTTCGGCGTTTGCGGCGCGCCCCGCGCCCAAGCGCATTGCGGTGCTTGAAGGCTCTTATGCGCCAACCTTAAAATCTTTCATAAAAGGCGCTTCGATAAAGGCGCATATAGACCCAGAGCTTAAAAACGCATCGGCCGAGATTTTCGCAATTTCAAACCCGCGCTTTGAAGACGACACTTATGAGTCGCGCATAGACGCCGTGAAGTATGCGGTCATAGAGTATGCGCTTTCGCGGCGCTTTGAAAAAATCGCCTCTAAAGAAAACGCGGGCATTTACAAGGGCGACTGCGCGTTTCAGAACATATATAATGAAGTCGACGCGGCTTTTGTGAGCGCGCTTGCGCCCTGCGGAGAATCTGCGCAGGCGCTTAAAACCGCCGCCGAAGAGCTTGAGCGCGCGCTGGCCTACGGCCTTACGGATTCAGAGGTTGAAGAGGCAAAGGCGCGCATATTAAACGGCTATGAAAAGGCGGTAGCCGCAAAATCCACGCGCCAGACGGTTGAGCTTGCAAACAAGCTTGCGGCGACTTTTGCGCCCCGCAAGGTTTTCACCTCGCCCGAAGATGAGCTTGCAATGGCAAAAGAGGCGCTTTCGGCAGTAACCCCCGCAAGTTGCGCGGGTCTTTTGCGCGATGAATTTTCAAGGGGGCGCATAGGCTGTTTTATAACGGATACAAAGCCCCTTGATTATGAACCCCAAAAGGTGCTTGAAGAGGTTGCGCGCGCAACGCTTGCAGCTCCGCAGACCGAGGCCAAAAAAGAGTTCGCATATTTAAACTTCGGCCCGGCCGGTAAAATTGTTTCTGAAAACCGCGACGAAGAGTTGGGCGTAACCCGTTTGGTTTTTGAAAACGGCGTGCGCGCAAACTTAAAGCGCACCGATTATGCCGCCGACAACGTGATTGTGTGTGCCGATGTGGGGCTGGGCAAGCTGGACATCCCCGCAGACTCTATGAAGCTTGCAATTTTTGCCGACGCGGTTTTTGTTAACGGCGGCACCGTCAGGCAGAGCCGCGACGATATCGCGTCGATATTCGCGGGCAAAAACGTCGCTCTCGATTTTTCCAGTGCGGACAATTCTTTCAAACTTGCGGGTGCAACCACCCCCAAAGATTTGCATTTGCAGCTGGCTCTTTTCAGGGCGTATCTCTTAGACGCGGGCTTCAGGCGCGACGCGCTTTCAAAAGCGCAAAAAGAGATTGCCGAGCTTTACAACGGCGTAGATTCCACGCCGGAGGGCACGCTGCGCGCAAACGCCCTTAAAACAATCTTAAACGGCAATGCCCGCTTTGGCCTGCCCCCGCGCTTTGAGCCTTCCGAGGCTGATTTTGCGGCGCTTGAATCAATCTTAAAGCCCGTGCTTAAAAACGCCTATCTTGAAATTTCGATAGTCGGCGACATTGACGAAGCGCGCGTAAAAGAGCTCCTTTCGGAAATTTTCGCATCCATGCCCCCGCGTGAAAAATCTCGGCGCGACGTTTCAAAAGAAATGGTTTTGAGTTTTTCCGACTCGCGCAAAAGCACTATCACGTTTGCGTCCGCCTTGCCGCGCGCCATAAGTTTCGCCGCTTGGAAAAGCGTGCCGATGAAAGAAATTAAAACCGCGCGCGCCTGCACGCTTTTGGGCGAGGTCTTTGACGACGTTTTGCGCAAAGACATACGCGAAAAACTCGGCAAAGTATACAGCCCCTTTGCCTACAACAACTCAAGCAGGGTGTATGACATGGGCTTTTTGTTTGCGGGCTCCATGGTAGAAAGCGGCGGTGCCGACGGCCTCTCAAAGCTTATTGCCGAAAGCGGGCGCAAGCTTGCGGGCAACATAGACGCCGATATGTTTGAGCGCGCAAAAAAGCCGATGCTTAAGCAGATTGAAAAAATGCGCCGCTCAAACGGATACTGGTGCGACAACGTCTTAAGCCTTTGCCAGGCGGAGCCCGTCAAGCTTGACTGGGCGCGCACCATGATAGGCGGTTTTGAGGCCGTTACGCTTGAAGACGTAAACGCCGTATCAAAGCGCGTTTTGCTAGACGCCGAACCTTATGAAATGCTCATAATCCCCGCTGCGCCGCAAAAAACGCAAAAAAGTGTTGAATAACGCGCGCTTTTTAAGCCATATTTAAGCCCGTAAAACCATTTTTATGCGCGGCGCTTTTGCCCCGCGCGCATTACTTGCAAATTTATGACTCCTAAATATAAGCGCATTGTTTTAAAACTGAGCGGCGAAGCCCTTAAAGACGTTTCAAACGGCGAGCCTCTCGATTCTTCTATTCTCCGTAATCTCGCTTTAGAACTCAAAGAGCTGCATTCTCTCGGGGTGCAAATCTGTTTGGTTGTGGGCGGCGGCAATATTTTCAGGGGGCTTGGCGGCGCGCAAAACGGCGTCGACAGGACTACGGGCGACTACATGGGTATGCTCGCCACGGTAATAAACGGCTTGGCTCTGATGAACTCTCTTGAAAGCGTCGGCGTGCCCGTTCGCGTGCAGACGGCAATACCTATGGAGCGGGTCGCGGAGCCCTTCATTTTAAGGCGCGCAATACGCCATTTGGAAAAGGGCAGGATAGTCATATTTGTGGCGGGCACGGGCAACCCGTATTTTTCTACGGACACCACCGCCTCTCTCAGGGCAAGTGAAGTTCAGGCAGACTGTATACTTAAAGCCACCAAGGTTGACGGCATTTACGATAAAGACCCAAACAAGTATGCGGGCGCCGTAAAGTATGAAAACATCTCCTACATCGAGGCTCTTGAAAAGCGTCTCGCGGTAATGGATTCAACCGCGTTTTCAATGTGCATGGACAACAAATTGCCCATAATCGTGTTCAATATGAATCGTGCGGGCAATATCAAGCGCGCCGTAATGGGCGAAACTATCGGCACGCTTGTATCCTAATCGCAAAATTTGCATATAAAGAAAGGTAATACTATGTTGCAGGACGAAATTAAAAAAGTCGGCGAAGTAATGAAGAAAGCCGTAGAATACACCGCCAAAGAATTTGACGGCATACATACCGGCAAGGCTTCGCCCACGATGGTAGAAAACATCATGGTAGAAGTTTACGGCAGCACCATGCGTTTGAAGGAAGTTGCCGCAATCACTACTCCGGACGCAAACACCATACGCGTGCAGCCTTGGGACAAGGGCGCGCTCAAAGAAATTGAAAAATCCATACAAGCTGCGAATATCGGCATAAACCCGTCCGTCATGGGCGAGGCCGTCCGCTGCCCCATCCCTCCTTTGAGCGGAGAGCGCAGGCGAGACCTCATCAAGGTTTGCGCCGAAATGGCCGAGCAGGGCAAGGTGCGCATAAGAACCATACGTCGCGAGGCTATGGAAGTTCTTAAGGCCGCGCAGAAAAAGGGTTTGATAACAGAAGACGACCTTAAGCGCGCCGAAAAGGAAGTGCAAAACCTCACAGACAAAAGCACCGCACAGATAGGCAAGGATCTTGAGGACAAAGAGGCCGAATTGCAGAAGGTCTAGTTTTCTAACGCAGAAATTTTATGGCGAACACTAAGACCGCCAAGCGCGCGGTGGTAAAACTCGGCACGGGCGTGCTCACAAAGGGCGTAGGTCAGTTGGACACCGCCCGCATGGACTCTATCTGCGGACAGATTGCCAAGCTTAAGGCCGCGGGCATGCAAGTAATAATGGTAAGCTCGGGCGCGGTGGGCTTGGGCATGGGCAGGCTGGGGATCGGCGCGCGCCCCAAAAAACTTTCGGCTTTGCAGACTTGCGCGGCCGTCGGGCAGGGCATACTCATACAAACCTGGGCGGAATTTTTTAAAACGCGCGGCATAGTTGTCGCGCAGATTTTGCTCACCCGCGACGACGTAGACGTGTTAAACCGCCATCGCGCCCTAAAAGACTTGCTCGATGAGCTTTTGGAGCGCGACATTGTGCCCGTCATTAACGAGAACGACTGCGTCAGCGCCGCAGAGCTCAATATAAAATTCGGCGATAACGACGTGCTCAGCGCGCTTGTCGCCACTCTGGCAAAGGCCGACGCGCTGGTCATACTTTCTACCGCCCCCGGCCTCATAGACATGGGCGGCACGGAAAAGGTGATAGAAGTTGTTGAAGACATAGACGCCGTGCGCTCAAAGGCTATGGGCACAACCAGCGCAACCGCCGTGGGCGGTATGATTACAAAGCTTAAGGCCGCAGACATAGCAACTTCAAGCGGATGCGCCGTATACATAGCAAGCGGCGCCCGCGAGGGCGTTTTGCAAGACGTTTTGGGCGGCAAGAGCGTCGGCACTTACTTTGTGCCCGCCCCTGAGCCTTCAAGTTCAAAAAAACGCTGGTTTGCGTATTTCGGCAAGACGGGCGGTCAAATTTACATAGATGCGGGGGCCGAGGGCGCGCTTCGCAACAAAGGCAGTTCTCTGCTTGCCGCGGGCGTAAAAAACATCAAGGGCAGCTTTGCAAAGGGCGCGCTTGTAGAAATTTTGCCCGACGGCGAAACCCATGTCATTGCAAGAGGTTTGGCGCACGTCTCTTCCGACGATTTGCGCGAAATGGTGGAACTTCACTCTAAAAGCGGCGGCAAAACGGGCGATATAGCAGTGCATAGGGATAATCTTGCGATGGTTTGATTTTGGCTTTCGCAATATCTTGTGTATATTATTATGGACGCCACTACCCAGCAGAGTGCTTATAAAAAGGTGCAGCTTTTGCGCGCCTGCCCCGCAATGCTCATACCTTCGGGCGTCAAGCTTGAGATTGCAAAAGATACTGAGGTAATCGTCACGCACAGGCTGGGCGGCAACTTTACCGTCAGCGGGCCTTTCGGCCTTGCCCGCATTGAAGGGCTTGACGCCGACGCCCTGGGCGAGAGCGTCCCAGACAGTTTGCCCAAAAAGCCCGCGCCGCAAGAAGCCGCGGCAGATGCACCCTTTGCGCAAAAATTTCCCGCTCCTGAAAATTCAGATCTTTGGGACGTCGTCAAGACCGTCTTTGACCCGGAAATCCCCGTAAACGTGGTTGATTTGGGTTTAATATACAGGCTTGAAGTTATTGAGGGCAAAGACGGCAAGCGCTGCGCGCAGGTTGATATGACGCTCACGGCGCCGGGCTGCTCAATGGGGCCTATGATTGCCGAAGACGTGCGCTTGCGCCTTGAGGCTGTGCCGGGCATAGACAGCGCCGTCGTAAATATAGTTTGGGATCCGCCTTGGAATCAGGACATGATAAGTCTTGAGGGCAAAATGGTTCTCGGGCTCATATAATTTAAAAACTTCGGGCCGCATTTGCGGCCGTTTTTTTTGACATAGGGCGCAAGTGGCGTTTAAAAATCTTGCCATGCGCGTTTTGCCGTTTTTTAATATGCGCGCAAATATTTAAGAATATGAAGCTTAAACTAAAAAATACCCTCGTGCTTTCATCGGCATTTCTTTGCGCTCTCGCATACGGGCAAAACGCCGCGCCTTCAGAAGTCAAAATAGCCGGCAGCGACATTGTGGGCCCCGTCCTAAAGGCCGCCGCAGAATCATCCCTTAAAGAAGCAGGCATAAAGGCCTCTTTCAGCCTTGAGGGCTCGTTTCCGGCGCTTGCCGCGCTTAAAGACGGCAAAGCCGATATCGCCATAATAGGCGTGCCCAAAGGCAAGGCCAAGCCCGAAGGCTACATGGTGCTGCCCGTTTGCTATCAGGCGGCGGTAGTCATAGTAAACCCGCTTAATCCCATTATGGAAATTTCGACGGGGCAGCTTGCGCAGGTTTTCGGCAAGAGCCCCAAGACGCGCATAGAATCGTGGACCGCGCTTTCTTCGGCGGGCGGCGGCTTAAAGACCATACAGCCCGTCATGACTGCATTCGGCGACAACGTCGTCATAGAGCTCTTCAAATATTCATGTATGCCCAGCGACAACCTCGGGCCTTGGGTAAACGTAATGCAAAGCCCGCAAGACGTTTTTGCGACTGTAAAGACCAACACGTCTGTGCTTGCGGTAGTCGGCAAGGCCGATGACGCCAGCATGATAAAGGTGCTTTCTGTTTCTTCAAGCAGAGAGGGCGAAGATCTTTACGCCTTCAAACCCAATTCCGAGACCATACATAACGGAGACTATCCCATGACTCTCGCATTTTATCTTGTTTTCAAGAAAGAAAATTTAAAGAAGGTGAAGCCCGCAATCTCTGCGCTGTTGTCTGACGAAGCCTCTAAAAATGTGGATGCGGGGGCGTTTTATTCAGTTCCTAAAAATCTGAGAAAAAGATTGATTTTGGAGCTTGACATAGCGGAATAATTTTTCATTGTCATCCAACATAATTTTAAGCGGGCGTAGCTCAATTGGCAGAGCGCGACCTTGCCAAGGTCGAGGTTGACGGTTCGAACCCGTTCGCCCGCTCCACTTAAAAAAATACCATCGGTTATCCGTTGGTATTTTTTTTTGCTAATTTCTGTTTGCGCATAAAATTTGCGCGCAAAAAAAGCCTCCGAATCTCTCGGAGGCTTTTTGCGTTTTAACGGTTAGTCGGGTCTCAGAACCTGTCAGCCCAATAGCTTAAGATTATGTCTGCGCCCGCGCGCTTTATGCCGAGTAAACTTTCGCGCATGGTCTTTTCAAAATCAAGCCAGCCTTTTTGGGCGGCGGCGGCAATCATCGCATATTCGCCGGACACCTGGTAGGCCGCCACGGGCAGCGCGGTTTGCGCGCGCACTTTTGCAATTATGTCAAGATAAGCGCCCGCGGGCTTGACCATGAGGATGTCTGCGCCTTCCGCTTCGTCCAAGGCGGCCTCTTTAAGGGCCTCCCTGACGTTTGCGGGGTTGAGTTGGTAGCTGCGCTTGTCCAGCGGCTTTGCGCCCTTCTTGGCGCTGCCTATGGCGTCCCTGAAGGGGCCGTAGAATGCCGACGCGTATTTTGCGCTGTAAGCCAATATCCCCGCGCCCTGCAAATTTTCCGCGTCAAGCGTCTGCCTTATAAAGCCAATGCGGCCGTCCATCATGTCGCTTGGGGCAACAAAGTCTGCGCCCGCCTGCGCCGCAGAGAGCGCCATTTTTGCCAAGACTTCCACCGTTGGGTCGTTAAGTATAGTGTTGCCGTTTGCCGACAAAATGCCGTCGTGCCCGTGGCTTGTGTATGGGTCAAGCGCCACGTCCGCAAAAATGCAGATTTCCGGAAAGCGCTTTTTTATTTCTCGCGCGGCGCGGTTTGCGAGAGAGTTTGGGTTAAAGCTTTCGGCCGCGTCCAAGCTTTTCAAGCGTTTATCTACGGCGGGAAATGGCGCAACGGCTTTTACGCCGCGCTTTAAAAGGGCTTCGCAAACCTTGAGCGCGCTTTCGATGCTGTGGCGGCTCACTTCGGGCATAGATTTGACGGCAGATGCCTTTACGCCCTTATCGTCGGTCAAGAAAATCGGCAGAATCAGGCTTGACGGCTTTAAAACGGTCTCTTCGCAGAGGCCGAGCACCGCTTCGGAGGCGCGCAGCCTTCGGGGGCGTTTTTGCATATCTGGCTTGAAATTTTCATTCATTAGCCTTTGATTAGTCCGAAAAAGATAATTGGCAACCAAAAATGAATCCGTCTATATTTAACACCCTCACGCGCAAAAGAGAGCAACTCATACCGCAGTCGCCGGCAGAACCTTTCAAAATGTATTGCTGCGGACCCACGGTTTACGGGCCCGCGCACATAGGCAACTTTCGCACGTTTGCGGTGCAGGATGTTTTGCGGCGCACCTTGGAGGCTTCTGGGCTAAAGGTTATTCATGTGCGCAACATTACCGATGTAGACGATAAAACCATACGCGAGAGCCGCCGCCAAGGCCTCACCCTCAAAGATTTCACGCGCAAGTGGGAGGAAAAGTTCCATATAGACTGCGAAAGGCTGAATATGCTTAAGCCCACGGTAGAGCCGCGCGCTACAGAGCACATCGCCCAGCAGCTCAAGATGGTTGAGACGCTAATACAAAAGGGGCACGCCTATGCCGCAGAAGACGGCAGCGTGTATTTTAAAATTTCAAGCTTCCCCGACTACGGCAAGCTTTCGGGGTTAGACAAAGACAACCTTAAAACGCAGAGCGTTAATTCCGCAGGCGACGCCAACGCGGCGGATGAGTATGAGCGCGAGAGCGTCGCAGATTTCGCCCTTTGGAAGGGGCGCAAGTCCGAAGACGGCGACAATTTCTGGAAGTCGCCTTGGGGCGAGGGTCGGCCGGGCTGGCACATAGAGTGCTCCGCCATGTCCGAAGAATATCTCGGGACGACTTTTGACCTTCACGGCGGCGGCATAGACTTGTGCTTTCCGCACCATGAAAATGAAATCGCGCAGAGCCGCTGCGCGAGCGGCGCGCCCCAGAGCGTGCGCTATTGGTTTCACAGCGCTCACCTTATGGTTGAGGGGCAGAAGATGTCAAAGAGTCTCGGCAACCTCTACACGCTCGACGACCTTTTGCAGAAGGGCTACACCGCCCGCGAAGTGCGCTTTGCGCTTATTTCGGGGCATTACAGGCAGCAGTTAAACTTTACCTTTAAGGGGCTTGAAGACGCAAGAAGCGCCATCGCCAAGTTAGAGAAGGGCGCGGGCGCGCTTTTGGACGCGCTCAAAATCCCGCATGAAAATTTTGCGGAGTTTGCGCGCGCCGGCTTTAACCCCGCAGGCACGGCTTTTGCCCCCGCTTGGGACGCCCTGTGCGAAGATTTGAACGTGCCGCGCGCCCTTGGTGAGCTTTTCGCGGCGCTTGGCCGCAAAGACGCGGCTTACACGCTTGAAGACCTCAAGGCTTTGGGCGTGTTAATGTATGCGCTTGGGCTAAACCTTTTTGAAAAGCCCGTATCCGCGCATGATGAAGAAGCGCCCGCAGAAATCAAGGCGCTTGCACAGGCAAGGTGGCAAGCCAAGCAAAACCGCAACTTTGCCGAGGCAGATTCGCTTCGCAAGTCGCTTTCCGACAAGGGGTGGTTAATCCTTGACAGGAAAGACGGTTACGATTTAAAAAAGGCTTAGAAAATTTAATCTGTGCGCACCTTGTTTTGGGGTGCGCATAGGTTTTTTTGGAAAGGGAGAAAAATTATGAAAAAAATGTTTTTAATGCTCGCGGTTTTAATCGCGGCGCAATGGGGTTTTGCCGCCGACAGGTTTGTGGGCGAATATAAGGGCGTTACAGAATCCGCCCCCGGTTATTTTAAGGAGAATCCAACTGTCTACATACAAATTTCAAAGCCGGCTTTGGATATTTACAAAGTGCGCGTGCTGCCTTTTTTGGCGCGCCGCGCGGCCTATTATGCGGAGTTTGAGGTCAAAGACGACGGCTCCGACATCATAAGGTTCGAAAATCAGGGGCAATATAAGATTGGCGGCTATATAGACGCCAAAACGGGCATGGCGGAGCTTGCGGGCATAAACGGCAAGGTTCCCTTCAAGATGAAGTTTGAACGCTTTGAGAGGGTGTCGCCCACAATGGGCTTAAAAGCGCCCGCAGACGCCGTTTGGCTTATCGGCAACGGCACGCTAGACGCTTGGGTTTACAATGACAACACCGCCCCCGATTGGACGATTTTGGGCGACGTCGCAGAAATCAACCCGCACAATCCCGCCAAGGGCGAAAAAAAGCAAAACCGCACAATCAAGACCAAAGAGACTTTCAAAGATTTCAAGCTCCATATAGAGTTTAAACTTCCTGAAGAGTTTGCAAATACGGGGCAGGCCAGGGGCAATTCGGGGCTTTTCATAGGTCCTTTTGAGGTGCAGATTTTAGATTCTTTCCACAGCGGCGCTTATTGGAATGAGTGTTCCGCGCTCTACCAGTTTATGCCGCCGCAGGTTGACGCAAGCCTGCCGCCGGAGCGTTGGCAGACTTACGATATAGAATTTACCGCAGCGCGCTTTAAAGACGGCAAGCTTGAAACTTACCCCGTCATTACGGTTTATCATAACGGCATAAAGGTGCAAAGTAACGTCTGCATCACGCAGGCCACGTCGCACATTCAGACCAAGGCGGAGGGTTTTGTGTTTACGGATGAGGCCTACGCCATATCGCTGCAAGACCACGACCACAAGGTGCAGTTTCGCAATATGTGGATAGCGCCTTTGGGCAAATAATTTCAGGGAGGAAAAAACATGAAAAAATTTATCTTTGCATTTTTGGGCGCCGTCGCAGCCTCTTCGCTTTTTGCATTAGACCCTTTTGTCGGCGAATATCGCGGCAAGGCCGAGACCGATGGGCACTTCTTCACCGTAAATCCCAATGTGGAAATGCGCGTATCAAAGCCCGACAAAGACACCTACAAGGTTGTTCTCTTGCCCTATGGCTTGCGTCGTTCAACGCCCTATCTTGAAGTTACCCTGCCCGACACGGGGCAGGATGAGATAATCATCCCCACGCAGCCGCGTTATGGCTTGAGCGGCAGGATAAGCAAGGGCGGCAAGGCAGAATTTACGGGCGTTTCAGATCAAAAGCCCCTCAAAATAAATTTTGAGCAGTATGAGCGCGTGTCGCCGACCATGGGTTTAAAAGCCCCCTCGGGTGCCGAAATTCTGATAGGTAAAGACGGCATGGGCAAGTGGACGCTTCAAGACGGCGCCGCCTGCACTTGGAAGGTTTTGGAAGACGGCGTTGAAATCGACGTCGAACCCGCCCTTGCGGGCAAAAAGCGCGTAAATAAAACCGCCTTTACTAAAGAAAGCTTTGAATCTTTCAAGCTGCACCTTGAATTTTTCTTGCCCGAAACTTACGAAAAGGGCGGTCAGGCGCGCTGCAATTCGGGGCTTTACATAGGTCCCGTAGAATTGCAAATCTTGGACACTTTTCACGGCGAAGGCATTTGGAACGAGTGCGGCGCGCTTTATAAATTTTTGCCGCCGCAAGTTAACGCGGCATTGCCCGCAGGGCGCTGGCAAACTTACGATGTTGAGTTTACCGCTCCTAAATTTGACGAAGACGGCAAGCTTACCGCATATCCGCGCATCAGCGCAAAGCTTAACGGCATAAAGATTCATGACGATATAGAGCTTACGCAGGCCACCGACCATAGCGAGCTTACGGCCACGGGCTACAAATATAAGCCGGGCGGCCTAAAGATTTCATTGCAAGACCACGGTGATTTTATCCGCTTTAGGAATATGTGGATAAAGACCCTTGCAAAGTAACAGGCAAAAGAAAAAGGCATAAGTGAAAGTATTAAGAGCAAAGAGCGCGGGTTTCTGCTTCGGTGTCGAGCGCGCCATAGGCATTGCGCGCAGTTGTACCGACTGCGGCAAAAAGCACGTCTATACCGACGGCCCCCTTATACACAACCGCCAGATGATGGAGCTTTTGAAAGACGAGGGCATCCATGAAATCGGCGACTATAAGAGCGAAAGCTCAATAGACGGCGAAGTCAAAAACGCCGATATGCAAAAGGACGTGCTTGTCTTCAGGGCGCACGGCGTTTCTCCGGAAAGGCGCGATTATCTTAAGAGTCTGGGTATGCAGTGCAAAGACGCAACTTGTCCCGACGTGGGCAAAATCGCGGGGCGCATAATCTTTCACGCCAAGAAGGGCTACACTACGGTTATATTCGGAGACCCCGACCATCCCGAAGTTATAGGCCTGCTCGGCTATACCATGGGCAAGGGTCACGTTGTAAAGACCAAGGCCGACATAGACAGGTTGCCCGACATCACGGGCGACATCTGCATGGTGTCGCAATCCACAATGTTTACCGACGACTATCGCGAAATTTCTCAATATTTTACGAACCGCTTTCCCAACGCCAAGATTGTAGACACAATATGCGGCGCAACCAAAGAGCGCCAAAAAGACGTCAACGTTCTGGCAGAAAGCGGCGCGCAGGCAATAGTCGTAATAGGCGGCAAACATTCCGCCAACACCATAAAGCTTGCGATAATGGTTGAGCGCACGGGACTGCCGTGTTTCCACGTAGAGACGGTTAAAGAGCTCAACATAACCGCCATAAAAAAGTTCGACATAGTCGGCGTTACCGCAGGCGCATCCACGCCGGACTTTTTGATAGACGAAGTCTGCAAAGTTCTTGAAGCGCTTTAGGCTTTTGCGCTCTGGCGCTCGGCATAGTTTGCTTGTCGCTACGCTTTAACAAATTTGCATTGCAGAACTTTTAAGCACCTTAAAAAAGGTGCTTTTTTTTGTGAAGAGTAGATCTTTTGTAGGATTTTGCCGCAGCAATGCAAAGTTTATATTCTCTTAAAGCATAAATCTTATAAGTGATGAGTTTATTGACATTGCTGACAAAACTGCGCCCCGGTAAAATAATTTGGCGTCATTATGATTACATGCAAAGTTTCATAATTTCATTGCAGATATATAGCTCGCCTAATGAACCGCTCGGGCTTCCCAATGACTCTACGATTTTTAATTCTTCAAATTTTTTAATGAGAGAATAAAGCGTTCCGCGCGTTGGCGCGTTGTCAATTTGTAAATTCTTTTGTCTGAATATTGGGCTTACCATAATAGCATCAAGCAATTTAATAGAATGTTGAGACCTTATATTTGCTTGAATTGTTATTTTAAAGCGTTCGTAAGCATCCAAGATTTTATTGGCGCAGTCGTAATTATAAGTTGCCTGATCGTGCACCGCACGGACAAAGAACTCAAGCCATAGCGGCCAACCTTCGCCGTGGGTAATTACCTTAAGCGCATTTTTATATTCCTTTTCATTTGCTTCAAAGTATCGGCTTAGATAGAAATATGGACGCTCGATAAGCTTTTTATCGGCAAAAATCAATGATATGAGCATACGTCCCAATCGTCCGTTGCCATCGCAGAATGGGTGAATAATTTCAAATTGAGCGTGAGCAAAAGCCGCTTGTAAAATCGGGTCGCTATCGTCCATGTGCAAATAATCAATAAGATTATCTAGCAAAAGCGGCACATTAAGCGGATCAGGCGGGATAAAGCGCGCGTGAGATATACCCAAAGTTTCATCGCCTATATAATTTTGGCTTGTGCGTATTTCCCCTGGTAATTTTTTTTTGCCGCGCACACCTTCCATCAAAATTTTGTGTAAACGCTTAATCAAATCCAAAGAAATCGCACCCCTGTCCTTCATGTCATCAATCGCATACATCAAGGCCTTGTTGTAATTCAGTACTTCAAGGATGTCGTTTTTTTTGTCTTCATCATCGGCTTTATCGCCGGCTTCAAATTTGAGCAAATCTATGGTGTCAACGTGCGTTCCCTCAATTTTGCTTGAGAGAAGCGCCTCATCTCTGGAAAAAGCAGAAACAAGCAAGGCTGGGTTGGGCAGTCTGCGTAAAAGGGCATCGTATTTAGCGATAGCCCTATTGGCCTTACCTAACAAACTGATTAAGGGCGTCAAATCTACCGTGACGGGCAGATGTGAGGGATCATAGGGAGTATAAATTTCTGCCATAATTTCGACTTTTTATGTAGACAGTCTATAAAAAATGCTATTTGTGTCGAGCAAATTCAAATCCGCGATACACAAATTCTTATTTTCGTCATTTGTGTTCAATTTGCGATACACAACGTTTTTCGCATTTGTGTACAGTAAACCCCTATTTAAGGTACACAAATTCTTATTTTTGCTATTTGTGTTCAATTTGCGATACACAAGGCGCCACTTGGCATTTTAAATTAAGGGACTTCATATTTTTGTCCTCTTAATAAAGATTAAAAAGAGAGGGCGCCTTTTCTCTTAAAAAAGGCTTTGCGATTTGTAACTCGCAAAACTCCTTACAAATCAAAGAAAGGGTGCCTTTTCTCTTACAAAAAAAGGCACCCTGATTTTTGGATTATATGGAGTTTGAAAACAATAGGGGGATTAATATTGCCTTCAAAATTATTTAAAGATTTTAAAATTCTTGGGCGCAATGCCGAGTTTCTTAATCTTATAGTTCATGATGCGCTCCGTCAGAGAGAGCTGGCGCGCGGCCGCCGCAGAGTTGCCCTTGTTCAGCTTGAGCGTCTCGGTCAAAATTTCGCGCTCAAAAGCCGCAACCATGTGCGTAAAGTTTACAAGCTCTCCGACGTCGATTTTTGAAGTGTTCGTAGACTGACCCGTCTGCAAAGAGGGCGGCAGGTTGTAGCCCGATATCACGCCGTCGGCGTTTAAAAGCACCGCGCGCTCCATGCAGTTTTCAAGCTCTCTGACATTGCCGGGATAATGATATGCCATAAGCATATTTATTGCGGGCGTTGAAATGCGTATGATTTTCTTTTTGTAGATGCGGTTGTATTTTTCTAAAAAATGTTCCGCAAGCATTATGATGTCGCTGCGCCTGTCGCGCAGGGCCGGCAGGTGCAGGGTAAATACGTTAAGCCTGTAATACAGATCTTCGCTGAATTCGCCCGACTTTATCGCCTCTTCAAGATTCTTGCTTGTAGAGCTTATTATGCGGACGTTGGCCTTGATTTTCTGACTGCCGCCCACCCTGTAAAAACTGCGGCTTTCAAGGAAGCTTAAAAGCTTTGCCTGTATGTATTTTGAAATGTCGCCTATGCCGTCAAGATATATGGTGCCGCCGTTTGCGGCCTCAAGCAGCCCGGGCGTCTTAACGGCAACGCCGCTTAATGAATATTTTTCAGAGCCGAAAAGTTCGCTCTCTATCTGGGCGTCGGGCAGGCTGCCGCAGTTGAGCACCACAAAGGGGCGGTTTTTATACTTGTTTGCGGTGCCTATGGCGCGCGCAACAAGCTCTTTACCCGTGCCGCTTTCGCCCTGTATGAGCACTGCGGCGTCGTTATTTGAAACGTGCGCAATCATCTCATAAACCTTCTGCATATTGCCGCAGTTGCCTATGATGTTTTCGGGGCGCAGCTTTTCGTCCAGCTTAAGGCGCAGGGTTTTGTTTTCGGCAATCAGCTTGTCGCGCTCTTCGTGGTAAAGGTATAAGAGCGACACCGCGTCGGCCAAAATATTTGCGATTGTCTCAAGCAGGTTTAAATCCCTCTCAAGGCTCACATCGGGCGTAACCTTGCGGTCTATGCTCATGGTGCCTATAACTTCGCCCATGTAGATAATCGGCACGCACACAAAGGCTATGCCTTTTTCGTTTTCGCGAGACTTTGTGCGGTTTAAAAACTCGTCGCACTGCGAAATGTCTGGAATTATTCTGCTTGTGGCGCCCTTTGCCACTTTGCCCGTGACGCCTTCGCCGATGCGGTATACGCCGCGCTGGCGGGCGTTGTCGCTCAAACCGTGGCTTGCTTCTATGACAAGCAGGTTGCCCTGCCTGAGGGTTACCGTGCCGCGCAGCAACCCCATCTCCTTAAAGAGGATTTCAACGACCTCGTCTATCAGGCGCGAGACGTTTTTGCGGTGCACCACAACCTTGCTTATCTTGTGCAGCACGGACATTTCCAGATTGTACGGATTCTTCGTAGGCGTATCCGTCGTAATCTGCGGCGCCGCCGCAAGCGGTTCTGCCGAATTTTTTGGTGGGCTCTTGAGTTTCATAATTGCGCTCGCTTGTTTCTGTTATCGGCACAGTTTTATAAATCCGCCCACCCGTCAAATGCAATTGTTGGAACTTTATACTAAACTACAAAAATGTAACAATTTGAGCCATTTGGGCTTTCTAAAATGTAATAAATTGCATTGTTTCAAAATTTAAAATGCCGCCAGAGGGGAGTAATTTTGATTTGTTGCGGGGGCGGATTTATTGCGCAAAATAGCTGATAGAAGCCCGCTGCATAGAATCCGGCGAATTTGCGGTGCGCGCTGATTTGTTGCGCGCGCGCTTATGGATGCGCTGTACGGAGGGACGCGGCGTGCGGCGGGATGAGGCGCGCGTGGCGGGGAAGAGGCATACGGCGGGATGCGGCGGGGGAGGATGCGTCGGAGGCCCTGTTAATAAGGAGGGGCGGATTTTTGAATGCAAAAAAACGGCTCTCGAACGAGAGCCGTTAAATTCTGTTAAATCCTGTTAAATGCGCTTTAAAACCGCGCGCAGGCTTTGTTGTTTACTGAGACTTGCTCTGTGCTTGCCAATCATACTTCGGCGAGATTTCACGGGCTTGAGCGTGCTTTCTGTCGCCCTTGTGCCACCAGTAGAATATGGGGGAGGCGATGAAGATTGAAGAGAATGTGCCCGTTACGATACCGATGATGAAGACGAGCGAGAAGTCTTTTATTATGCCCGTGCCGAATACAAAGAGCGCTACCGCCGCAAGCAACGTTGTGCCGCTGGTTATGAGCGTTCTTGAAAGCGTCTTGTTTACGGACAGGTTTATGATGTTGTAAAGCGAGTCTTGCGGGCGCAAGTCAAGCTCTTCCCTTATGCGGTCAAACACGATGATGGTGTCATTGATGGAGTAGCCTATGACCATGAGCACCGCGGCGACCATCGGTGCCGAGAATTGCCCCGAGCCTATGCCTATTGCCCCGAGGAATACGTAGAGGCCTATCGTCATCAAAACGTCGTGTATGGTGGATATGAATGCGCCCATGCCGAAGCCCACTTCAAAGCGGACGGCGACGTAAAGAAGTATGCCGAGTATGGCCAGCGCCACAGAAATAAGGGCGTTGCGCGTAATTTCAGAGCTTACCGCAGCGCCTATGCTTTCTATGCCGAGCAGATTTAATTTTGCATTGGGGAACTTTGCGCTGATTGCGTCAAATACCGCCTGACCTTTTTCGGGCTCTACCTGCAAGCCGAGATATTCTTTGCCCGTCGAAATGTCTTTTTGATACGCCGCCTGAATTTCGCCTATGGAGCCGTCGGAAGTTGCGGTTGAAAGGTCTGTAATGTCGCCTATCGGGATTTTTTGCTCAAATGCGACCGTCAGAGATTCGCCGCCGGTAAAGTCTATGCCGAGGAGTTTTTCTCCCCTTACAAAGATTGACACAATGCCCAGCGCCACTATCCCAAAAGAAATTATGAAACAGATTCTGGCCTTTTTCATAAAGTCAAAATGCAAGTCGGTAAGCAAGGAGCTTGTGAGAGCCTTTTTCACGATGCCGTGCTTGATTACGAGCTGCAAAAGCCCATGGCACAAAACCAACGCGCAAAAGAGGGTTGAGAGTATGCCGACTGCGAGCGTTATGCCGAAGCCCTTGATTGCGCCCGTGCCCAGCCACCAAAGGATGACCGCCACCATCAGCGTTGTAAGGTTTGCGTCGACGATTGACGAGAACGCCTTTGAGTAGCCGACTTCAAGCGCCGTAGAAAGCGATTTGCCCGCGCGGATTTCTTCCCTCATGCGTTCAAAGATAAGTATGTTTGCGTCAACCGCCATAGATACCGTAAGCGCGAGAGCCGCGATGCCCGGCAGGGTGAACGTTGCGCCAAAGCTGGCAAGCACGCCTATTACTATGATGATATTTACAATGACGGTAGCAAAGGCTATTGCGCCTATAAAAAGATAATAGGCGACCATGAAGATTGCCACGCTGCCCGCGGCGATTGCGGCGGCCATGAGGGAGCTGTCGCGCGCGTCTTCTGCGAGCGAGGGGCCGACTTCATTCATAGAAGTGCGCTTTAAGCCGACTGCGAGCGGGTTATTGAGGGCGTTTGCAAGCTCGATAGCTTCGCGCCTGGTAAAGTTGCCCGTAATCTGGCCGTGGTCTGAAATTACGCTTTGGATGTTCGGCGCGCTCATAAGCTTGCCGTCGAGAATTATTGCGAGGGGCTGTTTTACGCCCGTGCGTTGGTCTTCTTCAAAAATAGTGCGCGTGATTTTTTCAAACTGCTTTGAGCCTTCGTCGGTAAACTCCATGCTTACGGTGTAGCGGTTTGCGGCGTCCATTTGCGGCCCCGCGCGCTTGATAATTTCGCCTGTGGCTTCTGGGCGGCGCTTGACATAGAGAGGGATTTGCGCAACTTGTCCGCCGCGTTCGTCTTCCATGACCATGAGTTCATAACCCACGGGTATTTCTGACAGGGCGGGGGTGAGTGACGTCGGCTTAATGTCGCGGTGCACAAGCTTGAATTCAAGCTTTGCGGGGCGAGAAAGTTCTTCTACGGCTTCGGGATTGTCTTTGAGCGATACGCCGGGCATCTGCACTTCAATGGCCTTGTCGCCGATTACGCGTATTGTGGGCTCCGTAACACCCAAACCGTTTATGCGGTTATTCATCACGCCGAGGACGTTTTCTATCTGACCCGTCTTTATGCTTTCATCGCTTGAAAGCTCATCGGGGTTGATTTCTAGCGTGAAAGACACGCCGCCCTGAAGGTCTAAGCCCTGTTTGATTGAGCTTTTGCTTTGCCTGTAAAGCTCTTTAAGCAAAATGGTGTTGCGCTTTTTAAGGATGTTGATGTCGCGCACGTTGATGTCGGGGAAAAACTTGGCAAGGTCGATTTCCTTCTCGTTAGAGAGGTCTCGCAAGGCTATGTAAAGCGTAGGCGATTTTGTCTTGTCGGTTTTATAGCCCGCCGGGTCTACTTTGGCTTCCGCCTCTTTCAAAACCTGCACGAACTCCTGCTGGGCGGCGGTGGCGCGGGTCTTGATGTAGTCTTCAAACGGGGTGTCTTTGAAGGGGAGCATTGCCGATATCGCCCAAATTACTACGAGCGCGGTAAGCACCAGTTTCCATGTGATGTTTGACATATATTGCGTCTTTCTAAATTGTATGCAGAACCCTTGTGCGCACTTGCGCCGCAGGGCTTATTTTTTCTGCTCTGCGGGGGCTGCGGGTTGTTCGACAGCTCTGCCTTGTATGGCGGACTTGAGTATTTCAATCTTGGTGTTGTCCGCAATCTTTACGATGAAAGTCTTTTCTTTCACGTTCGTAATGACGCCGTAAACCCCGCCTATCGTCACGACTTCCGCGCCCGATTCCAGAGAGTTAATCATTTCCTTCAGCTTTTTTTGCTTTTTTTGCTGGGGCATGATTATGAGCACGTACATGCCCGCCATCATGAGGAGCATGACAATCAAAAAATTAAAGCTGCCGCCCTGGGGTGCCGGTTCCGCCGCCTGCGCCAAGAAAAACTGTAATGTATGGTTCATATATTTTTATTATTTTATTTTATAAAAAGAAGCGAAAATTTAATCTTTAAAAAAGCTCTAATGCAAGCGTTTTTTTGACATCATTTGTTTGACAAAAAGGGCTTTGGGGGCGATTCTTCGACAAGTGGGCGCACCTTTGCGGGCATTTGCAGCATCGCCCCCGTAAATCTTGATGAAAGAAAGGTATATATGTCTTACAAACATCGCATTTTAACATTTCTTGCGGCGCTTTTGGTTTTAAACTTTGCGCAGGCGCAAGACGGCGTAACAAAAGACCTTGCGGAAGCCCGCGCCAAGGCCGCGGCGGCCACAGAGGTTTTTAACGGCGGTGTTTTGCCCGCTTATAATTCCGCCGCCGAAGTTTTGGCGGGTTTCAATTCGGATTTGAACAGGCAGCGTCAGGCTTTCAAAAACTTCAGGCTCTCTATAGAGTCTGTGCGGCTTTCATACGCCGCGCGCAAAGAGAGCATGGCTATTTTAATACTCAAGAAAAAAGAGCTTGAAGGGGGTTTTGCGGGTGTGGATGCGCTTGCGCAAGATTTGAAAGCCTCAATCCCGCTTGCCAAGGCGCGCATAACATACGGCAAAGAGATCTTAAAGGGAATGCTTACGGGCGAATCCGCAAAGGGCACGTCGCTGCCCCCGCTTGAATACATACGCTATGCGCAGGCTCTTAACGCGCGTTTTGAGAACGCGGTCTTCATGGTAAGCAACGCCGAAAGGGATGCCGAAAGAAACGCGTCTTCGATAAGCATTGTAAGGCCGCGCTTAGACGGTCTTACTTCAACCGTCAGCTTGTATGAAGAGCTTGACTCAAAACTTGCCGATGTCTTGACGCTTGCCGAGGCCAAAATAAAAGCGATAGGCGAAAGCGACGGGGCAATCGCAAAAGCCCTCGCAAAGCGCTTTGAAGAATACTCTGCGGCCGCAAAAGGCATTGCCGCGCTTCAGGCCGACATTACGTCTTCAAACTTCATACTGTTAAAGTTTATTTTGAATGATTATCTTGCGGACGCAAAATATAAGGGCGTAATTTTCGGCGATGGTGCGGCACTTGTGCCGAACGCGCCGCAGCCCCCGCTTTTTTATTCTGACGAAGAAACGCCGTCCGATTCTTTTGCCGTTTCAAGCTTGGGAGAAGGACGTGCCCCAAAGGCTCAGCGCGCAGGGGGATTGCTGAAAAATAAGGCGCTGTCAATGTCCGCAGAGGCCGATTTTACCGTGCAGCAAAAAACCGAGGAGCGCGTAAAAGAGTTCTACGTTATAGAAAGCATTATTGCAGAATTGCAGACGGCCGCCAATCTGATGCGCGCAGTACAGGCGCGCTGCGACGAATATCAAAACGAAGCGGCGTCTTTAGAGTCTTCGGTATTGCAGAATTTTAACGCGTGCCTTTCGGATTACGGCGCGGCGCAAAATGCGTCTGTCCAGCTTGAGATTTTAAAGAACGAGTACTCGATACTCTCGGCTCAGCATAAAGATGCCGAAAGTATTTTGGACGGAATTTCGGTAAAAACAAAAAAAGATTCCGATGCCGCAAAAGAGGCGCTCGAAGCCTCGCAGGCAGCTTTCAAAAAGGCGCGGGCGGCCTTCGGCAAATAGGGGGCGCGCGCATTTTTTAAGGCGGCGGGGCTTTTGCTTTGCCGCTTTTTTATTGTTTAAGGGCGCAAAAAAACGGCTCGGGGCAAAGCGCTCAAGCCGTTATGTTTAAAAAATTTTACGCGCTTAAAGTTTTAAAAAGTCCGCAATGGTTTGAAGCGGAGCTTCTTTTTCTTCGGCGGTTTTCAGATTCTTTATTTTTACTGCGCCTTTGGCAAGCTCATCCTCGCCGAAGATTATTGCGTAAGAAGCCTTGAGGGCATCTGCCGCCTTAAACTGTTTGCCGAAACCCGCAGTTTTAAAGGGATAGTCAACCTTAAAGCCTTTGCGGCGCAGGTCAAACACGGCTTGCATGGCGGCGGGGCGCGCGGCTTCGGAAGGGATTATCGCGTAGGCGTCGGGCGCGTTGGAAAGCTCTCCGCGTTTGTTTACCAAATCAAGCAGGTCGGCAACCGTGACATCGCCCATGCCGAAGCCCACGGCGGGCATATCGGGGTAACCCAGCTTTTTTACGAGGGCGTCATATCTGCCGCCGCCCGCAAGCGCGCGACCCGTGCCCACGGTTTGAAAAGCCTCAAACACAAAACCCGTGTAGTAGGCAAGCCCGCGCACTATGCCCAAGTCCGGACTTACGAATTGCGCCACCCCCATTGTTTCGAGGGCGCTTAAAAGTTTGCGCCAGTCTTCTATGCGGGCTTTGACAATTTCCAAATCTTTGCCGTCAAAGGCGCTTAACATTGAGTCCACATTCTTTATTTGGGCAAAGGCGCGGACTTTTTCAAGCAGGGTCTTTGCGTCAACTTGCGAACCCTTAAGCGCGCCTTGCATCATTTCAAGCAGCCCCTCGGGGCTTACGCGCTCAAGCTTGTCTACCGCCGACAGGGCGGGCATGATGAATTCTTCCGAGAGCCCAGCGTTTTGCAAAAAGAGCACCCAAAGCGTCCTGTCGCCCAAACGCACTTTGAATTCTTCATGCGTAAGGCCGAAAGCGCGCAAAGATTCTATGAGCAGCGCGACAATCTCTGCGTCGGCAAGCAGGGAGTCTTCCCCCAAAATGTCGGCGTTAAACTGGTAAAACGCGCGCAGACGCCCCTTTTGTTGGCGTTCATAGCGGTAATTCTCGCCGATACAAAACCATTTGACGGGGCGCCTGATGGCGTTCGCTTTTTCGCCGACCATGCGGGCAAGCGACGGCGTCATCTCGGGGCGCAAAGACACGGCTCTGCCGCCCTTGTCCGTAAATTCAAACAGCTGCGACTTTATTTCTTCGCCCGATTTTTCGGTAAAAAGCTCCAACTGTTCCAACACGGGCGGTTCAAATTCCGAAAAGCCGAAGCTTTTTGCAGACGCGCGCCACTTATCGAAAATGAAAGACAGGCGCGCCAAATCTTCGGGATAAAACTCCCTGAATCCTGGCAACGTTTTAAACATGGAGGCTGTTTTACCGAAAACGCAAAGGGCGAATCAAGCCCTATTTGCGGGCGCGAGACTGTTTGCTGGTTTCTACCAGACCCAAATCAAGCTTCCTTAATTCTTCTTTAAGCTCTTTACCTGCCTTGAACTTTACAACGGCCCTCTTGGGGATGACCACGTCGTTCTGCGGCTTGGTGGGATTGCGGCCTATGCGGGGCTTTCTTACCTGCACTTCAAGCACGCCGAAATTGCGAAGTTCTACATTCCTGCCTTTTGCGAGCGATTCCGAAATGATGTCGAGCGTCATTTGAACGATGTCGCGGACGTCGTTTTGAAGAATTTCCGCATTGCGGCATTCGGGCTTTGTCTGATAGATCTTTTGAACTATTTCTCTCTTAGTTAAGTTTTCCATGAATGAATGAATCTAGTTGGTTGGTGTTTCCTATGTCTGAATGGGCACGACATGAAGTTACGACCGTTGTTTTTATAAATTGTTCCAATAAAATTTTTTTTTATCGATTTGTTAAATCCATAAAATGTTGCCTAGTTACTAGAATTCCGTTAAGCCTAGTCAAATATTTTTTCAGAAAACTTCCGCATTTAACAAAAAAGACGACATAATTCTTATTATGGACGAAGAAAAAGACCAAAAGACGCCCGAAAATCCCGATAAAAAGCGGGAAAATGAGCCCGAGACCCCGAAAAACCCTTTTGAAGACATACAAAAAGAGTTTGAGAGCCTGCTGCGCGGCGGTAAATTCAGGGTTAAAGTGCCCGCGGACTTTGCATCAGAAGAGGGCAGAAGCAATCACGAAAGCTCTGAAGACGAAGAGGAAAATGCGCGCGTAATTAAAAAAATCCGCGAATTTTCAATGCGCCCCCGCGATATTCGAGACTATCTAAACAAGTATGTCGTCAAGCAGGACGAGGCTAAAAAAGTCCTTTCCGTTGCAATTTGCGACCACTATAACCATGTGCGCCGCTGCCTTGAAAACGCGCAGCTTGCCGAAGAAGAATACAGCAAGCCGAACATCCTCATTTTGGGGCCGACGGGCGTGGGCAAAACCTATTTGATGCGCACCGTTGCAAAGCTTATAGGCGTGCCATTCGTCAAGGCGGACGCCACAAAATTCTCCGAAACGGGTTATGTCGGCGGCGATGTAGAAGACCTCGTGAGAGATTTGGTGAAGATTGCGCACGGCGATGTCGAGCTTGCGCAATACGGCATCATTTACATCGATGAAATCGATAAAATTGCGGGCAAGTCTAACATGGGCGGGCGCGACGTGTCGGGGCGCGGCGTGCAGATAAACCTCCTGAAACTCATGGAGGATTCAACCGTCAATGTGCTCAGCCCGCAAGACATGATGGGGCAAATGCAGATGATGATGAACGCGCGCGGCGGCAAAAAAAAGCCCCGAACAATCAGCACGCGCCATATCCTGTTTATCGTAAGCGGCGCCTTTGACGACCTTGCGCAGACAATCGCCAAGCGCCTCAACACCGCAAGCATAGGCTTTACCGAAAGCCAACGCGGCGCCCATGAGTGGGACAATTCCGACTATCTTAAGCGCAGCGAAACTTCAGACTTTATCAAATACGGCTTTGAGGCCGAATTTATAGGCCGCCTGCCTGTGCGCGTAACTTGCGAAAACCTTAAAAAAGAGGATTTGGCGGAGATTTTGATGTCTTCAAAAGGCTCAATCCTGCGCCAGTATCGCGAAGATTTGCGCGGCTACGGCATTGATTTTTCAATCACGCCCGAGGCCGTCAAAAAGATTGCAGAACTTGCTCACTCCGAAAAAACGGGCGCGCGCGGCTTGCTTACCGTCCTTGAAAAAACCTTCCGCAACTTCAAGTTTGAGCTGCCGAGTGCCGGCGTGCGAGAGTTTGAGGTTGACACCTCAACTATAGAAAACCCGCAGGCGCAGCTAGAAAAACTTTTGGTTGAGCACCGTCATTTGCGAAATGATGAAATGCTTAAGGACATAGCGCGCTTTGTGGAGGGCTTCACCCGCGAAAACAATTTGCTTTTGGAATTTGAAGACGGCGCCGTGCAAGCCTTGATTGCCGAAAGCCTATCTGCCGATAAAACTCTGCGCAGCCTGTGCGAAGAAAAGTTTAAGGACTATCGCCACGGCCTTGCGATAATCTCTCGCAATACGGGGCGCACGCGCTTTTCAATAAGTGCCGCCGCCGTTGCAGATCCCGACGGCGAGCTTTCAAAATGGGTTGTTGAATCTTTTAAAGGCGTCGCGGAAGGAAAGGACTCTTAACCCATGACCATGCCCGACGCCTCTATGCGCGACGCCAAAAGCGTGCGCGGTATGTTTACGAAAATCGCCCCGTCTTACGACTTGATGAACCGCGTAATCAGCCTTGGCATGGACGCCGTTTGGCGCAGGCGTCTTGTGGCCGCCGCCCTTGAGGGTCTGCCGCAAAAAGCGAGGGTCTTAGACATGGCCTGCGGCAGCGGCGAAGTCTCTTTTGCCCTTTGGAGCGCCTTTAAAAAGCGCGGTCTGGGCGTAAGCGTGATGGGTGCCGATTTTTGCGAGGGTATGCTTAAGCTTGCCCGCGTAAAAATGTTTGAGCGCGGCATAAGCCCCAATCCGCCCGAATTTTTGTTTGCCGATTGCGCCGACTTGCCTTTTGCGGACGAGACTTTTGACGCCGTCACAATAGCCTTTGGCCTGCGCAACTTTAAAAAGCGCGAAAAGTGCCTTATGGAGCTTGCGCGCGTGCTTAAGCCCGGCGGCAAACTCTGTGTGCTTGAAGTGTCGCGCGCGCCGCTTTTCTTAAAGAACATCCAAGACTTTTTGATGGCGCACATAATCCCCAATATCGCATTCTTGCTTGGGTGCGACCGCGACGCGTATAAATATCTTGCCGAAACCACGCGCAACTTTCCCGACAACGCAACGCTTTGCAGGCTCATAAACGCGCTTGGGTTTGCGGGCGCAAAAAGCCGCGCAATGGCGTTTGGTGCGGTGGCGCTTACCACGGCGCAAAAGGCCGCCCCAAAATGAGCGAAACCCCGCCTTTAAATCACTTTGGAGAAGAAGCCCCGCTTGTGGATTTGGCGGAGTTTGCCTCTTGGATTATCTACGACGACGAAAATTTGATGGCCGTAAACAAGCCCGGTTGGCTGGTATGCCACCCTTCAAAAAACGGCCCGCTTTCAAGCCTTGTCGGCGCCGCTCGCGAATACACGCGCTTAGATACCATACATCTTGTAAGCCGCCTTGACCGCGAGACTAGCGGCGTAGTAATCCTCGCAAAAAACAAGCAGACAGCAAGCATACTTCAAAAGGCCGTTGAAGACCGCCTCGTCGATAAAACCTACCTCGCAATTCTGGATGGCGAATTTTTCGGAACGGCAATTATCGCCCAGCCGCTCATCGCCGACGATAAGTCTGCGGTTGTAATCAAACAGCAATGCTGTATGCGTAAAACGAGCGCCAAAGACGCCGTCACGATATTCACATCTTTGCGTCGGCCGCAAAGCCTTTCAAAATACACGCTCGCCCAAATCAAAATACCCACGGGGCGCAAGCATCAGATAAGGGCGCACGCGCAGTGGATGGGGCACGCCGTTGCGGGTGATAAAATTTACGGTGCAGATGAAACTCTATACCTCGATTTCGTCGAAAAAGGCTTTACCCCGCAAATGGCAAAAGTCTTGCCAATCGCCCGTCAAGCGCTGCACGCTTGGAAGCTGGATTTCTCAAAATTACTTGAAGGCATGGTTTTTACCGCGCCGCATCAGCCTGATTTTGCGGAATTTGCGGCAAAAAATGACATAATTCTCCCAAGCTGATTTTTTTTGAAAAAACCTGTTGACTTTGCGTTAAAATTGTAAAGACTGTATCTAAATTACGAAAAAACTTTCTCCTACGGGAGATGGGGTAAATAAATAAAGTAGAAAATAAACTGGCGGGCAATCTTGGGGTAGATTGCCCGCCTTCTTTTTTTTAACTTCGCGCTTGCGGCGCATAGCTGTGTTGCTGCGAACGTTTCGCGATTGGTCATGTACGTAAGCACACTCCCATCCGCTCACATTCTTGCGCCTTGCTCTGCATCCCCAATCGCTCGTTAATGTTTGGGCGAACGGTGTTGGCTTGATACTCCGTTAAAGAGCGGGATTTCGACCCTCATGTACTTAAGTACACTTCGTTCCTCAATCCCGCCCTTTATACTCGTCTGAAGCTCAAAATCATTGAGCCAAAATCTTCACAATCTCGGCAACAAAAAAGCGCGGGAAGAAAATATTTCCCGCGCTTTGTTTGACGTTTGTTTTGGGGGTTAGAAGCGGGTGTTTTTACACACGCGTCTAAAGACTAATACAGATACGGATCTGCGCCGATGGAGCCCGCCATGGTCTTGATTGCCTGCAAGCCCCTTATGGCTTTAAGCTTTGCGTTGGCGTCTTCAATCTTCTTTTTGAGCACATCCTTGATGTCGGCGTTGCTCGGTTTTGCGGCGGTGTCTTGCATATAAGTTATCGAAGACTGCAAATGCTCAATCTTAACTTGCTGACGCATCACTATGCGTTCCGCATACCAGTCAGACTTGATTATGTTGTCTCGCGTGAACATGTCTCTGATTGATTTGTCTGCGAGCGTCTTGCCCTCATAATGTCCGTCTTTCATGATGTGCAGCAATGCCTTTAGGGGCGGGCATGCACCCTCTATCGAACCGTCGTTGAAATACTGCTGCGCCGCGCGCGCGTGCGCACCGACGATATTATCCATGCCGTCCGCAAAAGCATCGATATCTTGCAGCTCGGGCTTGAGCATGTCTTCGGTAAATATGCTTGCGGGGTTTGTGAATATGCGGCCGAAAAACATTATGGCGAATGACTGCGTTATGCGCCACCCGAGGCGCGACGCAAGCACGGGTTTGCCCTTATGCTCAAAGTCTTCGCACTTTTCAAGCATGCCGTTTTCTATGAGATATTTCGGGTCTCGCTCTTCGGGGCGCATACGGCACCAAATTTCGGGGATGAGCAAGCTGACGTCATGGTCTATGCGATACTTGGGGCCGAGGCAGCCCGCCGAACTCAACCAGCCGTCGTAACTTGTAAGCGCCAAAGATACGAGCGCAGCGTTCAAGTCGCTGACGGCGCAAAGCGCGTTGAAGGGGCCTTTTGTCATGGCGCCTTCAAGCCCCGCGCCCGTGGTTGAGGGCGACTTGCCCGTCATAGACGCAATGTATTCCATGAAAAGCTCCGGCAATTCAAGATATGTAAGGGGGCCGTGCACCGCAAGCGGCCTTACGCCCGCGGATGCGGGGTTATTGCGCCTGCCCGATATTACCGCGGAGACGGGCACGGGCATCTTTTTATCCAAAGGCACGCGCCTGCGCAAGCGCGCGCCCATCTCGGCAATGTAGTATTTGCGCGGCGACACAAGGTCGTCCCTGTTTTGCAGGTAGCGCACGTTTTTGCTTTCGGCGCCGTCTACAATGCGCGGATGCGCGCTTGATACCACATAGTCGGGCTTGGGCATCTCTAAAAACTTTTCAAGATTCTCGCGCATGGGGGGCGTGTAGTTGTAAAAGCGCAGCACGTCTTCGGCCATTATTTTTACCTGCTCATGCGTAAGAGGCTCAAAATTCGAGAAGAACACGCCGTCTTGCGACATGTCTTTTTCTGCGCGCTTGTCTTGGCCGCGTATGACGGCGTCATCGGGGCGCTGGAAGAGCCTGAATTCGCAATTGGTCGAGAACTTGACGGACTTGTGGCGCTGCGCCATGCCCTTGGGCAGATATTCAACCTGAGAGCTGGGCACGACTACCGAGGCCGTGATGTCGTCTTCAAGCTGTATCTTGTAAGAGGGGCAAAAGTCTTTGCGCAGGCTGAAGGTGCGCCAAGAGCCGTCTTGCGTAAAGCCAACGCGCAGGTATGAAGTAAGCACCGTGGCCGCCTTAAACTTTAAGATGTTGCCGTATTTGCCGTCAATGGCGTCTACGCTGAACATCTTTTGCCAGTCGTCGCCCCAGCTTTTGCGGTAGTGGCGCTTGACCGTCAGGGCAAATTCCCTGATGTAAAACGGGATTGATTCAAGCCACGCGTTATATTCTTCGGTATAGGCCTTTGAGGGCGTCAGCAACTTGACTACGGAGCCCATCGTGCGGCGCTCGTCAAGAAGCTTGCGGCTTGCGTCGTGATGGTTTTCCTTCTCGTCCTTAAAGCGGTCTCCGTAGTTTTTGTCTATGATTTTTGCGACCTGAACTATGTCGTTCTTAAAATCTGCGACGATGGAGGGGCCGTGTATGATGGCGTCGCTTATGTCTTTTGAAATCTCGCTCTTGCCGCCGCCGGACACCGTTGCGGGTTTGTGGCAAAATACGCCCTCGTCAAGAACGCCCACCAGACGCCAGCGGCGCTGCTCATGCGGGCGGCGCATCTCAATCTTATAACCCCACGGCGAAATATAGGTTACGCCCGGCACAAGGCGCATCGATTTTTCTGCGCCGTCTTTTTGCCAGGTTATAGTCTGCGTCTTCAAAGAAAAATACGCGGCGGGGTCTACGTAAATTATGTTGGGATATTTTTTATCCGTCGCGTAGCCGTCGGGGTGGGCTTCTACAGAGCCGTTTAAAAGCTTAAGAGTGTCTTCAAACTCGTAAGCGTCTTCAACGGGGCGGTAACGCGCAAGGCTGAAGTCTTCACCCAAGTCGCGGGCAGAAAATGCCAGAGCGCCGCCGCTGTGCTCTTCTTCGCATTGTCCGTAGAGGTTTGCGGAAAAACTTATCTGCGTTTTAACCTCTTTTTTGGTGTAGCCGAAATAACTGTCGGAAATGAGCGTTACTATTACGCCGCCGGAGTCCCTCGCGGTGATTTTAAAAGCGGAGCCGTCGTTATAAAGCTCGGACTCATCCTTCCAACACATGCCGTCGCGGCGCTGCCTGTCCGTTGCGTCGTCATAACGCGGCAGACCAAGCTCTTTCTTGGTGAGCTTGCCGAGGTTAGGCGCCAAAATTATGCAGCCCGTGTGCCCCGTCCAGTTTTCATAACTGAGGGCCGCGTCATTCTCTCTCAAATAGGGGTTGCCTGCGTTGCCGAATATGCTTTCGGCAAAGTCTATGTTAGACGCCAAATTGCCCGGCGCAAAAAGGCGTATCTCCATAGAGCGCTCCGGCGCGGAGTTCGGGATTTCGGGGCAGACGGTGGGGCGCAGGTAGAGAGATATCCAAGTATGCGCCTTCTTCTCTTGCGTCGAGGTAAAGGGCAGCTCAAGGTAATTTTGCGGCATTGCAAAGGCCGCTTGGAAAAGCTTTAAAAAGACCTTTTTGGGGACGGCCTTTTTGTCGTCGGGGACGGGCAGGCCGCCTTCGGCAACATGGAAGACGCCCTTGGTGGTGCGCCTGTCGTTACGCGGATTGTGCAAGACGCCCTGCTTTACGCGGTATGAAGACAGCATATCGCACTCATACTTATCGGCGTCGGGCGGCAAAGACAGCGTGCGCGCCATGCCGTAACGGTCGAGAGTCAGCGTGCGCAAGGGCAGGGCAAAATCTTTGTCAGAAAGGCTTGCGTCGTCCCTGAAATAGCTTTTCAGAAATTTCATGATGCGCAGGTCTGCGGGGCAGTAGTAATTGTCGCCCACATCGCGGGAAAATTCTTTGAAATTGGCAATGAGAGGTTTTGCCAAATCCATGAAGGGATAGTCGTCCTCGTTGCCGAAGACAGGAAGGCCCAGCGCCGCCAGACGCAGATTCACGTACTCCATGAAGAGGCGGTTGTCTATGACGGTGCTGTTGGTTTGGGGGTCTATGCCTAATTGCGTTATATTTATCATCGCTTTTTTGTTTATGACAACATGGGCTTGATGTGCGAACACACAAAACCTTTATTGTTATCGATGAAGTTAGGCAAAGCTTAAAAGTGTGGCAACAAAATTTGACCCACATTTTTGTATAAAAACGGCGTTTTTTTGCCGAAAACCCGAGGTAAATTGTCTTGCGCAGGGTTCAAAATACGTAAGTTTTTAAAAATTACGCTTTTCGCGAAAGGCGCAAAAAAAGCGGCGTAAGGCCGCAATTTTCGCACGTCGAAGATTAAAGAGCCGCCGCGATTTTACTTGGGATAAATCATGCTGCCGCGCCTGCCGCTTGCTTCAATATATTCTATAATCATCTTGCGCAGCTCAACTTGGTGCGCCGCCTCGGCGCGCAGCGGCGGCGAAACCTTGTTTAAGTCAAGCCCGACAATGTCCTTTTTAAGGGCTTCGAAAAGCTCTTTGAAATAGGTTTTAAAGTGCTCGCCGTTCTTGGTGGTGCCGAGGCTTTTATTGGGGTCATAAAACCTGATGAGTTTTTCCCAAAGCGGGCGCAAGGCATCATAGTTCTTTGCGTCCGGGAAATTGTTTTTGGAAAGAAAATCAACAATGTCGCAGTTGTCCTTATATAGCTTTTCTACCAGCGCGTATTGAACCTCGGCGGTTTTGGGATCGGGGGCGGTCCAAGACGTCAGGTTTTCAGGGCGCAAAAATGTGAATGCGCCTCCATTTTGCAAATTTCTGAAGGCGCGCTCTTTGGCGCTCAAAACCTTAATAAGGTCTGCATACGCACGGCACGGCTGTTCATTTTTTAAAAGCAAATCATCCTCATGCAACTTGCCCTTTTGTGGGACAAAAGCCGGCCTCGGCGTCTTCATGGAAAACGATATGTACTTGCCAGAATTTTTGTCTATAAGCACGCAGTTAGATGTCATGCTCTTGACGGGAATTCTTGTCTCGACGGAGTTTTTATCGGAGACTACGGGGATGGCGTTGTCGACGTTTAAGACGCCCGTTGGCGTGGGGCCTATGGCTATGACGGGCAGGCCGTTTACGGCGGCAAGCTCGGCATTGTTCATAAATACGGCGGGTTCTTCCGCGGGTTCGGCGTCGGGGATGAGGCAGGCAACGGGATAGTTTTGCGAAAGGACGATTTTTGAGCATTTAACAGTCTCTTTGCCGTTGTCGAAAACCGCAGTTTGCCCGCTTCCGAGAGACATCCAATCGGTAAGCAGAACCTTCTTGCCGTTGATGCTTGCAAGCACAGCCGCCCGCGAATCCGTAAGAGAGCGCATTATGAAAATTTTATCCGTGGAAATCCTGTTGCCGTAGGCGTCTTTCAAATCTACCATTGCGACGGCGCCCTTGTTCGCGTTTATGTCTATGGCGTCCCGCAGGATTTTATATTGCGCGGCGTAGTCGCCGGGGTTGGTTTCTTCGGCCATGGCGCGGCGCGCTTCAAAGACGGGCGTGCCGAATTCGGCGGCAATCTTCAGTTTTGCGGAAACTTGGGTTGCTATAATTTTTTTTGCCTCAAGCGGATCGTCTTTTGCGGTTTTGAAGGCCGCTTGCCTTATTGCGTTAAACTCTTCTTGCGGCAGATCGCCCTTGAGGGTTTCTATCTCTATGAGAGCCTCAACGTAAGAGTTCATATAGTCTCGCAAAGCAGCTGCGTCGACGCCGTATTTTTCCTGCATTTGGGCGAGCTTTGCGGCGTAGTCTTTTGCGTCTATGCCGTTTGCGTGCGAGAGCCTTTCGATATCGTCATAAGCGGCGGCGGCGCGCTTAATTTCAATAAGCTGGCTTTGGTATTGCAGGGGGTATTTTTCTTCGGCGCCGACAAGGATTTTTGCGCGCATATTTTCAGGAATCTTGCCGCCGTTCAGAGCATCTTGCGCGTTGCTTTTTGCATCCAACTGCGCAGACACCCACTTTATGCGCAAAGATTCCGAACTTTGCGGGAAAAGCCTTACCGCCTCAAGCTCAAGCCTGCGCTTGGCAAGCTCGTTACCCGAAAGCCCTGCGGTATTTTGCGCATCGAGAATTGCGGCTTCTATCGCCGCATTGTCGGTATCGGTATGCTTTGAATAAAAGTTGTCGTAATAATAATAAGCCCCGCCCGCCGCGCATATAAGAGCGAAAATTGCAGTTCTGATTTTCATGCCCGATAATTATTAAAATTTATTTTGGGTATGGTAAGGGGGAAATTATCCTCCGACATCCAAACCCTTAAGTCAGGCTTGCAGAGCCTTTGCGGGCTTTCAAGCGAAAAATTGCAGTTTTTCAGCGCAAAACGCGCAAATTAAAACTGCGCCGCGCGCGCGGCAACCGCCGCCGTGTTTGAAGCGTCAAAGCGCGTAAATGCGGTATTCGGAAGGGCGGCTATGAATCTTTTGCCGTAGGGTTTTGAAAGTATGCGCGAATCCAATATAGATATTACGCCCCTGTCCGTCTTATTGCGTATCAGTCTGCCCACGCCCTGCCTGAACTTTATTATTGCGGCGGGCACGGATATTTTTATGAAGGGATTTTCGCCCTCGGCAACGCATTTGTCTATGCGCGCGGCAAGCAGAGGGTGTTGCGGATTGTCAAAGGGCAAACGCGTTATTATTACTTGGCTTAGTGCGTTGCCCGGCACGTCTATGCCCGTCCAGAAAGAGTCCGTGCCCAGAAGCACGGCATTGCCCGCCTTTTCAAACTCGCGTATCAAAACGTTTCTTGCGAGCTCTTTTTGCGCGAAAATTTTACGCCCCTTCATGTGGGGGCTTCGGCGCAAAAGCTCCGCGGTTTTTTGAAGTTCGGAATAGCCCGTAAAAAGCACAAGCGCGCCGCCCGGTATCTGCGCGCAAAGCTCCTCGATGCGCGTTTTTAAAAATTCGCATTCGAGCTTTTTTGATTCTTTGTCGGGTTCTGGCGAGTCTGCGGCGATTATCACGCGCATATTTTTTGCATAGTCGAAGGGCGAGGCGCATATCGTCTTTTCGGCGCTTTCCGCGCCAACTTTTGAGGCGAAGTCTTCAAGGTTGCCGTTTTCTGTCGCGAGCGTTGCGGAGCTCAATATGACGGGAACGCCCTTTGCAAAAAGAACCTGCCTCAATATCGGCGCAACGTCCAATGGCGCGCTGCAAAGCTTAACGCCCATGCCGCCTTTGCCCGTCTTTTCAACCCAGTATACCTGCTTTTCTCCGCTTAAAAATATGGCTTCTTCGGCGCTGTTGCGTATGCCCGTAAGGCGGCGCTTGTAATCTTTGATTTCTGCGGACAACTCTTCGCTTTTTGCGTTTTGCGCAAGCTTGTCAAGCGCCTTGCACAGGCTTTCGAGCGGCGCGGTAAGCAGGGGTTCTTCCCACTCGGGGGCGTTTAGAGCGACCGTGTCGCGCTTTATTAAAAATTTTTTATGTATGCGCGCAAAGAATTCTTCTGCCGCGACTATTGCGTCTTCGGCGCACTTTTTATCCCAAACGGTGCCGAGGTTGCCGCGCGTAATGAGGCCGCGGCGCTTGCGCGGGTCGTAGATGCGCTTAAGCTCTCGCAAAACGCCGCCGCTGCTTAAGGACAGGCCGAAGTTTTCCGCCGCGACGTCCGGCACCAAATGAGCCTCGTCAAGCACGCACATATCGCGCGCAAAAAGCACGCCCTGCGTTTCCGAATCCGCCCCGAGTCCGGAGGCCAGCATAGAAAAAAGCAGGCTGTGGTTTATTATCAACACGTCGCATTGCGCGGCGCGTCGGCGCGCATTTTGGTAAAAGCAAAGCCCGTCGGAACATTTTTTGGGGGAGCATGACGAGGCGTCGGCGTTGACCCAGCTCCAAACTTCCCAATCGGGCTCGGGCGTCAGTTCTTCTACAAGCCCCGTTTGCGTTTTTACGGCCCATGCGGCTATGCGCTCAAGCTCTTTAGACTCTTCGGAGTCAAAGAGGTCCATCTTTTCGGCCATGGCGCGCTTTAGGCGCGTTGTGCAAAGATAATTGCCGCGCCCCACAAGTATGGAGTATTTGAAGTCCGCAAATTCGGACAGGGAAGGGGTCTTTGAAAAAAGCTCCTTAATGCGCGGCAGCTCTTTTGAAATTATCTGATGCTGCAAGGCTATGGTGTGCGTGGACACTATGAGCTGGCGGCCGAAGCGCCTTGCAGCCATTATCCCGGGGATGAGATAAGCGAGGCTTTTGCCGACCCCCGTGCCAGCCTCGAATATCAAAGGATAGTCTGCCGAGAACGCCTGCGCGCATTGCAGCGCCATTTCTTGCTGTGCGCCGCGGTGCTCAAAATTAAAAAGGCTCCCCAAAAAACCGCCGTCCCGAAAAATTTCATCGCATACGTCGGGTATGTCGGGCGGTAATGGAGAGCCTAAAGAAATCACCTTGCGTAAAAGCGTCTAGCGCTTTTTCTTGAAATTTATATGGTGCTTTGCGGTGCGTATAAAGCCGCCTACGCTGCCGAAGGTGTCGACTACGGCGCTGGGTTCATAACCGCTGTGCAGCATACAATCTTTGCATTCGGGGCGGGTGCCCGTGCGGCCAAGCTCGTAAGAATCTATGCAGGACATGAGGTCTTTAAAGCTCTCGCAATAGCCGTCGTTGATAAGGTAGCAGGGCTTCTGCCAGCCTTGCAGGCTGTAAGTGGGGTTGCCCCAAGGGGTGCAGTCGTAATCTTGTTCGCCCTTTAAAAAGGCCAAGAAGCCCGGAGAGTGGTTGAATATCCACTTCGGATTCGGATTTTCAAGAATCTGTTTAAAGAGCTCTATGGTTTTTTTGCGTTCGAGGAATATGTCTTGGCTCGGCGCTTTTTCATAGGGGAAACCCGGAGAAAGCATCATGCCCTCAACGCCCAAAGTGGTGATATCGTCAAAAAAGGCGCGTATGGTCTTGGCGTCGGCGTGGTTGAATATCGTGGTGTTTGTGGTAACCCTGAAGCCCTTTGCGAGAGCCTCTTTGATTGCCTTTACGGCGGTTTCGTAGGCGCCGTCGCGGTTTACGCCCTTGTCGTGCATGTGCTTTGGCCCGTCCAAATGCACGCTGAAAGAAAAATACTTGCTGGGCTTAAAAAGGTCTAACTTGCGCGAAAGTATCTGCGCGTTGGTGCAAAGGTATACATACTTGCCGCGCTTGATGAGGCCCTCGACAAGCTCGGGCATTTCGGCGTGAAGCAGGGGTTCGCCGCCGGCTATGCTTACCATGGGCGCGCCGCATTCTTCGGCCGCGGCCCAAGCCTTTTCTTTGGGCATCCTGAGAGCCAGAATGTCTTGCGGGTGCTGTATCTTGCCGCAACCCGAACACGCCAGATTGCATTGGAAGAGGGGTTCAAGCATGAGCACCAGCGGATAGCGCTTTTGACCCTTAATTGATTTTGAAAGGGCGTACTTTGCAACTGTTATTACCTGCGATACGGGAATTGCCATATATTTTTCTGATAGTTAAAAAGGGAATCACTAAAAACTTAAATTTTACCGAATTCAACACTTAATTTTTTTATGCCCCGCAAAGCCCCTTCCAAAGGCGCTCGGGCAAAAACTTTCAAATTAAACTTGTAAAAGCCGCGCCCCTCATTAAAAAAAACGACCTTATATAAAGCAGTAATTAAAAGAGCATAATGAAATTGAAAACAGCATTAATCGCGATGTCAGCAGTCCTCTTTGCCGCGGCAAACTGCGCTTTCGGCGCGGTATTGTATCTTAAAAACGGCGACAGGGTAACGGGGGAGGTTGTCGGCACCAGCGACGGAAAGACGGCGTTCAGCACCTCTATGGGGCTTATCAACGTGCCTTCCGCATCTATTTTAAGGGTGGTTGAGGGCGATGCGCCCGCAGAGCAGCCCCTCGGCGATTCTCTCACGCCCTCTGAGGTCGCAAACGCCTCTATGTCGGACGTGCCGCCCGAAGACGACGGCATGAAAGAAGACCCCTATGCGGATCTGCCGCTTTGGATGCGCAAGTACAAATACTTTTTGCAGGACAATATGCCCTCGGGGTGGAAGTTTGTTTTGCGCGGCGGCATACAGTATGTGAGCACCAACTCTTCCGTCATGGGCTATTCTTTTGACTTCTCCGGCGAGAAAGAGTGGGATTTGAACCGCTTCCGCTTTGACGTATTTTACGACTATACCACGCAGACCGACACCGCCGGACAAGAAAGCACCACTATGGACAAATACGGCATAGACACGGGCTTCAGGCGCGACATCACAAGCAGGATGCGAGACCCCTTCAACACGGGCGGCGAATACAAATGGTTTGCGGAAAACTTGCTCGGCTACAGGCGCGACATGGTTAAGGACATAAGGCACCAGGTTGACGAAGCGATAACGGTCGGTGCCGAATTCAAATTCCCCGAGACGGGCCTTACGTTCAGCGTAGCCCCCGGTCCCGCAATAAGGTATTTGAGCGCCGAAAACTACGACCAGCATTGGATTATGATGGCAGTCGTAGCCCAAGAGCTTAATTGGGAATTCAGCCGCCTTATGAGGCTTGAAGAAAAAACCTATTTCGGCTTGGACGCCACCGACTGGGGCAAGATGTCGGTGTACTTCATGGTGGGGCTCGTAATAAGAGCTACCGACGTCATGGATATTGCCTTGCGCTACTCTTACAATTACGACTCTATCAACGCATCAACCGCGCTTAAGACGGAAGAAAGATTCACGCTTTCTTTTGAGTTCCCGCTCTATTGAGTTTTAAGCGCAAGGGGCTGATTTAAAGGCCGCGCGCACCCCGCCGCGGCGCTTTTTAAAAAAAATTGGGGAGCAAGCCTCGTTTTTTTTGTTGATTTTTGATTTTAAGGGTGTAGCTTACCAACCCTTTAAAAAAATTTCTCCGACTTGTCGCAATTAACACCTTGCGATTTGGCGGCAATCATTGCCAAATAACACCAGAAGAACATGAAACAAATCAAATTAACCGTATCAAACAGAGACCAGCTCGGCGGCAGAACGTCAGACCGCTATCGCAAGGCCAATAAGATTCCCGCAGTAATCTACGGCGAAAGCGGCGTAAAGCACCTGTTGGTTGACACCAAGGCCTTTGCGGCCACATCCAAGGCCATAAGCGGCATCGCGGCTCTTTTGGAAGTGTTCTTTGAAGACGGCACAGACTCTCGCTACGCCATGGTAAAAACCGTGGAGCGCGATCCCATCAACGACTCTGTTTTGCACATAGACTTTAAGGAAGTTGTGCGCGGCAAGCCCATGCACACGGTTGTTCCGTTGCACATCACCGGCGAATCTTTCGGGGTAAAGACCGAAGGCGGCGTGCTTGAAACCCATTTGCACGAAGTGAAAATCAAGTGCCGCCCCAGAGACCTTCCCGAAACCATCGTGGTGGACGTTACAGACGTCAAGGTCGGCGACTCCATACACCTTAAGCAGCTCAAGCTGCCCGCGGGCGTAGAGCTCGACATGGACGGCGACAGGCTCGCAATAAGCTGCGCGCTCAGCAAGTCTTCCGTAGCAGAAGAAGCCGCGGCTCCGGCTGAAGGCGCGGCGGCTGCGCCCGCTGCGGCACCTGCGGCCGAGTCCAAGTAATTTTAAGGCTTGGGGCGCGCTAGCTTTAAATTGCTTGCGCGCCAATTCAAAAAAGCCATTGTTCTTTGAATATGTCTCTTAAACTTGCAATAGGTTTGGGAAATTCGGGCTCCGAATACGAAGGCACGCGACACAACGCGGGCGCCGAGGCCGTAAAAAGGCTTGCGGCGGCTTGCGGCAGTGCGCTTGCCTTTAACAAATACTGCAGGGCATACGTCGCGAAGGTGAATATCGGGGGCGCGCAGATCATACTGTGCGTCGCTGAAGGCTACATGAATGCGAGCGGTTCGGCTTTGGCCGCAATCCTCAAATTCTGCGGGGCGAAAATCTCGGAGTGCATGGTGCTTTACGACGATATCACGCTTGAACCGGGCAGGCTTAAGCTTGCGCTTACGGGCTCGGCGGGCGGGCATAACGGCGTAGCCGACATCATTGAAAAATGCGGCGACGATTTTATGCGCGTAAAGCTCGGCATAGGGCCCAAGTTATACAAGGGGCAAGATTTGGCGGATCACGTTTTGGGGCGGCCGAGCCCTGAAGACGCTTCCAAAATCGCAGCTCTGGATGCGGAAATCAAAGAGGCGTTTAAGTTGACGCTCTCGCGGTCTTTTGCGGAGGCTCAAAAAGAGCTGAACAAAAAAACGCAGGCACCCGCCGAGGGCAAAGAGACAAAAACAAGCGAAAGGCAGGGCGGCAATCCCGAAAGTCCTTTTGCGGTTTGACAAGGTTCAAGGCAAATATAATTTAGAAAATCAATATAAGAATATCACATGAACAGCAAGAAATACAACGCAACATTCATTCTCGACACAAGGGGTTATGAAGAATCCGTCGATACGCTTACAGAAAAGCTCAAGGGCGTAATAGAGTCTGTCGGCGGCAAGGTAGCGGCCGTCAAAAACCTCGGACAGAAAGAATTTGTCCGCACGGTTGACCGCAAATTCCCCTCGGGCATTTACGTCTCCATTGACTTTGAAGGCGCGGCGACACTCCCCGCCCTCATCAATGAGAAGTTGCGCCTCGACAGGACAATCAACCGCAAGATAATCCTCTCGGCTTAGTTCGGGACGGCTTAACCATAACAACAAATAGAAACGCACCGCAATGCCCTCTTTCAATAAGGTAATTTTGATGGGGAACCTGACCAAGGATCCCGAGGTAAGACAAACCCAGAGCGGCACCAGCATATGTCGTTTTTCTGTTGCGGTAAACCGCTCGTACACCGCGCAAGACGGTTCTGCAAAGGATGAAACCTGCTTTGTTGAAGTTGACTGCTTTGGCCGCACGGCCGAAAACGTCGGCAAGTATTTCAACAAGGGCAAGCCCATTCTGGTTGAAGGCAGGCTCAGGCAGGATACCTGGGACGACAAAGCCACAGGCCAGAAGCGCAGCAAGTTGCTTGTGGTGCTTGAGAGGTTTGAGTTTGTGGGTTCGCAGGGCGGCTCGCAGGGCGGCGGCGCTTACGAGGCCGATTACGAAAAGTCGGTACCGCCCGCCAGGGGCGCTCAAAAACCGGATGCCGGACGCCGCGAAGAGCTTGAGGACGACGACGTCCCCTTTTGATTTTATAAACAACATTAAATAACGCAAATCAGCGAAAAATAAGCATATATGGCAACAACCAAGATACTATTGATTAAACCCGTGGAAGAGCTCGGCGGCGAAGGCGAACAAGTCTCCGTAAAGGCGGGATACGCACGCAATTTTCTCCTCCCCAAGAAGTTTGCCCTTCCGGTAAACAAGGCCAACAAAAAGTTGGTTGAATCCCTCCTCAAGGCCAGGGAAACACGCATAGCCAAGGAACTCGGCGATGCGCAGTCGATTGCGGACAAGATTGCAAAAATCTCCGTGGCAATCGCCGTCAAGACGGGCGAAGGCGGCAAGCTCTTCGGTTCGGTCACGGCGCAAGACATTCTTACGAGGCTCGCGGCGGAAGGCCTTGAGCTTTCAAAGAAGCAGATTCATCTTTCGGCTCCCGTCAAAGAGCTTGGCAAGCACACCGCTTTGGTGAAGCTGCATCGCGACGTAAAGTTCGAGTTGGAATTTGAAGTCGTTTCCGAAAATCCTATCAACGAAGCCGCTGAGTAAGGCTTAGCCGCGCAAACGGCGCGGTCTGAATTTTGAGGAAAGCGCAATGTCGCAAAAAGGGGAATCATCAGCTTCCAAATTGACAAGGCGCTCTAATCGGGGTTCGGCCGCTTCTACGGATGCGGGTTTTCAAGAGGGAGTTTCCGCGCGCGGACGTCTCAACGACGTATTGACGCGGGAACTCCCTCATAATTTAGACGCCGAAGAGGGCGTAATAGCAAGCATACTTCTCGACGGCACGGGCGAGGTAATCACAAACTGCATTGCCTCCAAAATCAGGGAGGAGTATTTTTACAGCCCCGTCCACCGCAAAATTTTTGCCGCGGTGCTTGAGCTTTTTAACGCAAACAAGCCCGTCGACGAAATTTTGATTGCCGACCATCTGGCAGGCCGCAATGAGCTTGAAGCCATAGGCGGCATAGAGCAAATTTCCCGCATAGCGGGGCGCATAGAAACTTATGCGCATTACAGGCACTGGCTCGATGTTGTCCGCGAAAAATATTTTTTGCGCAGCCTCATCGGCGTGTGTTCTGAGACTATCGAAGGCGCATACACCAATCAGGACAGCCTCGACAACTTTATCGAAAACGTCGAAGAGAAGGTGCTTGGCATAAGCCAAGACCGCGTGCCCGACACCATTAAAAAGGCGAGCGAACAAGTCGAGGGCGCGGTAAACCTCATCAATAAGATGATAGTAAGCAAGGGCGAGCTTTCGGGCGTGCCCACAGGCTTCAAAGACTTGGACGACATGATGCGCGGTTTGCACCCCAAAGAAATGATAGTGGTTGCGGGGCGCCCGGGCACGGGCAAGACGTCAATAGCATTAAACATGGCCGAGAGCGCCACGCTGGGCAAGGGCGTTACTTATCCGACTTTGATATTTTCGCTTGAAATGGGCGCCGAACAGCTCTACATGCGCATGATTTCATCAAGGGCGCGCGTAGACCAGCACAAGATGCGCCAAGGGCGCATACAAAAGCAGGTGATGGGCGACATCAACAAGGTTGCCAGCGAAATCATGACCGCGCCCATCTGGATAGACGACACCGCCGACATGAGCATTTTGGAAATGCGCGCAAAGGCGCGCAGACTGCAGCAGCAGTTGGGGCGCGACGGCAAAAAAATCGGCCTCATAATAGTGGACTATCTGCAACTTTTAAAGGGCATAGATTCCCGCGCTCCGCGAGAGCAGCAGGTTGCGGAAATGTCGCGCGGCATGAAGGCCATGGCCAAAGAAATAGACGCTCCGGTAGTCGTTTTGGCGCAGCTAAACCGCGAGACCGAAAAGGAAAACCGCCCGCCTCGTCCCAGCGACTTGCGCGAATCCGGCTCCATAGAACAAGACGCCGACGTAATTTTGCTCTTGAGTTGGATGAAAAAATCTGAAACACAAGATGACGCTTCAGGAGATGCGAGTTCTCGCGTCGTCAAACTTGAAGTCGCAAAACAGAGAAACGGCCCCACGGGGGCCGTAAAGCTCTTGTTTAACCGCAACTTTACGAGATACGAAAACTACATTGACCGCGATGACTTTAACCAATAAACCGTTTTGGTGCGCCTTGGCGCTAGCCTTTGCGGCCTTGCTTCTTCCAAACTCTTACGCGCAGCAGCTTCCGGGCCTGCCCGGGGTTGGCGGCGCATCCGGGGCGACTGCGGTTGCGGCGCAAAAACAGCAGCCCGCCGACGGCTCTGACTACATAGTAGACAGAATCTCTTTCAGGTTTGAAGGTCCCAAGCACGTTTCTGAAGACGCGGTTATGGCGCACATGAAGTTGCGCAAGGGTATGCAGTTTGACCAGCGCTCTTTGGACGCGTCGATACGCTCTCTCTACGGCTCCGGCCTTTATGATTTTGTCGAGGCGCAAAAATCCATAAATTCTTCGGGCAAGATGGATATCGAGTTTTTTATAGTGCCCAAATACAAGATAAGCCAAGTCATATTCAGCGGCAACAGCGAGTATTCGGCCACGCGCCTTCAAGATCAGATTGAATCATACTCGGGCGGCATGCTCGACGACAGGGTTGTAAAAAGGGACGTCGACAAACTTTTGGAATACTACCGCAAGAAGGGCTATTCGCTGGCAAAAATCAACTACGCGATTGAGCGCAACGACGAGGCAGGTACCGGCGTAGTCCGCTTTGAGATTCAAGAGGGCGGCGACATCATGATTCAAAACATAAGTTTTGAGGGCAATGAGCACGTAGAGTCTGACGTCTTGCTTGACCAGATGAAGACCGGCACTTGGTGGTTTATTGCTTCATACATTACCGACATCGGCCGTTTGAACGACGACGACTTTCAGGCGGATATGGAGCGCTTGCGCCAGTATTACCGCAACGAAGGCTTTTTGGACGTTGAAATAGACGAGTCAAAAGTGAAGTTTGAATTTCCCGATCCGGATGAACCCGGCGACATGGATATAATAATCCCCATCGTCGAAGGCCGCCAATATAAGATAGGTGAAACCAACTTCCGCAACAACACGCTCTTTTCTTCTGAAATTTTGCAGGAGTTCGTAAACTACAATAAGCTTTCCAAGGGCAACATATTCTCGCCCAAGAGGGTGGATGCCTTGGTGGAAGACATCAAAAACTACTACGGTCAATACGGCTACATTGAAACTATCGTGCGCGCTCTGCGCCGCCCCAACATCGAAACGGGCGATATTGACCTTACCATAGACATTATCGAGAGCGACAAATACTACCTTGAGTCAATCTCGATACAGGGCAACACCAAGACCCGCAGCGAGGTAATAATCAGGGAACTCGCATTTGCCCCGGGCGAAGTTTTTGACCTTGTGCGCATGGAGGCTTCTGAAGACAGGCTTAAAAACACGCGTTACTTTGAAGAAGTGACGCTCTCTCCGGAAGTAACAAACATCCCCAACAGGCGCAATTTGCGCATTATCGTAAAAGAGGGGCGCACGGGCAACCTCACTTTCGGCGCGGGCTTCAGCACCGTTGAAAGCTTTGTGGCCACGGCGGAAGTCTCGCAGAGCAACTTTGACTATACGAACTACAAAAACTACTTCCAAGGCAACGGACAGAAGTTTAGAATAAGGGGTTCGATAGGTACGGAATCAAGCCAAGTTATCATAGGCTTTGAAGAGCCGTGGGTTTTCAACAGAGAGCTCGCCTTCGGTTTCGAACTTTACAGGACGGACAGCGGTTACTATTCCGACGAATATAACGAACTGCGCACGGGTATGACATACTATCTGCGCAAGCGCATTATAGAATACATCGAAGGCCGACTTGCATACACCCTTGAAAACGTCGACATCTACGACGTTGCAAGCGACGCCGCCCAAGAAATCAAGGACGAATCGGGCAACCGCTCCATTTCTGAAGTCAGTTTGAGCTTCTTGCGCGACACGCGCGACAACGTCATGATGCCCACCACCGGCACGCGCTTTGAGCTTGTGCAGACCGTAGCGGGCGGTCCCCTCATGGGGCAGACCAACTTATATAGGATTGAATTCCGCGGCGGCTCATGGTTCAGAATGGGCGACTATTGGGAGCCTTTGAGTTTCTGCAATCAGGTGTTCTCTATCGTAGGGCGCACGGGTTCCGTAATGGGTTACGGCGGCAAAGACGTGCCGTTCTTTGAAAAATACTTCCTCGGCGGCGCTTACAACTTGCGCGGCTTTGAATATAGGAAAGTCGGTCCCATAGACCCGACCACCGACGAACCTTTGGGCGGCAACACTTTCGGCTTCCTATCGTTTGAATACTCTTTCCAGATTTTCGAGCCCGTGCGCATAGCGGCCTTCTATGACGTGGGTTTTGTAAATTCACCCAGTTGGGATTGGGCGGTTTCCGGCTATAACGACGACGTTGGCATAGGCTTAAGAATCTTGCTGATGGGTGCGCCCATGCGCATAGACTTGGGTATGCCCGTCACCAGCGGCCCATATAACGACGACGGCCTGCAATTCAACTTCTCTTTCGGCACAGTTTTCTAAACTGCGTTTTTCTTGAAACTTTCTCATAAATTTCTTTACTAATTAACAAGTTAATAATAAAAATTATACTATGAAAAAAATTATAACCCTGCTTTCTTCAATCATAGCCGCCGCAGCTTTGCAGGCAGCCCCTGTAATTTTGGTGGTAGACACCGCACAGGTATACTCTAATTACTACAAGGCAAAAGAAGCCGACGCCCAGATACAGTCTTCCATAGCGCAGACCCAGCAGGAACTGCAAAAGATGGAAGAAAAACATAAGGAGCTTGAAAAGCAGCTCGCAGCCGTTCAAGAAAAAATGAACAATCCCGCCCTGACAGAAGATGCCAGAAGGAAGATTGCTCAGGAAGAAGGCTCGCCCAAGTATAACGAAATGATGGGCATTGAAGCCAACATCAAGAACGTCAGCGCGCAGGCCAGGCAGAGGATTGAACAGAATGTTCAGAGCATAAGGGCCATACACTTGCAGGAAATCAAGGAAGCCGTAGCCAAGATTGCCGAAGCCAAGAAGGCAGACTTCATCGTTGAAAAGGGTGTATTGCTTTATTCAAAGCCCGAAGCCGAAATCACGCAGGAAGTTATCGCGGCAATCAACGCCGGTGCGCCCGCACCCGTGCCCGCAGCCGCTGCCAAGAAATAAGCCGCAGGCTTTAACATTTTTTAAAACCGCCTTTTACAAGGCGGTTTTTTTGTGCCCGCATTCGGGCGGAGTTCAGATAAAAGGGCGGGGCGCAAAAAAGGCGCGCAGGGTAAACCCTTGCGCGCCCTTATAGTAAATGGCATCGGGGAGCTGTAAGCCGAATTCTGTGAACCGCCCGCCAATCGGGACGGATCCGCATTCATTTATCTGCGCAACGTCTTGTCGCCAAGATTTGCGCCCTCAAGAAGAGGTGCGACATACCCAAAAGCAATGTGGACGAGCAGCCCTGCTTCCTATTTTGTCTTGCACCGGATTGGGTTTTCCATGCCCGTGGGATTACTCCCCTCGGCGGTGGGCTCTTACCCCACCTTTTCACCCTTGCCTTGCGGCGGTTTAGTTTCTGCGGCACTTTCCATGGACGCCCTT
>Ga0209467_1000204_pt1 | contig 107749 bp, 91 predicted proteins | sample Higcelwee11metaG_FD_187175 | JGI IMG/M metagenome (GOLD analysis project Ga0209467, IMG submission 187175) | Freshwater pond sediment microbial communities from the University of Edinburgh, under environmental carbon perturbations - High... | ecosystem: Environmental > Aquatic > Freshwater >...
ATACTATAACTGCCGCTTTCTTAAAATATTTCATCCCTTCTCCTTAAAATGTGAATGTAAAACCGCCTGTTATCATCCTGCCCGGTGCAGGGAACCCGACTTCTTCCTGATAATTTTCGTCGAATATATTATCTGCCCTCAATTGCAGTTCGATCATTTCCGTTGCTCTGTAATGAATTCCTGCTGAATGTAACTGATAAAGTGGAAGAATTATAGTACCTTCGGTATCTCTTTCACCGTTGTAATTGTATTGGTAATTTATTAAAAATTTGTAGAATTCAAATTTAAGATCAGCATTTAATTTATCTCTCGGCGAATCGTAAAGCATGCCTATTCCCCAATCGTAGGGTTCAAGATGGGTATATCCCAAACCGATCGAGATATTTTCCGCAACGTCAGTAACTGTGTTGATTTCTACTCCTGCGATCTTGGCATCAATGTTGTCGTAGAGATCTGATTCCCCTTGTCTTTCAATAAGGTCTTTTATGTCGTTCAGGAAAACGGAAGCCTCTAACGATATGTTGACCGGAATAGAAGTTAACTCGCGTTCAGCTTTCAGCGACAACTCATATTTCAGGCATTTTTCAGGAATGAGATCTTCGTTTCCGCTTGTATCGCTGTATAGTTCGTGCATTGTCGGGAACCTGTATGTTTGAGCTATCCCTGCTTCCGCGCTCAAACCTTTTAAGAACACTGTCTCAGATGAAACCGAATAACCCAGGTGGTTCCCTATTGAACCGTCGCTGTCCTTATAAAAAGTATTCAACGACAATCCGGCATTGATATTCATTTTTTCCCAGGGTTTGAAAGTGTATTCAGAATACACATTACCTGTCTGAACCTGTCTTTTTAACCATGGTTCACCGATGTAACCTTTTTTTAGAAAATACCTTAAAGTGCTCAAGCCGTAAGTGAATTCATTCGAACTGTTTACCACATAAGAACCTGACCATAATGTACCCAGAGTGTAGTTCTTCAGCCATGAATCCCAGACCAGTTCATCGAATTCGACATTAGTGTAGCTTAAGAGTCTGTCCTGATATGAATCCGCGGTAAAGATCCCTTTAAGGTCTGCTCTGCTGTTCAGTATCCAGTATCCTGATAAGCTCGAACTGTACCTGTACCATTCTGGAAAGTAGAAAAACTTGGGATCATAGGTATATGATGAAGCGTAAGGGACTTCTTTTTCTGCCGAGTTGTATCCTGCGGACAGTGAATATATGCTGCGTGATTCAGTAGTATATGAGAATTTTGCGTCTGTTCCCCATTTCTCGTAAAAGCTGTTGTTTCTGAGCCCGCCATCTTCGATCGGCTGGATCTGCGGAGGTTCGTATTCGTTTGAAATCCTGAATGCGTTCCTGTGCTGATAGTATCCTGAGATCCAGTAGCTTATACCTGCGAGCCTGTAAGAGTGATTGAAATTGATGTTGCTTAATTCGTTGTCCCCGAACATCCCGTTGAATTTTGTCTGGGGTTTATCAGTACCGCTCTTCGTGATGATGTTAATGACACCGCCGTTGTTGTTCGTGCCGTACGCAACGGAAGCGGGACCCTTGATGATCTTTATCTTAGCTATGTTGTCGGTCGGGATCATCGAAAGGTCAACTTTCCCGTAATATCCCGGATTGATCGGCTTGCCGTCAACGAGTACAAGGATATCTTCTGATGAAAAACCTCTTATCTTCGTGTTGGTTTCTCCTTTGTGTCCTGTCGAAGCATTTACATCTGGTGATGTCTCGAGCGCTTGCGAAACATTCTGCGGATTTTTTACTTCGATATCTCTTGAAGTGATCACCAAATCCTTATATTCTTCGGACATTTCATATCTGGAATTGACTATGATCTCCTCCAGAATATATGTGAATACGATGCTGTCGCCTTCACTGTCATAAGTCATCTCAAGCCCGTCTTCATCAATACAGAAGACGGACTTGAGGATCAATATGACTAAGATAAGAACTAAACGGAAAATTTTATTCATGCGCTGTTATTTTCTCAAGATATTTGACTTTATATGCACCGCCTATAAGAGCCGGATCCGTGAAAATGGTTTTTAAACTTTTTGTAAGCCAGTAACCGGTCTGGAACTGCGCCCATGTCAATTCTGTTGACGGGCCATACTCATCAGCCGAACGGATATTGTACATCATGTTAGGCAGGTTAGCGTCATTGATCACATTTATCTGGATCGAATCCTGGGAGGCTTTTGTTAAAAAGCTTGAAAGAGCGATCGCTTCTTCGTCTATCCCGTCATGGTTTGGTATTATTACAGTAGACATGTTTTCAAGGTCGTAGAAATAATCAATAGAGTCATTGCAGTCAACATCGATTTTTCTTTTGATCGCTATGTGGCTTGTAGCTTTGACATTATAAGCCCCCGCGATATCAAATTCAACTTCAGGATCGTCAGGGAAAGACACATCCCTTGTTTCGAAATTGATATAGCCTTTGCTCAGCTCGTACCATGTGTTGTTTGGGTAACCTTTTACACCTGAAGCTGAAAAACCGTCTTCACCAATGATGTGGTATGAATAGAGCTGACGGGCTTCGTACTCATCAACAGCTGTGTAGAAGGTAGAGTCGGCATCCTGCGGTACTATAGCGTCTGTAATGAACGACTGGAGCCCGATAACTTTTTCTCCGTTTAGATCAACAGTCGCCAAATTCTCGAAAGATACACTCACAGAATCATTCATCCAGTGAACGAATATGCTTTCGTAGGTAGTCGGGCTTGCAGGATCTTCATCTTCAGTGCAGGCAGTAAAGACAGTCATGGCTAACAGAGTCAGCCCTAAAACCTTGATCATTTTTTTGAACATTTGTTACTCCTCTTGTTTAGTTATTAGTTGGTAATTTTACCAAACAAAAGTCCGTCCGTGCTTTTTCACGCATATTAATGCCATATTTCTTCGGTAATTCATTTTAAGCTCCTTTCCAAGCACGGGAGACCGTTCCCTTTCGGGAGCGACCCATTGGTTTTTCCCCTTGAGTATAGAACTTTTAGGGGATAAAACTTCAGAACTTTGTTTTATTTTAGTGCCGGATTTTCCGACGACATAATTTTAAGAAAATTGCTACAAATAGTCAAGAGAGTATTTACATTGATATTTTCTGCGTTTTCAATAAATACTTGACAAACAATATTTTCATTATTACATTTAGCTAATTAACGAAATGACTAAATGAGGTATTATAGTGTATGATCATCTAAAAATATTCAAGGCTCTCGGCGATGAAACCAGGCTCAGAATAGTAAAAATGCTCGAGGTTAAACAGATGTGCGTCTGCGAGATAACTTCGATAATCGGATCATCAATGCCAACAGTTTCAAACCATCTAAAGATATTAAAGGAAGCCGGTCTTGTCGTTCAGGACAGGGACGAAAAATATATGAACTATTCCCTTATTTCAAAAGGCGATAAGTTCATAGACGACCTGCTTGTTGTTATAAAGGATATTGATGAACCGCAGACGAGGGCTGACAGGGAAACCGCAATAAAAACAGACAGAGCGCATATCTGTTAGGAGATCACATTGAGCTGGAAAAACGAATGGAAAATATTACTTATCTTTACAGCGGTCTTTTTTGCCGCTTTCTTCCTGCCTGCTGATACTGCAAGGTTTCAATCTGCGGTCATGGAATCATTTTATATGCTTAAAGAATACGCTCAGCTTCATGTAGTATTCTGTCTTCTGCCCGCACTTTTCATTGCAGGCGGAATAAGCGTATTCGTAAGTCAGGCCTCCGTGATGAAATATCTCGGGGCTAATGCGAAAAAGATCACCGCATATTCCGTGGCTGCGGTATCTGGTACGATCCTTGCCGTATGCTCATGTACGATACTTCCTCTTTTCGGCGGAATATATAAAAGAGGTGCAGGGCTCGGTCCCGCTTCGGCATTTCTATATTCGGGTCCGGCGATAAACATTCTTGCGATCGTGATGACTGCAAGAGTGCTCGGAATGGAAATGGGCATAGCCAGAGCCGTAGGAGCGATCTCATTCAGCATCATTATCGGACTTATCATGGCTTATGTTTTCAGGAAGGAAGAGCTTGAAAAATCAAATAAGCGGATGGTCATGCCGGATGAAGAAACCAAGAGACCTTTGTGGCAGGATATAATTTATTTCGGACTTATGGCACTTATACTTGTTTTCGCGAACTGGGCAAAACCTCAGACCGAAAGCGCAGTCTGGTCGTTCATTTTTAATTCAAAATGGATCATTACTTCAGTTCTGAGCATTGCTTTCGGACTAACCCTTTATAAGTACTTCTCTATGAAGATCGGCCACATCCTTATTATCACAGGAGCAGCCGTACTTCTTTATTTCATATCAGCCGGGAATACTATGATCGCATTTGCAGGCGCAGTGATCGGTCTTTCGTATTTTACAAGCACGGCGGAAGGAGAACTGAAAGACTGGTTCGATTCGACCTGGGGATTTACAAAGCAGATCCTTCCTCTAATGTTTTTCGGAATACTGATAGCCGGAGCTTTCCTCGGCCGACCCGGGCATGAAGGTTTTATTCCTTCGGAATGGATAGAGACGCTCGTCGGCGGAAATTCTTTATGGGCTAATTTCTTTGCTTCATTTTCCGGTGCTTTAATGTATTTTGCAACGCTGACTGAAGTTCCCATCCTTCAGGGTCTTATCGGAAGCGGGATGGGTAAAGGACCGGCTCTTGCGCTTCTGCTCGCAGGCCCGGCGCTTTCACTTCCCAGTATGCTTGTTATAAACAGCGTTCTCGGGTTTAAGAAAACCGCCGTTTTCGTCGGTTCAGTTGTTATATTATCAACCATTGCAGGTTACTTATACGGAATGTTATTTTAATAATTTATGGAGGATCAAATGGAAATCAAAGTACTCGGTACCGGATGCCCCAAATGTACAAGTCTGGAAAAAGCTACCCGCATGGCGGCTGACTCTTTTAATTTTGAGATCAATGTTGAAAAGATAAGCGAAATGAACAAGATCATGGACTACGGAATAATGATAACTCCCGCTCTCGTAATAAACGATAAAGTTGTCAGCTCAGGAAAAGCGCTTTCTGTTGAACAGGTAAAAAAATATATCGAGGACAATAAATGATAAAGATTATTAATCTCACGATGATATCGATCTTCCTTTTCGCATTTTCAGCCTGCGCAGGCGAATCAAAAGATCAGACACCTGCACCCGGTGTAAAAGAAACTGTTAAAGTAGAAATAACTGTTGCAAAAGAACAGGCCCCTGCAAAGGTAAAAGAAAACCCGAAAGTTACTTTTGTCGAACTCGGTTCTGTAAACTGTATTCCCTGCAAGCAGATGAAACCTATCATGGAAGATATTGAAAAAGAGTATCCCACACAGGTAAAAGTAGTTTTTCACGATGTCTGGACTCAGAAAGGTAAAGTTGACGCTGAAAAGTATAAGATCAGGCTTATACCCACTCAGGTTTTTTTAGACAGCCTCGGAAAAGAATATTTCAGGCATGAAGGCTTCTTCCCGAAAGAAGAGCTCGTAAAGATACTTAAACAGAAGGGCGTCAGGTAATGGATGCGATTTTCATGTACCTTTATGAGATAATGCAGGGTAGTGCGCTGATCGCAGTATTCGGCGCTTTTTTATGGGGTCTTGCAAGCATACTTTTAAGCCCTTGCCACCTTTCTTCCATTCCTCTGATAATAGGTTTTATAAACGGGAAAAAGAATCAAACCGTCTATAAAGCTTTTCTCCAATCGCTTTTCTTCGGGCTCGGGATACTGGTTACTATAGCTATAATCGGAATAATTACCGGAATGATGGGAAAAATGCTCGGAGATACAGGCATCTGGGGATATATCTTCCTGACAGTGTTTTTCATCCTCTTCGGGCTCATACTTCTGGACATAGTCAAAATGCCCGATTTCGACAGCCCTGATCTTGCAAGGTTTACAAAAAAAGGATTTCTGACCTCTTTCCTTGTCGGACTGATATTCGGGGTAGGATTAGGCCCCTGCACATTCGCGTTCATGGCTCCGATGCTCGGATTCGTATTTCAGGCAAGCGCGAACAGCATGTCTTACGGAGTACTTCTCATGCTGGCATTCGCGACAGGTCATATCGGGGTTATCGTTTTTGCCGGCACCTTCATCGAATGGGTTGAAAAATATCTAAAATGGAGCTCCGGTTCCAAAAAAACACAGATTCTGAAAAAAATCTGCGGGATCATCGTAATAATCGCGGGGCTTTACAATATAAAAGACATCATCAGGATACTAAACAGCTAAGCACATGGAGGCAAAGAAATGAGCGAATGCTGCGGTCACGATCATGATCACCACAAAAACGAACATCAGGACAACGAACACAGCCATCATGAGCACGGGCATGTCCACGGAAACATTTCGGCATCGAAGATATTCTGGGTCGCATTTTTCAATCTTATTATTACTGTCACAGAGTTCGCGGGCGGTATAATTTCCGGCTCACTTGCTCTGATCTCCGACAGTGCTCATAATTTAAGCGATACAGCCTCGATCGTTCTGAGTTATATCGGAATAAAAATATCGTCCAAAGAAAAAGACGCCAAAAAATCCTTCGGTTACAAAAGAGCCGAAATAATTATCGCATTCATAAATTCATCTACGCTCGTAGCTATATGTATTTACCTTCTGTTCGAAGCTTATGACAGATTCATGCATCCTGAAACGATCAACACGAACCTTATGATCGGAATAGCTTTGATCGGGCTTGCAGCAAATCTGATCTCGGTCTTCATACTTGAGAAGGACGCCCATTCAAGCATCAATATTAAAGCCGCATACCTTCACATGCTCGGCGACACATTATCTTCTGTCGGCGTTGTAGCCGGCGGCCTTGCCATTAAATTCTGGAACATGACATGGATAGACCCGCTGATCACAGTGCTGGTTTCACTGTTCATTATCCATGAATCCTGGAAGATCGTAAAAAAGTCTGTCGATATACTTATGCAGTCATCGGCCGACCTTGATTATGCTTCAATTAAGAAAGATATCGAATCAATTACCGATGTAGCCAATATTCACCATGTACATACATGGTATTCCAATGAGAAAACCATTTATTTTGAGGCTCATGTCGGCATTAATGACATAATGATCTCGCAGACAAAGCCGATACTTGACCAGATCGAAGCCCTGCTTAAAGTGAAATACGGTGTCAGCCATGTGACGATCCAGTTCGAAAATGAAAAATGCTGTAATGGTGAATGCAAATGAAGATTATTGAGATCGATATTGATCTTGAAAATTATATCCGCGAGAAAGGCGGTATTCTTACTGTTTCCGATGAATATGTAATGGCAGGTTGATGAAATGCCTATAAAACTCCGTCCGGGCAGATGGTGAGACCAGATTTGATGTATCGCGTAAAGATTTTAGAGGACTTTGAAAAATTGAATTATGATAATCTTGAATTATATATAGAAAAGCCTCTGCTCTATGAAGGTTCGGAGTTTCTGATACCTTACGAAGGCAGGTTTATTATGAAGATCAATGAAGAGTGTTTACGCATCGAAAAACTTGAGAAAAAGTATTAAATAAAATTAAGGAGTTGTAGATGGAAAACGATAATAAAGTAACCGAGCATGTTGAAAACAATCAGGAAAGCTCGTGTTGTTCTTCAGGCTGCGGATGTGATTCAGCTAAAAGTTCGTGTAAAAACAAAATGCTTTTCGGACTGTTTTTTCTGCTTGCAGCGATCAGCATATTCACTTACAAATTAATTAACAACGATAAAAGTGTTTCAAGCAATTCATCACAGCTATACGCTGGTACAGTTGAAACGGTTTCTGACAGCAATAAAGTATTGATAGATTCCAATAAAGCTCCTGTCGGTATTTACCTCGAAACTATGAGTTATCTAAATGTTGTTGCTATAAATCAGGATGCGGTATTTATTTATGTTCCTGCAAAAAATGACAGTCTCGTTAATCCTGAAACAGAAAAAGAAATTCTTGCGGCTCAGTCAACATTAAAAGAGCAAAAGTATAGTGTCGGTCTTTACACTTTAAAAGCAAACTCTTCTGATTATGAAGGAATTTCAAAGCAGCTTGCTCTACCTGTGCTCCTTGTAGCCAGTAAGGGAAAAGGAATGGCTCCGACACAGGGAGGGATAACTAAAAATGGAATTTTACAGGCATTCTCTTCAACTTTAAATACCGGGTGCGGAACATCGGGCGGATGCGGACCATCAGGTTGTGCGCCATCAACCCCGGGATGCAAATGATCGGAATCGAGAAAATATAATCAGGAGAATTTATGAGTAACCAAAAACATGACGAGATTCGTACGATTGTCAGAAAGAATTATAGCAAAGTCGCTAAGACAAAAGTAAATAGCTGCTGCGGTTCAACAGGCTGCTGCAGCGGAGACTCTTCATCAGACTATGAAACTATATCAAAAGCTCTCGGTTATTCCGATAAAGATGTATCCTCCGTCCCGGATGGCGCAAACATGGGTTTGGGTTGCGGTAATCCGCAGGCAATAGCGTCATTAAAAGAAGGGGAAACTGTCCTTGATCTGGGCAGCGGAGGTGGTTTTGACTGCTTTCTCGCTTTAAAAGCTGTAGGAAAAACCGGCACGGTTATCGGTGTTGATATGACACCTGAGATGGTAAGTAAAGCCCGAAAAAATGCCGAACAGGCAGGTTTTGATAATATTAACTTTCGTTTAGGTGAGATCGAATATTTACCTGTCGCTGACAACAGTGTGGATGTGATCATTTCAAATTGCGTGATCAATCTCTCGCCTGAGAAAGATAAAGTATTTCATGAAGCTTTTCGCGTTCTTAAGTCAGGCGGGAGGCTGGCTATATCTGATGTTGTGGCAACTGCTGAGTTTCCTGAAAAAATAAAAAAAGATATGTCTCTCTATTCGGCTTGCATTGCAGGCGCTTCGACAATAGATGAATTGAAATCATTATTGGAAATAACCGGCTTTAAGAATATTCAAATTACACCTAAAGATGAAAGCAGAAAATTTATCAAAACATGGGCGCCGGGCAGAAATATCGATGATTATATCGTTTCAGCGAACATTGAGGCTGTAAAGCTATAATTTCACATTCTCTAGGAGTTAATTATGAAAACAAAGATATCAGGAATAAGCTTTTTTGAAAGATATCTTACCCTATGGGTGATCGGGTGTATGATCGTCGGAGTGATGATCGGAAAATTTCTGCCGGATGTCCCTGAATTACTCGGCAAGTTTGAATATTCGAAGGTATCTATACCGATCGCAGTTCTGATCTGGCTCATGATCTACCCCATGATGATGAAGGTGGATTTTACCAGTATCAGAAACGTAGGTAAAAATCCTCACGGACTTTATGTTACGTGGGTGACCAACTGGCTGATAAAGCCGTTCACGATGTATTTTATCGCATGGTTTTTCTTTTATATGGTATTTAAATCTCTGATTTCGCCTGAACTTGCGAAAGATTATCTCGCAGGCGCAATTTTACTTGGAGCCGCTCCCTGTACGGCAATGGTTTTCGTATGGAGCCATCTGACGAAAGGAAATCCTGCCTACACTGTCGTTCAGGTAGCTACAAATGATCTGATAATTCTGATCGCGTTCACTCCGATAGTAGCTTTCCTTCTCGGGATCGGCGGAATAACTATCCCGTGGGACACATTAATCATATCAGTTGTTCTGTTCGTCGTGATCCCTCTCGCGGGGGGGATGATAACAAGATCAAGCGTCATCAGACATAAAGGCGCAGACTATTTCAACAACACATTCATTCCGAAATTCGGCAATGTAACTATAATCGGTCTTCTTCTCACGCTTGTTATCATTTTTTCGTTCCAGGGCGATGTTATCATCAACAATCCTTTGCATATCCTTCTAATAGCCGTACCTCTTTCGCTCCAAACTTATCTGATCTTTTTTATAGCCTATTTCTGGAGCAAAAAATGGAAGCTCAGACATGATATTGCCGCTCCTGCCGGAATGATCGGTGCGTCCAATTTCTTTGAACTCTCAGTAGCTGTCGCGATTTCACTATTCGGGCCGCAATCTCCGGTTGTGCTTGCTACGATCGTCGGAGTTCTCGTTGAAGTTCCTGTGATGCTTAGCCTTGTTAAGTTCGCTAATAACACAAAGAAATGGTTCCCTTCTGAACACACCGAGATTTTAAATGAAAAATGAATTTGATAAATACTTTACTGTCCTTGATGACATAAAATTCACTTCAGGTAAAGACGCTCTGAAGATTCTTGAGACCGGAGGTGTGCTTGTCGATCTTCGTGATAACATGCTTAAGAACGGCAGAAATTTTAGAGTGAAAGAATGCCTGTTTTTACCTTTCTGTGATCTGGAAGAAAAATATTCGATCCTGCCTAAAGACAGATTTTTGATCATAGCTGACTATGTGGGATTAAAAAGCAAACTTGCTGTTGAATTTCTAAAAACAAAAGGTTACGAGAATTTAGCATCATTAGCCGGTGGTATTCTAGATTGGGAACTTGACGGAATGCCTATGACGAAAAATGAAAATGAAGAACTGGTTGGCGGTTGCGCCTGTCAGCTAAGACCAAGGAATCCTCTAATGAAAAATATTCTATTTGTTTGCATACACAATTCGGCAAGATCACAAATGGCTGAAGCATTCCTGAATTCTCTGGAACTTAAAAATGTTAAGGCTGAAAGCGCAGGTATAGAGGAAGGTCACCTGAATCCGATCGTCGTTGATGCCATGAATGAGATCGGAATAGATATTTCCGAAAACAGATCAAAGTCAGTTCAGAGTTTTATCGATGCAGGCAGGCACTTTGATTATGTCATTACGGTATGTGATCAGGCATCGGGTGAAAGATGCCCGTTCTTTCCGGGAAGCGCTTATAAAAGGCTTCACTGGTCATTCGATGATCCGTCGAAGTTGGAAGGAACTTACGAAGACAAGCTTGAAAGTATCAGAAAGATAAGGGATGAGATAGGATCGCGGATTTATGGATTTTCAAAAGAACTCAAGGAATAATAAACCTATTTTATTCCATACTTTTTTACCTTGCCTTTGATCTCAATAAGCCTTCCACTTGAAACAAGCTCTTTCAGAACCTGCATTACGGCACCGCTTCCGAACTTTCTGAAATCCCCGACTATCTTTTCTTTAGTTTTGGGCGACATCGCACAATAATCCCGTATCTTCTCTTTTAGAACGTCATTCTGATCCGGTAATTCAGATCTGTAATAGACTATTGTGTAGCCCATATTTCTTTCTAATATTTCGCCGAACTCAACCCTGTTGAAGCATGATTTATTAAGTTCAATAAAATTTCTGACAGCTGACCTGATCCTGCCGCCGACTCCGGTCGATCCGTAGCCGTGTATAATTTTGAGGCTCTGCCCTTTATTGGAATTATAAGTTCCGATAAAATAGTCCAGAGCCTCTGTTACAGTCATTTCATGAAGATCGATTTCTATCATAGTTCCTTAGTGCTTACATAAAAAGCAATATACTTACACTCATTACCAACATGCCGGAGATAAGGCCGTAAACAGCTATGTGGTGTTCGCCGTATTTTTCAGCTGCAGGCAGAAGCTCATCAAGCGAAATGAACACCATTATCCCGGCGACCGCAGCCAATATTATTCCAAAAAAGGTAGGATTGTAAAACCGGCTGAGAAAGAAAAAAGCGATCACAGCTCCCACCGGTTCCGCAAGACCGGAAAGAAGGGAATAATAAAATGCTTTTTTTCTGCTTTTTGTGGCAAAATAAATTGGTGCGGATATTGCGATTCCTTCAGGAATATTATGGATCGCTATCGCAAAGGCAATGCTGATACCAACGCCGGGATTCTCTACTGTACTTATGAAGGTAGCCATACCTTCGGGTAAATTGTGCAGCCCGATAGCTATAGCCGAAAAAACTCCCATTCTAAGCAGATTACTATTTTGTTTACAATCGCATTCATCCACATTTCTTATTTCGTGGGGATTTTCAAAAGGCGGCACAAGTTTGTCTATCAAAGCAATCAGCACAATACCCGAGAAAAAAGCGATCAACGCAAAATAATACGCTTTCTTTTCTCCATATATGACAGACAAAGAACTATGAGCTTCGGGAAAAATATCTGCAAGAGATACAAAGATCATTGCGCCTGCCGAAAAACCAAGAGCAGAGGCAAGAAACTTATGATTGAAATTTTTTGACAAAAGCGCCATCAGGCTTCCGATTCCCGTAGAAAGCCCTGCCAAAATAGTCAAAACAAATGCGAATATTAGATTTTCTGTATTCATGGCTGTAATTTAATAACAAATCAGCTTTATGCAATTAAAAATTATCGGCACCGGTGTTGTTATAGCTAATATTTTTCTTGCGTTTTGAACATATGTTCATTATATTACCTGTGATGTTTAAAAGGAGTACAAAATGGCAAGACCGCAGAAAGACAGACTGATAAAAGAACCGCCTCTTTTTAGCGAATTTAAACCGGCAGGCGTTCCCGGCAGACTTATGGATAAGGTCATTCTAACCATTGATGAATATGAGGCTTTCAGGCTTTCGGATCACATGGCTATGTCTCAGGAAGAAGCAGCAGATGAGATGGAGATCTCCAGACCGACTTTTACAAGACTTATCGAATCTGCAAGAAAAAAAGTATCCGAACTTATAATCAACGGCAAAATGCTTGTAATTGAAGGCGGAAATATTCACTTCAGGCAGAACCTTATTAAATGCCGTAGTTGCGGTCATATGTTCAATATTAATATGGAAGACAACATCCGTAAATGTCCTCTTTGCAATTCGGATGAAATAATAAATCTGGCAGGCGGGTTCGGACATGGCAGGTGCTGCCGGAATAGAAACACTTACTGAAAGGATCATTGAATGAGAAAATTATTTGCCGTACCGACAGAAAACGGAAAACTTTGCGAACACTTCGGACATTGCGAGAAATTCGCTATCGTAGAAACTGAAAACGATAAGATCATTGGATCAAAACTGATCGAACCTCCGGTGCATCAGCCGGGAGTATATCCGAAATTCCTGGCGGATATGGGCGTAAAAACCATAATTGCAGGAGGAATGGGTCAGAAAGCTCAGGATCTTTTTGCAGAGAATTGCATTGAAGTCTGCATGGGAGTTAATTTCGATGACCCTGCAAAACTTGTTCAGCAATATCTTGAATCTTCATTGAAAACAGGTGAAAACCTCTGTAATCACGATCACGATGATAAAGAACACAACTGCAGCCATTAATCATGAAAATTGCAATAGCTAGCGGTAAGGGAGGAACGGGTAAAACTTTTCTCTCGACCAACTGGGCTGCATATATGTCAGAAACAACCCCTACTGTTTTGGTTGATCTTGATGTTGAAGAACCCAATTCGGGTCTGTTCATCAAAGGTGACCTTCTCTACTCCGAAACTGCTTATAAACAAGTTCCTGATTGGCAAAAAACAAATTGCAGTATGTGCGGAAAATGCCAGAGCGTCTGTAATTATCATGCCGTTCTTAAAGTAAAAGACGCAATACTGGTTTTTCCTGAACTTTGTCATTCCTGTTATGCGTGTTCAGAACTTTGCCCAACTGATTCTCTGCCTATGAAAAAGAACCGTATAGGGGTAATCAGCCATTATAAATTCAATAAATTAGATTATGTCGAAGGCAGACTCGACATCGGACAGGAACAGGCTGTTCCACTTATTTCGCAAACTAATGACTTTCCCGCCAAACACCTGCAAAATGTCATAAGCATCTGCGATTGCCCTCCCGGAACAGCCTGCCCTGCTATTGAATCTGTCAAAGACGCTGATCTGGTAATACTTACGACTGAACCGACTCCTTTCGGGCTACATGACTTGAAGCTGATGGTAAAATCGTTGGTAATTTTGAAAAAGAAATTCGCGGTCGTTGTCAATAAATGGGGCGTCGGCAACGAGGATGTGCTAAAATACTGCGGGAGCATGAATATAGCCGTCATAGCAAAAATCCAGAATGACAGAAGAATAGCCGAAGAGTATTCCAAAGGAAATCTTGTGTATAACAAATTCGATTTTGTAAGATCTGAACTTGATAAAATAAACAATTACATCCTAAATTCCGGAGAGTCGAAATGAAAGAAATAGTAATTATCTCCGGAAAGGGCGGAACTGGAAAAACTTCAATAACAGCTTCTTTCGCGTATCTGAGTGGAGAAAATACCGTACTTGCAGATTGCGATGTTGACGCTTCAGATCTTCATCTTCTTTTAAAACCGGAAACAATTTCCGAAGAAGATTTCTTGAGCAGCTATCTGGCAGTCATTGATTATAATAAATGCCGTGACTGCGGAAAATGTTTTGAAGTATGCAGATTCAAAGCAGTATCTTTTGATAATGAGAAATTCGTCATTAACAGTCAAAACTGCGAAGGCTGCGGTTACTGTGCGAACATCTGCCCTGCTAAAGCAATAAGCCTGAAGATTCAGAATGACGGCAAACTATACATATCAAAAACAAGGCTGAATAAGACTTTCTTCCACGCGGAGTTAGGACCGGGAGCAGAAAATTCGGGTAAACTTGTAGCCAAAGTCAAAAAAAACGCAAAAAAATACGCACGCGAAAATAATTTAGAAATCATGCTTGTTGACGGATCGCCCGGAATAGGCTGCCCCGTGATTTCTTCATTGTCAGGCGCAAATTATGTGGTTCTTGTAACTGAACCTACGGTCTCGGGATCTCATGATCTGAAAAGAGTCATTGAGCTTGTTCAGAAGTTCAAGATCAAGATGGGCTGCATTATCAATAAAGCTGATATAAATACAGCGCTTGCAGATGAAATTAAAACCTTTCTGAAAGATCAGAATATTGAACTTCTGGCGGAACTTCCTTGCGACGATGTGTTTACAGAAGCTATGATCGCTGAAAAAACAGTAGCTGAAGTATCGTCTGAAATGAGTGGAAAGCTTAGTCAGGCATGGAATGAAATTATAAATTCAATTAGAGGTTAAAATGAAAATAGCATTTACAACTAAAGGGGAAGGCTGGGACGCGGTAATAGACCCCAGATTCGGCAGAACGGAATTTCTTGTCATTCTTGATGAAGAATCCGGAAAACTTGAAGCCATTGACAACAGCAGCGTCTCCGAGCACGCTCACGGAGCAGGACCAATGACTGCTCAGCTAATCATTGAAAAAGATGTTCAGATCCTCGTAACCGGAAACGGCCCGGGCGGAAATGCCGAAAGAGTGATTTCGACGGCAGGGATCAAGACTTTTACCGGAGCTGGTGACATGACAGTCAAACAAGCTTATGAAGCTTATAAAGAAAATAGACTGATTTCTTAATAACCTGTTGTTAAATTTTAGAAAATGAGCTATAATACAGCAGATTAAGCAGGAGGATCTCAAGATGGCTAAGAAAATCAAGATCGGAATTATAATCTGCGGCAGATATCACACCTGCGCCGGCGGAAAATGTTTCAGATCGGTAAGGGAAAGAGAAGGCGCTTTCGACATCTATTCAAAAAAGGATGAAGTTGAAGTCGTGGGTTTTACAACCTGCGGAGGATGCCCCGGCGGCAACATCGAATACGCCCCTGAAGAAATGAAAAAGAACGGCGCGGAAGTTATTCATCTGGCGACAGGAATGCTAGTCGGTTATCCTCCATGCCCTAGGGTTGATTATTTCAGAAAATTCATTCCTGAAAGGTTCGGAATGAAAGTTGTGGTCGGCACGCATCCGATACCTGAAAAATATAATCTGATACAAACGAAATTAAGGACATGGGATTCAAAGCTGTGGAAAGAACTGATAAAGCCGTCTTTCCCGGATAAAAATACAAGACTTAAATACGATTAAATAAACATATAGAGGCAATAAATGTCAGAATGCAGCTCATGCGCATCAAATAAACCTGCGCCGAAAACAAATACTGTTGAATACAAAAATCTTCTTCCCTCAGCTAAGCATATTATCGCTGTGGCCAGCGGAAAAGGCGGAGTCGGGAAATCGACAATCGCTGCAAATTTAGCCGTAGCTATTTCAAAGCTCGGATACAAAGTCGGTCTTCTTGACGCTGATATTTATGGTCCTTCCGTACCTATGATATTCGGGACAGGAAACGAGGATGTGATGGTTGAAGAATCTAAGATCGTGCCTTTCGAAAAGCACGGAGTTAAAACTCTTTCTATCGGAAACCTTATTGAACCTGATAAAGCTACAATATGGAGAGGACCGCTTATTCATACAGCGCTTGTCCAGATGATCTCTGATACCAAATGGGGTGAACTTGATTACTTTATACTTGACCTTCCTCCCGGAACAGGCGATGTGCAGCTGTCAATTGTCCAGAGCCTTAAAGTCAGCGGTGTCATTGCAGTTTCGACACCTCAGGACCTGTCCCTGATCGATGTCGTGAAGGCTATTGATATGTTCGAAAAAGTCAATGTGCCTATTCTCGGAATAGTTGAGAATATGTCCTACTTCGTCTGCGATTCGTGCAGTAAGAAACACTTTATTTACGGTGATTCGAAGGTTGCTAAGTATGCCGGAGAAGCAAATTTAGAACTTCTCGCTCAGATACCTATGGTTACTGAAATGATGAACTCGGCAGAGATCGGCGAACCTTATGCCATAAAAGATAAGGATCATACTTATGAAAACCTGGCTGTAAAGGTTATAAAGGCTGTTAATAAATAGATAATAACGCTTCCCAAAAGTTGATTTCAGGGCTTCGCGCTTTTTTCCTAAAAATCCATATGTTCCACAAAAACGGAACGATGGATTTTTTTAACGGCAAAAAAACACTCTCGCCTAATTCTGAAATCACTTTACGGTCAGCTAATATTATCTATTTATTGGAAATAAAATTGCTATTTGTCGCTGTCTTTTTCCATTTTTTCGTGATGCTTTAAAATCTTTTCGAGATCATCTTTTATAATATTGTCTTTGTCTGCTTTTCTTTTTGAAAATTCTTTTTTCTTATTTTCAAGATTTTTCTGAATATTGGTGATCATTTCTAATTTCATCTCTTCTTTTTTATCAAAAGCGGCAGACATCAGTTTCAATATCTCAGCCTTAATGCTTTCACGCTTTTTAGGATCCTTCTCAAGCTGATATTTCTCTATAAGTATATCAATTCCGATTTCATCCGCAAATACTTCGATCAGTTTTTCTTTATTCCCGGGACCTTTTTTCTCGTTCCTGACAAATCTATTGAGTTTATGCAGAGTCCTCATAAATACTTTGGGATGTTTTTCCTTTAAATCAGTCAGTTTTTTATGAAATTCCGGATGCTGTGTCATAATATTTTTCATGATCTTATCAACTTTCTCATCAGACATTTTTTCCGGTCTTTTGCCTCTCATCATACCCGGATTATCATCCATATCCGGCGGACCGGGAGGAAAATCGCCCATATTTTCAATGCAGTCTTCTTCCGGGCATCCTATACCTTCTGACTGCGGTTGAGAATATGCAAATTTTGAAAACACAAGAACCGAAAAAATTAAAAAAATATTATAAAACTTCATTATTCCGCTCCGTTTTTTTTAGTAAACGAAAATCCGGTGATTTTATTTTAAACGAACTATTCAATGGAAATAAATCCTCTATCGTCTGTGAATTCTCCGATCACAGCCGCAATTACAATACCTGAATCATGAAGTTTTTTAAGAAGATCATCCGCTTTTTTGCTTTCAACCGAAATTAAAAGTCCGCCCGAAGTCTGGGCGTCGAATAAGAGCATCATATCTGTATAGCTTATCCTGTTTTCCCTCACCTGAGGTTTAAAATACTTCTCATTCCTCTTCGAACCACCGGGAAAAAGCATCTGTTCTGCGTAAATTTTCGCTCCTTCCATGAATGGAATTGCTGAAAAATCAAGTTTAGCACCATGTCTGTCACTTAACATCTCGCTCAGGTGTCCAAGAAGCCCAAACCCTGTAACATCTGTCATTGCATTCACACCCACCGAAACTGCTATCTCAGATGCTTTTTTATTCAGCTGTGCCATCCAAAAAGCAGCTTTATCGATATGCTCCTTCGAAGCGGCATCGCCTTTCCATGCAGTAGTGATCACACCTGCGCCGATAGGCTTTGTAAGGATCAGTTTGTCGCCAGCTTTGACAGTGTTATTCCTGAGTGCCTTATCGGGATGTACTATACCCGTTACAGAAAGTCCGTATTTCATCTCAATATCAGTTATTGTATGACCGCCTAATATAACTCCCCCGGCTTCTTTAACCTTGTCAATTCCGCCCTGCAAAATTTCCGAAAGCATGGCTTTTGAAACATTGCAGGAATCATAAGCTACGATGTTCATGGCCGTCATAACTCTGGCGCCCATAGCAAAAATATCGCTCAGACTGTTGGCGGCGGCAATACATCCGTACATATAAGGATCATCAACTACCGGAGTGATAAAGTCCACGGTCTGCACGATAGCAATATCATTACTTATCTTATAAACACCGGCGTCGTCGCTGCCTTCGAATCCGATCAGAACATTTTCGTTCATAGGAAACTTCAGCCCGCCGATGATGATATTTAAGTCCTCCGGACTTACTTTACCCGCTCAGCCCGCTGCCTGAACATGCTTCGTAAGCCTCGGTTCTTTGCTCTCATTCAATGTTTTCATTAAAGCGTCTCATCGTAAATATTGTGATATGTTTTTTTCGCCGGGATCTGTATAAGCCTGTTCTCTTCAATTATATAACCTGAAAGAGTTCCTCCATATACGCAGCCGGTATCAAGGTTGGTCACATTCTTTCCGAAGAACAGACCGAGTTTTGCCCAATGGCCGAAATAGATATGCTTTGATCCGAAATAACCGTCAAACCAGGGAGATCCCGTATGCTCTAAAGTCCTGACCGAAACAAGCATGTCGTGCGTATTATCTTTGAACGCAATTACCGGATCGAACCCTGCGTGAACTACAATAAAGTCTTCGGCCATGATATAATACGGCAATGACCTTATCCATTCTATATGATCTTCTATTTCAAGCCGTCTGAAATTGAAAGAAGTCACTGTATTATCTTCAAAGGGATAACATTTAAGATACCAGTGTTCGTGGTTGCCCATTATTGTAACAACATTAAGTTCTTTAAGCAGGGATATGCATTTATAAGATTCGGGACCTCTGTTGATCACATCCCCGACTGAAAAGATCCTGTCGCCCTTCCCGGGATTGAATTTGTCCAAAAGAAGTCTGAGTTCGTCGTAACAACCGTGAATATCGCCTATAACTAAAGTTCTCATAGATTAAATTAAAAAAGCAGCTCACGGCTGCTTTTTTATTATTTTTTTTCCTGTTCGATTTTATTTAAAAATTTCGAGAGCCTGGATTTTTTGTTTGAGGCGTTGTTCTTTTTGATAATGCCTTTTATGACAAGTTTGTCTAAAATCGACTGAGCTGCGATAAGATTCTTAGCTCCGTCCTCTTTTGATGCCGAAGCCTTAACTTTTTTAAGAGCCGTTCTCATCATAGTTCTGTAATGTCTGTTATAAGCATTTTCAACTTTTGATTTTTTAAGTCTTTTCGCTGCTGATTTGTGATGAGGCATGTTATCTCCTTTCGCCTTTTTTCTTAGCTTTGCATTAATAAGCGTGAAAATATAAGAAAGTCGGTTTTAAATGTCAAGGAGAATTATTCGGTTGTAAAAATAAATTGAAATCCCTTGCTTATATAATTATTTTTTAATATTTTTGACACTTCTTTAATATAGGAGGTTATTTATATGGAAAATTATTTGATCACGAACGCAAATATTCTCACATTCGGAACCAAACCGAAAAATATCCGCAATGGAGCTGTGTATGTCGGAAGAGGTACTATCCTTGATTTCGGACCCGAAAAGGAAATGCTCCCCAAATACTCCGGGGAAGCGAACAAGATAGATGCAAAGGGCAGGATCGTGATGCCGGGCTTCGTTGACTTTCATAATCATCTTTACAGCGGATTTTTCCCGAACATACCGATGAACATTAAAAATGTCTCTGATTATAACGACTTCATGAACAAATACTGGTGGACGCTGGCCAATAAACTTTCGTCCGACGGCATCTATTACTCTGCGGTAAAAGGGATCATAAATTCTATAAAATCCGGAGTTACAACGATATTCAATCTTCATTCAAGCCCCAACTGCATTAATGATTCGCTTACAGATATCGCAGAGGCGTTCGAGGAGCTTTCGATGAGAGGAGTTATCGGTTATGAGATAAGCAACAGAACCGGGAACGAAGAAGCAGACAGGATGTTCAAGTTAAACTCAGAGTTCGTAGAAGAGTATAAAAACAATCCGCTGATAACCGGCATGATAGGGGTTTACAGCGCAAACGAAGCTTCAGATTCGCTTCTAAGATCTATCGCGAAATTCACTGACAGGACAAAGACAGGAACAGTGATCCATCTATCGGAAACAGAGAATGAGGACGAATACTCCGTTAAGAACTTTGATAAAAAGTATTGCATTGACAGGCTTTTCGATATAGGTCTTCTTAATTCCAAGACTATACTTGCGTCAACCAACTACATCGACGAGACAGATATTGACATCATAAAGGAATCCCGCGCCGGAGTTGTGCTTACACCTTCATCGGCATACTACAAGGGACTGGATTTTGCTCCTATCGAAACACTCATCGAAAAAGAAATCCCGATAGGATTCGGCTCTGACGGAATATATCATTCAATAGCTTCAGAAGCTTCATTCGCGCACAGGATCCTCAGACAGAAACTCAAGGGTTTCACTTCCGGTAATGCTGAGATATCAAGTATCCTGACAAGCTCCAATTATAAACTCGCGAATAACTTCGTCTCAAAATCCATCGGCGAGATAAAACTTGGTTCCGCCGCAGACCTGATCTTCGTTGATTATCTGCCTGAACACGAAATAACAGCCGATAATCTTCATACGCACCTTATATTCGGAATACTTCAGTCGAGGATCGCATCTTCGATAATCAACGGAACAATTGTCATGAGAGATTTCGAACTTTCCGGTATAGACGAGAAGGAACTGAACCATAAATTTGAAGAATATGCCAAAGAACTGAGCGTAAAATAACTTATGTACGAAAAACTTAAAAGTATTCGGGAAAAGTTCGACAGCCTTACGGATAGACTCGCAGACCCTGAGATCCACAAGGACAGGGAGAAAATGATCTCGATCGGAAAAGAACGGGCTAAGCTTGAACCGATCGTCAACAAATTCCTTGAACTGTTAAACATAGATGACAACATTAGACAGGCCAAAGAACTTTTAAACGGCGGCGATAAAGACCTTGCTGAAATGGCAACAAACGAGATCGAAGAGTTGTCGCCTGTGCAGGAAAAACTCTTAGAAGAGATCAAACTGCTTCTGGTTCCTAAAGACCCCAACGACGACAAGAACATTTATCTTGAGATCAGGGCAGGAACCGGTGGAGATGAAGCCGGACTTTTCGCAGGCGAGCTCTACAGGATGTATCAGAGATACGCCGAGAAAATGGGGTGGACTTTCAATACTGTCGATTATAACGAGACCGGACCGAATGTAATAAAAGAGGTGATAGTCGAGGTGTCCGGAGATGAAGTTTACGGAAAATTGAAATTCGAGTCGGGAGTCCACAGGGTCCAGAGGGTCCCGGAGACTGAAACTCAGGGAAGAGTACACACTTCAGCAGCCTCTGTTGCGATTCTTCCGATGACCGAAGTCGAAGAAGTCGAAATAGACCCGAATGATCTAAAAATAGATACATATCGTTCGTCCGGCGCGGGCGGACAGCATGTTAACAAGACAGACTCGGCTATCAGGATAACCCACCTGCCGACAAACCTTGTAGTAACCTGTCAGAACGAGCGCTCCCAGCTGAAAAATAAACATTCCGCAATGAAGATCCTTGTTTCAAGGCTCCAGGAAATGGAACATCAGAAAGCCAGTGATAAGGAATCCAAGGAAAGAAAGCTTCAGGTGGGATCGGGAGACAGAAGCGCCAAGATCAGAACATATAATTTTCCGCAGGGCAGGATGACCGATCACCGCATAGGTCTGACCCTGTATAAACTCGATTCGATCATGGACGGTAATATCAGCGACATAATTGAAGCTCTGATTATGGAAGATAAGGCTGAAAAGTTAAAAAGCGGAGTATAAAATCGTAATGCTTCCGAACTAACGGCAAAATGAGTTATCGTTAAAAACTTCGGAGCCGGCTCTTGAAGATTCGAAACAGAATACTTTATTACTCAGTTCTTTCAGTCATTATATTCTACGCCGCATATAATTTCGTTCAGAAAGCAGTTATTTCCCCTATCATCAGAAAGAACCTCGTTGAAAAGATAAGCCCCCTGTTGAAATCCGACAAATTCGATATAGAAGACATAAACCTTTCTCTCAAAAGGCTCAAATTCAGAAACATACTCTATGAAAAAGACAACACGAAGATTATTATCGAAAGGCTCGACATTGATTTTTCTCTTTCAGGATCATTCTTTAATCTGATAAAGCTGAAGGGATGGTTTTTCGAAGCGGAGAGTGTTGATATAAGAGGCTGCGACATAATCATTGACCCTGATTTGAAACTTAAACCGGATAAGCCGTGGAAATTCAGATTCGACGATTTTAAAACGGTCTCGTCATTCCTGAAAGAATACGATTTCATCAAAGCGATCTCAATATCCGACATGAATCTTATATATTCTCCCGATCTTAATATGGAAGTGATCTCAGGGATGCGCGGTTCGGCTCAATATACTGAAACCGGAGATATAACTTTCGGCCTTGACGGCAGATTTATAAATTCTGAAGAAGAAAATATTTTTCTAAAGGGATTTCTGAACAACACTGATTATACAGCAGACATCGACCTGAATTTCGAAAGCGGTGAGCTTGATGATTTTAAATCGCCATTCGGAATATACGAGATCAGAAAAGGCAATTACTCAGGCGGAGCAAAACTCGAGATCAATAAAGCACGCGATCAGCAGCTTAGCCTTACCGGGCAGTTCAGATTGTCAGATCTCGATGCTGATTTCGGCGGGAAAGCATTCCTGTCCGGAACTGATTTCGATATGTCTTATTACAACGGCATAGTAATCGTGAACAGCATAAACGGAAAACTTAACGGGATAACTTACACCGGTAAAGGCAAGATATTCAACATTCTTTATCCCGGCGGTGATATTTTCTTCGATATTGAAAACATAAAGGGTACCGAGATAAAAAAAGCCTTAAATATGGCTCGTCTCGATAAAAATTTCTATGAGAATATCTTGATCGGCGATGACAATTCGCTTGCGCTTCATATTACAGGAGACTTCAAGGATCCGACTGTCAATTACCGCATCAATGTCAGCTCTCTCGCCTATAAAAGCAATATAATAAGAGATATCGATCTTGAGGGTCATTACTCCCATGGAGAGATAATACTCAAAAAAGGTTCGCTTTCCGCAATGAATAACATACTCTCAGCTTCCGGAAAACTTACAAATATCTATTCTGACAAACCCGGATACAGGCTGGATTTTAAAAGCACCGGAGCGCTTTTCTCGAATTTTCCCTTTATAAATTCCGATTATCTGAAAGATCAGTCCACGATAATAGAAGGAACCGCATCCGGTCTGATCGGCGAACTACCTTCGGCAAAAGCAGAGCTGACCGCTTACGATTTTAAAAGCGGCGGTATGGCGGGGACGATGCACTGCGGCCTGAGGTTAAAAAACGGGCAGCTTGCCTGTACGGTATCCGACCCGCGCCGGAAATCGGTCATCGACGGACTGTATGATATGTCTGATAATACATACAGCCTTAAAGGAAAAGACATGATGGCATTTTACAGGATATTATTCGGGCATGAGCTTCTGGAAAAAGAGGACAGCTTATATTTCGAACTTAAAGGCAGCGACAAATATATAACTTTAAGAACAGGCTCGGACGACAGGAATTCTCTCTTTTACGGTCAGCTTGACGCAAGATTCGATCTGGAAAAAGATACTCTTGAGTCATTTGTGAACTGGATGCCGCGCCAGAGCAATATCCTCAGCAGACCTGCGAATTTCAGATTCAGAAAGACAGGCGACAGTATTTCGGTATCGGATATTTTTTTCGATGCAAAACAGATCACAGGGAAAGCCGTACTTAACCTGAAAGACAAAGCTATCTCAGGAGAGCTTGAAAGCCAAAATCTGGACCTAGGAAAATTTTTCGGAATAAAAGGGCTGATCACGAATACTGACCTTGTTGTCAAACTTAAGGGGAATATCTCCGCGCCCTATATAGACCTCTACGTTAACGAGAATATTCTTAAATTCTACGATGAGGAGAAAGACAGCCTCGTAGTATCCGGAGAAGCAGAAATTCATCTGGAGAACAAAAAGTTGAGGATCGAAAAGATATTTGTTTACGAGGGTCTGAATAAGATCGTCACAATGTCCGGAACCGTGAGAGATTTCAAGACAGTTGATATTTCGGCTTACGGAATTATAACCGCGGATTACTTTAATGCTTTTTTTTCGGGCATAAGATTTTCCGGAGATATTGACTACAAGATAGATCTGACAGGAAAAACCAGTGATCTGCGCATCAGGAACTCGGATATCGTACTTGTGAACGGCGCTGTAAATAACGACCGGATAAACAGGTTCGAATTTATTACTTCCGAGCTGGATAGTTCAGGAGTGATGATAAAGAAACTTCACCTTGACGCGGGAAAATATCTGAACCTTAATGCCGAAGGATTTATACCTTACGATCCCGAATCTGAGATGTACCTGACCGGAGATTTTTTCGGGGATTTTATTGGATACGCAGATAAAAAAACTAAGCTGATCTCAAAAGGTTCTTCGGAATGCGAAGGAAAGTTCACAATCGAAGGTAAATTCAGGAAACCAAGATTAAAACAGGCTGAACTTTATATTCTTGACGGAAAATTCATACCTAAGGGTTCATACGACGGTTTTGAAAACATCCGTTCAAAGATATTTCTGGATGAAAATCTTAACATAGACATTATCAAATTTAAAATGCGTTCTGCCTATACGGAAGGGACAGTAACAGTTGAAAATTCAAGAAATAATGCGGATTACGGCGATATAATCCTGCCGGGCGGCTTCAATCTTGGACACCTTGCTCTAAAGTTCAGCTCTGACGGTATCGATTACCATGTTTTTAACATGATGCTACCCAAAGATTTCGGAAATTTCGTCCTGAAGGGTAAAAACGACAATAAATTCAGAATATACAAAAGGAACGGAGGTCTGGTTCTTGACGGAAAAGTGTTTTTGAGAAACACGAGGATTACATATCCTTTTATCTTCCCCGAAGTCAGGAATGCTGTAAGCAAAGACCGGGAGCCCGTTATCTTTTCAAATCTGATACTTGACATTGAAGTTATACCTGCAGCGGGAAACACTTATTTTTTCAATCTGGATTCTGAAGAAAAATCACTCTGGGACAGGTTCGTAAGATCTTTCTCGCAGCTTGACAATGAACTGAGCAATGTCAACATCGCAATATCTCCTGCAAACAAGGGGCTGACAATTAAAGGACCGGTTAAAAAGCCAAAAGAATTAGAGATCATGGGCGATATATCAGGCAGGAACGGAACCTGCAGTTATTCGGCATTTTCTTTCAAGGTCGATAATGTTTCGATCATGTTCGACGGAAACAAAAACGATCTGGGCTACACGGACCCCTATCTCAGGGCTTCTGCCGTAACTACTATCAAAACAAGGATCGATTCGACCGGGTTTTCAGTCTATGAAAATGTTTATTTGAAGGCTGTGACCAAAGAGGACGGGCAGGTGATCGATTCAGAGGGAGCTAGGATCAGCGAGCTTGCAGTTATCCTGACGGACGAATACGGCAATCCCTGGTTCGATAATGATGAAAAAATATTCGAGATAGATACGAAAGGAACAGCGCAGCAGCTTTTTGTTGAAGCCGTTGACACGAAAGTTCTCAGCCCTATACTTTCACCTATCGAGACAGCCTTGGGAAGATTTCTTGGAGCACAGGTGTCTTTACGGCCGGCGATCAGCGGAAATTTTATGAATGCGGAGCTAGGTGTTCTTGAGGTGCCGGAGAATTATGCCGAATATTTCGTGGGGAGTGAATTCTATATATCGAAATTTCTGACTGACGAAATGGCACTGACATGGAATTCAAAATATATCGGTTCCGAAGAATATACCGAGATAACGGAAAGAGACTATGGTTACAAAAACAGTTTAAGCCTTGATTACAGGCTGAACAATTATTTATTTTCATCCGCCGGATACCAGTATGATTCTATCAGGGAAGAGTACGGCTACAATGTCGCGCTGACTTACAGATACAGGTTCATGAATATTTCAGAACCTTACTATTACTTAAAAAACGCTTTCTTGAAAATGAGGTAAAATGACATTAAAAAAAAATGAAATAGTAAATATTACCGTTGATCACCTGAATCATTCAGGCGAAGCAATAGCGTTTCTAGAAACTTCAAAGATCGTAGTGAACGGGCTTCTTCCCGGAGAGGTCGCCGATGTGAAGATCATTAAGCCGGGAAAAAATGTGAATTTCGCAAAGGTCTTCGAGATCACGAAAGCAAGCGCAAAAAGAACGCCTTCCGTCTGTCAGAACAATTCATGCGGCGCTTGTGAACTGCTTTGCGCACAATACGATAATCAGCTTGAAATAAAAAGCTCTTTTATATCTGAAGTATTCGGATCATCTGTAACTGTTGAGCCGTCTGAGCAGACACATTACCGCAATAAAATAATACTGCCTGTCAGAAGGATCGAAGGTAAACTTCATATCGGGACATACAGAAGAAACAGCCATGAAGTAACGAACTGGCTTAATGACTGTCCGGTCATACCTGAAACAATGAACAGAATAATAGTGAAAACAAGAGAGCTTCTAAAACTTAATGATCCCGACGGGAAAACCGCACAGCTTTTTATACGGGGAAGCTCGGAAGGATTTCAGGCGGGTCTGATCGTTACTTCGGTTGACGATGACATCATTCAGACTCTTAAGGATCTGTCGGAATCAGGCCTCAACATTACTTCAACATTCTATTCTATCAGCTCAGGAACAAATTCAGTGCTTGTCAGGGATCCGGTTTTCGTATCCGGAACGGAGTTCGCTGTTCTGAAAACTGATAACGGGATCTATAAAGTATCACCTCAATCTTTCTTTCAGGCTAATATTTTCACGCTGAATAAAATTCTGAAAAAGATCAGTGAAATAATCGGTTCATATGCTAAACCTAGGGTTCTGGATCTTTATTCGGGGTGCGGCGTATTGTCAGACATCACAGGTCTTAAAAGAACCTGTATAGAACTGAACCCCGCTTCTTTTATGTATTCTAAAGAAAATGACGCTTCGGAGTTCATCACAGCCGATGTTCCGGGAGTGGTCAGCGAAATAATATCCGGCGGTTATAACATAATTATAGCCGACCCGCCGAGAAAGGGTATAGATGCGAAAACTCTTGAGGCGATTGACAGTTCATTCGCCGATACTTTTATCTATCTTTCCTGTGAACCGGAAACGCAGAAAAGGGACATAGGAAATCTGAAAAACTATAGGGTTTCGGAGATAAATGGCTACGATATGTTCCCCAACACTATCCAAATAGAATCACTAGTAATTTTGAAAAGGAAATAAAATGAGCATAGCTGAAATATTTCTTCTTAGCCTGGCGCTATCAGCTGATGCTTTCGCGGTTTCGATAGCGGCCGGAATATGCACGCCCGGCGTCACTGTCGCGGAAAAATTCAAAATGTCGGCCTTCTTCGGTATATTTCAGGGGATAATGCCTGTCGCTGGCTGGTTCGCCGGATTTCTTTTCCTCGATTACATCTGCTCCTTCGACCACTGGATAGCCATGGGTCTTCTTGCTTTCATCGGAATAAAAATGATACTCGAGAGCAGAAAGACGGAAGATTGTAAAACTTTCAATTATTTCGGAACAGGCCCTCTTTTCGTGATGGCTTTTGCCACCAGCATTGACGCAATGGCCGCCGGACTTAGCATTCTTATGCTCGGAGCGGAGATTTTCTTTCCCGCATTATTTATAGCATCGACAACATTTACCATTTCGCTCATCGGAGTGAATATAGGCAAAAAGGCGGGTAGAAAGCTGGGGCAGTACGCGGAGCTGTCTGGAGGTATTATACTGATCCTGATAGGCCTGAAAATATTTTTTGAAGATATTTTTACAAAATAAATGGAGGGATTTATGCGATCAATAAAATATGTGGCTTTAGCATCACTTGCAATGCTTCTTATTCAATGCGCAAAAGTTCAGGAACCGGTTGAAATGCAGATCAAAGTTGACAAGATATTAACTATAGAAGGTAAGCCGGACAGCGCAAATTCCATCAGTCCCGAGACTGCTTTCGACCTCACTTATACCGTACAGACAGATAAAGAAGGTTTTCTTTACTTACGAGACGAAAAAACAGGCTCAATAAAAGTATTTGACAAAGCCGGAAAATATTATTCGTCCTTATCCTCACTGGGCGACGGAAAAGATCAGATAAAAAACATGGACACATTTTTTACAGATAAAGATACGGTTTACATTTTTGACAGCCGCACAAAGATTAAAAAATTCCTGCGGTCCGGTGAATATGTATCTGCTTCGGATATCCCCTATGATCAGTCCACGGTACCTCTTGCGATATCAGTGCTAAATGATTCCACGCTGATCGGAAGGGTAAGCACGCTGAAATCATCTTCCGATCCCGTTCTTATAAATCTCGAACTTGCTCTTTTCGACAGAAAGTTAAATAAAAGAATGATCATGCTTGCTGATGCGATAAATAAGGAAGTGATCCATAGAAGCTATTTTATGGAACCAGTTTTTGCCGTCAATGACAGATATATTTACACGGCAAAGAGAAGCAGGGATGAATACAAAATTAAACTTTATACGCATTCCGGCGAGTTCGTCAGGGACATCGTTCAGGACTATACGCCTGTGAAATTCTCTGATGAAGAATCACGAATAATCAAGATGTCCCAAACGGGAAATCCTCATTATAAGGATTTCTTTGAGTATAAACTTGCTTTACATGATATCAAAACCGATAAATACGGCTATCTGTGGGTACAGAGGAGCGACGGAAATTTCGGATCGGATATTTCGTTCGATATCTTTGATGGCGATCGCCTGATGCTTACTTTAACCATGAAATACTCTGAAATAGCCCAGAACACAAGATGGGTTTACCTGAGCGACAAAATTTATGTATTTGACCACAAGAACGATAAAATTGATGTTTACGATTACACGATCGAGCCTGCTAAAAAACATACACCGGGTCCCTGATGAAAAATCTGATCTTTCCTTTAATTCTTGTGCTGGGTCTGACGCTGTTCTGTGCGCGGGATCCTGAGTATAATGCGCCTGAGACCGGGTCGTCCGGACTCAAAGCTGTCCGGCCTGTAATGGAGTACCGTGTTCACAGGGCCGGTCTTTTCTGGCTGAACACATCCAATATGGGATTTTTCGGAGAGCCGTGGCTGGGTTTAAAAGATCCATGCACGGGCAAAGTGGCTGTTTCCGGCGAAATGCCGGGAGGAACGGGGACTGAATTCATATGGCTCGGCGCCCTGACATTCGGGGGATATCTCGATTCGGTGCAAACTGATATAGACGGATCGCAGGCAACAATATTTCAGGGGCCTCTCGTGACGACCGCTTATGAGGGATGGTCGGGCAATCCGATGCCGATGGAAGTTTGGCCTGTGATGTTCGACAATGATCCTTCAGGTTCAACTCTCGGCCATATTATCGAATCCTCCGTAATTGAAGGAAGGCTCAATTGTCTTTTTGAGGATGTTTACGACCCTAAAGCAACCGCAGAGGAACAGTTCAATGTTTCTTATACGGACAAGTTCGTTCAGAAAGAATATACCGGATTTGACACTTATGATAATAGGGACCATATACCGCTGGGCATAGAAGTGATGCAGAAAAGCTACTCGTGGTCTTATGAATACGCACGGAAATTCATCATAGTTGACTACACTCTCTACAACAAAAATCCCGATCAGAAAGGTATATACGACTTTTTCATGGGCGTTTATGTGGATTCTGATGTCGGTATGAAGGATAGAAGCGGATACTATTTTGACGATCTCTGCGGGTTTATCCAGAAATGGGATAAATATATCGATCCCGCTACCGATAACATAAAAACCGTTGATCTTAACCTTGCATGGTCAGCGGATAACGACGGCAGAGACCCTGTCGGTCTGAACGCTTCATCAACAAGCCTGAACGAGCCGGGTGAAGGAGAACCTCTCGACGGAGCCAGAGGCGTTGCCGGATTAAGGGTCTTAAGGAATCCGAACCCTAACCTGAAGTACTCTTTTAATATTTATGTCTGCGACAGCAACAATGAAAGCCTTGACTGGGGACCCCGATGGAAAACAGGGCTTCACTCAGACTGGCAGTTCGACCTGTCCCCCGGTCAGAAAGGTTACGATGACACAAATTACGACGGGCTTAAAAATTCTTCAGGCCAGCTGCTCTATAACGGAAGGGTGGAAGGATATCCTGCGGGAGATAAAGGCAAGTACATGGTAATGTCGAACGATGAGTTCGATTATAACCAGACACAGATCAGAGAGGTTTATCTTGATGTTTTCGAAGATCCTGAATATATGGCCGGCACCTTGTACGCTCAGGCTGATAAATGGCAGAAGTGGATAGCTGACGGAGAGCAACAGGCGGGAGAAATATCCGACGGACCGATAAGAAGTCTTAACAACATAGCTAACGGCATGGATGAAAGGTACCTTCTCTCCTTTGGACCTCTCGGCTACGAAACTATCGAGAACATGGCCGTTGATAACGATCTTGACGGAATTGTTGACGGAAGCATGAATAAAAAAGTATGGAAATTCGCTTACGGCGATTCTCTTAAGCTTACGATAGCTTTTATCGTGAACGATAATTTTAACATCTCGCCCGATCAGGATCCCAATTACGCAGATGAAGATATCGTCGATCTTAACGACGGGCTGAATGTTTCGCTTTACGACAAAGGCTGGTACGACGCGCTTTACAATGTCGTGTGGGCTGAAAGGGTCTATGATATTCCTATGTTCGACACTCCTGTTAAAAAATGGGGCGCTGTTAAAACTGACGGCTGGTTCGGCGAGGATGTCGGAGCAGACGGATCATTTGCCGATATTAGGCAGAATACTGTCTGCTGGTGGTACGGCAGCGAGTACAACGGACCCGATGACGGCGAAGGTGATTTTGAATTGACTGATTTTTCATCGGAATTTGCCGACATTTACGGTCATCTCTCATCTTCGGAAGACAGGCTTTTACCGTTCGGGAATGAGATCCCGGATGAGATGTACGGAACCACAGGAAACCCGTTCGATAATAGCGGCGACGGCTACGGATACATGGTAAAATATGATAAGTCTGACGGAGATTTTCCGCAGGGTACATGGATAAGATACGGATATGATAACGGCAGGCTTGACGCCGGAGACGGAGTGCCTGATTTTACCGGACCGCCTCCTCCCCCTTCGCCAGTTATAGAAGTATTTGCGGAAGATAACGACATAATTGTTGAATGGAGCTCTCACGAATTTTATGAAAAGGACGGTTATATAAGCATAACAGGACCTGAACATTCAACAGATAAATTCTCCCGCAGAAATGATTTTGAAGGTTATCAGATACAGATCTCATCAGGATCGGATAATTCAGATTTTACTACGGTATTCAGCGTTGACAGAGTGAATTACTCTTACAGGAACGCAGGTGATTTGAATGATTTTTATGATATCCCTTTCTCAGCGGACAGCGCCGGGACCGCCCCGTCTGTGATAACTGACGAAGGAATAATCTGGAATCTGTCCCCTTTCGGAGACAACAGGGACATGTACTCTTCCCACCATATTCATGAACTTTACACTTATTCCTGCTCTACTGACACATTAACCATATTTTTTGCGCCTGATTCAACCGGAGAAGTTGAAGTATATGATTACAGGTTCGTTTTTCATAATAAGCTGATGGGTACGCAGTATTTTGTTGCGGTAACAGCATCCGATTTCGGAGATCCGAAAACAGGAGTACCCCCGCTATCCTCCAATCCGGCTACTAACTCCAAACCCGTTGTCCCCGCAAAATTCTCTGATTCGCAGGATGTGATAGTGGTACCGAACCCTTATCGCGGCGACATTGATTATGAAGCTATGCTGTGGGAAAACACCGGCGGAGGCGATGAATGGGAGGAGCAGGACAGAAAGATAGCATTTTTAAATATCCCGGAAAGATGTGTTATAAGAATCTATACGCTTGCCGGCGACTTAGTTAAAACAATAGGCCATAACGGAAATGCCCGATACAGCGACCCCTACATGTACGGAGAATACGGAGCTTACTGGAACCTGATCAACGATAATAATCAGGCTGTAACATCAGGTATTTACCTGTTCAGCGTTCAAGATGCGGATAAAAAGAAAGATGATTTCGTAGGTAAATTCGTTATCCTAAAATAATTGTTTGGAAAAACATCGGTTAATAAGTATATTGTTTATATGAATATATAAGTTAATGTCAGGGGACAGATTATGAAGCCGAAAGTTTTAAGCGCAGTCGTATTGGGAATAATTTTGATTATGACGGTCGTATCGTGCGAAAAAGATCTTAACTCCGAACCGGAAGCACCAGTACTTAAACTGATCTCGCCTTTGGAGGATACGGAATGGAAGGCCGGGGAAGATTGCCTGATCAAATGGGAGAACAATTCGGGCGAGCCTGTTTCGATAGATCTGCTTCTGAATGATGAATTATATTTAAATTTGGGCACATTTGCCCACATGATGACCGAATACTCTTACACGGTACCTGAGACGATTACACCTGATTCGGCATATTCGGTTAAATTATACCTTACCGAAAAGCCTGAAACTTTCGTAAGATCTGTTCCGTTTTCAATTAGTGAAAAAGACAATCTGCCTCCCACATGCGAGATAATTGACCCCAGGGACGGAAAATATATCCTGACCGGCGATCTGGTGCATATTACCGTTGAGGCCAGCGATCCCGACGGAGAGATAGCTACGGTAAAATTTTACATTGACGGAGTTTTTGCGGGACAGAGGCCGAAAACTGAATTTGTTTTTCTCTGGGAAACACTTGATGTCCCTATCGGGCTTCATGCGATAACAGCCGCGGCCGTTGATGATGACGGGGCGGAAAGCATCATTTCAAAAGTAAATATAGTTATAACGGACGGTTCTTCCCCGGTTGAACTTTTAGTCGTACCTTCGGGTCAGTTCTATATGGGCAGCTCGACAGGGGATTACGATGAAAAACCGGTAAATTCAGTTTTTATAACACATGATTTTTATATGGGCAAATACGAGATCACCAACTGGCAGTATGCCGAAATATTGAATTATGCGTCGGCTGAAGGTGAGATCACTGGCGATTATCAGAATAATATTACTGTTAAAAACCTTAACGGAACTTCAAAAGAGCTGCTTGACCTCGACGACTCCGACTGCGAGGTGTTTTTTGACGGTACCATTTTCAAAGCAGATCCCGGAAAAGAGAACAGGCCTGTTGTTGAACTCACTTGGTGGGGGGCGGCATTTTACTGCAACATGATGTCTAAACATATGAATGTTAACGAACTTTATGACCAAAGCACATGGAAGTGCGACATGGAAGGAACAGGTTTCAGACTGCCGACCGAAGCAGAATGGGAATATGCCGCAAAATATAGCGACGGAAGGACATTTCCATGGGGCAACGGGATACCCGATAATACTTTATGCAACTATCAGAACGCTGTCGGACGCACGACCGACGCAGGCTCTTATTCACCCGCAGGGGATTCACAACTCGGGTTCTGCGATATGGCCGGGAACGCATGGGAATGGTGCAATGACTGGTACGGTTTCTACCCGACGGGATCCAGCTTTCTTGTCGATCCGTCCGGTCCTGAAGACGGTGGCGATAAAGTTCTCCGCGGCGGTAACATTTACAGCACCAGCTATAATATAAGAACTACTTACCGAAACTGCTATAATCTGTACAGCGGCTATTTTTACGGAATGCGTGTTGTTTTGAGCATCAGGTAACCCTATGAGATCACATTTAATATTTTTAATTTTAACAGCCATGCTCTTTGGTATGGATCCCCGTTCAGATTTTAGATCATTAAAGCAAGATTTAGATATTTCAAAATCCGGGACTGAAAAACGAACCTATACTCCATATGTCGAAAACCGCGTCCACCGCGCCGGTTTATTCTGGTTAAATGTCAGCAATACAGGATGGTTCGGAGAACCGTGGACAGGAGCCGTTGATCCCTGCACAGGGAAAACTGCATCCGGTGGTGAATTACCCGGAGGATCAGGCATCGATTATCTGTGGGTCGCGGCTTTATGGTTCGGTGGTTACCTTGAATCGACATCGGTGATGGTGAATAATTTCCCCTCGACTTTGTTTCAGGGACCTCTTGTAAGTACGGCAATGGACGGAGCTTCAATGTACAGCGACGAAATACAGCCTTATTACTTCGATGATGAGCCTTCCGGAATAAAAATGGGTAGGATAAAAGAAACCTCTGTTATTGAAGGCCGGTTAAGCTGCTTATTCGAGGAGGTTTATGATCCAAAAGCTACAGCCTATGAGCAGTTTAATACCAGATACACTGACAAGGGAACCGATCATGATACATGGGATTTCTTCGATAACAGGGGGCATGTTCCGCTTGGCATTGAAGTAAAACAGGTAAGCTATGCATGGCCTTATGACTATGCGAAAAAATTTATTATCGTTGACTATACTATTTATAACCGTAATGCAGATAAAAAAGATATTTACGATTTTTTTATGGGTCTTTATGTTGATTCGGATGTAAAAAATAAAAATGTTCACCCATACGGGCACATGGACGATCTATGCGGATTTATTGAAAAATGGAACGGTTATGTTGATCCCGCAACCGGTGAGAATAGATCTGTTGGTATGAACCTGATATGGTCAGCCGACAATGACGGAAGAGAATATTTTACCGACGTTACCGGATATTATTTGACGGGCGAACCCGGAGCAGGTAGCCTTCTTGACGGAGCAACAGGAATTTTTTCAATAAGAGTTTTGCGCAATCCTAATCCGAACCTGAGATATTCATTTAATTTGTATAATTCAGGCTGGGATAGCGAAAGCCTTGACTGGGGACCCCGATGGCAGACAGGCATGCATTCTGACTGGCAGTTTGACCTCACAGTAAAGCAAAGAGGCTATGATGATACGAACTATGACAATTTGTTATGGTACTCGAACGAACCTGCATTCGGTGGCAGAACCGAGGGTACTCCTTTAGGAGACAACGGCAGATATATGGTAATGTCCAACGATGAATTTGACCATAACCAGACCAGCATCAGGGAAGTTTATCTCGGAATGAACACCCAGGCTAACGGAACGCCGATACCACAAGCGGAAAAGTGGCAGAAATACACTACTCCGGAAACTTTTGGACAGCCGGGATTTTCCTCTGATATAATTGAAGGATCTGTAACCGATCTTAACGACATAGCTAACGGAACAGATGAAAGATTTGTTCTTTCTTTCGGCCCTCTCGGTAATGAAAGTTATGTCAATGTTGCATTTGATTCTGATGGTGATTCACTTAGCCATCCCGATGATTTTATTAATAAAAAGGTATGGAAATTCGCGTATGGAGATTCTCTTAAGCTCACTCTTGCTTATATAGTAAGCGAAAATTTCAACACTTCGCTTGATCAGGATCCGAACTACGCGGATACAGCGGCAGTTGAACTGTCTGAGGGGATCGATGTGTCTCTGTATGACCTGGGCTGGTATGATGCTTTTTACAATGTCGTCTGGGCGGAAAGGGTTTACGATACTCCTCTTTTCGATACGCCTGTAAAAAGATGGGGCACTTCTAAAAAGGACGGCTGGTACGGTGAAGATGTCGGCGCGGATGCCATATACGGCGATATTGTGCACGACACATTCTGCTGGTGGCTGGAGACTAATTATTTTGGCCCGGATGAAGGCGAAGGTGATTTCGAATTGACTACATTTAATGCTCCGATAACCGATAACTACGGTAATTCTGCCTCATCAGAGGACGATCTTCTCAGATACGGGATGCAGCATGAAACGGTTGACTACGGAATAACAGGCTCTTTGGATAACGGCGAAGGCTACGGCTACATGGTTAAATACGATAAGCTTGACGGTCCGATACCGCAGGGATCGTGGGTCAGATACGGCTGGGATAACGGAAGGCTTGATGCCGGAGACGGAGTTCCTGATTTTACTTCACCGCCTCCCCCTCCGTCACCGAAGATAAAGGTCACTGAACTGGACAATGAAATAACAGTCGAATGGTGCAGCCATGAATTTTATTCTGATGACGAAGGCAACATGGGTGTAACCGGTCCCGAATTTACTTACGACCCATATACAAGATTATTCGACTTTGAAGGCTATTCGATAGAAATATCACCTGACAGACAGTATCAGAATTTTACAACGATATACAGCATTGATAAATTGAACTATTCTTACCAGAATGTCGGTAATGTTAATGATTATCTTGATAATCCTATTCCAGCAGATACTTTGTATGCGCATCCTGAGGAATACCCGTCCATGATAACGACAAACGGTAAAATTTACAGGCTTGTTCCTTACGGAGATAATAACGACCTTTCGCAAAATTATATAAAGCCTGAGCTTTACTCATATTCATGCATTACAGCCACAAGTCCGTATCCGCAGTGGGGCGACATCAGATATTACAAGTTCACTCTTCATAATCAAACCTTAGCTGAAATGAAATATATCGCCGTTACCGCTAAAGATTTCGGAGCACCGAAGATGGGCGTCCCCGCGATAAAATCCAGCCCTGAATCCAATGCCACAGCTGCTGTTACATCCACGCTTACAACGACTGATGATGTCGTTGTTGTACCAAACCCGTACAGAGGAGACATAAAATATACTGAAATGGGCTGGGAGAATGTTGACGGTAATTATACTTACGCTGAAGAATATCGCAAGATAGCGTTCCTGAACATACCTGAACGCTGCGTGATCAGGATTTACACGCTTGCAGGCGACCTCTGCAAGGTCATTGCGCACAACGGCAACTCGGATTCCGATGTTCCTTACTGGTACGGAAAGAATGGAGCTTACTGGAACCTGATCAACGATAATCAGCAGGCTGTTTACTCAGGTATTTACCTGTTCAGCGTACAGGATGTTGATAAAAAGAAGGATGATTTTGTAGGGAAGTTTGTGATTATAAAATAAAAACTGGCTCACAAAATATTTCTTGTTTACCCGCTAAATCTTCGTTATTATACATTCAAGTAAGATGGAAGTAAAAAAGTGCTTAATAAAAATGAAATTACAGTCATAAAGAAGCTCGCGAAAAAATATAAACTTAAAAGTGTATTTCTATTTGGATCGTCTGCTGATAACGAGAATTATAACGACATTGATCTGGCTATTGAAGGTATCGAAAGCGGTTTATTTTTCAGTTTTTACGGAGAACTCTTCAAAAATCTCTCAAAACCGGTTGATCTTGTCGATTTGAAACATAAGACGGCTTTTAATAAGCTGATCAGAGAAATTGGATTAAAAATATATGGATAGAAATATATACATTCATACAGTTTCATCTTGGACGAAGAAGAACTCAAATCACTTTTGTCTATAATTTTTGAGACATGGAAAGAATTCAAAGCTCAAATCAAAATTTAGATAAAAAAATAACCTAATGCGTAAACGCTAACCGATTGTAAATCACATTGACAATCGGTATAATAAATTGATTGCGTTTAAAAGTTTGTATAAAGAATTCGTTTTTCGTATATTTATTATCAAATAAAAGTAAAACAGAAATGAAACCTGTGTTAAGAAAAGAGCTTTTTTGGGGTGTGGACTTTAAAAGCATTGATTATGAAAAAAATGCAACACCTAAAATATTTCCAATGCGCCAGTAAGTCCGTGATTATAAAGTGAGATTTCGTTTGAAAAAAACAATTCTAATAATTATTACCTCATTGAGCCTGATTCCGCTATATCCCGGAGCATTTAATCCTTTTTATAAACAGTCCGCTGACAATAAAAACAAGTCAGTCATGATTTACGATTCAAAGACAATTGTTCCATATCCCGAAAACCGCGTCCATCGTGCAGGCATATTTTGGATGAATGTAACCAACTGCGGAGTTTTCGGCAATCCTGGTTTTGGCAAGGATAGTGAATTATTTTTAGATCCGTGTACAGGTAAAATAGCTGCAAGTGGCGATATGCCTGGTGGATCGGAATTCGAGTATTTAACATTTGCCAGTTTTTGGTGCGGAGGCTATTTAGATTCATCAATTGTAAATATTGATGGAACTAAAGCGATTATTTTTCAGGGACCAATGGTAACAACAGGATTCGATGGTATAAACGGGTTTGGTATGTCTAACGAACTGTGGCCTGTATTGTTTGATGATGATCCGACAGGATTAACTTTAGGCAGAATTTACGAAACTTCAAATATCGAAGGGCGGATGAGTTGTCTTTTTCAAGAAGTCTATGACCCAAAATCAACAGCCTTTGAGCAATTTACAACTATGTTTTCTGATAAATATAAAAGTCCTTATAATTGGGATTTTGATGGAGGTAAATCGCACATACCTCTGGGAATAGAAGTGAAACAGGTAAGTTATGCTTGGCCTTATGATTATGCCAAAAAATTTATAATAACTGACTATACCGTTTATAACCGTAATGCTGAAGGAAAAGATATTTACGATTATTTTATCGGAATGTTAATTAACTCATATATCGGAATTAAAGAAACAATTTGTTTACAAGATGATCTTAGCGGATTTATTCAAAAATGGGATGGTTATATTGATCCTGCTACTGGTGATCAAAAAATCGTTGACATGAATTTGGCATGGATAGCCGATAATGACGGGAGAGGTTATACCGCTGGAGATGAGTGGGGGTTTACTGTGGGATATGAACCTCCGGCCGGAAGTCCGTTGGATGGTGCTACAGGTGTGTTTTCCGTTAGAGTACTCAGAAATCCTAATCCGAACTTAAGATTTTCTTTTAATCTATATTCGACAGATTTCTACGATGAAAGCCTTGACTGGGGACCGCATTGGGAGACAGGTACGCATTCTGACTGGCAGTTTGACCTTTCTGTAAAGCAAAAAGGGTATGATGATACAAATTATGACAATCTCATTTCGCTATTTCCTTACCTGCAAGAACATTTTGGCGGTAGAGTTGAAGGAACTCCTGCTCAAGATATAGGTAAATATATGGTTATGTCAAATGACGAGTTTGATTACGACCTGACTGATATCAGAAATGTCTATCTTGGAACTTATAAAGACCCTGAATACAGAATCGGAACATGGCAAGCTCAAGCCGATAAGTGGCAGCCGTGGATAGTTACCGGAACAGAACAGGCAGGTGAAATCCCTGACGGTACAATAAAGAAACTAAATGATGTCGCGAACGGCAACAGGCAGGGATTTATACTTTCTTTCGGCCCTCTCGGTAATGAAAGCTATGTTAATGTCGCTGTTGATACAGATGGCGACTCTTTGGGCATCCCAGACGATTTTATAAATAAAAAAGTCTGGAGGTTTGCTTACGGAGATTCTCTTAAGCTGACATTGGCCTTCATAGTAAGTGAAAACTTCCATACTTCGCTGGATCAGGATCCAAACTACGCTGACAGCACAATAGTTGACCTGAATGACGGGCTAGATGTGTCTTTGTTCGATCAGGGATGGTATGATGCTTTCAATAATGTCGTATGGGCTGAAAGAGTGTTTGATACGCCTATGTATGATACGCCTGTAAAAAGGTGGGGTACGACGAAGAAAGACGGTTGGTACGGAGAGGATGTAGGCAAAGACGCTATATTTGGTGATCCTATAAACGATACTTACTGCTGGTGGATGGATAAAAATTATCCGGGGCCTGACGACGGTGAAAACGATTTTGAAATGACAACATTCATTGCTCCGATAACCGATATCTACGGCAATAGTGCCGAAACTGAAGATGAACTTCTTCGTTTCGGCAGACAGCATGAATCTGACGGTTATGGAATAACAGGCTCGCTGGAAAACGGCGAAGGCTACGGTTACATGGTAAAATACGATAAACTTGACGGTACTATCCCGCAGGGATCATGGGTCAGATACGGCTGGGATAACGGAAGGCTTGATGCCGGAGACGGAGTTCCTGATTTTACTTCACCGCCTCCACCGCCGTCACCGAAGATAAAAGTTTCAGAAAGAGATAACGACATTATCGTTGAATGGGCAAGTCATGAGTTCTACACAGGCGATGACGGCTCTGTAGGAGTGGCTGGTCCTGAGTTTACTTATGATCCATATACAAGATTATACGATTTTGAAGGTTACAGTGTTGAAATATCGCCTGACAGGCAGTATCAGAATTTTACTACCATATTCAGCATTGACAGAGTTAATTACTCTTACCAAAATGTCGGCGATGTAAACGATTATCTTGATAATCCTATTCCGTCCGATACGCTGTATGCTCATCCTGATGATTACCCAGCCATGTTAACGACAAACGGTAAAATTTACAGACTTGTGCCGTACGGAGATAATAACGATCTTTCGCAAAATTATGTAAAACCTGAACTTTACAGCTACAGCTGTATAACTGCCACCAGTCCGTATCCGCAGTGGGGCGATATTAGATACTATAAGTTCACCCTTCATAATCAGACTCTTGCTGAAATGAAATATATTGCCGTTACTGCTAAAGATTTCGGAGCGCCGAAGATGGGTGTTCCCGCGATCAAATCCAGCCCTGAATCCAATGCAACTGCGACAGTAACATCTTCAATCACGACAACAGATGATGTCGTTGTAGTGCCTAATCCGTACCGCGGTGACGTTGATTACAGGGACATGGGCTGGGAAAACATTGACGGCAATTATACTTACGCTGAGGAATACCGCAAGATCGCATTCCTGAACATACCTGAACGCTGCGTGATCAGGATCTACACGCTTGCAGGCGACCTCTGCAAGGTCATTGCGCATAACGGGAATTCCGATCCGGATGTACCTTATTGGTACGGTAAGAATGGCGCTTACTGGAACCTGATCAACGATAATCAGCAGGCTGTTTACTCAGGCATCTATTTGTTCAGCGTTCAGGATGTTGATAATAAGAAGGATGATTTTGTCGGCAAGTTCGTGATAATTAAGTAAAGGCGTTTAAAAGTTTGTGTTAAGGATAAGTTTTTCGTATATTTATTATCAAATAAAAGTGAAACAGAAATGAAACCTGTATTGAGAAAAGAGCTTTTTTGGGATGTGGACTATAAAAACATTGATTATGAAAAAAATGCAAGATTCGTCATTGAGCGCGTAGCAACAAGAGGCAATTTTACTGACTGGAATTCACTTAAAGCCTTCTACGGTATGAAGAGAATCAAAATGGAAATTGTAAATATCAGATATCTTGATAAAGTCACATTAAGCTACTTAAGCGCAATATTTAAGATAAAAAAGGAAAAATTCAGATGTTACAATATGGAACCGTCAATAAAGGCACTCTGGAATTACTGAAAAAGCTGATGGAATTGCCGGAACTGAAGGATTTTTTTCTTGTCGGCGGTACTGCTTTGGCTTTGAGGCTCGGACACAGATTTTCTATAGACCTTGATTTATTTACACTGAAAGACTTTAACAACGAAGAAATTCTCGAATCTCTTCAGAACAAGTTCAAGGTAATTGAGTCGGGCAAAAGTAAGAACACTCTAAACATAAGCATAAAATATCCTGAAAATTCAAATAACGAAGTTAAAATTGATCTGATAAAATACGGTTATCCTTTGCTAAAACCTGTCGCAAATGTTGACGGTATCAGACTGCTTGAAACTGAGGATATAATCCCTATGAAATTATCTGCTGCTGCAGGCAGAGGTTCAAAAAAAGATTTCTACGACATATATTTTTTGCTTAAGAAATTTACTTTAGCCGACATGCTTATTTTATTCGATAAAAAGTTTAAACAGTCTAATAAATTCCACGTAATTAAAAGCCTAACATATTTCGATGATGCTAACATAGAACCCGATCCTGTTACAACCGTCAAAATAAGCTGGAAAGAAATTAAGAGAGCTATTCTTAAAGAAGTCAGCAGGTTTAAATCTTAAATTCGAGATTAGTAATTAAATGCGATCGAAATGAAAAAAGCAATCACATATTTTATCATTTTGAGCATAGCACAGTTGTACTCCCGACCGTTCATGGGTATGAAAGATATCGAAAAATCAATCCCTGATTCAATAAAATACAAAAACACATCACTTCAATATATGGTTCAAAACCGCACTCACAGAGTCGGCGCATTAAAAATGAATATGACCAATTATGGTGCAATTAGTCCGATGAGGCCATATTATTTTTCTGTTGAATCTGATTTTATTGATGAGTGTACCGGAAATCGTGCATTAGGCGCAGAAATGCCTGCGGGTTCAGGCATAGATTATTTATTGTTTGCAGGACTTTGGTTTGGCGGATATTTAGATTCAGCTCATGTCACCATCAATCAGAATAATGCAACTTTATTTCAGGGTCCTTTGGTCACTACTTCGTTTGATGATTGTTATGCTTTTTCTGTTGAAATAGCGCCGGTGCAACTTGAACAAGATCCATCAGGTTTAAATTTAGGACTATTTAAAGAAAATTCGAATGTCGAAGGTAGATTAAATTGTCTTTTCGAAGATGTTTATGACCCCAAAGCAACAGCTTACGAACAATTTCAAGTCTGGTATTCCGATAAATCAACTGAACAAATTACTTGGGATGGGATAGATGAAAGATCACACATACCTTTGGGTATTGAGGTGAAACAAACAAGCTACGCATGGCCTTATGACTACGCGAAAAAATTTGTTATAGTTGATTATACAATTTATAATCGAAATAGAGATAAAAAAGATATTTACAATTTCTTTACCGGCCTATTAGTAATATCTGATGCATTTAATAGTCTGGATGCAGGCATATTATATTACGGATTTCATGATGATATTACAGGATTTATTGAAAAATGGGACGGGTACATCGATCCCGCAACAGGTGAGCGAAAGATAGTCGATTTGAACATGACTTGGTCAGCTGATAATGACGGTAGGAATATAGATCCTGATACTCGTGAAGAACCAAGTACCGGCACAACTTTAGAAGGTGCAACAGGTGTTTTCTCAATAAGAGTTCTACGCAATCCCAATCCAAACTTAAAATATTCTTTTAATATTTGGTCAACAGAATTTACGAATGAGATTTCTGATTGGGGACCGCATTGGAAGACAGGAATGCACGCCGAATGGATGTATGATCTCACGGCTTCTCAAAAAGGATATGATGATACCAACTACGACAACCTTCTTAGTTACGGTAATGATTTTATGCAAGGCGGTAGAGTAGAAGGCACTCCAATGGGGGATAAAGGCAGATATATGGTTCTGTCAAATGACGAATTTGATTACAATCACACTTCATTAAGGGAAGTTTATCTGGGTATGGATACGCAATCAGACGGAACGCCGATCCCGCAAGCTGGTAAATGGCAGCCATGGATAGCTTCAGGCACGGAATCTCTAGGTGAAATCCCTGACGGTTCAATAAAAGATCTTAATCAAATTGCTAATGGTAAGTTATCCGATTATATATTGGGTTTCGGCCCTCTTGGTAATGAAAGCTATGTTAATGTGGCTGTTGACAGAGACAGCGATTCTCTCAGCATCCCCGATGATTTTATAAATAAGAAAATATGGAAGTTTGCTTATGGAGACTCACTTAAACTTACTTTAGCTTTTATGGTAAGTGATAACTTTCATACTTCCTTAGATCAGGATCCTAACTATGCGGACAGTACTGTCGTTGATCTTACTGACGGTCTTGATGTATCGCTTTTCGATCAAGGTTGGTACGACGCTTTTAACAATGTTGTTTGGGCAGAAAGAGTATTTGATACACCTATGTACGATACGCCTGTAAAAAGGTGGGGTTCGACTAAGAAAGACGGCTGGTACGGTGAGGATGTCGGGAAGGATGCTCTTTTCGGAGACCTTGTAAAAGACACTTACTGCTGGTGGCTGGATAAAAATTATCCCGGTCCTGACGACGGTGAAAATGATTTTGAGATGACTACTTTTACTGCGCCTATTACGGATAATTACGATAATTCTGCCGAAACTGAAGATGAACTTCTTCGTTATGGCCGACAGCACGAATCAGACGGATACGGAATAACAGGTTCGCTTGATAATGGTGATGGGTATGGTTATATGGTAAAATATGATAAGCTTGACGGTCCGATACCGCAGGGATCGTGGATAAGATACGGCTGGGATAACGGCAGACTTGATGCCGGAGACGGAGTACCTGATTTTACTTCACCGCCTCCTCCTCCGTCACCGAAGATAAAAGTTTCAGAGAGAGACAATGATATTATCGTTGAATGGTCAAGTCACGAATTTTATACCGGTGATGACGGCTCTGTAGGTGTAACCGGTCCTGAGTTCACTTACGACCCATACACAAGGCTGTACGACTTTGAAGGGTACAGCATTGAAATATCGCCTGACAGGCAGTATCAGAATTTTACTACCATATTCAGCATTGACAGAGTTAATTACTCTTACCAAAATGTCGGCGATGTAAACGATTATCTTGATAATCCTATTCCGTCCGATACGCTATATGCGCATCCTGAGGCTTATCCTTCAATGATAACAACAAATAGTAAAATTTACAGGCTTGTTCCTTACGGAGATAATAACGACCTTTCGCAAAATTATATAAAACCCGAACTTTACAGTTACAGCTGTATCACAGCAACGAGTCCGTATCCGCAGTGGGGCGATATAAGATACTACAAGTTCATTCTTCACAACCAGACTTTAGCTGAAATGAAATATATCGCTGTAACTGCAAAAGATTTCGGAGCTCCGAAAATGGGCGTGCCCGCGATCAAATCCAGCCCTGAATCCAATGCCACAGCTGCTGTTACTTCCACGCTGACAACAACAAACGATGTCGTTGTTGTACCTAATCCATATCGCGGTGATGTAAAATATACAGAAATGGGCTGGGAAAACATTGACGGCAATTACACTTACTCGGAAGAGTACCGCAAGATCGCATTCCTGAACATACCCGAACGCTGCGTAATCAGGATCTACACGCTTGCTGGCGACCTCTGCAAGGTCATCGCGCACAACGGGAACTCGGATTCCGATGTACCTTATTGGTACGGAAAAAATGGTGCATACTGGAACCTGATCAACGATAATCAGCAGGCTGTTTACTCAGGTATTTATCTGTTCAGCGTTCAGGATGTTGACAAAAAGAAAGATGATTTTGTCGGAAAGTTCGTGATAATAAAATAAAAAAGGCAGTTCAAACTTAAACTGCCTCTGATCTTTATTACTTAAATTTTTAGCTGCACTTTGAATATCCGCAGGTCGGACAGGTCATACAGCCTTCCTGCATTGACATGTTGCCGTTGCATTTCGGGCAGATGACTCCCCTCTTCGCAGTTGAAGATTTCGGATGCTCTTTTATAGGGTCGGCTTTTCCTTCAGTCTTATTAGGATCCAGATAATATTTTTTCAGCACTTTTCCGATCGCATCAGGCGTGGAAAGTATCTGCTCGCCGTTATGCCATACCGGTGTAGGGCTTCCTATGCCTATCAGCTGCTTGATGATCACATTCAGATCGATATCGGACCTTAATGCCAGCGACACCATCCTGCTTATAGCCTCGCTCTGCGCCGCCGCGTTACCGCCTGCTTTTCCGATAGATGCGAAAAGCTCGAAAGGCCTGCCGTCAAGCGTGTTAACCGTAACATACATAATGCCTTCGCCGGTATTGACCTTATAGGTCTTCCCTTCCATTATGTCCGGCCTTACTTTAGGCTTATGCGTATCTTCCTGCTCCGCCGCTTTTCTGTCCTCGTTGGTCTTTGTGCCTGTGTTCATAACCTGATACGGACGGCAGCCGTCTCTGTAAACGGTAATTCCTTTGCAGGCTGAATCAAACGCCTGGATATATGCGTTCTTAATATCTTCTTCAGTGGCTGTATTGTCAAAGTTGATCGTCTTTGAGATCGAGCTGTCAACATATTCCTGGAAAGCAGACTGCATAGCTACATGGTAGTACGGATGGATCTCCTGCGCGGTCACGAACACCTTTCTGATGTCTTCCGGTATTTCTTTGATCTCCGACAATTTTCCGGACTGAGATATTTTTTCCATAAGTTCTTCAGAATATATCCCTCTCGCTTTAAGAGTTTCTTCAAGGATAGGGTTAACATAAAGAAGTTTTTTATCGTCCATAACCTGTTTTACATAAACGAGCGCAAAGTTAGGTTCAATACCGCCTGAAGCTTCGGCAAGCATTCCGATAGTGCCTGTAGGAGCTACGGTAGTCACATTTGAATTTCTCATCGGGAATGTATAGACTGACTTGTCAATATTCGGGAACGATCCTCTTTCTTCCGCGAGCTTCTTTGATGCTTCGATCGCGTTGGAGTGAATATACGCCATCAGTTTTTTACCGAAAGTAACGCCTTCATCGCTGTCGTAGGGAATGCCCATTTTATACAGAAGGTCGGCGAAACCCATCACGCCCAGACCGATATTCCTGTTCGCTCTGGCCATTTCATGAAGTTTTTTAAGCGGATATTTTCCGACTTCGATGACATTATCGAGGAACAGAACGCTGTCGTTAATGACCTCTTTCAGCCTTTCCCAGTCTAATGTGTTTTCGTCTTCCATATAGAAATTGCATACATTGATCGAACCGAGGTTGCAGCTTCCGTAAGGCAGCAGAGGCTGTTCTCCGCACGGATTTGTCGCGGCTATTTTTCCGACTCCCGGCAGAGTGTTCTTTGCGTTCACTTTGTCAATAAAGATAAGTCCGGGTTCTCCGGTTGACCATGCGTGATGAACGATCGAATCCATTACCATTTTTGCGCTGGCAGCTCCTACCGGTTTATCCTTATGATATAGTATATAGTCCGTTCCGCCCTTGTAGGCTTTCATAAAATCGTCTGTAACTGCTACGGAAATATTAAAATTGGTAAACTTTGAAGTGTCTTCCTTGCATTTAATGAAGTTCATGATCTCGGGATGATCCACTCTCATGATACCCATGTTCGCGCCGCGTCTGACCCCGCCCTGCTTGATAGTTTCAGTCGCAGCGTTGAATACCGACATGAATGATATCGGTCCGCTCGCGGTACCCGCGGTTGACTGAACATTTGAGCCTGAAGGTCTTAAGTTGCTGAAATCAAATCCCGTGCCTCCGCCTGATTTATGGATCAGCGCAGCTTCTTTTACCGCGTTGAATATGCCTTCCATCGAATCTTCGACCGGAAGAACAAAACAGGCGCTCAGGTTGGGAAGCTCCCTGCCCGCATTCATTAATGTGGGCGAGTTCGGCATAAAGTCCTTGTTAGCCATCAGCGCGTAGAACCTGTCCTCGACATCCATCACTTCTTCATCGGTGATGTTCGGATTCGCGGTTCTGCTTCCGTCTGCGATAGCTTTCGCGACTCTTATAAAGAGATCTCGCGGGGCTTCTTTAGGTTTTTTTGTATCAAGATCCTTAATCAGGTATCTTTTTTCTAAGATGACCAGCGCGTTATCTGAAAATTCGATCTCGGGGAATCTGTCGTCGGGATTTTGGGATTTTTCTAAAGATCTGGTCATTTTTTTAGTTTTTTCGGTCATAAATTCTTCTCCAATAGGGTTTCAATTCGATAGTATTTTTCTGTTTTTGTGACAGTGATTCAATATAACTATTTTTAAAATCGCTTGTCAAGTAATTTTTAAGAAAAAACACTACATATTGTGGTTTTAGATATTTTACAACACTATATAATGTGGTTTATGCTTATTTTTCATCGCGCAATTTCCCCGCCATATTATATCTTGTGTTTCATAAATTTCTAATAGTTGGTAATTTAGATAATAGAAAAAGTTTATAAACCTGCAAAGTGAGAAATGGAAGAAAAACATGTTCTTGTAAATAATACATTAAATCCTTATCTTTAGGTCTTTCTAAAACGGGAGGACGATATGAAGCACGATAAGATCTTAATATTAGATTTCGGAAGCCAGTACAATCAGCTTATAGCGCGCAGGATAAGGGAAAATAATGTTTACTGCGAGCTGAGACCTTTTTATACTCCCATTGAAGAAATTAAGAAATTCAATCCGAAAGGAATAATTTTTTCCGGCGGACCAAATTCCGTTTATGCGCTAAATTCACCGGATGTGCCCGATGAAATATTCAAACTGGGCATTCCAATACTCGGCATCTGTTACGGCATGCAGCTTATTACAAAAATACTGGGCGGAAAAGTTGAGAGAAGTTCCGAGCAGGAATTCGGCTTTGCGGAAGTTAAGATAACCTCTGATGATACTATCTTTTCAAATGTTTCCATACCGAAACATAACTGGAAAGTATGGATGAGCCACGGGGATAAAGTTGTGAAGATCCCCAAAGGTTTTGAGAGCATCGGACACAGCGACAACACCCCGGCGGCAATAATCGTGAATAAAAAAGACCGTTTTTACGGAGTTCAGTTCCATCCCGAAGTTAATCATACGGAGAACGGAGGGATTTTTTTGGATAATTTCGTTAAAAAGATCTGCGGATGCACAGGCGACTGGACAGCTTCAAATTTCATCAAAGAAAGCGTAGAAAAAATAAAAAATACCGTCGGTGACAAAAAAGTCGTGCTCGGATTTTCCGGCGGAGTGGATTCGTCTGTAGCGGCGCTGCTGCTTCATAAGGCAATAGGCAAGAACCTCATAAATGTCTTCGTTGATAACGGTTTGTTGAGGCTGAACGAACGCGAAAAAGTGGTAAAAACATTCAAAGAAAAACTCGGTCTTAATCTGATCGTAGCTGATGCATCGGATAAGTTTCTGACTGAACTTAAAGGCGTCAAAGATCCGGAAAAGAAAAGAAAGATAATCGGTCATGCCTTTATTGAAGTATTTCAGGCTGAGATAGACAAGATCAAAAAGAAAGAGGGAAAAACAGTCGAATACCTCGCTCAGGGAACGATATATCCCGATGTGATCGAATCGGTGAGCGCAAAAGGCGGACCATCGGCTACTATCAAATCCCACCATAATGTGGGCGGACTTCCGAAAGAAATGAAGCTGAAAATAGTCGAACCGCTGAGAGATCTTTTCAAAGACGAAGTCAGGCGGGTGGGGCGCGAGCTCGGGCTTCATGACAACATAGTTCAGAGGCATCCGTTCCCGGGTCCCGGACTCGGCGTCAGGGTGATAGGCAATATAACAAAGAAGAAATGCGACATTTTAAGACATGCGGACGATATTTATATTGAAGAAATAATCAGAGAGGGTATTTATAACGAAATCGGACAGGCTTTTGCGGTATTTTTGCCGGTAAAAACGGTCGGAGTAATGGGCGACGAGAGAACTTACGACAATGTGATCGCTTTAAGGGCTGTCAGAACGATAGATTTCATGACCGCGGACTGTTACCCTTTTACGCACGAATTTCTTTCTAGAGTTTCAACAAGGATCATCAACGAGGTCAGAGGCGTCAACAGAGTCGTTTACGACATAAGCTCCAAACCTCCGGCAACGATCGAATGGGAATAAATTTCAATTATTTTTCTGTTGATTTATTCGCTTAAAGAATTTATTATACTTATGTAAGTTAAAAGGAAAGTCCGGATAATATGGCAGATGTAAAAAAAATACTTGTGGTCGATGACGAATCGATCATGCGTGACCTTCTCACCGATTACTTTGAAATGATGGACTACGGGGTTGCATCGGCTCAGGACGGTTCTGTTGCATGGGATATGCTTAACGGTTATCAGTCCGGGCAGTTCTCGCTTGTAATTACCGATATAAATATGCCGAATATGGGCGGGATCGAACTTTCGCGGCTGATAAAAGAGAAGTATCCTGACATGCCTATAATCATGATGACCGGTTACGGGATCGAAAAAGTTAAGCAGGATGTCGAGAAAGCTGAAGGATTCCTCGCAAAACCTTTTGAACTGAGTGTCCTTCAGGAACTCGTTGAAAAAATTTTAAGTTGATCAAATAAATTAATGAAATTCCTTTTTGTAAAGATCAAATTTTTCATATTTACCTTTTCGCATTTTTTTAAACTGCCGTATGTTTATTATAAAAAATCCACGCTCGGAACTGATGATTTCCGCGATTTTGTCCACAATTACTCGGTGCGCTGGGGTTCGAAAATTTTATGCTGGATGAAAACAGATGTGACCGTTATCGGGCTTGAAAACATACCTTCAGAGCCTGTCGTCGTTATTTCAAACCATCAGGCCGGATATGATATTCCGCTTCTGTTCGCGCATCTGACGAACAAACCTTCATTCATTGCAAAGATCGAATTATCTAAGATACCTTTATTCGCATCATGGATGAGAATGCTGGGCTGTCTGTTCATTGACAGGTCAAGCCCCCGGAAAGGTCTTGAATCGTTCAAGGCGGCTGCGGAAATGATCAAAAAAGGGCAGAGTGTTATTCTTTTCCCTGAAGGAACGCGAAGACCGACGATAATACCCTTTAAAAAAGGAAGTTTTAAGCTCCCGTTAATGGCTGAAGTGCCGATACTGCCTGTAACGATAGTGGGAACAGAGAAGATCACTGACACTTTCAAATCCGGTAAGAGAAGTAAAGTCACGCTTGTGATAGACAAACCTGTCAACATATCAGATCTCGATAAAGAAAAGCGGAACACCATTCATGATGATGTCCGGGCTATGATAGCTGCAAATTTCGAAAAGTATTCCGAGTAATTTGTATATTTTTTTAAAATTTTTGAAAAAGGGGATAAACATGATCAGCTTAAAAAGGGCAATGTATTTCGTTGTGTTATTCATTTTAGTAAGTTTGAACGCTCAATTAACTAAAATCAAAATAGATATGAAGGGTGATTATACTGCAATAATTGAAACGATCGACACAAGTATTGAACTAACTTATGTTGGGAAAATCGCCGATATTGATGCTGCAGGACAAATCACTTATGACTTCTCGGGAAGAGTTATCAACATCGGATCAACGCAAATTGTTTATGACTCATCAGGGAGAGTTACCGGTATCGGGCCGACGCAAATTGGTTATGACTTATCCGGAAAAGTTTCCGGCATTGGATTAACGCAAATTGGTTATGACTTCTCAGGAAGAGTGATCAGCATCGGATCATCCAAGATTACATATGATTTAGGAAGAGTGATCAGCATCGGACCAACGCAAATTACTTATGATTGGCCCGGCAGAGTTACTTATGGCGGTAATTTTCAATCAAGTGATAATATTATATATAAATTCAACATTCTTTAATTACGCAGCTCAAATAGTTAATCTCTAAAAATTATATCTGACGCCGATCCCGCCGTTAGTCCAGAAGTAGAACGGATCATCATAGATCTCTATCATGAGAGTAAGATCAACGAACATTGATATCGGACTGTTCCTGAATCTGTACTCAAGCCCTATAACACCGTCCGCGCCGAGATCGAAATCCGTAAATTTCTCACGGGGATCATTATTGTCATAATAGATATAATAACTCTGCATAATTAACTGCCCGCCGATACCGTAATACCAGTCGAGGCCGCCGACACTTTCATTGCCGATCCTGTTTATAGGTTTCTGGAAAAGATAGTGGCACTGAAATCCAATCGGGTCTGAATCGCTGTCATAATAAGCATAATTATCGTAATAATCGTGATAATAGTCATCATAATAATTATCGTTATACCATGTATGCGATCTTCCGAGGCTGAACTCTAAAGAATTGGCTCCAAAATATTTTTTTACGGTTATACCGGAAGGATCACCCAGTCTTATCCCGATACCCCATTCGTTATGAGAATTTCCGCCTTTCTTCTGAGCGAAAGCTGAAGCGGCTGCGAGTAATATCGCTATTATTATCAGACTGATCTTAATGTTTTTCATAAAGTCCCCTTTGTTTGATTGTAAATATAAATCCCTCGCTGTTCATAGTAAAGAAAAATATTTATTTATCTCATTTATACCGAATTTAAAGATCAATACTCATTAACTCGTAGAAAGGGCGTGTAAATAATTTTGTGTAAACGGTCTGTTAATATTAAATTTCTGATAATTCTCTATAAATATTATCCATCTTATAATTATGCTAAAATTCAAAACATCCTCGTTACTTCCAATTTGAAATTATATGCTAAAGTAGAAACGATTTCGTTGGCAAGTTCATCTGCGGACTTCAAACTTCTCTTATATTCGCAAAAAAGACTTGTATCTATATCCCGAGTAAAGAAATTTAATGCAAGAGCAGCCCACTTACTTTTATTAGAACTACCCAAATCTATGTCTGTTGAGTTTAAAAGCATATAATCTCCACTATAAGTGGCAAATTTACATTGATCACTATTATATTCTGTTATGACTTTATTATTTAATACTTTGCCTGTTTCAACATCTAAAATATTAAATTGAAATTCAAGCTCAACTCGAATTTCACCTTCGTGAATATAGTAAGTAATTTCTTTACTGCTCGGAGGGTCTTCCAATTTAATTTCATATGCTCTTACAGGGCTTTTATTGACCGTACCACCAGTTTTTGTAAATCTCGTAATCTTACCAGTAATAATATAGCTAACTCCGGCTATTTCACCGATTTTTGTAGCGGTCCTTTCATCAACTAATCCACTCGCGCCGAAACTTTGTTCTTGTATAATCTTATCTATTTGTTCTCTATCATATATTTCGATAAATGGGTCATTGATAGAAATCAGATTTGACAAACAGTTACTGTATAGACTTTGTTCAATACTGGATCTAGCAAAATCTTTAAAAGGTAATACTGCTATCCTATTTTTACCTTTTTCAATCGATTTGTTCATCATCTCTTTTGCATCTTTATAACCATACAGTAAGGAGTTGCATGTTGCAAAACAATTGTAAGCTTTTTTATAAATCTTGTTATTAAAATAAGCTAAACCATCATTGTACTCATTTTCGGCTTCGCACAAATTCTTATTTTCTTCGGCCTCCTTTTTTAGCTTGTAAGCGTCTTTATATCCATTAATATATTTTGAACAATTCTCGAATTCATTTATTGCATCGTTCCATTTTTTTGATTCCATACTTGCACATCCACGAGAATAGTGCTTTTCTGCCAGAATTTCATTTATCTTATTGAATAAGGTAGTAAACTGATTAGAAATATCAAGATAAACACCTTTTGCTATCATTTTCTTTTTATATTTTTCGCATTCTAAATATTCATCGTAAGCTTTGGAATAATCCTTCGAATCATATGCCTCTTCAAATGATTCAAGCTTTCTTTCAAGAACTTTTTTTGAAGACCTGTTTAAACCTATCAAAGCCTCTTGATTATTTGGATTTCTATCAAGAATACTTGACCATTTCTCTGCTGCTCGTTCATACATTCCATTATTTTCCAGCATATTAGCTTCTTTAGTTAATCTTCCAGCTACACATGAAGTAAGTAAAACTAAAAAAACTAATAATAGAATTATACTAATTCTTGAATCATCTATGCATTTTAGGTTTTTCATATTATCTTCCTCACCTTTTGATACTTATGGTTTTTTCAAGTTGTTTTCAGCGTAAATTTCACCTGTAGTGTACAATAAGCTCGTTATATTATTTAAAATATAAATCTTGTAGTCCGATTTTAATTGTTTTTGATAGTAATAAGATTCACATTTGTCATATATATCAATTTCCATTTTTCTGTACTTTATTTGAAGTTATAGCAATTCTAAAACCTGTCATATCATCTTTCATACTAGCCATTAAAGATTGTCGAAAAGTAACCCCGCAAAAATTTTTTCTAAGATTACGGCACCCACCACGTCTTACACGGTAATTACCATATTTCTCTTTTTCTGGACCTGTTGGATTTATTAATGCTTCACTTTTATAGGAGTCATACGAGTCCCAGCAATATTCCCAAACATTTCCAGTCATGTCATATATTCCAAGTTCATTCCCTAGTTTTGCACCAACAATTTCAGGTTTTCCAATTGCGAAACTTGTGTACCAAGCAACTTCTGCAATATCATTACTTCCACTATATTCATACCCATTAGTTTTATTTCCACCTTTTGCAGCATACTCCCATTCGGCTTCTGTTGGCAAACGATATCCATTTGCTTTAAAGTCACATGATACTTCCCTATCTTTTACGATGAATCCTGTTTCTTTTCCAATATTATAACATTTCTGCAAACCCTTCTTTTCACTTAATTTATTGCAGAATTTAACAATATCATACCATGTAACTTGCTCTACTGGCCTTCCTTTTCCTCTTACCATACTTGGATCATCCTCCATGATTGACTTCCATAATTCTTGAGTCACTTCAAATTTACTAATATAAAAATCATCTAAAGTTACAGAATGAAGAGGTTTTTCATTACTCGTATTTGTTACAAATCCCATACCCCCTTTATCATTTCCCATTTTAAATTCCCCTCCTTCTACTAGAATCATGTTGTCATCTATAGTATCAATTATTTCCTTTATTTCATCATCTGTTAAGTCTAATGAAAATCCATGACCTTGCATTAGCAATACTGTGCTACCAACTAAACCACCTCTCGCACAACTTGACAAGAATAAAATAATTCCTGTTAACAAATAGAACTTTACTATCATTTTACACGTTGTTATTCGCATTTTTTTTATCATCTTGATTCCTCCTACTAATTTTTTTATTTTAGTTATCAAGAATTCAAAACAAACTGCTTGCTTTCTCATCATCAACACCAATCATGAATTGTGCTTTCCTTGCAGATGTCACACTTTCATCTATTGCTTCCTGAGTATATGAATGTCCCTTAACACCTACTAATAAATCAGACATCGCATTCGCACCGATGTAGCTATTTATATTTGACATCCAGTTTCTTGAATTTAATAATAATCTTAGAATTCCGTAATCACTTGTACAATAAAACTCAAACTCATCTGTATATATTTCGTTCTCATTGTTACGCAAATCCACTATAAGTACTATTATTGCATTTGAATTTGTTATACCATTTGATGATTTTTTCAACTCATTGCAAATTTTCTCTTGGTCACCAATTATATTACATTCGTTAGCTAGACAGTATTTATCTAGCAGAATTTTGTAATGATTATTATCGAATTTATTTATCAGCTTCGTATCTGATTCAATTCTTGGAATAACATTAACTTTGTATTCAGACTGTATTTTATCAACTAAACCCTTTGAAAACCCAGCTATATAATCAGAATAGCCTATTGAAAAATTATATCCTTGAACTACCTTAATGTTAATTGCGGGTCTTGAAGTTCCGCAACTTATTACAAAGATTGACAAGATTATTGTCGTAAACAAAATTATTACTTTTCTCATACTAATTACCCTCCTCTCGTTTATATTATTTAAATTATGCTAAGACTTTTTTACTTTTACTTATTTTTTGTACATCAATCATGCTCTTTAATTAATGTTTTAGGAATAGGAGCTCGAAGTATTAACTCGTATCACTCGTAGCTTGATATTTTCCGCGGAATTTTATTGCTGAATTATTGTTATATATCGTTAGATACTTTTTCAACTAAGCCTCTTGTGGTTCAATATTTTTTCGTTTCGTAAGTAAAGCTTTAAAAGCAGTAATCTAACATCAGATTTTTTCAAATGCAAGTATATTATTACTTTGGAATATGAGAAATTTTTATTATAATTCTATTGTTTAAAATAAGGTAAGTCTATAAGAAAAAGAGTTCAGCTACACACAGACCCCTAACATTGGCTATATGACACTGAACTGATCAGCATTATTTACAAGGAATGTTATTTTTCGTCATTTAAGGTCCGAATACCTGTTGCCTGAACCATCACATTTTTTTCCTACCCGATCTATACCTCAAGGATATTGAGTAATACTCTAAAAAGTCTCGAAGATACTGCTCGCCGGAGTGATGAATCCGCAGTATAAACATTTCTCGAATTTTGGATTCAGGGTTTTTCCGCACTTGCCGCATTTTCTGATCCCCAGCTTAAGTTTACCGTCGGTTGAACCGTCAAAGGAATCTATCTCCTTCACCCTTGCCATAAGCCGATCCTCGGTTATGCCTTTTTCGTCCCTCAAGAATGTCCACAGCGCCATCGTTACCAGCTTAAGCCTGTCAAACCTGTCCTGCAATGCCTCAACATCGCTCTTTGAAGTTTCAGCCTCAGGTCTGGATGCCGGAGGCTGCTGTCCGCCCATTCCGTTAAAATTTACATATACCATCTTAAACTTTCCTTATTATGAAATTAAAATTCTCGGTCTGATTACGCCCGCCCTGATCCGCGTTCTGCCGTTGATGCTGGCAGTCCTGCCTTCATTGGCTTTGAAATATTCGACATAATCCTTATTCATCTCCTTGCTGCCGAAACCTTCTGTCAGCATGAATGTGAACCCGATCTCTTCCTTGCCTGTAATAGCCACTCCGATCTCTCTTCCGGAAAATTCAACCCAGTCCCTGTTGTTTATTGAAGGTGCTATGATACCCTTGACCTTGTTCTTAGCCGCAGATTCAAGCGTCTGCTTTGTGACAGGGTGAGCGAAAATGACGATCTGACCTTCGTTCGTTACCGAAATATCTCCATACCTGTCAGCCATTTTCAGTTTTCCGAAATTCTCACCGCCGAAGCCGATCAGGCAGTATGCGTAAGAACCGCTGATCCTGATATCAGCCGATATATTTTTGTGAACAGCAATTATCTCTCCGTTGACGAACGATCTTAAAATAAAAGGTTTTGCTTTGTACTGAACCGTCACATCTCCGGTATTGAAATCAATTTTCTTAAGATATCCCGTAGCCGGTGACTTGAATGAAAAATGTTTACCTGACCTTTCCACACTCATGCCGTCATGCTTTTCACTTTTTCCCTCGATAACCGAATTAATCAGATCGTTAACTGAACTGCCTGTGGTTTTCTGCGCTATCATCTGACCCTTCTGAACGAAATCGCCTTCGTGGTATTTTAAATATTTATCCATTTCTTTGGGCTTTATTCCCATCTCAAGAGCCATGTTCACCGTTACAGGTTCATCGCCGTAATCCTGGATTTCCTTTAGAATTATCATCCCGTAATCGTCTATTTTCACGATCTCTCCGCGCACATTTGAATAGTAATTAACCGGCAGCGGGTCGCTTTTCTTTTTGAATGAAAATATTGCCTGTCCGTGTTCGACCGTATCTCCTTTCTTTACGGTAAGGCCTTCGGAAATATCGCTTTTCGTTAGCTTTATATCATCCCCGGCGAGCTTTCTTATGTTTATCATATAAATCTTGGGCGGATTGAACATGTTCTGAGCTATTACAGATTCTATCTGCACTTTTTCGCCCTGATGCACGAGTATATCGCCTTTGTACGGCAGCGATCTGCTTATCTCGAACTCTCCGGTAAATATCTCACTCCTGCCTTTCATAAAATCATAGCTGATAGACAGATCTTTCGGCTCTCCGTAAAGAGCTTTAAATACCAGCGAGGAGTTCTTTTCCTTTCCGCATCTGCAGTCAAGCAGTACAGGCTTATCCGTCTCTATTTCATAAATATTTCCGCTTGTTCCGAACATATATCCGTTCAGCGATTCATACCTAAAATGCCCGCCCTTCCGCATAAAGAACACTTCATCCGATCTCATAACCGAAGACGACCCTTCTTTTATATCTGAGACCCTGATGACTTCAACCGATTCTTTCGGCGTTTTACCCACAGCTGATATGACCGTGCAGACTTTGACCAGCGATTCCTTTTCAAAGGTTTCGACAGCTTTTTCAGGCTCGATCAGAGTGAACATTCCCATCTGAGGCGATTTGAAGTATTTGTCAACATAAAGCTCTGTGATGCCTATCGGACTGAATCCCTCGTTTAATATGAACACGATATCTTCAGCTTTTTCCGAGCTTGAAATAACACCGCCGGCCCCTATGATCTTGCTTATGCTTGAAAATTGGAACAGCGAATCTTTATCGGAGGTAAGATTGAACACTTCTTCAAAAGGACAGACTTTATGCTCGGCCAGGTCTTTTCTGCGCTTGTCGAGAAACCCCATGTGATTCACTTCCATGTTCATGCCGATATGCTGATCCCATGCGAGCTTTATCCCTTCAGCCGCGCATGACAGCTCTATGAACCGCTCTCCCTTTGTCTTCGGAATATATTCGGGATTGAGAGTTTTATTGGCGATATAATTTCTCGCGTCATCTTCAGATATCCTGCCGCATAAATTCTTTGTTATGGCTTCAATTCCGGCTTCTTTAAGCACATTCGACAATGAATAGCTCATGCCGATATTGGCAGATACTGTCCTGTTGATGTTTGATTTTATACAGGAGAAAATGTCGGTCGTAGCTCCGCCTATATCGACGAGAAGCGTATTTTCCTTATGCTTTTCATAATATTTCTTTAAGATCAGCTCAACGCCTGTCGGAGTAGGCAGAATATCCCTGACGGTAGCTTTTTTAACTTTTTTGTAGCCGGGAGCGTTCTCCATCACATTTTCCATGAAAAGCTGATGTACTTTATGCCTGACCGGTTCGTAATTGAATTTTTCTAAGGTCGGCCTGATGTTGTCCGTTACATGTATCTGAAAATTCTCTCCGAGAATGTCTTTTACGAATTCGCGGGCTTCGATATTGCCGCAGAAAACAAGCGGTATCTGCTCTTCCGGCATGAATTTAGATCTCGGTTCGGCTAAAGTGAGTATCTCCGCCTGTCTTAAAGTTCCCCATACTCCGCCGCCGTCAATTCCTCCCGCCATCAGGATCATATCGGGATGAAGTTCTCTGATCATCCTCATTTTTTCCATTTCCGGCACTCCGTCGTCAACGGTGAACGAGCCCGTAATTATAGCGCCTGCACCGTAAGCCGTGGCTTCTGCAGCCTTGCCGGTCTCTGATCTGGTCAGCCCGAACACGAGCATCTGAAGACCTCCGCCCGCTGAGCTTGTCGCCAGGAACGGAATTATTATCTTCCTGTCGTTATCATATATTTTAAGCCCTGATTTTTTCTCAATATCAAGAATGACCCTTTCAAGTCCGATATTCACATCTTCAAAAGGCCGTTCAACTGTCGTCGGAGCATCAGCGATGGCCTTAAAGAAATATTTTTCGCCGTCCCTTTCAAGCAGAAGCCCTTTCGTGGTCGTACTGCCGATATCAACTATAAGAATATTTTTCTGATCGTTTAGGCTGTCCATGGTAGTCTCCGCATATTTTGATATATAATAAGTAAAATATCGTTCCAATGCAAAGCAAATAATTCTAAAAAAACAAAACTATATTTTAATTAAATAATTATTCTATTTTTTATTCAAGATTAAAAACTTTCGTCTCAGCAGATGCATAGACTACGCCGTCAATCAATAGATCGGCGTGAACAAAAATAAGCTTTCTTTTAATCTCGATCACCTTCGATCGAAGCGTGATCTCCCTGTCGGTAGGAACGGATTTCTTGAATTTGACATTCATTTCCGCGGTAACGCTTTTCAATGTTATCTTTCTGCATGCGTAAATGCACACTTCATCGAGCAGCGTTGAAATTATCCCGCCGTGAACTATTCCTTTCCATCCCTGAAATCTTGACGGAATGACCAGATGAGCTGATGCTGTGTTGTCATCATTTACGATAAAATCTGCATGAAGCCCAGTTTCGTTCTTATCCCCGCATACAAAACAGAAATCATCGTCTTCGATCTTCATTTCATAGCCCGTGCGAATTTTCTGACAATATCTTTGTCGTCGGACTTCTCAAGCACATTGCCTACGACGATAAAATCGGCACCGGCTTCAACAAGGGTTTTCGCATATTCAGGCGTCCTGATACCGCCGCCTACGATCAATGGAACAGTTATTTCAGCTTTCACGGCTTTTATGATCTCGGGTGAAACCGGATTCTTCGCTCCGCTTCCGGCTTCGAGATAAACATATCTCATTCCGATCATCTCGCCGGCCAGAGCATGCGCAACTATGTTGGGTATATTTGATGACGGCAGAGGCTGCGTCTTGCTGACCCTCTCGACGGAAGTCCTGTATCCGCATTCGATAAGAAGATACGCTGTAGGAAGGACTTTAAGTCCCATTTTTTTAACGAATGGAGCGGCTTTAACATGATGTTCAATAAGATAATCCGGGTTTCTGCCGCTGATGAGTGTTATGAAAAGAATGCCGTCGGCATAGGGAGTGACCTGTTCGGATGAACCGGGGAACAGGATCAGCGGGATTTTCGCGCACGATTTTATTTCTTTTGCGATCGCATGAATATCGTTCTTCACCGGCTGGCTGCTGCCGAAAAAGAAAGCGTCAGCACCCTGATCCTGGTAGATGCTCACTTTAGACATAACATCTTCAGCTTTGATCTTATCGGGATCTATAAGTACGATCAGCCCCGATCTGTTACCTTTTTTCTTATTCAGCAAAATGATGTCCTAAATTTTCTTAACTATGTATTTTCTGCCTTTTAAAATAGTGTTTTTGCTCAGATCGTTTATTTTTTTAAAGTCTGCTTCGCTCATTCCGAATTTATTCGCTATTTTCCCTAGGGAATCGCCTGATCTGGCCGTGTAATACTGGTAATTATACCCTTTTACAAGCAATACAACCCCCGGAGTAAGATATTTCTTCCTGGTGTCTTTCGGGTTCCAGTCCTTTAGATCGGACACGCCCACGCTGAAAAGATCGGCTATCTTCTGAAGATTATCATTTTTTCTGACCTTATAGTTTATTCGTATAAAACTTTTTGAAGGAGTTGATTTCTGCGACAGTTCTTTTGAATCCGGCTTTGATGAAGTAAATTTTGTCGGGTCTTTAATGTAAGTCTCGTATGAGGCGAGATAATCTTTTTCTCCGCTTTCATCAGCCTGTATCCCGTTAAGGTCATGATCATCAGGATTGCTTAAAATTATTACCGCTGCTATAAAATTTGAGAAATTGTCCGTAAAGATATCTTTCCTCAGCTCGGACGGCTCAAGCCCGTATCTGCCCTCTTCCAAAATCGTGGAAATGATGTTGAACTCATTTCCCTTTTTGCCGAGCGACTTTATTCTTTTTATGACTTCAGCGGTCGAGGCTCCCATATCGCTCCTGATGCTTCTGTACTGCTTCGTGTTCTCAAGCCTCCAGATGCTTCCGTTCTTCGCACCCTCATAAAATGAGGTCGTTACAGCCGGGATATAAGAATATATCTCATTCAGTCCGTTATCATTAAGTTTCTTCTTTATGAATTTTATGTATTTCTGAGACCTGATGTATGTTTCCTTTATGCCTATTCTATCGCTTAAGTAATTAACATAGTTGTCGTAAACCGATCTGATAAATTCGTCAGAAACTTTCTTTCCCGCATTATCAAATATTTCCCTTGTTTTTCCTTCTGCATAAGAGAAGTTGGCATTATTCTGCTTAACCTGATATACTTCTCCCTTCTGTTCGATAACAAGTTCGTTCGGATCTTTTTCTTTTGCGAAAAGTTCCTCATCGAAATACAAAGACTCGTAGATATCGAATAGATTGGGATTTGCGTCTTTAACACCCTGGTCGCTGAATTCCTTCCAGAAATTTTCAAGCATTACCTTGTCAGACACTTTAATGTCTCCGTAAAGGTACTCGAGAGATTCAAGTAGATTATCGAAAAGAAGCTTGGATTTTGCAAGCTCGGCATTCTGATAAAATACGAGAAGATCTAAAAATTTCCTCTCGCAGTTATCCTGTATCTCATCCTTAAATATCTCGACAATTCTGCTGTCGCCCGTTTCTTCGCTGATTAAAAGTTCGTCGGACGGCAGATTTATTTCTTCCGGAGCGACTTTTTCTACTGCGGGCTCAGGTACGGGTGCAATTACAGGTTCGGGTTTTCTCACGCCTGAACTGAGCACGCAGGAGCAGAGGATCAGCGCAGCAGCAGAAAGCTGTATAAATGCAAAAGAGTTTCTTTTCCTCATCGGATTTCCAAAAATATTTAATTTCAGCTTTTTACCCTGGTTATTCTCCTGTTTCTCAGGTCAAGCCCGAAAACAGACGCTTCGCCTAATTCTTCCTCGATCCTTAAAAGCTGATTATACTTAGCTATCCTGTCAGTTCTGCACAAAGATCCCGTTTTGATCTGTCCCGCATTAGTAGCTACGGCAAGGTCTGCTATGAAAGCATCTTCGGTTTCTCCTGATCTGTGAGAAATAACAGCGGTATATCCGCCTTTAAATGCCGTTTCGATACATTCAAGTGTTTCGGTTACGGTTCCGATCTGATTAAGTTTTATAAGGATGGAGTTGGCGACTTTTTTGTCAAATCCCATCTTCAGCCTGCTTATATTTGTAACGAAAAGATCATCGCCGACTATCTGAATATCCTTACCGAGCTTGTCAGTAATTATCTTCCATCCTTCCCAGTCGTCTTCGGCCATTCCGTCCTCTATTGAGAAGATAGGGTATTTCTTGGCGAGCTTTACATAGTAGTCAGCCATCTGGAGAGATGTCAGTTTTTTCTTTTCTGATTCCAAATTATATTTTTTTGTTTTTGCGTCATAGAATTCACTTGCCGCCGGATCAAGAGCTATCAGAACCTGTTCGCCGGGTTTATATCCAGATGCCTCAATAGCTTCCATAATGCACTCGAGAGCTTCCTCATTCGATCTTAGATTGGGGGCAAATCCGCCTTCATCTCCGACCGCAGTGCTTAAGCCTTTCTTTTTCAAGATGCTTTTCAGGGTATGGAATATTTCTGCACCCATTCTCAGTGACTCTCTGAAGGACTCGGCTCCGTAAGGCATTATCATGAACTCCTGCAGATCGACATTGTTGTCGGCGTGAGACCCTCCGTTCATAATGTTCATCATAGGAACAGGTATCCTTTTTGCGTTCACCCCTCCGAGATACTGGAATAACGGAAGTCCTCTGGATTCAGCTGCGGCTCTTGCGACTGCCATTGAAACGCCGAGGATAGCATTCGCCCCAAGCTTTATCTTGTTCTGAGTCCCGTCAAGCTCAATCATCATTTTGTCTATCACAGCCTGCTCGGTGGCATAATATCCGATTATTTCGGGAGCGATCACTTCATTAACATTTTTAACTGCGTTAAGAACGCCTTTCCCCAAGTAGCGTTTTTTATCTCCGTCCCTTAATTCGCAGGCCTCGTGCTCGCCTGTTGACGCTCCTGAAGGTACGATGGCCTTTCCTTTTGATCCGTCCTGAAGAAATACTTCAACTTCAATTGTAGGGTTTCCGCGGGAATCAAGAACTTCTCTTCCGAATACATCAATTATTTCGGGCATATTTTACTCCTTATTTTTTTATTTAAAACTGTTTATATCCGGCAGGTCGTTACCTTTCTTTTTATCGTCCTCGGGTTCTTCCGGTTCCGGTGTAGGAGGCACATAAACATATCCTTCAGTCCACGGTACATATCCAACCACTTTTTCTTCTGCCAGAAGCGCATCTTTTGAAACATAGAGGTCTTCCACGCTTGCTCCGCTCATTTTCACATATACGGAATAAACAGATGATCTATAATAATCTATAGATTCGTTGACTCTACCGTTTACGAAATTGTTCTTCACCTGTTTTGTCAAACCTTCCGGGCTGACGGTATCAAGGTGTGCTACTCCATAAAGCATAACCACCAACACAACGACACAGAACCCCTTAAGCATTCCGACAAAAAAACCAAGCGTGCGGTCCGCCCCGGTATATTCGTATTCAGGGATTTTAGTTATTTTTCCCAAAATATATGTGAGAAAAAAGAAAACTATTCCGAGCCCGAGGATCACCCCAAGAACGGTCGCAAGAGTTTCAGGCATAAAAGGCATCAGCTTACCCTTAATGAACATGCCCAAATTGGGCATAAATCCGAGTGTCAGCGCAAGTTTCTCAATCGGAAACTTATAATTCACAACGCCGCGGTTCTTACCGTTAAATCCGAGAAACAACATCAGTATGAGGGTTATAATAGACATCATGATAATTCTTCCTTATTTAAAATTTTACTTAATTTTTCAATCATTCCGCCGGTTACCGACCTTTTCAATCCGCCGGTTATAGATGCTCTCGGAGAATCAGATATCACAACTCCGACCTGTTCGTTCAGCTCGGAAACGGGTAAAATGCACTGTCCGGTCAGTTTTATGAACGACAGTATATAATATATCTCCATAAAATTACTAAATGTCAAGAAATCATAATTAATTATTCTCGAGCATCTCAGCTTTAATTCATCAGTTTTCTTATTGTTTTCTCCGGTCAGTCCCTCTGATATTTTCTCTATCTCGCCGAGTAATTTCTCGAAATCCGATACTATCTCATCCGGTTTTTTAGAAACCGAATCCATGTTGGAAATAATCGTCATATCATGGCCGTCAAGTGAAAAAAATGGTTTTGACGCTATCCTGTTGGTTTTCAATGATGATATGAGCCCGGCGATATCACCGAACAGCCTTATTGCGGGAATTGTAAGTACCGAAAAACATTTTAGACCTGTACCGAAATAATCTAGGGAGGCAGTGTGATAATTTCCATGCTCATCCATTGAAAGGTCAGAATTTCTGAAAAAATCTGCCAAGGCCGTGCAGTTATTACAAGATTTTCGTATCTCGTTTCCTCCGCAATGAGAAAAAAAAGTAAGATGGTCTGAATAATTTATAAGAAGATATGTATCCAAACCGCAGTGATGGTACAGTTTCATTTTTGTCAGAATATCATTTCTGCGGGCAGGAAGAATCCTGAATTTCTGGAGTCTGATTATTTCTGACTGGTCCATAGCGGCTATATCATACTTAATTACTGTACCATTTTTTATGAGCTCCCCGAGTACTTTATCCGCTGTTTTTTCAACCTGCCTGAAGCTGTTATGATCTCCGGCCGAAGGGAAATTAATAGCCCTGATATTTCTGACTATCCTTACAGAAGAATACAATGATATTTTGTTTTCTCCGCCCCTGAACCATTCCGGTATATTTGCTTTTGCTTCGAACATTTTAAACTTTTCTTATAGATGATATTATTTCGGCGGCATTATACGAGCTCCGCGTAAAAGGAGATGCATAAACATGTTTTATGCCGAACGATCTTGCCAGCTCTCTGAATCTGTCAAACCATTCTGGAGTTAAAAATTTCTCAACAGGAATATTGTTTTTTGAAGGTCTCAGATACTGGCCGCATGTAAAAATATCTATACCTGTTTCAGAAAGGTCGTGAAGAAGCCGTTTCAGCTGGTCATCGGTTTCACCCAAACCTACCATTATTCCGGATTTTGAAAGTATTGCGTTATTATCCTTTTTGATCCCCTTCAGAAAACTGAGAGATCTACCGTAATCAGCTTCAGGTCTGATCTTTGAATACAGTTCTCTTACTGTTTCGATATTATGGTTGAAAATATCAGGGTTTTCATCTGATACCCTTATCCTGTCTGCCTCAATTCCTTTAAAATCAGGTGTCAGCACCTCAATCGTCGCTTGAGTCAGCTTCCTGATCTCCCTTATCACACTCGCAAAATGCCCGGACCCGCCGTCGGCTAGATCATCACGGGTGACTGAGGTTATTACCGCATGAACAAGTTTCAAATCCCTTACCATTTCCGCCACTTTTAACGGCTCATCGGGATCGAGGAATTCTGGTGTCTGATGGGTAACGCTGCAGAATCTGCAGTTTCTTGAACATTTGTCCCCCATTATTATAAAAGTTGCAGTCTTCTTTTTACCGAAACATTCCGACAGGTTGGGACACTTTGCTTCTTCACATACGGTATGCAGCTTATTTTTCCGGAGTTCTTTTTTAAGATCCATCACTTCGGAATTATGTTTAAAATCCACCTTTATCCAATCCGGCAGGCTTCTTTTATTCGGCGTTATTTTCATCGAACAGCACCTTATGTACTTTTTCTGATAGAGCAAATATCGTATAAGGCTTCTGAATAAAATCAGAAACTCCCGCTTTTAAAACATCCTCGACCCTTTTGTCTTTGGTAAAACCGGATGTCATAATAACTTTCACATCTTTGTTTATTTTTTTCAGTTCATCGAAAGTCTCCCTGCCGTTTTTGTTGGGCATCATCATATCAAGCAGAACAAGATCTATTTCAGACGGTCTTTCTTTATATGCAGTTATCCCCGTATCCCCGTCATCTGCGAGAATTACTTCATATCCTGCCTGCATCAGCATGGATCTGGCAAGTTCGCGCAGTACAGGTTCATCATCAACTACAAGTATTGTGCCTGAACCTTTTCTTACTTGTACTGAATCTCTCCTTCGTTCTGTTTCAGTTTCTTTTTTATATTTCGGTAAATATATTTTAAACTCCGTGCCTTTACCGGGAGTCGAATCTACATCAACAAACCCGCCGAACTGCTGAATTATATTATAGACTATTGTCAGACCCAGGCCGGTACCCATACTTTTATCCTTCGTTGAGAAGAAAGGTTCGAAGATCTGGCTTATTATTACCCTGTCCATCCCGACACCTGTATCTTTGACCGATATTTTTAAATATTCATTTCCGTTATCCTGAGAAGTATATCCAGCCAGCTCAGAATCAGAAACATAATCCGATACTTCAATGGTCAGTACGCCTCCAGGCTGCTGGTCCGCGGGTCTCATGATCGTCATTGCGTGGCTAGCGTTTATTGCAAGGTTCAGGATCACTTGCTCAAGCTGAGTAAAGTCTGCATAGATTGAAGATCCTGTATCGAGATTGACTCCTTCGATCTTGATTGATTTATCGAATGTATTCGAGCATATTTTTACAATATGTATCAGAACCTCCGAAACCTCGACTTTTTCCATTGTTGTATTCTGTTTTCTCGACAGGGTAAGCAGTCTTTGAACTATATCTCCCGCTCTCCTGCCTGACTGCTCCATAATGTCAAGGTATTCCGTTAGCTGTTCTTTTGTTATCTCAAGATTCTTGTCGATTTTATACTTAAGGATCGATACCACTCCGACGATTCCGCTTAAGATATTATTAAAATCGTGGGCGATGCCCCCGGCCAGAGTTCCGATCGTTTCCATTTTCTGCGCCTGCCTCAGCTGCTCTTCCTTTTTCTTCAGTTCCGTTATATCATCTATTCTGATTACAGAGCCTTTGACGCCGTTCGCTATAAGAGGAAAAAGGTGAATATTAAGATTGACTTTCTCCCCGTTTCTAAAGGGCTCGCGGTACATCTCGATATGACCTCTTTCATTTATCACTCTGAGAAGTTCATCCTTATAAACTCCGAGCTTGGATATCGCTTTCCAAATCTCTTCTCCCTTCTTGAGTACAGAATCGGGATCCTTATACTTTTCGGCCGACCTGTTCCACTGGGTTATTTTTCCGTTGCTGTCAACAGCTATCATCGCGGATGGCATTGATTCGAATATGTTGAGAAGATAATTCTGTAGATATTTAATTCTTGCGAAGCTTCTTCCGAGACTTGAAGACATCCTGTTGTATTCGTCTGCAAGTCTTCCGATCTCGTCTTTTCCTGTGATCGGCAGGGCTTCTATGGGTTGTCCGCTGTCGATCTGCTGAGACACATTCCCGATTCCTTCGAGAAGTTCAGATATGGGGCTCACTATTTTGTTTCTGATGAACAATCCCAAAACGAGGGTCAGACCTATAAAAGTAAGGATAAGTATCGTGAAATGCTTTTTTGCAATCCTAATGTAGTCCTGGTTCTCGACTATACTTACTGCTCCCGAATAATTATTTCTGAAATTATCGAGTTTGAATACCAGTATCTTTCTGTTCCTGCTTGATATTTTTCCTTCTATCATCAGCCTTTCCTGTTCCCCGGGGCGGTCCAGCATTATGCTTCCGGGAGCGAGAATAAAACCGTATTCGTCAAAAATCGTTGAAAATCTGTTAAGCATCTTTCCGTCGTGTTTTTCAAATAGTGTAAAATCGAAATTCAGTATTTTGCTGAACTCTATGAAATTATTACCGTCAATAATTTTCCCAACTGTAACAAAAACAGAGTTCCCGCTGATCTTTTCGCCGATCTTTACAAGCGCAATAAAATTATTCTCAGTGTAATTTATCTCAGGCTGTGAGCTTTCATTACCCAAATCGAGGCCGTCAGTTTTTTTAACTGTTTCAGAATAGAACATATCTGGCCTGACACCGTTTTGTGAAATGCTGACAAAATCGAAACCGTAATTCATTTTCAGATAAGTGTAAAATTCTCTTATTTCAACTTCGCCATTAATCACGGACCTCAGTTTTGAACGGTACTCAAAATCATCTCTGATCTTTATTCTGTTCGCCGATATCAGATCCAGATTACGGTCAAATATTGTTTTTACATAATTTTCACCTGCTTTAAGCGAGGTTGCCACCGTCTCGTTATAGTTTTCGACTACGAGATCATAAACGAAATATGTCACTACGCATATAGGGGTAAACACTATCAGTATAAATAGCAGTATAAGCTTAAATAGCAGTCTGTTCTTTATAAATCCGAACATACCGGATCATCCTTTTTCTATAATTTTGAAATATCAGTTATTCTGTTGTTTTCATGAGCTTTTATTGTTACGGTTGTCATTATGAAGTCCTTTAATATTTCCCGCATCTGCTTCTGATGCGTTTTGATCAGTTCTATTTTCATAGCCGCAAATTCTGTATAAGAGTCTCCACCCTGATATATATAATCGGTCAGAGACACTGTGTAAATTCTGTCCGCCTCGAGATTTTTTCCGTTGATCTTGACTGTCTTAGAGACAACTCTTGACATCGGTGGTTTTGAAGAGTCATAACTAAATTCTATCCCTGAAACCTGTAGAAAACTCTTGCTCATTTTTATTGCGCATGAACTCTCTAGAACTGTCAGTATCTGGTTTCCTGTCATCTCTACTGTGACAAGATTGCCTTCATAGGGAAGCACTCCGTACAGGTCGCCAAGAGTGATCGGACCTTTTGAAAATCCTTTACGCACTTTCCCGCTGTTCATTATGAAAATATCGGTTTTTGTATATTCTCTCATAATATCGCTGATCAGATCTCCCAGTCGGGTTTCTGAGGTAAATTTATCTCCAGTTGCGTGCCCGATCTCATCCAAAGAATTTCCGAGGACTTTGCCTGTGATCGTTCTTATCATCTGGTCTATTTCAGCCATTTTAGCTGTAAAATTAGGATCCGGCTCAACTGTTTCTGAAGTAACTTTATGCCTCTTCACATTAGTTATAACTCCATCCTCAATATCGAAAGATACCTGTTCGGAGCCGTTTATGCCGCTGTGGTGGACGGGTTTGGTTTTAGAAAGAATGCATGATTTGTTTTCTTCCGTAGTTGTCAGGAACAGATCAACTCCGGTGACCGCGAACAGTTTTTGTATCTCTTCCCTGGTCAAATTGGAGGATGTGTTTATGTCACAGTCAAAGTCCCCCGCAACTATAATGTTTTTTATCCCTTTCGATTTGAGCTCTTTAATGCTGTTCTCGACTGCTGAAACAGGGTCGGTTACCATTATCCTGCTTATGTCTTTTTCAAGATTCGCCTTTATAACTTTGCCTGTGCTTATTCCGATCACAGCCGAGATGCCGTCTTTCAGAATGATATAAGGTTTGATAAATCCTATCGCTGAAGAATCCCTGAATGTAAGGTTTGCTGAAACAAAAGGAAATTCTGCTGTCGCGGCGAGCTTTTCCAGCTCTTCAAATCCGAAATAAAATTCCCTGTGTCCTATTATAAGACATGAGAAATCAAGCTCATTCATAAGCTCTATCACTGCTTTTCCGCCTGTAAAATACGCTTCGGCAGTTCCATAAATAAAATTGGAGTTGCCTATTATATCCGTCTTGCGGTTAATATTTTTGCCTTTCGCTTCATAAATTTTCGAAGAGATAAGACTGAATCCTCCAGTTTTGACGCTGTCTTTAAGCATGGGAAAAATATTGCCGTTAAGCGAGCTGATCGAAACGACAGTGATGTCATTTTTACCGCCTGAACATGAAATCAGCAAAAGTACGGCAACAGATATAATGCTCAATACCATAATTTTTTTCATAACAAGCCTCCTTTTAATTTTCCAGCTCTCTGAAATAGTTCTTTATCTTAATTTTGTACTTATTCGTATAGCCATCCCTTAAAGATCTTATCAGCATCTCTTTCAGATCTGTATCATTCTTCAGCTCATGCCTCCCGGGATCAACAGCCTGTTTGTTTCCCGAAGCGCTTTCTCTTTTATTTTCGTATTTTTCTCTTTTAACCGACTCGATCGCATCAAGAAGTTTATTTAACGCCTGATTCTGGATTGCCGTCAGGGATTCATCCAACTTTCTGTCTTTCAGCTGCTTCTCGGCCTCTTTCATAGAGTCGCCGGCACTGCCGAGCTTTTTACCGAGACCGGAATTGCTCATCTGTTCCGATCCGCCCTGTGATCCGCCCTTAGGCGCACCCGCATTTCCCGGCTGACCGTCATTCCCGCCCGCACCCTGCCCTGCTACAGGTCCGGGCATACCGGCTGACGGCGAACCGTCTTTACCCGGACTTCCTTCTTTGCCCGGCTGTTTCATTCCGCTCTGCATTTTCATCAGCGCATCATATAGTTGAGCCTGTTCCATAGCCAATCTATTCATCATCTGCTGCATCTGTGACATGTTCATCTGGCTTGAATTTCCCTTCATTAAGGACGTTCTGGAGTTAAGGTCAGCCTGCTGTTTTGCCAGCTCTTCCATTTTCTTAAGCATCTCGTCCAGGCCGGACGGAGACGAAGACCTGTCAATTTCATCTTTTGCGTCACTCAGCATAACCGCAAGCTTGTTGACACCGCCCATGAGATAAGAATTTTTTTCATAAGATGATGAAAAATACCGGTTATTCATAACGACCGAAATCTGTCCGAACAGTTCGGATATCCTTCCTATCTGGGCTACAGCGGATTTTTCGACGAAAAAAGTTCTTTTCGATATTGCAAATATCTTATCGCTGATCTCATTGAACAGAGATTCTGTTCTTGCAAACTTTTTCTGTATTTCCGCCGAATGAGAAGAACTTGAAGTGATATCTTTTGAGAAGTTCTTAAGTTTTTCAATTTCCGAGGATACTAAAAGCAGATCTGAAATCACTTCATCAAGCTCCTTTTTCAGATCGTCTTTCTGTTCGTCAAGCATCTTCTTTTTAAGACCGGCGAGTTTTGATTTAGTGTCAAGAAGTTTTGAAGATATTTCTCCGCCTTTTCTACCTGCGTCATCCTGATTTTTACCGCCGATCATTTCTTTCATGCCTGAAAAATCTTTGCCGAGATCCTTATCTTTAACATCTTTCATCACATCACTGAAACCTTTTTCATTTGAGTCTGTGCTCAATTTTTCCAGTTCTTTTTCAAAAAACCCGAAAGAGCTTTCTATTTTCTTTTCTTTTGAAACCTGTTCGCTGGTGTCATAATTTTTTTCTTTTATCGCAGAATTCACTTCGTTTTGCCTTGAGATCATATCGTCTATCTGTCTTATAAGCCTGTCTATCATATATTCATTTTTAATCTGCTCGAGCATTTCGATGGATTTTTCTATCCCTTCGCTGAACTGCTTCTGCTGGTCCTCGAACTCCTGAAGAAGTTCCGAATATTTTTTCTTGTCGAACTCTCCAAGCTCCGGAAGTTCATTCAGCTGCCTGAGTTTTTCCTTCATCTCAACAGTAAACAATTCATCAACAAGTTTCTGGAGCTTCATATACTTATTCATCGTTTCTTCGCTAATAATTGAATTTTCCTCAAGCATCGAAATATTTTTCTGAATATCTTTCTGAAGCTCTTCCAGGTTTTTATTCATCCTTTCCTGATCCTCGGCGATCTGCCTGAACTTCTTATCGTCCTCCCAGTCCGGTTTCTGGTTTTTTTTCAATTTTTCTGAAATATCCGACAGCTTCTCGAGGACCGCGGAATTCTTCTCCAGTTCTTCTTTGAGTATCCTATCCTGGTTGAGGTAATTTTCTTCGGACCCTGTAAGCAGTTGCTCTATTGACGGAAGCATAACGGTCCTGATCTTAGAGTCTGTGAATTTCGGGCCTGAAACAGCGTCGTTGTCATATACTCTGACGAACAATTCCACTTTATCTTCCGGAAGCAGGTTAAGTGAAGCGCATGAAAAATATGCGTTTATAACCGAAATACCTTCCCTGTCCTTCAAAAGTTCTATCTGTTCATCGATAAAATCCGTTCTGCTCATTTTTCCTGAAAACTCATTAAAAGACATTTTGCGGTAAAATACTCTTGCGCGGCTAAGTTCAAAATCGTCTGTTGCCGTGGCGAAAACCGGGACCTGTAATGATTCATCTATCATTTGACCGTCTTCGGGATAGATAATATTTACGATCGGGTATTCGTCTTTTATCATCTCTATCCTGTGAACTACGGAATTTTTGTTCTGCAGTATAACATTCCCTGACCTGGAATAAAGGTCAAATGAGAATTCGTTATCATCAAGAATTTTAAGCTCAGCTGAATATGTTCCATCATTAGACCGCTTGAAGTTCTCCTTTTTTCCGTCAGTGAACCTTATCAGTGCGGAATCCAGTTGCGTTGTGGGGGTCAGGATCATGAATACCCGCGAGCCTTTGTAAGCTGATATTTTCGATATTATCTCATTGTATTCTTTAGAAGGTATCCTTGTGTATCGCGGTGGTTCAACTGTCACGGAAAGAGAAGAAATGTCAGGGCGTTTAAGTATGGTAACGAAACCGGTATCTGATACCGTTTCTCCTGATTCAAAGAAATAATAATAACCTGATGTTTCAGCGCATCTGCTTATATATACGCTGTCCCGAGTCTGTGCTATTTCCCTTGATACGAAAGTCTCTTCGCTGATCGATCTTTTTTTAAGAGTAATTATTCCCGGGTTTTTACCTTTCAGAACACAGACAAGGTCAACGGAATCTCTTTCGGCTGCAGTTATATCAGGGCAGAGCAATTTTAGCGAATGTGAAGCAGGAGGTCTGAAATCTCTGCTGTAATTTAGTATCCTTCCGGCTGCAGATGCGGTATATCCGTTGGTAAATAATAGCGTGATCAGCACAACCGAAATTAGAATTTTTCTGTACGCATGCTTTGCCGGAATGCTGAAAAAGAAATCAGGCTTGACTTTCATTTTTGAAAATCCTGCTGAGAGTTCTTCTACAGCTGCTTTTCCTATTTCGGATCCATCCTTAATTGAATTAAGATCATACAGCATAAGAACTTTTAGCTCGGAAAACTCCGAATCTATCTTTGATATCACTCCCCGTCCGTTTTTGCGGTAATTCCTGAACGTAATTACCGCTTTCCAAACCATCGATACAGCAGAATATATTAGTGCAGTAACCGCAGAAAAATAAAGAACCGCTCTTATATCCTTTCCAAAATTATTTGTCAGCTCAAGGATTACAATAGAAGTGCTTAGCCATGCCATACGGAACAAAACAACGGATATATAGATCATATTCGAAGAAATATAATCTTTTCTGATGTATCCGGCTGTAATTTTTCCTACCGGATCGCCAGCGTTTATTCTATGCTCTCTGAACATTATCGATCCTGTTGTCCTGTTTCATTTCCTCTTCTTCAATAGTCCTGTTAGCGAGTCTGAGCTCCGGATAGTCGCCGGACATTTTCTCAAATTCTTTTTTAGCAGTTTTGAAACATGAGACAGACCTGTAATTCTCACCCATGTCCATATATACTTTTCCGAGGTTGTAATTCACCAGAGCTTTATAAAATGACAGTTCATGGTTCCCGAGAAATTGTATAATATTCGACATATCTTTGATGCCGTTACTCTGGTCGCCGGCATAGCATCTTACTTTATCATAAAATATCATCAGTTTCAGATTCAGGAGCTTGTTCTCGTTCAAAATAGCATCATTCTGAACATACATCTCGTACGCCTGTCCGATCGTTTCCAGCGTAAGCTTGTAGTCATCGAGCCTGTCATAAACAACAGCCTTGATAACTCTGAACATGATTCTTTTCTGGAGAGGCGCGGCCTGATCTACCGTACTGTTAATTTTCTGAAGAGATTTAAGGGCTTTTTTTGATTTATTCTGTTGTATCGCAATAAGAGCTTCGACAATGAAATATTCAATTACAAAACTCTTGTTCTCCTTTGTATAGTAATTTTTTGCTATATCCAGTATTTTTTGCGCTTCATCGGCTTTATACTGCCTTACAAGTATCCTGCATTCGAGAAAATAGCATTCCGCAAGTTTTACATGTCTTTTTAAAAGGATACGGATGCCTTTCGATTTATTTACGCAGAAAAAAGCATCCTCCAGTTTACCGGTCTGATAAAAAAGCAGTGCTCTGTAGTAATAAATATCGCCTGTTAATTCGGCAATGTTAACATCCTCGGGTTTCTCGACCCCGCAGTTAATAGATATGATCGCTTTTCCCAGATCAACTTTCTCAAGATCAAATTCCGCCATTCTGTGCGATGATTTTACTTCGTAGCTTATATTGTTCTGGTCTTTTGCAAGTTCATTACATCTGTAATAATAATCCAGCGCACTTCCCCTGTCGTTCAGCTTGCTGCAGATATCGCCCAGTGAAAAAAATGATTCAAGAATGTCCTCGGTCTCATTATACCTGCTAAATACTTCCAGAGTATCGAGCATGTCGCTGTAAACATTCTTCAGGTTAGCAAGAAGCACTTTTATTTTGCAGATTTTCAATAAAGTTCTTGCTTTAAGAAGCTCTCTTTTTCCCTTTTTATGTATCGCCATCGCCTTTTTAAAATAACTTAGAGCCCTGCTGTATTTGCCGTCATTCTTATAATAATCTCCAAGCCATACCAGATATGATGCTTTGATCTCTTTGGGGTAATTCCGTTTTAATTTAAAATTGAACAGCCATTCTCTTGCCTTATCCAAATGGTCGTATCTGCCCGCTTTTGACGCGCAGTCGAATTTGACGAGCTGTATTTTCAGCATATTTATTTCGGACAGGGCATGATCTTCACTTTCGAATTTGACAAGCTGATCCAGCACCGAGTCGTAGTTTCCAAGTATAGTCTGATTCTGAATTATGCTTATGAATATGTTGGTTCTCTTTTCCGTATCTTTATCAATGTTATTGTGCAGCCTTCTTAGATTTGTTACGGCAAACTCAAGGTTGTTTTCCTCAAAGGATTTGTTTATGGCCGCTTCAAGCATTTCGATCGCTTTTTCTTTCCTGTCGGAACAGCGTACATAGTAATCTGCAAGCGCATAGATGTTGTTTCCTGTAACGCCGTATTTTTTTTCGATCAGAGTGGCGGTCAGCTCGTTCCATTTGGAATACTCGTCTTTCTGAAAATCTTTGATTATAGAATCGTGAAAAAGCTTTTTCCCCAGATAGTAGCGGTAACCGTCATAATATTTAATTTTTTCGACGATCTCGCTGTCGGTCAGTTTCTGAAGAAATTTTATTATTATCTGCTTATTGACCATGGTAACTTTCGCAATAACATCCATCATGTCGAAGGCTGTCGGTCTTCCGAGCAGTGTGAGTTCTTTGATTATAGCCTGTTCAATTATCGAAAAGCGTTTGAAATTACTGTATGTGATCTCTCTTAATCCTATTGTCAGTTCCGCTATGAATGAGGGATTTATCGACCATTTCATTCTTGTTCTGTTAAGGTAATTTGCGTTAAAAAGGTAAATAAGCAGCTCGTTTATATAATACGGAACACCTCCCGTATATTTATGTATGAAGCTTATTATTTCCTCAGGAACGGCCGGCTCCATCAGGAGCTGAGTGACGTACTCCTTTGTTTCGCTGAGTGCAAGCGGATTTATTTCAAGCTTGTGAATGTTCTCTCTGAGTCTTTTCAGCGTGATCTTGTGATATGATTTCAGATTTTCTGTCTGAACAGTAGTAACTATCATAAAGGCCATCTGTTTTTCAGGGCTTTTTCTCATTTCGGCCGCGAGTTTGTCGAGAAGATTTATCGATGGAGAGTTGGAATTGTCGAAATCCTTCAGTTCCAGAACGAATTTAAACTTTCTCGAGATATCGCAGATGAATTCGGCCATTGATTCAATCTCTTCAATCCTTCTAAGCTTTGATCCTGCGGCTTCATCATAACCTTCAAGCCCGTCATCGCCTGTGAACAAGAAAAGAAGCTTTGGATAATCCTCCGGATCAAGCTTATAGACCCTGAACATCTCGAGTATTATGATCTCGAAAGCCTGATATGTGGTTTCGTCACCCCGGATGAAATTAGCTGTAAAATAGTCAATGTTCTCGTTAAGCTGAATAAGGTACTTGTACTCTCTTAATATCGAAGATTTTCCGTTACCGCATCTTCCGATAAGAAAGATCGGTTTGTTGTCATAAAATATTTTTTCCTTAAAAACCTTGTTAGAAATATCCATCAGAAAACCGAGCTCTTTTTTCCTGCCTATAAGCTTTCCGGAAGAAATATAGGATCTTATTCCAAGACCTGTGAACAGATACTGAACGGAGTTTTTTTTCTGCGGGTCTTCAACAAGATCAAGTATGATTTCGTCTGCGGTGTCATAACGATTTTCAGGATCAGGCTGCATCATTTTCGAAATTACTTTCACGAGCTTTTTTGGTATATCTTTTCTGATCTCGTTGAGCGGAAGGTAATTTCCCTTTATCGAATTGGCGATTATTTCCTGTTTGTCCTTTCCTTTAAATGGAAGTTTTCCGGTTATACTGAAGTAGAAAGTGACTCCCAGAGAGAAAAAATCTATCTTGTGGGTAACATTTTTTTTCTGTATCAGTTCGGGAGCGATGAACTGCATTGTTCCTCTGACCTCGGTCGTATTTTTTGATCCTGCAAAGCCGAAGTCCATTATTTTCAGCTTTCCGTAGTCGTCAATAAATATGTTGTCAGGCTTTATATCGTAATGAATAACCTCTTTGGTGTGAATGTAGGAAAGCGCTCTTGCTGCCTGGATCAGGTTATTTTCGACCTTTTCCCATGAAAAACTTTCTTTAAGTGATTTGAACAGAGAATTGCCCTGGATATACTCCATAGTAAAGAAAAGCTCGTTGGTCTCCTTGTCGATATCAAAATCATGGACTTTTACAAGATTGGGATGAACAAGTGAGATCAGAAATTTAAATTCGTGCTTGAATACATTTATCGCTTTGGTTGATATTACATCAGATTTGATCTTTTTTAGCGCAAGTATCTTGCCGTACTCAAACTGGTCGGCGACTTTATAAACGCTTCCGAACCCCCCCTGACCTAGAATCTGGATCGTCTGATATCTCTGATTTATAAGTTCCATAAGCATACTTTCCCTTATTATGTGTAAACTAATAAAAAATATATATAAAAAGCAACAAAAAAACCGGATAAAATATTAATTTCACATCAGTAAAAAACCTCAATATTTTTCTTGCAAATGATTTTTTGAGTCATTATATTACCCGACCTAAGCGAGAGTAGCTCAGTGGTAGAGCACGACCTTGCCAAGGTCGGGGTCGCGGGTTCAACCCCCGTCTCTCGCTCTTTTTTTTGGCGACGTAGCCAAGCGGTAAGGCAGAAGTCTGCAAAACTTCTATGCACCAGTTCAAATCTGGTCGTCGCCTCTTGTGATCGTGTGGCTGCTGGAGTGGTGGAATTGGTAGACACAAGGGACTTAAAATCCCTCGGTACCTGGTACTGTACCGGTTCAAGTCCGGTCTTCAGCACGAGTGAAAAGGAGAGCGATCTCCTTTTTTTTCATAGTTATAAAAGCGGGAGTAGCTCAGTGGTAGAGCACAACCTTCCCAAGGTTGGGGTCGCGGGTTCAAGCCCCGTTTCCCGCTCATTTTTTCAAGTGGCGATTACTCCATATCAATAAATATGTTACAATATGCGATTATCAGTTGACTTTTCAACATTAAAAATTTATTTTTAGCTATTTAAAAGTTGAAGGAGTTAGATTTAAAGAATAATGAACGGACTTATAGAGAAAAAACAGCTGATACTTGACGACATCCGTGCTTCAGTATCATTTGATGAAACCGAAGAAAAGAGGATAAAATATCTTTCGAAAAAGGGTGAGATAACTTTACTTTTTGAACAGATAAAAACAATTGCTCCGGAAAAAAGAAAGGAATTCGGGCTTCTGGTGAACGGATTGAGAGATGAAGCGCTCGAAATAATTAATCAGCTCAAAGAAAAATATTCTGAAAAACTGACGGAGAAAATTGATCTGACATTACCCGGGAAATATACCGATTCAGGTAATTTTCATCCCTTGAATATGATCAGGGATGAGCTTAAAGATATTCTCAGACAGATGGGTTTTTCAGTTGCGTCAGGTCCTGAAGTAGAAACGGAATATTATATATTCGATGCGCTTAATATGCCGTCCTGGCACCCGGCGAGAAAGGTAACGGATTCTCTTTATGTCGAGAAGAACAAACTGCTTCGTACCGAGACTTCGTCCGTACAGATAAGGACAATGGAGAAAGGCAAGCCTCCGTTCAGAATTATCTCCCCGGGGAGGGTTTACAGGAACGAAAAAGAGAACGCCACGCATACTGCGATGTTCTCACAGTGCGAGGGATTATATGTGAATAAGGGTGTTTCTTTTGCCGAACTTAAAGGTACTCTGAAAGAACTTTTTAGGATCCTGTACGGTAAAGATACGGTTATCCGGTTCAGACCGCATTACTTTCCTTTCACCGAACCGTCTGCGGAAGTCGATGTCAGCTGCTTTAAGTGTAAAGGGAAAGGCTGCCCGCTTTGTAAAAGAAGCGGATGGATCGAACTCGGCGGGTGCGGTATGGTACATCCTAAAGTTCTTGAAAATGTCGGAGTTGACAGCGAAGTGTACACCGGATTTGCTTTCGGCTTGGGAATTGAGAGGCTCGCAATGCTCAAATACGGCGTAAATGACATCAGGGATTTCACGGAGAACGACCTGAGGTTCCTTGAACAGTTTTAATATAATTTACGGATTGAAGAACAAATGAAAATTTCATCGAAATGGCTTAAACAATATATTGATTTCGATATCAGCTCCTCGAACATCGACAGCATAGTTCACAGACTTGCGATACTTGGTTTTGAATCAGAAAGCGTTGAGCATATATCAAGAAATTACGATAAGTTCGTTGTCGGAAAAGTTATTGAATGCGCAAAACATCCTAACGCCGACAAACTGACTCTTTGTAAAGTCGATACCGGTTCAGAGGTGTTTCCGATAGTCTGCGGCGCTCCGAATGTCAGTCCCGGTCAAACCGTTCCTGTCGCTCTTGAAGGAGCTAAGGTAAAAGATTTCGTTATAAAGAGATCGAAGATACGCGGCGAGGAATCATGCGGTATGATCTGCGCTGAGGATGAACTCGGGTTGTCCGAGAATCATGACGGGATCATGGTACTAGATGAAAGCGTCAAAATCGGGACTCCCTTAAATGACCTATTCGGCTATGAAGACATCGTTTTCGAGCTTGAAGTTACTGCGAACAGAGCTGATGCTTTGGGTTATCTCGGTTTCGCGAGAGAATTCGCTTTCATGACCGGTACCGAACTGAAAATCCCTGAAATAAAAATCACGGAAGGCAGTGAGACTGCTTCAGATCATGTTAAGATTGAAATTCTCGATACCTCCGCCTGCCCGAGATATTGTGCCCGCATCATTAAGGGCGTGACAGTGAAAGAGTCTCCCGGCTGGCTTAAGGAAAGACTTATGGCTGTCGGATTAAGACCTAAAAACAACATTGTGGATATCACTAATTTCATTATGCTTGAGACCGGTCATCCTCTTCACGCTTTTGATTTTAATGATATTTCGGGAAAGAAGATCATCGTCAGGAAAGCTGTCAACGGGGAAAAATTCACCACACTGGACAGCAAAGAGTATGTGCTGAACGATAAGATCCTGATGATCTGCGATTCGGAAAAACCTGTAGCTATGGCGGGAGTTATGGGCGGACTGCACAGCGGAGTGACTGAAACAACTCAGGAAGTACTGCTTGAAGTTGCATACTTCAATCTGGCGGATATAAGAGAGACGGTAAAACTTACGAATATTCATACGGATTCTTCAAAAAGATTTGAAAGGGGAATTGATCCCAACGACGCGGAATATGTAGCGGACAGGGCGGCTTCGCTGATCATGGAGCTTGCAGGGGGAACTATCCTTCACGGAATAGCAGATAATTATCCGGTCAAGATAGACAGAAAGGTTATAGATATTCGTCTGTCCAGAACCGAGAAAGTGCTCGGGTTCAGTATCCCGCGCGCTGAAATTATAAATTCCTTCGAATACATCGGGCTTAAGGTAGATCAGAAAGATGATGACACCCTGTCCGTAACAGTGCCGACTTTCAGACCTGACATAACCGGAGAGATCGACCTTATCGAGGAAGCTGTCAGACTTTACGGCTATGATAAAATACCGGAGATAACATTATCCACGATAAATCTTGAACCGAATGAGAACAAAGAAGAAAATACGATAGACTTTGTAAGAGAGATACTAAAAAATATTGGTCTGACCGAAACTTTCAGCAAAAGTATGGTCGAGGGCAAATTCTGCGCTCCGTTCGAAATTAAACCGGTGAAAATCGAGCACCCTCTTAACGAAGAAATGAATCATCTGAGAAACTCCATTCTTCTATCTCTTCTTCAGACTGCCGATAAAAATATCAGAAGAAAGAATGACAGAATATCTATCTTCGAGACCGGAAAAGTATTCGCTTACGATAATTCCGGGATAACAGAGCATAATTCGGCAGGAGTGCTTCTAACCGGCATAAGAAGGCTTCAGTCTTGGAATGATCCTGGATCATCTTACGATTTCTATGACATTAAAGGGATTACCTCAGCTTTTTTCAGAGCGCTGAGCAAAAATACACCTGTATTTAGACAGGATGATCTGCCTGTTTATTTTGACAGAGGAAGGTCTCTTTCGGCATATATCGGCGATAAAAAGATCTGTACTTTCGGAGCTGTTTCAGAACAGGTGCTGAATGCGTTTGAGATAAAACAGGATGTTTTCTGTATGGAAGCTGACATTGAAGATATCGAAGCTGCAGCTGCCGGAGACAGTTTCGGAATAAGAGAGCTTTCGAAGTTCCCGAAAGTAGTAAAGGATATCTCGGTGCTTTTGGACATAAATGAAAATGCCGCGACCGTTGAGAATTATATCAGAAAAACAGCCGGCGCAATAATGACCGATATTTCTGTGGTCGATACATACAGAGGCGAACAGGTGGGCAGCGGGAAAAAATCATATACATTCAGAATGTCGCTCCAGTCATATGATAAAACTTTGAGCGATAAAGATATTGAAAAACTTCTAGTTAAAATTATCAACGGTCTTAAAAAAGACCTTAACCTTGAAATAAGATAAAAATGAGGATGCTTTATGGATTATAAAGACATTAAGGAAAAAATCGCCCTCGCTGCGAACAAGATCAAAAGTCTGCAGAGCGAGCTGAAAGAAAAAGACTCAAAAATGACAGAACTTAATTCAGAGATCGATGAATTAAAGAAAAGCAGTCAGATACTGAAAGATGAGAATGCTAAGATCAAAGCGGAAAATGAAAAACTTTCGCGCGACAATCAGAAAGTCGTAAGCGAGATCGAGGAAAAATTCGCAGAACTCGATGCCCTGCTTTCAGACGAACAGCCCGAAGTGAAAAGCAAACCGGCAGCTAAAAAAGAAGAAAAAAAGGAAGATAAGAAAAAACCTGAAGACAATTCAGATGTTGAATCTGAACTTGAAGAACTCGACAGGCTTTTGTAAACTGAAATTTTTATGGCATCGTCAATTAAAGTAAATATCCTGGGAGAGGAATTTCCCGTAAAAGTTAACACTGATCAGGAAGAATATATCAGGGAAGTAGTTCAGTATGTAATAGATAAGATGGAGGAGGCTAAAACTCTAACTAAGGAGAACTCCACAAAACGAATCGCTGTACTGGCTGCTTTGAATATAACTGCGGAATTTTTGAAGAGAGATAAAAATTACAGGGACAATGTTTCTGATATCGAAAAGATTCTGAGTGATATTGATATTTAGATTGTTAAGGATTCCGGCTCTTTTATGTAGTAGTATCAAAAATAAAAATAAGGGTTTCGTCATGAAATATCGCGCCATAAAGCCTCTTCCGATGAAAAATACGGCCCTCTTTAGGGTAGTGGACTATGAAACGATCTGCACGATTCCCAACTTTCCAAAGTAGTTGCTTCTACAGTAAGAGCCGGATATTATTTTACTTTAAATACATAACTGTCATAATAAATTTTGAAACCAATGCGGGCGGAAGTCCCGTTTAATATAAATATCTAAGGAGTATGCAAATGACAATGACGACATTCATAATTTATCTGATAACAATACCGGTGGCATTCACCCTCGGTCTATTATTTTTTAAATGGAGAAGCGAAAGTAAGATCGGCAGGGCTAAGAACCACGCTGAGCAGATAAGATCTGAAGCGAGAAAAGAATCGGAAATGATCCTGAAAGACGCACAGGCCAATGTCCTGAAAGAGGAGATCAAACTTAAAGATCAGATATCGAAAGAAAAGGACAAATTCGAAGACGAGATGAGAAAAAAAGAGGGCGAGATATTCAAGGAACAGCTTCAGCTCAAGGATAAAGAGAATAGCATAAAACAGCAGGTTGATGAAGTAGCGAAAAAAGAGAAGGAATTAAAAAGCAAGGAACAGTCAGTCGAAGATAAAAGAAAATTCGTTGAAGCAAAACACGAAGAAGTTGAAGCTAAACATAAAGAAGCTCTTGAAAAGCTTCAGAAAATTTCCGGACTGACCAAAGAAGAAGTTATAGAAGAATTAAAAAATCAGCTGATCAATGACGCAAAGAACGGCGTGGCAAAGATGGTTAAGGATATAAAAGATCAGGCCAGAGAGACAGCTGATAAAGAAGCTAAAGAAATAGTTGTAGGCGCTATTCAGAGAACAGCGGCGGATCACAGTGCCGACACCACGCTTTCTGTTGTCAATCTTCCGAACGATGAGATCAAAGGAAGGATAATCGGAAGAGAGGGAAGAAATATCAGATCGTTCGAACAGGCTACGGGAATTGAGGTAATCGTGGATGATACACCGGGAGCGGTAGTGCTTTCAGGATTCGACCCGTACAGAAGGGCAATAGCGAAAAATGCGCTTGAAAAACTGATCCAGGACGGCAGGGTTCACCCCGGCAAGATAGAAGAGATCGTTGAAAAATCTAAAAAAGAACTTGAGAACGAGATAAAAGAGCTTGGTCAGGATACTGTCATGGATCTGGGCGTGCATAATCTTCATCCCGATCTTATCAAGCTTATCGGAAGGCTTAATTACAGAACAAGTTACGGTCAGAATGTGCTTCTGCACTCTATTGAATGCGCTAAATTATGCGGACTTATGGCGGCTGAACTTGATTACGATGTAAAACTGGCTGTGAGAGCCGGACTGCTGCATGATATCGGTAAAGCAGTTGACCAGTATCAGGAAGGCACGCATGTCGAACTGGGAATTGAGTTAGCCAAGAAATATAAAGAGCATAAAATTATTATAAACGCGATCGCATCCCATCACGAAGATGCTCCGATCATGCATCCGATATCTTCTTTAGTGATGGCGGCTGACGCTATTTCATCGTCAAGACCCGGTGCAAGGAGAGAGACTCTCGGCAACTATCTGCAGAGGCTTGAGAAACTTGAAGCTGTTGCAATGGGCTATGAGGGAGTTACAAAATCTTACGCTATTCAGGCCGGAAGAGAGATCAGAGTTCTTGTCGAGAACGAGCAGGTTGACGATGCAAGAGCAGATATGCTTGCAAGCGACATAGCTGAAAAAATTCAGAATGAAATGAAATACCCGGGACATATCAAAGTAACGGTAATAAGGGAATACAGGGCGAGCAGCATAGCCAAATAACCTTAAAAGGAAATGATGGAAACTAAAATACTTTTCATCGCGGATGTGGTCGGAGAGCCCGGAATGAACATACTTGAAAAAGCTCTCCCCAAACTTCGCATGAAATACAGTCCCGATCTGATCATAGTCAACGGCGAGAATACACGCTCGGGAAAAGGTTTATCGGAAGGTCTCGCCCGAAAATATTTTCAGCTCGGAATAAATGTGATCACAAGCGGTAATCATATCTGGGATTTTGCGGCTTTTCATAATACGCTCAATAATCCCGCTTATACTAACATCATCAGGCCCATGAATTATCCCGAAGGCGTTCCCGGCAGAGGTTTTTACCTGGCTGAAGCCTCGAACGGCGCGAAAGTCTGCGTTATAAACCTTCAGGGAAGGACTTTCATGGCGCCTATTGACTGCCCGTTCAAAAACATTAGAGAATTCATCACAAAAATGAATTCACAGGCTAAGATCACGATAGTTGATTTCCATGCGGAAGCTACAGCGGAAAAGATCACGATGGGAAAATATCTTGACGGTTACGCATCGGCAGTGATAGGCACTCACACCCATGTTCAGACAGCTGATGAAGAGATATTTCCGAAAGGAACAGCATTTATCACCGATGCAGGCATGACCGGCCCGTTCGACGGAGTGATCGGTATGAAAACGGAAACCGCCCTGAACAGATTCAGGTTCCAGACTCCGTTCAAGTATGAAATAGCGGAAGGGGATGAAAGGTTCAACGGCGTATTTATCGTCGCCGACAGCGATACAGGCCGTGCTGTTTCTATTGAAAGACTGAACTTTAAAGCCAATGAAATATAAAATCAATAACGGGAGGGTTGTATGAAACGAGCATTTTTATTTATCGCGCTGATGGTAATATCGGCATTCGGAATGACCTTGTTCAGCGGAAATCCCGAAATAAAGAAAACCACGGATCCTAAAACGATCGCGGAGAATAATAATATTTTCATGATGAAAGCTTACAGGCTTTTGATTGATAAGGACGACAATATTTTTATTTCGCCTTACAGCATAACCTCTGCTCTGGCAATGACTTACGCGGGAGCTGCCAATAAGACCGAAACCGAGATGGGTGCAGCGCTTGAATTTTCAGGCAACAATATCAACTTCCATGAGAATTTCGGTAAAGTCACAGCAGGCATTAACGAAGTTCAGAAAAAGGGCGATATTCAATTGAGCATCGCAAACAGCCTGTGGCTCGCTGACGGGTTCAAATTCACCGATGAATTTTTAAGAATAAATAAAACATTTTACAAGGCGGAACTTACTAATCTAAACTTTGCTGATTCTGAAAGATCCAGAAAGACCATCAATGACTGGGTGGCTGAAAAGACAAAAGATAAAATAAAAGACCTTATTCCGCAGGGCATTCTTGACGCTCTAACAAAGCTGGTTCTAACTAATGCGGTGTATTTTAAAGCTGAGTGGGCAGAGCAGTTCAAGAAACACAGCACGGAACAATCTGAATTTTTTACTTCAAAAGGCGCTGTCAATGCTGATCTGATGCACCTCAAACACCGTTACAATTATATGGAGAACAGCGAGCTTCAGTTCATCGAAATGCCCTATAAAGGCGGCGATGCTTCCATGTTCGTCCTGCTACCGAAAAATAATGACGGGCTGAAAGCTATCGAGAAAAAACTTACATATCAGAACATCACGGAATACACTGCTCAGATGCAGAAAAAAGAAGTGGATGTGTTTTTCCCGAAATATAAAATGTCTCTTTCTTACGAGCTGCGTGAGCTTATGGGCAAGCTCGGCATGAAGGCCGCTTTCAGCAAATCAGCCGATTTCTCTAAAATGGACGGCAAAACAGATCTCTATATTTCCGCAATTATCCATAAAACTTTCATAGCCGTTGACGAAGAGGGAACAGAAGCTGCGGCCGCTACAGCTGTAGTAATGAGGATGAAATCTATGCCTCCTCAAAATGATTTTGCCACTTTCAGAGCAGATCATCCGTTCTTCTACTTTATAAAAGAGAAAACTACGGGAACTATCCTCTTCGCGGGAAGGGTTATCGATCCAAGCATAAAATAATGGCCGGTGAAAGAAAAGACAGATCGCACCTTATTCAGTTCGCTAAAGATCACGAAACTGAAATAAATCTACTGCCCGAAAATTATAACGGATATTTTCCGGATGAGCCAGAAGTTATTTCCGCTGAAGACTGGACAGAAACCTATAAAATAGACAAAAATATCATAACAGTCGATGTCCGTTCTGAAGCTGAATTCGAGGAAGATCACCTGCCCGGAGCAATAAACTTTCCTATTTTGAGCAATAGCGAGCGCGATGAAGTCGGATTTCTGTACAAGCAGGTATCCCCGCAAGCCGCGCTTTATCTCGCACTAAAAACAGCTGATAATAAAACTGAAGATATTCGATCCTTTTGCGAAAACCTGAAGTCCAAAAAAATATATGTTTACTGCTGGCGCGGAGGCGGCAGAAGCTCGGCAGCCTGTCATTACTTTTCACAGCACGGAATTAATTGCATAAAGATCCGCGAAGGATATAAAGCTTACAGGCATCAGATCTATCAGCTCTTTTATGAAGATCCGTCAAGCTTGAATTTTGTAGTTCTTTCAGGCCTGACCGGATGCGGTAAGACTCAGATCATTGAAAACCTGGCCGGCAAAGCACCTGTCTTCGACATTGAAAAAGCCGCCGGACACGCATCAAGCCTGTTCGGGCACATCCGGTTTGAAGTTAAAACGGATGACATCCCGATAAATCAGCTTCAGTTCGAGAACAGACTGTTCGAACAGATCATTTCTTCGCAAAGATCAGCCGTACCTTTCATAACGGAAAGCGAAAGTAAAAGAATATCAAAATTCAATATTCCCGATAAGCTCTACGAAAGGCTGCTCGATTCACCTGTAATCGAAGTAAGATCAGACATCATAAAAAGGGTCGAAAGGATCAGAGCCGAATACTTTTCGGACGGTATTGAAAGAGCTTATCAGACAGTCGAACGATCCGAATTCCAAAGAAAAGTTCTCGGGCACGAAAAGATAGCTGAACTTCTCGGTATGCTGAAAGCAGGTAAAGTAGATGAATTCTGCGAATGGTTTTTAGAAGAATATTACGATAAGCGCTATGCTACAAAGTTCAATAAAATAATAGCATCTGTCGAGCACAATGATCTGAATTCTGCTTCCGATGAAGTCGTGAAAATAGTATCCGCACTTTAATTTGTGTTGCATTTCTTTTTTTTCATCGGTAAATTGAGATATATAAATGGAGCAGCTATGTCAAAACATTTGATTTTTTTACTTATCCTTTTCATTACATTCGCACTTTCTGCCCAGCCTTCTTTTAAGTATTCAAAGCAAAAATCAGGATTTTTTCCCGATTTGAACAGCGGATTAAGCAAAGAAAGCGATTCAAAAGTATCAAAACCGTACGAAGAATTCCGAGTTCATAGAGCGGGATTACTCTGGATGACCGTATCCAATTCATGTATTTACGGAAATCCTTTTGATGTAAATGACCCTTGTACAAATAAACTTGCCCCATTGGGTGATATGCCCGGCGGGTCAGGTATGCAATACATTTGGGGAGGATCTTTATGGTGCGGAGGTTATCTTGATTCAGCTGAAGTAAATGTAAATAGTGTCACTTCAAAAGTTTTCAGGGGTCCTTTGGTCTCAACGGCTCTGCAAGGCGATCAATATGTAACGGAATTATTACCGGTAAATTTAAAAGACGATCCTTCCGGTTTAATTTTAGGAAGACTGAAAGAATCATCCAGCATCGAAGGTAAGATAAATTGCCTTTTCGAGGATGTTTTCGACCCGAAAGCTACCGCTGATGAACAATTCAATTTTTATTGTTCGGATAAATACACAGTCGAAGCATATACAGGAATTGATTATTACGATCGCCGCGGGCATATACCTCTCGGTATTGAAGTAAAACAATCAAGTTATGCTTGGACTGCTGAGTTCGCGAAAAAATTTATAATAATTGACTACACCATTTATAATTACAACGAGCAGCAAAAAGACATATACGATTTTTTCCTGGGAATGTTTCTTGACAGCGATGTAGCCTATATAGATTACTCTTTATATAACTCTGCTAATTACTTATGGCACTATCAGGATGATCTTTGCGGTTTTATAGAAAAATGGGATAATTATATTGATCCCGCAACAGGAGAAAAAAAAACCGTAGACATGAATCTGGCATGGTCTGCCGATAATGACGGAAGAGAATTTATACCTGTCCCCTTTGGTGAGGCGGGAGAGATTTATTGGGATGCTCCCGCAGGCACTCCTTTATTCGGAGCTACCGGTATAGCAACTCTCAAAGTGTTGAGAACGCCAAATCCTGACTTAAAATATTCATTTAATATTTTTATGCCCAATTATGACTGGAGTGAGGATTGGGGTCCGCATTGGAAAACAGGTCTTCATTCTGACTGGCAGTATGACCTGACACCTATGCAGAAGGGATATGATGATACAAATTACGACAGCTTGCGTACATGGATAGATTTACCTTTATATAACGGGAGAGTTGAGGGGTCACCTATTCAAGACCGAGGCAGATATATGGTAATGTCAAATGATGAGTTCGATTACAATCAGACTGCAATAAGGGAAGTCTATCTTGGAATGGATACTCAAATAGACGGCACAGCGATCCCACAGGCAGGAAAATGGCAGCCGTGGATAGTGACAGGAACGGAAGGCGCAGGTGAAGTAGCGGACGGACCGATCTGGGCTTTAAACGATTATGCGAACGGCATGGACGAAAGGTTTTTATACGGTTTCGGTCCATTGGGCTACGAAACTTATGCAAATGTAGCCGTTGACAGAGACGGGGACTCTCTTGGTATTCCTGACGATTATATAAATAAAAAGGTCTGGAAATTCGCTTACGGTGATTCCTTAAAATTAACTGTAGCTATTATAGCAAGTGAAAACTTTCATACATCAGCCGAGCAGTCTGCGGACTGTAATTATGATGTTATTGATCTGTCGGACGGGCTTGATGTGTCTCTGTTCGATCAGGGCTGGTACGACACATTTTACAATGTTATGTGGGCAAACAGGTTATATGACACACCGCTTTGGGATACTCCCGTCAAAAAATGGGGTGCTGCAAAAAAAGACGGCTGGTTCGGTGAAGATGTCGGCGAGGACGGAATATTTAATGATATTCTCGGTCAAAAATGCTGGTGGACTGATGCTTTATATTTAAGGGAAGATGAAGGCGAAGATGATATGAAATTAACGAACTTTACAAGTGAAGTGACTGATATGTATGGAAATTCTGCTAATAGCGAGGATAACCTTTTACCTTTCGGGCGTCAGCACGAGGATGTAGGATTCGGCATTACAGGATCGAGAGATACGGGTGAAGGCTATGGATATATGGTAAAATACACGAAGCAGGGCGGCATTTACCCTCAAGGTTCATGGATAAGATACGGTTTCGACAACGGAATGCTTGACCCGGGAGACGGAGTGCCTGATTTCCAATCTCCGCCGCCGCCTGTTTCGCCCAGGATATCGGTTTCTTATAAGGATAACGATGTAATAATCGAATGGCGCAGTCACGAGTTCTATGATGAGAACGGATTAATAACCGTTTCAGGGCCGGAACATAAGATCGATCCTTTCTCTCGAAGAAAGGATTTTGAATCGTATCAGGTACAGGTATCACCTACGGTTTTTGCAGGAGATTATACTGAAATATTTAAAGTTGACATAGATAATTACGCTTATGAGAATGTCTCGGCAACTTTAGAATATCTTGACAATCCTGTTCCGACAGATACGATCGCGGCTCACCCCGGAGACTATCCTGCAATTAAAACGGTTTACGGCAAGATATATCAATTAATGCCTTATGGAGACAACAGGAATATGCACGGCTCTTATGATAATCCGGGCTTATTCAGCTACAGTGCGACCGCTGATTCAAGCAGGATCGAAGATTACGGCATAATCTGGAATTATAAATTCGTGCTGCATAATCAATCTTATGCGGAACAGAAATATATAGCTGTTACATCTTCTGATCACGGCGATGCAAAGAGCGGGACTCCGTCTCAGAGATCGAGCCCGTTCGTGAACGGAACATTAATTATTCCGTCGAAGATATCTGGGACTGACGAAGTGATCGTCGTACCGAATCCTTACCGCGGTGATGCTGACTATGTGGAAATTGGTTGGGAGAACATCAACAGCGCTCACGAATGGTCTGAAAGTGATAGAAAGATCGCCTTCTTAAATATCCCCTTGCGTTGTGTAATAAGAATATATACTCTTGCAGGCGATCTTTGTAAGGTAATTACCCATAACGGTAATGCTGAATCTGATGTTTTATATCAGTATGGAGAAAATGGTGCTTACTGGAATCTTCTTAACGATAATAGACAGGCTGTAGTGTCAGGAATATATCTGTTCAGCGTTCAGGATGTGGACAAAAAGAAAGATGACTTTGTCGGCAAGTTCGTGATAATCAAATAATTCAGCTTTAAATGCCTAAGAATTCACGCTTTTGAGATCATATTCTTCGATAACATCAAGAACTTTCGCAGCGAACTCGTCAACTATCGTATAAAAAGCTTCATTTTTCTTGTTTTTGGTCTTTGATACGACCCCGTGCCTTTTTAAGATCGCAAGCTGCTGCGAAACTATCGGAAATGACTCATTGATACATTCAGCCATATTGCCGACTCTGCACCCTTCCGCCCGTAATGCAAGAAGAAGATTTATCCTTTTTGAATTGCTCAGAGCCTTAAAAACTTCTGCAAGTTTTTCATGATTCTGCATATATGTTTTTTTATTTTGCTCGTTCTTCATGGATCAGCCTTTCGTTGAGGAAAATTTTATAGTGAATAGGACTGTTCTTTGAAAGCATGGCGGAAACGCCGCAGTATTTTGTCATGGATAATTCAACAGACCTTTTAATTTTTTCAATATCAAGATCGTCTTTACCTTTTATATGATACTCTACGAAAATATCTTTGTAAACCATCGGATGGTCTTTTGTCTGTTCAGATTCTGCCGACATAGTAAGTTCATCGTATTCAACATGCATTTTTTTCAATATTGAAGCTACATCCATTCCGCTGCATCCCAATAAACCACCGAGAAGCAGAGCTTTGGGCGAAGGACCTTTATCCGTTCCGCCGTATTCTTTTTTAGTATCTACCGTATATTTATGACCGAACTGGTCTATTTCAAATGAAAGGTCACCCGTTTGAATTGCTTTCACCTTCATCATCACTCCCTTTTTTCTTAGTTGTAAACATTCCGCACATTAAATAACCGAAAAATGCCCCGTAAAAAATTGAACCCCACGGATTCGATGTGATGGCTCAGCCGCCTCCCGCGCACCCTATAAAATAGTAGTAGGCATAACCCGCGAGAGCGCCAAGTCCTGTGAAAATTAAAGTTCTATATTTTTCCATCAGATTTTACAGCCTTTTTTGGTTCTTCCTTTTTAACAGTAACATAATGTTTCTTAAGTATAGTTTCGATATCAGCTTTAGACCTGAGTCCTACGAATCCGTCAACAACTTTGCCGTCTTTGAAAACTGACACGGTCGGAATTGAACGGATACCGTATTTTGCGGCCATCTTCTGATTGTCGTCAACATTCAGCTTTACGAACTTCATCTTAGTCGAATTTTCATTAGCGATCTGCTCTATGATCGGGCCGAGAGTCCTGCACGGTCCGCACCACGGAGCCCAGAAATCAACAAGAACAGGTACTTTTGAATCTAAAACTTCTTTCTGAAAATCAGCATCTGTAACATTCGTTATATTCTTAGTCTCGGCAGCGAACACCATAAGCGTCACCGATATAAGTATCATTATTATTTTTTTCATTTTTCAGCCTTCCTATTTTATGTATTTGTCAAGTTTAGCCCTGATGCTCGCTTCGGGATGTGCGCCGATGAATCCGTCAACAACTTCGCCTTTGACGAATATCATCATTGTCGGTATTGACTGTATCTGATATTTCGTAGCCGTCTCTCTGTTGTGATCTACATCGAGTTTTGTGATCTTGAATTTTCCTTTATACTCATCAGCAAGTTTATCTATCACCGGACCGACCATCCTGCAGGGGCCGCACCATTCCGCCCAGCAGTCAACCAATACGGGTATATCTGATTTTATGACTTCTTTGTTGAAGTCTTTGTCGCTTACATGTAAAGCTCCCATTTTGTATCTCCCTTTTTATTTTTAGTTCATTATTTCAATTTAGCATTTTTACTACATAGCAAAGTTACTAAATAGAAAAGCATTTGTCAAGAGATATTTTAAAAATTTCAGGGAGGCTTTATTTATTTTTTTGCTTTTTTTGCTTTTTTCTTAAGATATTTATCAAGTATCGCATTAAAATCTTCTTCGGGATCAACTTCCTCGAACCTTTCTACCGGTTCCCCATTTATAAATATAACTAGAGTAGGAATGGATTTGATCGCGTATTTTGCTGCTGTGGGTTTATTTTCGTCATAATTCAGTTTAGTAACTTTGAACCTTCCTTTATATTCGTCAGCGAGATCATCTATCAGAGGATCAACGATCCTGCACTGGAAGCACCAGTTCGCGCAAAAATTCACAAGCGCCGGTATCTCGGATTTGAGTATCTCTTTTTCAAAGTTTTTACTGTTTACGCTCATTGCTGCCATAATATTTCTCCCGAACTTTTATTTCTTACTAATTTCTGGCGATCCCGCTCAATGGAAAATAAAATCAAAGCGGTTGCGATTGTCAAGAAGTAATTATTTAGAAAAATTTTTCCATATCCAGTTTTTTCAGCTTTTTATAAAGTGCTGTGCGGTCGTACTGCATTTCCTGAGCGGCCTGATATTTATTGTTATTATTTACTTTCAGCCGGTGCGCCAGATACATTTTTTCAAATTCTTCAACCGCTTCTTTGAATATTTGAATATTGAAAAGATCGTTGAGAACGCTCTGCTCCTCATCTCTTTTCGGCGAACAGGTGTAGCTCGTCCTGTTTTTATGAAGAAGCAGGTCAAGGATATCATTATTTGTTATAGTTCTGTTATTTAAATTTATCACGAGTCTTTTTGAAAAGTTTCTTATCTCTCTTACATTCCCGTTCCATGGATATGAAAGCAATTCCTGCCTGATAGCACCCAGATCGTAATCCAGTTTAATACCGGTAGTGCACTCTGAGTTTTCCTGTTTAATAAAATAATCAAGAAGAATAAGTATATCGTCCTCTCTTTCTCTGACCGGCGGAAGATCTATTCTCAGGCATGAATCCAGCCTGTAAAAAAAATCCTCCCTCATAATTCCTTCTGAAACCAGTTTTTCCGGTTCGACATTTGTGCCGAAAATTATTCTGGCCGAAAGCCTTATCGGAGCGGTTTGACCTACTCTGTAAAATTCCTTGTTTTCAATTACCCTCAACAATTTCGATTGTATATTTTTATCGAGAGTCTGGATCTCATCTAAAAAGATCGTTCCCATTCCTGCAGTCTCAAAATAGCCTTTATAAAGCTTGTCGGATCCGGTAAATGATCCTTTTTCACTTCCGAAAAGCTCTTTTTCTATCAAAGATTCCGGTATCGCACTGCAGTTTATCTTTACCAAAGCTTCTGAGAATCTGTCTGATAAATAATGCACATTATTTGCCACGATCTCCTTTCCGGTTCCTGTACGACCTACAAGAAAAATGTCCGAATCGTTATTTCTTACCCCTTCAACCTGGTCTCGGATCTTTCTGACTGCTTTTGATTCACCTATGAACGGCATAACATTTTTGTTCTCCCGCCTAAGGGAAAGAATGTTTTTCTCAAGTTCGATTATCTTCTTCTTCTGGTCTCTGACTTTTAACGCGTTCTTAACCTCCATAACGAATTTTTCCTCGTTATAATCTGTTTTGTCATAAAACTCGTACGGTGAAAATCTCATAACTTCCGCTATCTCGGATCTGCTTGCCTCTCCTGATACAACGATTATTTCAGGATCTATAGATTTTGTTTCTTCAATATATTTAAGTATATCAATTCCGTTCTCTCCGTCTTTCAATATCAGATCGAGTATAATAACATCGGGATCGTAATTCGAATTTATCTTTTTGAACTGGCTGAAAGATTCGCATACTTTTGTGTCCAGACCCAGTTCTTTTAAAGGTATTTCAAATATATCCGAATGTTTATCCTCTACTATCAGCACTTTCCCTTTCATAAATTCTCTCCCGTTTAACTAAACATTAAATTTAATAACTACGCTGAACTGATCATCCTTTATACCGTAATCTACCGTACCGTTCATACTCTCAACTATCTTTCTTACTATATACAGCCCCGTCCCCGTACCTGTTTTTTTTGTAGTAAACCCCAGCTTGATCTTGGGGATCAGGTCGGACTCCCTGTCCGTATAATTAGAAATAGAAATAATGTCGCGGCCGTTCTCAGACCTGAAGCCTATCCTGACCGTTCTCTTAAGTTCATCTGTCTCTTTTCCGTAAAGAATTATTGTTTCATTTACAGCGTCCAGTGAATTCTCTAACAGATTTCTAAGAACTGTCTCCAGTTTTTTCTCGTCAAGAAAGGCAGGTGCTTTAAAATCCGTGTAATCCTTTTTAAAAACTGCGTTACCGTTATTCATGCTGTACTCTCTGACCAGCCTGTCGATCACTTTTATCAGGTCAAGCTCGGTATGATTAATCTTTGTAAGGTTTGTAAAACTCGACAGCTTTATGGCATTAGTAAGTGCTGTCTTTATAATTTCTTCAAGCTCTTTGTTAACACCTGTCTGCTTTATCATTCTGTCTGTTATAAATTTTATTCCCGCTATACTGTTTTTTAAATCGTGCGCGATTATTTGTATTGCCAGCATCTCATCGGGGGATGAAACTTCATAAACTTTATATTTATATATTAGAAATGATCTCGACAATATTACCTGAGCGCCCGGATCTATTCTTTTAACTTCAGAGATAAGTTTCTTTCTGTTCATAGATATTTTTTTGCTGAAATCAAAAACATTATTGTTTCCGTAAGTCTTTAAAATCTGCACAGTACCTAATACCGAAAACAGTGTCGCATAGTTTTTTTGCGAAGAAGAAAGCGGCAAGAAAAAAGTTCCCATAACGAGTATATACAACAGCAGAATTAACAATTCTAAGCCGAGAACAATAAAAGCAGATTTCCTGAAATAATATTTTGTTTCAAAATGTAAGAGCATCTGAGTATAAAAAGTGCTCCCTGTGTCGGTAACATCCCTGACCAGAAGAAGCTGGTTCCCCGCCCCCACATTCACAGTTTTACTTACAGATATCTTCTTCGAATAAAGCTCCTTTAGATCTTCATCCCTTATCTTAAAAAAATTATGCTCTACAAAATATATTTTTCCGTTATGATTGCCGATAGTTATATCATAGGGATTTATCACATCCTCAGTGATCCTGCGCATTTTGACCGTAAGATCACTATTCATAATTATCAGCTCTGTATAGTCTGGATGCTTATTCACGATCTGGATCATTCCCGCTGCGGTTGAAAGATGATATATATTGTTGTATTTTAACTCCAGAGTATCCATTTTATTATTTTCTATATCGAAAGCCAGAAGATTTTTTTCGCTATAGTCGCTCGCCGAGAAAAATCCCGCCAGTATTCTTTTCTTTTCTTTAAGAAACGCGATCCTGGCGTTAAAGAAGCCGCCTTCCGGTTTCAGATTATACTTTGCGTCTTTTCCGTTTATCTTCTTTAAATTTCCTTTTTTATCGAGTATTTCGAATCTCGGAAAAAATGTTACTCCTGCCGTTTCTATCCTGTCGTAATAATCGATCGAAGGCTGAGAGCAGGGTGCGCCGATACTTAGAACGATCTCTTTTGAACCATCATTGTCAATATCTGCTACAAGCCAATCATACATACTTGTCGCATACTCTCTTTTCCAAAGTACGGAATCTTTGTTTTCATCGTAAGCAAGAATTATATGATCTATAAATCTGTCGGCAGTGGTTTGGATTATCAGCTCTTCATTTCCATCCCCGTCAGAATCTAGTTTACCGAGAATTTTTGCCGACATGAAGCTTTTTATTTCATCCATGGAGTTCACTTTGAAAAGTGCTTTATAATTGCGGCTCCTCTCGAAGAACATTCTGATCTTAAGAATATCCTGAGGTCTTATTGAGGCGTTCGTATGCCTGTAAATTTCCTTTATCAGTTCCTGATAAGTTTTGCTGAAGTCTTCAGAAGATAATGGGTAGCCTGATATATCTTTATATTTCTCTTCCTTTAAAAATATTTTCCATCCGTCAAGCTTTTTTCTGACACCTATAGAATCTTTTTCCGTTCCCTCTAAAAGAGCGAATCCGTAAAATCTGATCCCGTTTACAATCACGCAGCTGTCTTTCATTTCATCATATACAGGATGCCTTAAGATGAATTTCGGGCCGGAGCTGACTATCTCTTCGTCATCTACCCTGAACTTATGCATGTAAATATCGGCTTTATTTTTTATCACGAACGAATAAACAGAATTGTCTGTTGTGTCGCAGTAAAGTTCGCTCATTCTGGCTCCGTTCAGGTATTCGGGCGTAAATTCATACTGATAGAATTCTGAGAGTTTTTGTGTTTTAAAATTATAGAATTCGAACATGGCTCCTCCCCAGTTCGATTCGGAAACGGTAACTGAGAATCTGTTGTCGAAACCTCCGACGACTCCTAAAGAAGCATTTTTGTATCTTAAATTGGTTTTAAGATTGCTGTTCCTGCCCTCAACCCTGCTTTCATAAAGACCTTGAGATACGCTTGTAAAAAGATAAATTACTGTGATCAGAATTATCAGAATAAAAAAATACTTAATATTTAAAATGCGTTTTGACTTAGTTAATGCAGATTCAATGCCGGCCATTATCAACCTTCATAATTTCATTTATAGCGTTACTTTATTTTGCAAAAAGCACGCCACTTTACTGTTTTACTAATTTATAATTAATGTTCAATCTAATAATTTTGTTGACGATTAGCAACTTGTTTTGTAGCGTTGCAACTACACAGCTACAAATATAATTGACTTTCTGAGTTTAAATCAGTTTGGCCCGTGTTTTGCAACGAATAACAGCGAAACAACTTGGTAATAACTTAAATTTAGGAGAAACTTTGTGGAAGCCATAAAAGCTGTTATCCATAAAGCGATGGAAGAAAAAACGACTCTGATAGCCGAGCATCACTGTTGCGAAATTAGCAAAGAGCCCTTAAAAGTCGAAGTGTTTCCTTATAAAATAGACGACCATTTTCTTATCTGCTATGATATTGAAAATGACCAGCCTTACATCGTAGATCTCCGAAAAGTTGGAAGAATTATTCAGACGGACAAAATGTTCCCTTCGGTACCGAAGCAGTGCTGGCTTAAATGATCTCCTCCGAGAATGCGCAGGGGGAACCTTATCCAAGAAGGTCACCGGCGCAGTTTACTCCCCAAAAGGCAGAAATTCTTCTGCCTTTTTTTATGTTGCTTTGATCGCTGATTTTTATTATTCTACTATGAATATAATCAATGGAGAAACATCATGCCTGTATTCAAAAATAATAAGAAAAAAGTTCAGCTCGTGCTTTGCACGATATTCCTGATAATTTTCTTCTCGGCATGTTCTAAAGAAAGCACATGTACAATAACTGAAAAAGACGGAGTAAAACACTACCAGAACAAGAACCAGCCTGCAAATCCAGCGCTGAAATTTGTAACTGACGGCAAGATCACAATTGAAGGAAATACGGGCGACAGCCTGGTGAGCTTTAGATCAGCTTCGGATATGGAAATTGATGATGACGGCAATATTTATATTTTCGATCCAAGACTGCAGAAGGTTTTTAAATATGGACCCGATGGAAAATTCATTTTGAGCTTTTCGGGAAGAGGTACAGGCCCGGCTGAGATCGACGGCGCACAAGATATAGCTATAGTCGGGGACTCAGTAACGGTATGTTCGCCCGGAGCTGCAAAGGTTTCTATTTATGACAGGAACGGTATCTTCAGCAGACATATAACTGCGATCATGCCCGGATTATATTACGGCGCGGCTGACATGGGGATCGGCAGCGATGAGATACTAGGGTACAATCCCACTTTCAAACTTGTTGAGGAAAAACCCTTTATCGGCAATGACTTCATTATAAAGAATAAAAAATATGAACAGCTTACGCTGATCCATTCGATACCGCCGGAGCAGGATCCGATGGATATCGAAGGGGCTAAAATAATATTTATGCCTTTCGCTTATTATAAAGGTAATATTTATTTCGCGCCTAACTTCCCGGAAAATTATCAGGTATATCAGGCTGACAAACAGGGTAAACTCCTCGGAATAATCTCAAAACATAACGCAAGAATAGAATATAATCCGGAAGAAAAGAAGCATTATGAGGACACTTCAGGCTTTGTCTGGAACGGGGAAAAGCTGATACCCAACTGCAAGCTGAAATCTGTTATGAACGGAATATATACCGATAAATTCGGCAATCTTCTTGTCTGGGTTTCCCAGAAAAGATCTGAGGGAGTCAAGCACAACCCTTCAATTGATGTATTTACGAACGGCGAGTTCCAGAATACGCTTATATTTGATCAGCTTAAGATAATTGAATCCCATACTCCGACAGATATGAAGTTCGATTTTAAAAAAGACAAATTTATCGTTTTTGATATGAACGAGAATACATTCAGCATTTATGACTATCACTATGAAGGAATTTAATTTTATGCAGGAATAGAATGAACGATCTGATAATTCATAACATAGGTAAGCTCTACAATCCCGATGCCGGTAAATTCGGAAAAATAGGCATCACGGAAAAATGCTCCGTTATTATAAAGAACGGCCTTATAGATGAAATAATTCCGGCGGAGGTTGAGATCAACGCGGTCAAGCTTGAACATTTTGATGTCCTGGACGCTAAAGGGATGTCTATAATGCCCGGATTCGTTGACTCTCACGCACATCCGATATTTGCAGCTCTCAGAAATAATGAATTCGAAATGAGGAATGCGGGAATGTCTTATCTTGACATAGCAAAAGCCGGCGGCGGGATAAAGAACAGCGTGAAAAAGCTCCGCGCCATGACTGAAGACGAACTTTTTAAAATATCTTCATCGCGCATAAAAGAGTTCATGCGCTCCGGCACAACGACTCTAGAAGCTAAATCAGGCTACGGTCTGACTCTTGATGACGAGATCAAGATGCTGAAAGTTATCAGACGCTTAAACGACAAATCTGACATTGACCTTATTCCGACTTTCCTCGGGGCGCATGATGTGCCTGAAGAATTTAAAGATAACAGAGAGGGATATATTTCTCTATTAATTAATGAAATGATCCCGAAGATCGCGGCAGATAAACTCGCTGTAGCCTGCGACATTTTCATCGAAAAAAATTATTACACGATAGATGAGGGAAGGCGAATTCTGCAGGCAGCAAAAGACCACGGTCTGGGAGTTAAAATACATGCCGATCAGATGACATGTACAGGCGCAGGCGAACTTGCCGCAGAACTTGGAGCTTTGAGCGCTGATCATCTTGAATACATCTCCGATGATGGCATAGATAAAATGATCAAAAGCAATGTGGTTTTCAACCTGATGCCGGGATCATCCTTCTTTCTGGGAATGCGCGATTTTCCGCCTGCAAGAAAGATCATCGAAAAAGGCGGCATCTGCGCGCTTTCTACTGATTTCAATCCGGGAACATGCTACTGCTATTCGCTTCCATTTATAATGACAATTTCTGCGATTTATCTAAAAATGACCGCAGAGGAGATACTATGGGCATCAACACTTGGCGGAGCTAAAGCTCTCGGGCTCGAAAAAGAGATCGGCTCGATCGAAAAGGGGAAAAAAGCCGATCTTCTGATTATGAAAGTAAATGAATTAAGCGAGATCCCGTACAGCATGGGCATGAACCTTGTCAGAAAAGTGATCAAGAACGGAAAAGTCGTAATTTAGGAGTTTTTATGCTATACAGAAAAATGAAGAACGGCGATGAGATATCTATACTGGGCTACGGAGCGATGAGACTGCCTCAGCTTAAGAACGGGGAGATTGATGAAATCAGGGCTGAAAAACACATTCGCTACGCAATAAGTAAGGGTGTGAATTATATAGACACCGCTAAAATTTATCATGGCGGGAAAAGTGAAGCCTTTCTCGGAAAAATACTTAATAAAGACGGTCTTAGAAATAAAGTCAAGATAGCCACAAAGCTACCTCCCTGGCAGGTTAAAGAAAAAAGCGACATGATGAGAATATTTAATGAACAGCTGAAAGATCTGAAGACCGATCACATTGATTATTACCTTGTTCATGCGCTTGACGGAAAAAGCTGGAAGAAAATGAAGGATCTCGGCGTGCTTCCGATGCTGGATAAGCTTCTAAAGGAAGGGAAAATTAAAAATGCCGGATTTTCATTCCACGGCAACATCGAACATTTCAAACAGATAGTTGACGACTACGACTGGACTTTCTGCCAGATACAGTTCAATTTCCTCGACACCGAATATCAGGCCGGACTGAAAGGACTCAAATATGCGGCTGAAAAAGGTCTGAACATAATAGTAATGGAACCTTTGAGAGGCGGCAGACTCGCGCAGAATCCTCCGGATGAAGTGAAGGATATTTACTCTGCATCAGGCTTAGAAAGAACACCGGCTGAATGGGCTCTGCGCTGGGTATGGAATTTCCCCGAAGTTGTTACCGTTCTGTCCGGTATGAGCGAGTACAGGCAGGTCAGGGAAAATGTTAAGACCGCTTCGGCTGCCAAACCTTCATCAATGACCAAGAAAGAGCTTGAAGTTATAAATAAAGCCACAAAAATACATAAGAAATTGTCAAAGATAGGATGCACAGGATGTATGTACTGCCTGCCGTGCCCTGTGAATGTGGCGATACCATCCTGCTTCGAATATTACAACGGACTGCATTTGTATAACGATGAGAAGTTTAAAACATACTATAAGAATTTCCTCGGAGACAAAGCTAAAGCTTCGCTTTGCGTTAACTGCGGTCAGTGCGTTGAAAAATGCCCGCAGAGCCTTCCGATCCCTGAACTGTTAAAAAAGGTGGTAAAAGAATTTGAATAATCCTGCCGATATCGAAGAATGGCTTCCCCTTGTTAATGAAAATGGCGAAGTTACAGGAAAAGCTTTAAGAAGCATTTGCCACTCAGGCAAAGAATACCTTCACCCGGTCGTTCATCTGCATGTAATTAACAGCAAAGGCGAGATTTACCTGCAAAAACGGCCTCTGAATAAAATAATTCAGCCCGGAAAATGGGATACGGCTGTCGGTGGACATATTTCTTTCGGCGAAGATGTAAAGACCAGCCTTCAGCGCGAGGCTGAAGAAGAGATCGGGATCAGGGATTTCATCCCCGAACTTGCCGTAGAGTATATCTGGGAATCTTCTGTAGAACGGGAATTTATATACAGCTTCATAACTGAATATGACGGACTTCTTACGCCCGACAGCACTGAACTTGACGGCGGCAGATTCTGGTCAAGATCTGAAATTGAAAACAATCTCGGAAAAGGCGTTTTTACTCCCAATTTCGAAGAAGAATACAAAAGAATATTCTCAAGATAAATTTTATTTCTATTGATTGAGAACAACAATTTCATTATTATTTAGCAATTATATTAAACTATGGAGTCCGGTCATGAAGAATTCTATAATTGCGAAAATATTATTTCAGGTTCTTATTTTTGCACTTTTCTTAAGTGCTTTTCCACAGGAAAAAAGCGAAGTTTCGCTGCCGTGGATCGAGTTTAAAAATCTGACGAACATCGACAAGAACATGATAATAATACCTCTCGATACATTTGAGAAGCTTCTGATCCAGACCGGAAAGCAGGATTACAAATCATACAATATCGCCAACGGTAATGTGGTACTTAATCAAGCCGATTTCAAGAAGATCGTGGACAGTATGATAAATCCGACGGGATCAGCCGGCACTCCTCCTTACAGCTATCTTATAACCAAAGCAGTCTATAAAGGAAAGATGAAAGCTGAAAATACGGATTTTACTGCAACATTCCTTGTACATGTTCTTAATTCCGATCAGTATCAGAAGGTACCGGTACTCCCAGTTTCGACAGCATTATCGGATATAAAGGTTAACGGTCAGCCGGGTCTTGTTGTAAGTGAGAACGGCTACACGAACATAGTTCTAAAAGGGAAAGGCGAGTACAGAGTAGATGCCTCGTTCTCAGTTAAATCCTCTCTTTCCAAAGGTCCGTACCAGCTTTATCTTTATATAAATCAGACTCCGATAACGCTTTTTGAGCTTGAAATACCGCAGCCTCAGATAGAAGTTGAAATACCCCAGGCAAGCCAGATAAATACGACTGAAAGCAATAAAATAACTTATATTTCCGCAGTGATCATGCCTACGACCGGATTGAACATTACATGGAGAAAAAAATTCGAAGTAATAGAAAAACTTCCTTCTAAAGTTTATGCCGATATGAATCACCTGATATCCATCGAGGATAATGCGCTCAAAACCAACACGACTATAAATTACAACATTCTGCATACCGAGATTGAAGGAGTGACCGTAACTTTAGACGACAACGTGAACATCCTTAACATTTACGGTGACGGTATAGGCGAATGGCAGGAAGTCATAAAAGATAAAACACGCATGATAATAATCCCGTTCACTTACGGCAAAAAAGGAAACGCTTATGTAAATCTCGTTACGGAAGTCCCTTTGAGCACAGAAGGACTTGAAACACCTTTCACAGGAATCAGAACCTTAAATACTATCAGAGAAAGCGGAAATATCGGGATAGAACTTAATACTAGCGCAGAAGTTCTTGTTACAGAGAACAGAGGACTTGAAAGAATAGCGACCCAGACACTTCCTGCCGATCTTATCAACCGTTCGGTCAAACCGCTGATTGAAGGATTTAAATATTCTAAACATCCCTATCTTCTTCTTCTAGATATAACCAAACATAAAAAAATCGGTGTTCCGACGGCTGCGATATACTCGGCGAACATCATTACGCTGTTCACAGAGGATGGAAAGATAGTTCATAATATCGAATACAATATCAAGAACAGCTCAAAGCAGTTCCTTGAAATAAAACTTCCTAAAAATGCAGAAGTGTGGAGCGTTTTCGTAAATAATGAGCCGGTTGAGTCTTCTCTGAACGACGACGGCAAGCTGCTTATACCTCTAATCAGATCAAACTCACTCAACAGTACTTTTGATACTTTCCCGGTCGAAGTGATCTTCGCAGAATCAAAGGATAATTTCGGCTTATTCGGAACTAAAGAATCGCTGCTGCCTGCGGTAGATCTGCTCACTAGTCAAGTGCTGTGGTCGGTATATCTGCCGAACGACTATAAATATCTTTATTTCTCAAGCACGCTTGAAAAAGAGGAAATGATAAGAGGCTTTAATATCTTCGGCGGCGAGAGGAACTATGACGAATCTGAGGCTAATGAGGTCGGCATGGATAAAAAAGATGCAGGCGATATGGAGGCAAAAGCTCAGCTCAGCGAATTCAGGAATGCGCCGGTTGCCGAAGCGGATCAGATGGTGCAGATGAGCAAGGAAAAGAACTTCGGCAGAAAGATGGAAGAACTGGCAGCTTCGCCTTCAATTTCTCAGACGTCAGGATCAACGGGACTTTTGCCGATCAGGATAAATGTACCGATGACAGGCCAGATATACAGATTCGCTAAAACAATAGTCAATCCCGCTGACCCGCTCACTTTTAAAGTTTATTTCATTCAGAGCTGGGTTCCCTCTTTTATTAAATGGCTGATCATTATCGCTCTTATAGCAATAATAGTCCTTTTCAGAAAAAGAATTAAAGAGCTTATCTTCAAAGTTTCCGCTAAATATCACAAAGAACCCGAAACAACTGAAAAGACAGTTTACTTCAACGAAAGTGATTTCAAGAAAGTCGATGTTGTACCTGAAACGACGGAAGTCATAAATGAAGCTGTTCCTGAAGAAGAGAAAAAGGAATGATATGACCGTATTCAAAGAAGTCCAGAAATTCAATTCCCCGTTGATATGGGTAATTGTTGGTATAGCGGCAATAGGCGGTATCTTCGCACTTACGGCACCTGCCGCGCAGAATGAACAGCTTCCTATCATCGCGAAACTTCTCATTTCATCTGCTATCATAATATTAGTACTGACATTCATGTTCGGATATCTTAAAACAACTATCGATGATACAGGCATAAAGATCGAAATGAGGATCCTGTTCAAATTCGGAAAAACCATCCTTTGGGATGATATTCAGACAATAAAGGTTGATAAGTACCGTCCGATACTGGAATTCGGCGGATGGGGCTACCGTATAGGCTGGAAAGGTGTAGCCTACAACTGCAGAGGAAATGACGGGTTGATCATCATTTTAAAGAACGGCAGAAAGGTTGTGGTCGGCACTCAGAAGCCTGATGAACTTAAGAAGTATCTGTCTGACAATGGTATAAAATGAACTGACCGAATCGTCCCGTTTCTTTATCGGTTAGCGGTCTTATACATCTTCTCCAGAAATTCATTCAGCTCAGGATGCTTTGATCTGAACATGTCCCTGTCCATAAAAAAATACTCGCTTACCGTAGCGAAAAATTCCTGCATATCCTCAAGCGCATATTCAGTTATATCAGACTTTCCTTTCCTGATGCTCTCCATTTCGGCTCGCGCCAGCTTTCCCCATTCCACCGTGTCTATACAATACGCAAAAAGCTTAGGAATCCCTTCTGCCGCGCCTGTCTCCTTTTCAACAATGTGAATAAATTCGTGAACGGCCACATTAGTATGCGCGAAACCGTTTGAAAATCCCAGATGAAGATCCTGCTTTGAAAGTATCATCTTTTCATCAAGAGCGCCGTCGCCGACCATGCCCATATTATCCGAACCGTCATCATTCTCACCGTCCCCGAACTGATCGTCAAAGCCGCCGGGATATAAAAGCACCTCAACGATATCGTTATACTGCCATTCAGGAAATCTGAAAACCGGAATTACCGCCCCTGCGGCGACAAGAAGTTCATCGGCTCTTGTCACTTTGATATCAACTCCGGAAACTTTTACATTCGAGAGAAATTCTACTATCCTGTATTCGAAAGTCCTTTTTTCCTCTTCCGATAATTTCTGAAAGAACCTGACCTTCGAAGCGAGTATAGATCTGTCCTTAACTGAAAAGTATCCGGCAGGCTTTTTCCGGTACCTTCTTCTCCCCAGAATAAAATACAGCCACATCATTGCGCCTGTAAAAAATATTAGAAATATAATTACTGTTATATCGGTCATAATTGAAATTTATAAAAATAAGAACGAATTTGCAAATGCACCTGTTATTCAGTATATTTAGAGTGACGGATAATAAAAACGGAATATCGCTGTGGAAATGGTTATTACTATTACAACCCATGACGAGCAGAGAAAATCAGACAGGAAATATTGGAAAAGTCTGACACCCGAGCAAAGATTGGATATTGTGGAGCAGTTAAGAATTGAATCAGGAAAATTTCTATATGAATACCCAGCAAGACTTCAAAGAATTATTACAGTTACTCGAAAAGCATAAAGTCGAATATATGATAATCGGAGGATATGCTGTAGCTTTTTACGGATACCCGAGATTTACAAAAGATATAGATATTTTTTTCGAGATTTCTCAAGATAATATAGCTAAATTGATTAAAGCTCTTATTGAATTTGGTTTTCCTGAAAAGGACCTTAAAGATGATTTATTTGCTACAAAAGGAAATGTAATTACTTTTGGTGTTGCCCCTGTCAGGGTTGATCTGCTGAATGAGATTAGCGGAGTTGAATTCAGCGAAGCTAAAAAACACAGAGCCCGAGGTAAATACAGTGAGCTGGAAGTTTATTTTATCGGTAAAGAAGATCTGATTAAAAATAAACTGTCAACTGACAGGCTGCACGATAAAGCTGATGCAGAGGAATTAAAGGATAAATAAATCCTATGATCTTCGATTATATAAAAAACATTGATAAATACAGGAACCTTCATCCGAGGTTTGAAAAAGCGTTCGGGTTCATTAAGACTGCCGGTCTTGAAAATATGCCCGTCGGAAAACACCCGATCGAAGGAGACGACATTTACGCATCGGTCTCTGAATACAAGACCAAAACCGAAGGGTATCTTGAAGCGCATGTTAAATATATTGACATTCAGCTAATTACAAAGGGAATTGAACAGATCGGATTTTTCGGGCTTGAAGATCAGGAAATAAGAGATCATTATGATGATGAAAAAGACATCGCTTTCTACTTTGGAGATTGCGAACATCTGATCCTGCAGCCGGGATTATTCGCGATATTTTTTCCCAAAGACCTTCATAAGCCCGGAATATCGGTTTACTCACCCGTTGAAGTAAAAAAAATTGTAGTTAAAGTAAAAGTATAGAGTAGCAAATGCCCGGCAAGAAACCCGACATTTCAAAATACAAAGTGCTCATATTCGACCTTTTCCACACGCTCTCATCTATGCATCATTCGGATGTTCCGGGATTACACTCCCACGAGATTATCGGAATATCTTACGAAGAATGGCTCGAAGCTCTTTTTACGGATTCAGAGCGCAGAACACGGGGAATCATAAAAGAACCGAATGCCATAATCCACGATATAACCGGCAAACTCGGAATGAACATACCGGACGACACCATCAAAGAGCTCGCACGGGTCAGATACGAACGCTTCAACCTGACTTTAAAAAACATACTGCCTCATACTGTAGCTACTCTGAAAGAACTAAAAAAGAGAGGAAAGACGCTCATACTGCTAAGCAATGCCGATGTCTGCGAGATAAAGGGCTGGCCTCACTCTCCAGCAGCGCCTTATTTCGACCATGCAATATTCTCATGCTATGTTGGATATGTAAAACCCGAACTACAGATATATGAGCATGCGGTAAAACTGTCCGGCGCGTCTAAAGAGGAATGCCTGTTCATAGGTGACGGCGGATCGGATGAACTCGTCGGCGCGAAAAATGCCGGAATCAAAACTGTATTTACTTCAGAATTCATAAAAGACCTCTGGCCTGAGCATATCGAACCGAGAAAGCTGATCGCTGATTATCATATTGAGAGGATTGATCAGCTGCTGTAAAGAAAATATTCACTTATATTCTTTGGATAAAAGATTTATTTGATTATATTGCTAATTAGAAAAGATTAAAACAACTGAGGTTTCTTCATGAAGAAGTTTATCATTATTACAATTTTAATGTTCACATGCCTGATCTACAGCCAGATCTTTACCGAAATTCCAACCACTCTTCCTGGTGTTTACAAATGTTCAATTGACTGGGGTGACTATGATAATGACGGTGATCTTGATATTTTAATTGCAGGTCAGACAGGATATTCATCATATTTTTCAGATGTATACAGAAATGATTCATGTAATTTTATACTCATTAATGCCGGTTTACAATCCTTAGGTATTGGTAGTGTAGATTGGGGTGACTATGATAATGATGGTGATCTTGATATTTTGATTATAGGCACATCAGATGGGTCATCACAGTTTTCAAAAATATATAGGAACGATTTAGGATCGTTCGTCGATATTAATGCCGGTTTACCAGGTTTTTCTTTTGGTGATGCAAAATGGGGAGATTATGACAATGACGGGGATTTAGATATTTTATTAACAGGAAAATCAGTTGTAAGTACATATACGACGAAAATCTATAGAAATGACTGTTGTAAATTTATTGAGATAAACTCAAATCTTAGCGGTGTATGTAACAGTAGTGCGTCATGGGGAGACTTTGATAATGACGGCGATCTCGATATACTTCTTTGCGGTACTACTGGACCTGAAAATATAACAAAAATATATCGAAATGATAACGGAATATTT
>Ga0209467_1000205_pt1 | contig 107747 bp, 101 predicted proteins | sample Higcelwee11metaG_FD_187175 | JGI IMG/M metagenome (GOLD analysis project Ga0209467, IMG submission 187175) | Freshwater pond sediment microbial communities from the University of Edinburgh, under environmental carbon perturbations - High... | ecosystem: Environmental > Aquatic > Freshwater >...
TCTCTTGAGGTTCTTCGCGATTTTCGAATGGCTTGGTTTTCCACATCAGGGGGTCTCCTTAGGGGCGTCGACATGAGGAGCCACAATATAGTTCATTGGAACGTCATGTGGCTTGAGTTTTAAATCGGTTTCTGCAATTTGTGAGGAAAATGCGATGCCACATTTTATTGCTTGTGGGTGTTTCTTCAAAAAACGGTCATAGAATCCTTTCCCATGCCCAATGCGCCCCCCGTCTCTTGAAAATTGAACGCCTGGGACAAGAAACAAAGGAATTCCACCTTCCCAAATGGGGAGTTCTGGTTTGGGTTCGTGAATGTGGAAATGACCTGTGATGAGATCCTTCTCCAGGTCCTTGATTTGCACAAAGTCCATGATCCCTTGGTCTTGCGTGCGGGGGAGAAGTAAACGGTTCTCTTTTGCAAGTTTTTCTAACAGAGGAACAATGTTGGGCTCGTTAGGAAGGGGGTAAAATGCCGCAACAGTACTTGCAGATTCGAGAGGCGCGTAGGTTTCAAGTTCTTTGAGAATCCAAGCGGATTCCTTGTCTTTTTCCACGACATTTTTTGTCACTGGCTTCTCTTTCATAGTACCTTCAATGGAATCTTCCAAATCATATTTTAAACGGTAGAATTTTCCTTTCCATTTGCGGAAAAGCAAAAGCACTTCTTTCATTTGCTCTGGAGTGAGAAATACGAGAGCAAGAATCAACAAAAGGCATAATTCTGAAAGACCAATCCCAGAGTTCATGCCACCTCCCGTCGGGCCACAAGCGCATTAACAACAATGCTCACTCCATAAAGTAAAAGCATGGGAATAGCAACCCAGAAAAGCGAAAATAAATCAGGAGGTGTTACTAATGCGGCGACAAGGCAAATTAGGAATATACTGATTCGAAAATGACGCACTAGAAATCGCTGATCAATAAACCCCAATTTAGTGACAAAATAAGTGAGCATGGGCATTTGAAAAACGAACCCAAATAAGAGCTCGAACCGGAAAAGAAAACTGACATAGGCCTCTTGGGACCACAACTGACTTGCAATATTGCTGTAGTGAGAAAGAAACATGAGCAGCAAGGGAACGGCGACAAAAAAAGCGAAGGTGGCTCCTGCTACAAAAAGAACAACGGAACCAAAACTCGCTCCGAGTACGAGAAATTTTTCTTTTGCATGGAGTGCGGGCGCACAAAAAGAATAGAGTTCACCAAAAAAAACAGGTAAGGCAAGAAGAACTCCAAAAATGGCTGAGACCATAAAGTCAGCGGCAATGCCTTCGGTGGGAGACAGATTTATAAGAGTAACCACAGCGACACCCTGAAGAGGCTTTAACAAAAATCGCCAGAGATCCGAAGAAAAAAATAGGGCGAATGTGGTGGTGATAGCCAAAGTCACAAGGCAGATCAGGAGCTTTCGCCGGAGTTCTTTCATGTGTGTTGAAAGAGCCATGGATGCCTATTTTTTATCGTCAGTCTTGGATTTTTCTTCTTTGGCGTCTTCCTCTTCAGTTTCGCTTGATGCTTTTTTGAATTTGCGAAGCGCCTTTCCTAAGTTTTCGGCAATATCTGGAATGCGTCTTGCTCCAAAAAGCAAGACCAGAAGGAATATGAGGAGAATGAGTTCTGGGATACCAATATTTCTTAACATATAAACTCCTTGCTATTTAAGATGTTCATTAAGAATCGTGTTCCAAATGTTTCTTTGCCAGCGCATCAGGTGGGCCGCATCGTAGCGCGGTTCCCAAGAATCTTTGCCTGGTGTCGCGAGCGCAATTAGCTGGGTTCTATTCGCCAGTAACGATGGATCAAATTTTAATTCTTCTGCTTTCTCATCGCGCCAAATACGGAGTGCATCCAAGAGATCCCCATCGGGGCCATTGAGAGGAGGCTTGGATCGTTGGAGGGGCAGTGGCCATTCGGATGGGGGCACTTGTAATGCTTTTTCCAAAGTCTCTTTGAATGAGTCCAGGCGAGCCCCATTAAAATTGCGCGGCAATTTGGGGAGACTATCCATGTCCAATTTTGGGTAGGAGCAGGAGAGCGAGTGAATAACGGAGAACAGTAGTTCTACGCCTAAGACTTTGTAAGGAGGCCTATCAAGAGTCGCCGCTTCCTTTTCTCGCCATTCCCACAGATACTTTAAAAGGTTAAGTTCTTCTGGAGAAAACTTGCTAGAACCACTGATACGCCACGGTTCAAGGACTACTTCATGGGGCACTTTAGAGTGTTCAATCAATTCATCACAGGTTTCAATGAGCCAGGTGAATTTTCCTTGACTGATAAGCTGGTCGCCTAAAAGGGCACAGAGTTCATGGAGGTAAAGCGTATCGTGTATCGCATATTCACACATATCCAAAGGCAGGGGACGAATGGTCCAATCGGCTTTCTGGTTGTCTTTGATAAGTTTAACATCAAAATATTTTTCCACCAAATGAGCAAGTCCCAGTCTTTCTTCGCCTAAAAGTTTGGCGGCGAGCATGGTATCAAAGACATGCTTTGGGGAAATTCGGTAAGTGTTCCAGAGCATACGGAGATCATAATCGGCACCGTGAAAAATAATCGTTTGCATTGCACGAGTGCTAAAAATAGGCTTCACATCAATACCCGAAAGAGGGTCCACAATCCAATGATGATCGCCGAGCGTAATTTGAATAAGGCAGAGCCGCACCGAATAGTGATACATGGAATCAGCTTCGGTATCAACGGCAGCAATATCGTAAAGATCAAGTTCGTTTAAAAGGATATCTAAACCTTCTTGCGAATTGACGAGAGTGTAGGATTCTTGAATAGGCACAGTAAGAGGAAATCTAGTAAAGGATAGGACAAACCGAACAAAGGTAAGCGTGTAATATTCTTTAGTTACCAATGACTCTTTTTTGAATATACTAAATTTGGGTTATGAAAAAGATTTCGCTTACAGGCATTAAGCCCACTGGAACTCCGCATCTTGGAAACTATTTGGGTGCTATTCGCCCCGCCCTTGCCCTTTCAGAAACTTATGAAACGGTTTACTTTATTGCTGATTATCACGCTTTGACCACCGTTCACAATGGTCTTGAAATGCATGATAATATTCACAAAGTGGCGGCGACTTGGCTTGCTCTTGGTTTAGATCCAGAAAAGGGTCTTTTTTACAAACAAAGTGATATTCCAGAAATTTTTGAACTTAGCTGGGCATTAAGTTGCTTTACCCCTAAGGGGTTCATGAATCGCGCTCACGCCTACAAGGATAAAGTGGCGAAAAGTCTTGCCACAGGTGAAGATGCGGACTCCAATGTGAATATGGGGCTTTTTTGTTATCCGTGCCTCATGGATGCAGATATTCTGATGTTCAATGCGGACATTGTGCCCGTAGGTAAAGATCAAAAACAGCATGTGGAATTTGCGCGCGATGTGGCACTTCGTTTTAACAAGCAATTTGGCAAAGCCGTTTTCACCATTCCAGAAGCGATTATTCAAGAAAATACAGATGTGATTCCGGGGCTTGATGGTCGCAAAATGAGCAAGTCGTACGATAACTATATCGATATTTTCTTGGACTCCAAGTCGCTCAAAAAGAAAATCGGCAAGATCGTTACGAATAGCCAAGAAATTGACGAACCCAAAGATCCTGAGATTTGCAACGTGTTCAAACTTTATAAACTTTTTGCATCGCAAGAACAATCGAATGCTCTTGCTTCTCGCTATCGTGCGGGTGGCATGGGTTGGGGACACGCTAAAGCAGAACTCCAATCGGTTTTGGAAGAACATTTGGGTACAGCTCGGGATAAGTACTTTGACTTAATGGCCCACCCAGAAAAAATAGACCGTATTTTGCGTGCAGGGGCAGAAAAAGCGCGGCCTATCGCTCGTGAAAATATGGATCGTATTCGCGAAATTTTGGGTGTGGGCAAAAGTTACTAAGTGTTTATTGAATGCCTTAGAAAATGACAATATAGCCGAGTCTCCACAAGAGATTCGGTTTTTTGTTTCCTAGGGGATAAACAAGAGGCACTTCGATCCGAGAGTGGACTCCAAAGAGACGCGCCCCCACTTCCAATGAAACATCGGCGGTTTCTTCCCAGTCATTGTTAAAAAGGTAGTAGGCGTCGTTCGCTTCGTTCAATGCTCGGTGCATTCCATTAGGGGCTCTCGCGTAGGCGTAACCGCCACTCACGCCGAGTTCAAAACCCCAATCCTCTTGGGCAAACCAGTCATAACCTAGGGAGCCACGTCCTCCGCACCAAAAATTGTCTTCTTTTTTGTAATTAGCAAGCCCTTCTCCCCTTAAATAGAATGACCGATATCGGACTCCGGTAAGTAATGTGAGTGGGGTGGGGGAGCCTAATGAAACGCCCAATTCAAAAAGCCAAGGGGAGGGCGCCTCTGTAGCAACGGCAAACGTCCCAAAAATAACCAGCAGAATTACTAACAACTTTTTAATCATAAAACATTAAAAATAGAAAGACTAAGAAATTTGAAATTTTGTTTACAAATGATAATAGCCTTTCGAAAGTGTGTATATTCAGACCATGGCGCAAAAATTGGTCATTGTGGTAGACGATGCTATTCCTTTTATAAAAGGGACATTGGAGCCTTATGCTGAAGTGCGTTATTATCCTGGAGAAGCAATCAACCGGGATATAGTCAAAGATGCCGATGCGCTTTTAGTTCGTACACGCACCCCTTGTAATAAGGAACTCCTTGAAGGGAGTCGTGTTCGTTTTGTGGGCACCGCAACAGCGGGTAGTGATCACTTGGATACCGCTTATTTGGAATCGGCTGGAATTGTGTGGTCCAATGCCCCCGCTTGTAATGCTTCGAGTGTTGCTCAGTATGTTGTATCTGCCTTGTTAGAGCTGAGCCGTCGTGCTCGTATGCCACTTGCTGGAAAAATATTGGGCGTTATCGGTGTGGGAAATGTGGGTTCCCGGGTTGTGAACGCGGCAACCGCTCTCGGAATGCGTACGCTACTTTGTGACCCTTTGCGTGCTCGAAGCGAAGGGAAAAAGAATTTCTGGTACGTGATGGATATGCTCTCTCGTTGTGATGTGGTAACGCTTCATGTGCCTTTAATTAAAGAGGGCCCCGATCGTACGCTCCGTTTGGTAAATGCGGAGTTCCTTCAAGAAATGCAACCCCATGCCTGGCTCATCAATGCCTCTCGTGGTTCTGTGGTGGATAATGCAGCACTGCGTGCAGCGCTCCGTGGTGGAAGTATTGGTGGGGCGGTTCTTGATGTTTGGGAAGACGAACCTGATTTGGATTTGGGGCTTTTAAGTGCGGTGGATATTGGAACGGCTCATATTGCAGGTTACAGCCAGGATGGAAAAGCCAATGCGACCACACAGGTGGTACAAAAAATGGCCACTGTTTTAAACATCGAGGCTCTTAAGCAATTCTCTGCGGTTCCCCCGACAGATGCTTCTTTAGTGATTTCGGTAGATGCCTCGCGTAAAAGCAATCAGGATGTGATCGCCGAAGTTTATCAGCAAACTTATGATATCACTCAAGATAATAGTTTTCTTAAAAATAATGTAGAACGTTTTGATTCGCTTCGCAAACAGTACGCGCCGCGTCGTGAACCTTTCGCTTACAAGGTGAGACTTCAACATGGAAGTGATGCTCTTTACATGGCTCTTCAGAGTTTAGGATTCTCTGTAGAATTAAAATAATTTTAGCGCTTGTTTTTCTACCTTTTGAGTTCTAGGTTACCTTCTATAGGAACAGAAAAATGAAAAAACAACTTTGCCTATTTGCTTTTGCAAGCGTAATTACGGCCAATTCTCTTTGGGCTCAAGGGAACGAAGGTATGTTCTCTGGTTCTCTTCCCGATAATTGGACCGCAGACGTTGTGGCTGCGCTCAAGTATACGCGAAACCATTATGACAACTGGGGAGAAGGGGGTACCAACGCCTCTTCTTGGATTGCTGAATATAATGCAGATACCAAAGGCCACTGGACTGCTGTAGATTGGCGCATTTTATCGAAGTTGGCTTGGGGTAATTCTTATTTAGATGGCATTGGGAACAGAAAGTCTGTCGATAAGATTTTCTTTGAAACCACTCTTGATTACAATGGTTTTGGTGTCCTCAAACCTTATCTTGGGGCTCGCTTTGAATCGCAGTTCACAACGGGTTATGTCTATACCGATTCCACGAGCGCAAAAGTTTCTTGCTTTATGGATCCCGGTTATTTGACTCAGGTTGTGGGTCTTAGCTATGCACCCAACGAAAATTTTTCTCAGCGCTTGGCTTTCGCGAATAGAATGACCATTTCAGAGGGTTATGGCTGGGCAGATGACAAGGAAACGGCGAAGGTGGAAACCTTTAAGGACGAACCGGGTTTAGAAAGCGTCACTGAATATAAGCTTGATGTTTCTTCTCTTGTCGTATTTAAAACCAGACTTTGGGCTTTTGTGAATTTTGAAAGTGTAGATGCTATTGATGGCAAGTGGGAAAATTCTCTTGCCGTGGCTCTTGCTCCTTTGATTGAATTGAGCATCGGTATTGACCTTGCCTACGATAAAGATGTAAGTGAAGATCACCAATACAAGGATGCTGTTTTGCTGGGCATTACTTGGCGTTGGTTCTAAATAGAATTGCATCGTTTATTTGGGGGCTGGTAGCTTGCGCTATTTGGCCCCTTTCTTGTGCCTCCCGCAGTGCCCAGATAGAGGCTCTTAGCTATCTTTGGACGGTATAGATAATGTGTTCACCTTTAGCGATTAGGTTTTGGTATGCTTATACTTCGTGGTACCCCCGCTCTTTCTGATTTCCGACTTCAAAAACTCTTAAATGATTTTCAAAAAGAGTCTTTACCTGTTGCAGGGGTTTATGCCGAGTTTGTTCACGTCGTGGAATTGTCTTCGGAGTTGACTCTCGAAAAGAAAGGTGTTATAGATCAACTCCTCTCTTATGGCCCCAAACGCGAAAGTCATAAGCCTGCGGGCACCCTTTTTGTAGTGGCTCCTCGCCCCGGCACCATTAGTCCCTGGAGTTCCAAGGCTACCGATATCGCTCACATTTGCGGTCTCTCTGAAGTGATTCGCATTGAACGTGCTATTGCCTATTACATCGATTTTAACGGTGGCGCTACCGAACCCGTATTGACGAAGATCAAAGCCAAAATTCATGACCGCATGACGCAAAAGGTTTTCCCGGCTTTTGACTTGCTTTCTGTGCTTTTTAGCCATGCAGAACCGCGTCCCTTGATAGAAGTACCTATTCTCAAGGAAGGGCGTGACGCATTGGTGCGTGCCGATAAAAAATTAGGCTTAGCGCTTGCCCCTGATGAAATCGATTACCTGCTCGAAAACTTTACGGTTTTGAATCGCAATCCTTCGGATGTGGAACTCATGATGTTTGCGCAAGCGAACTCCGAACATTGCCGTCACAAAGTATTTGGGGCAGAGTGGACCATCGATGGACAGAAAATGGATCATTCTCTATTCCAGATGATCAAAAACACCTACAAGATGCATTCCACAAACATTCTTTCTGCCTACAAGGATAATGCGGCAGTGATGACAGGGGTGACGGCGGGTCGTTACTATGCGGATCCTCGCAACAACAAATATGATTGGCACAAAGAAGTGATCCACACATTGATGAAGGTGGAAACACATAACCATCCGACTGCCATTTCTCCGTTCCCTGGGGCGGCTACAGGTTCCGGCGGTGAAATCCGTGATGAAGGGGCCACCGGTCGTGGCTCCAAGCCTAAGGCGGGTCTTGCAGGCTTCAGTGTTTCTAATCTGAAGTTGCCGGGGGCGGTACAACCATGGGAAAAAGATTTTGGTAAACCTTCTCGTATCGCAAGTCCTTTGGACATCATGATTGAGGGCCCTCTCGGGGGTGCTGCATTCAACAATGAATTTGGTCGCCCGAATATTTTAGGCTACTTCCGCACCTTTGAACAAGAGGTACCTAGCTTACAAGGTTCTGAAGTGCGTGGTTATCACAAACCGATTATGCTTGCGGGAGGACTCGGCAGCATTAAGGAAAAGCATGTAGAAAAGGGTCATATCAATTCAGGCGATCACCTGATTGTACTCGGTGGTCCCGCGATGCTCATTGGCTTGGGTGGTGGTGCCGCAAGTTCGGTCACCAGTGGCTCTGGGAATGAAGATCTTGATTTTGCGAGTGTACAGCGCGAAAATCCGGAAATGGAACGCCGTTGCCAGGAAGTGATTGATCGTTGCTGGGCGATGGATGATGAAAACCCTATTTCCTTTATTCACGATGTGGGTGCTGGTGGACTGTCCAATGCACTCCCGGAATTGGTGAACGATGGCGGTTTAGGCGGCAAATTTGAACTCCGCAAGGTTCCGAATGATGAACCGGGCATGAGCCCCCTCGAAATTTGGAGTAATGAATCTCAGGAACGTTATGTAATGGCGGTTGCTGCCGATCGTTTGGGTGTCTTTGACGAAATTTGTAAGCGCGAACGCTGCCCGTATGCGGTCGTGGGGGAGGCTGTCCTCGAACGTCATTTGACGCTCACGGATTCTCATTTTGGGAACAAGCCGATCGACATGCCACTAGAAGTACTTTTGGGAAAACCGCCGCGTATGATTCGCAACGAAGTGAGTCAGAAGCGTCCTCTGGAGCCTTCGATTTTCCCTGAAGAGACAACGATTGCAATGGTGGTGTCTCGTGTGTTAGCGAACCCCTCTGTTGCTGATAAAACCTTCCTTATTTCCATTGGTGATCGCTCTGTGACGGGCTTGATTTGCCGCGATCAGATGGTAGGGCCATGGCAGGTTCCAGTGGCGGATTGTGCGGTCACTGCTGCCGCTTTGGATACCTTTGAAGGCGAAGTGATGAGTATTGGCGAACGCGCTCCGATTGCCATTGTGTCCCCTGCGGCGAGCGCTCGCATGGCTGTGGCGGAATCTCTCACTAATATGGCTGCGGCCTACGTCCCTGATATGGGACGCGTGAATTTGTCTGCAAACTGGATGGCCTCCCCCAATTATGAAGGCGATGGCGCTGATTTGTATGCCGCGGTAAAGGCTATCGGCATGGAACTCTGCCCGGAACTCGGCATCACGATCCCCGTGGGCAAAGATTCCATGAGTATGAGCACCGTGTGGGAAGAATTCAACGTGAAACACACAGTGACCGCTCCGATTTCTCTCGTGATCACCGCATTTGCTCATTGTGGCGATGTGCGCAAAACGCTCACTCCGCAATTGTTGCCTGTGAATTCTCGCTTGTTCTTAGTGGATCTTTCCCGCGGAAAAAATCGCATGGGTGCGTCCATTGCGGCTCAGGTTTTCAACAAAATCGGTTCTGTTGCTCCCGATGTAGACAGTGCAAAAGAACTCCGTGTCTTTTTTGAAACCATTCAAAAACTGAATGCGAAGGGTGCCATTGCAGCTTACCACGATAAGTCGGATGGTGGTCTTTATACGACGGTTCTCGAAATGGCATTTGCTGGTCACACGGGTGTTACTCTTGATATTTCCAAGCTCTCGGGCAGCACTCTCGACGTTCTTTTCAACGAAGAATTGGGAGCCGTCCTTCAGGTCGTTACTGAAAATATTTTGACCGTGCGTACAGCCTTTGAAGCCGCAGGCCTCGGTACCTGTCTTTTTGATATTGGAACCCTGAACACAGAATACGCATTCCAAATAGGTGATTACAAGGAAGATCTTTCCAACCTTCGCGCCATCTGGAGTGATACCACACGCCGCATCGCTGCTCTCCGCGATAACCCCGAATGTGCCGAAAGTGAATACACGCTCAAGCTCGAAAAAAACGATCCGGGTATCAGCCCGAAGGTCACTTTTGACATCACCGTGAAAAAAGATTATTCGAGCCGTCCCAAGATGGCGATTCTCCGCGAGCAGGGTGTCAATGGCGAAATTGAAATGGCCGCCGCATTTGATCGCGCAGGCTTCGAATCCATTGACGTTCACATGACAGATATACTCACAGGGCGCATTGACTTGAAGGACTTCAAGGGCCTTGCGGCTTGTGGTGGGTTTAGCTATGGGGATGTTCTCGGTGCGGGTGAAGGCTGGGCGAAGAGCATTCTCTTTCACCCAAGAGCTCGTGCAGAATTTGAAACTTTTTTCAATCGCAAAGACACCTTCACTCTCGGCGTCTGCAATGGTTGCCAAATGGTTTCCAACCTCAAGGATTTGATCCCGGGTGCCTCTCACTGGCCTCGCTTTGTGCAGAATGCATCTGAACGTTTTGAAGCGCGTTTTGTAAGCCTCAAGATTGAAAAATCACCCTCTATTCTCTTGAAGGGAATGGAAGGAAGTATTCTCCCGATTGCCGTCGCTCATGGGGAAGGTCAGGCTGAGTTTGCAGATTGCCATGCCGCTGAAACTTGCCTCAGAACGGGACTTGTCAGCTTGCGTTATGTGGATGGTTTGCACAATTACACGGAACGTTACCCGCAGAATCCCAACGGATCTCCTTTCGGTATCACGGGCCTCACCAGCGAAGATGGTCGCGCGCTCATTCTGATGCCGCATCCGGAACGTGTATTTCGCACTTGTCAGAACAGTTGGCACCCGGCGGAATGGGGTGAAGAGGGACCGTGGATGAAGCTATTCCGCAACGCCCGTGAATGGGTTGGGTAATTCTGTCAATCGGATATCCTAGCAATAATTCGGGAAAAATGATTTTCACAAATCATCGCTTTTTTATACCCTGCTAATGGGAAATAATCATTTTTTTTGTTAGCACGGAGCCGTTGATTTTTGCCATCGCCATCATCATGCCGTGAATGGCCCAGCCTTCCGGTATCCTGAATGTATGTTTCCCGGCATCCAGCATCCGCTTTTGGCTGAGCGAGCCGAGTCTTTTGCCTGTCAGGCTGAACACTTCGAGCGACACACTGGAACGTTTCATCAACTGGAGTTCAACGAACTGCCCGGAGATCGTTATGTAATTATTCCTTGCATTTGTAGATCCCTCTGTCACGGCTGTCGTTGTCGTCTCCAGTAATTTCAACATCGCCCACAGGGGATAACGGTTCGATGCAGAATAGACTGGATTGCCAACATCGAGAATGCTCCACCGGGATTCTGGACGATAAAGAATATGATTGATTTTCTGCGCGGTATCCAAAATTTCTCCGTTCGCCCCTTTCACAAAAACAAAACCTGCATCGGTGAGGACCTTCATAGAACTTTCGGTTGCCTGGGCATTGAAATCAGCCATGATGACCACGGGATCGGCTGCTGTTCCCACACTGTCCATCCAAGCGACTATTTGCTGAAGTTGAGAGGTTCGATTCGTGACGTTTGCGTTATCAAGGTGTGTGACGATGACCCGGACAGGTTGGTCAGCCATGGTGATATCAATTTCGAGTGCCGCCCGAGCCTCTGAAGCGCTTCCCTTCGGAATTTGCAGACGACGCACACTCAAAGGGGCTTCGTCCGACAAAAAGCCAATGCCGTACGATCCGCTACTGCCTTGATAATTTGTCTGGGCCGCCGTGAATGTATACGACATATTCGTCTGTTCCCCCAAGTATTGCAAAACATCGGAGGAATTGCGGCTATTGCAGCTATCGACTTTTTGAATTCCGTTGATGGTCGGATCAATTTCATTAATGACTGCTGCTATATCACCGTAAGAACCAGAGCCGTGACTTTCGGCGTTGATATTATAGGTCATGAATTTGACCGAATCTGGATATTGGGCCTGTGTCAGCATTGCTGCGCTTATGAAAAATAATCCTGCAATAAATGCCCTGCCATACCGATCTTTCATACCAACACCTCCTCAATTTTGATTGGTGCAAGCTAAATATACCCCTTGGAAATTCTTCAGAAACCGTTTGTGAAATCAAAAAATGCTGTAATTTGTACATAAATTAATTCTGGGAAATGAAAAAAAATGATTTTGGCTTCATCGGGAATTTTCTTCCCTATTTTTAATGAATTTTTAGAAAATCCCTAAACTTAGTGTGTATTCCATCGTTAATAGGGCAACTCACTCTCTTTTAGGTGGTTCCCATACATAGAATCGCCGGATTTGCGCTTCTTGAAGAATATCGTCAAATGAAGGATGGCTACAAAATGGGAAAACTTGTAAACATCCAATGCTAAAAGCACTCTCAAGTATTTGATTTATAAGGGGGGATGGTGTGCCCCGGCGGTAATTGTTACAGTATCATATTTTTTACAGAGCCCCTAAAAATGAAAGAAATCAATAATTATCTTTGTTACTTAAAATAGGAGCAAAGCAAAATGTCAAAAACAGATATCTATCCCAAGATTTTACTTGCATTAGTCGTGATTTTTTTCGTCTGGTCGGGGATTAATCCCCACGATTCACGCCTCACATGGGTTTTGGAAACTGCGCCATTCATGATCGCGCTCCCGATTCTTCTTTTGACATATAAACGTTTTCAGCTTACCTATTTTGTTTACACTATTATTGCAATTCATGCGATTGTTTTGATGCTTGGAGGTCATTACTCCTACGCGAAAGTTCCCCTCGGTTTTTGGATGGAAGACTGGTTTGGTTGGACTCGTAACAACTATGATAAGATCGGTCATTTTATGCAAGGCTTTGGCCCGGTGCTCTACGCTCGAGAACTTTTGATCCGTACCTCTCCACTTAAACCAGGCAAGTGGCTCAACGTCATCACGGTCTCCATTGCCCTCGCAATTTCAGCCATCTATGAAATTATCGAATGGCTCTCCTCTCTCTCTAACCCCACAGACACAGAAGCCTTCCTCGGCACTCAGGGCTATATCTGGGACACACAAACCGATATGTTTATGTGCTTTGTTGGTGCATTTGTGGCACTTCTCTTTTTCTCCAAGTTGCATAATCGGTATTTGGATCGCCTTTAGGTCATTCCTAAAATTTTTCAGAATTTAAAAAGAGCCCTGCTTTTTGTGGGACTCTTTGCTTTTCTGAAATTTTATCCAAAAACTTTGACTCTTTCTCGGATGGGCGAGAACTCCTTCGCTCCCGCAGGGGCTACTACGGAACCAAAAGGCATTTCCGCAAGTAATACCCAGCTTTCAGGAAGACACCATTCTTCTTTTACCCCGGCATCAATGAGAGGATTGTAATGTTGCAAAGAGGCCCCTAATCCCTCGGCTTCAAAAGCTGTCCAAATGGTAAATTGAAGCATTCCACTGGATTGCAAGGACCACATTGGAAATTTATCCTTGTAAGCAGGAAATTTAGTCACGAGTTCATTAACAACCGCCTGGTCTTCGAAAAATAATATCGTACCAAAACCGGCATCAAAGGAATCCATCTTTTGATTCGTTGCCACAAAAAGTTCTTCCGGTACTATTTTTTTCAAAGTGACTCGTGTCATATTCCAGAATTTGGAACTTTCCTTTTCATTCAATAAAACTACGCGTGCGCTTTGTGAATTAAACGCCGATGGCACATGCATTACTGCATCCTCTACAATTTCCTGAATGCGTTTTTTGGTAATCACCGGCTCTTTTCCGAGAGCATAGATACTTCGTCTATCCCTCACCGCCTCTAAAAACTTTTTTTCCATAGTCCCTCCAAATTTTTACACTCCAATGTCCTCGTTCCATAATTCGGGATTCTTAAGAATGAAATCATGCATCATTTCAATACAAGTTTTATCTTGCAAAATAGTCACATTCACACCTCGGGCCGTCAACAAAGCTTCTTCTCCCATGAACGTGACATTTTCACCCACAACGACCTTCGGGATCTTGTAAAGAAGAATTGCTCCAGAGCACATGGCACAAGGGGAAAGCGTTGTGTAAAGCGTACATTCGCTATACACGCTTGAGGGGAGTCTTCCCGCATCTTCAAACGCATCCATCTCTCCGTGGAGAATGGGGCTTTTTCTTTGTATGCGGCGATTATGTCCCCTTCCAATAATTTTTCCTCGGTAAACAATCACCGAACCAATAGGAATACCTCCTTCTTTCATCCCTTGACGAGCTTCTTCAATGGCGGCAATTAAAAATGAATCCATAGGTCTCCCTGCTACTATCCATTACAATGTAAACAATCATTCTAAGGATTTTCTATGAAAAATTTTGTTTTATCGCGTGTTTGCCCAAATAGTTTGAGACGTTTCTTATAACTATTTTGAAATAAATTTACCTTCAACAAAGTGAAAATTGCTCTCAATTGTCTAAAAAAGCGGTTTTGTAAGCATTTCTTATGACATTATTTACACAAAAAAGCCTATATTTTCTAAATACTGAAAATATTTAAATCCTTTGTTTAAATTATGTTCATTGGATATGAGTTTCTTTTTCTTTACTGGAAATACGCAAAATGCCTCTTCAGTCTAAGCCTGTATTAACAAATCGGCAGACCGAGATTCTTGAGCTTTTGAAAAAAGGCTTAACAAATCAGGATATTTGCAGACTGTTGGGTATTTCACCTAATACAGTAAAAGTTCATTTGGCAAAAATCTATAAGATTCTCGAAGTGAGTAATAGGACGGAAGCTGCTTGTTATGGTGATGTTGTCCCCGTGGGGGATGATTATGCTCAAATAATCTTCCGCTTTAATCCTGCGGTGGCCTCTGATGCAAAAGCGAAGTGGTGCGTTGCTTCTATTGCTCAGGGATTACAAAAATTTGAACTTTTGCAAATTATTGTTGAGAATGGATTTTCTGACACAGATGCCAACCATTTTTGGCTGACTACAGAATTATCAAGTCCTGGAGTGCAGCCGAAAAAAATGTTTTTAAGCTTACATCATAAGCTTTCCAAAGAAGTACTTTGGGCCGAACCTATTGATCTTTCTGAAGGTCTTGACGAAACGGTTCAGCTTCAACGTTTAGTTGTAAAATTGGCGACTCAAGTGGAGAAACATGGAGCCGAACTTTACCAAAAGGCGTCCTTATTGAATAGCGGTTGGTGGTACGCCTCCATGTATGGAAAAAAGGCCATTTCGGTACGTACCATCAGCGCTTGGCAAGAGTCAGTAAAAATTACTGAAATGGCTCATAATAACCAGCCAGAAAAAATTTTGCCGATTTATTCCCTCGCCCTAAACTGGTATAAAGCTTTGTTAGAACGTTGGGTGCCACCACAGGTTGCCATTGAGAAAATTGAAAAATACTCATCCTATTGTATGCGTTATGCCCCTGATTCGCAGTATTCTCTCTTAACGATGAGTATGACAAGTGTTGTCCATGATGATAATGCTACGGTTATTAAGTATTTGACTAAGAGTCTTTCAATTAACCCTTTGAATGTCTCTGTTTTGCAGATGTTAGCCCAGATTTATACCTTGGATAATCAAGAAGCAAAGGGTTTTGAAGTCTTAGCGAAGATGAAAAAAGTGGCTCCAGAGATCATTGAATCTCCAAATAATATGGTAGCTGAAGCACTTTTGCTGTTTTTGACCAATCAGTTTGACGCCTGTGTACACCATTGTGAAGAGATTCTTTTTGTTATGCCGGAGTACTTAGTACCCAGATTACTCTTAATTTCAGCATTAGGATGGCAGGGAGACAAGGTCAAAAGCGATCTTCACATTATTCAATTACACAAGTACCACCCTAATTTCAAACAACAAGACTTAGCCGCTGTTCTTGGTGGCGTGCATCCCAGCAAACGTCATTTGTTACTTGAAGGTGCTGTCAAAACAGGGCTTGTTTTTTAGGGTATAACGTATAGCCCATTAGGGCTATTTTTTCTCTCACCTATATAAGGTATCTTACCTCTTGTAAAGGAGTTAGTATGCCGAATGTTAACGTCAACACTATGGAACCAGGTGATATCTTGGTATTCAATGGTGAAGAAGGTGATTGGCTTGGTGAAGCCATCATGTGGCTTACTGACTCCCAAGTGAGTCATTCGGCTCTTTTCGTGCAAAATGACCCTCCTGCCTTGGCTGATGCTGCACTTGCTGGTTTACAAATGCACAAAGTCGCAAATGAGGGTAGTCCTCTTCGTCCCGTTCATGTGGGTCGATTGACAAATGCAGCTTCTGTTGATCGTATGCCTATCGTAGAAGCCGCGAAAAAATATGTTGCTGAAGGCCTTTGTTACCCTAAGCCAGCTCTCGTTTTATTGGGAATGATTTTGATTTACAAGAAATTTCCGCATATTAGCCTCAGGCAATCTATTGTTATCAAACTTCTCAAGCTTGCTACTGCAGACATCAAAAAAATGTTAGATGAAACTATCTATAAGGGTAAGCACCCGATGTCGTGCTCTGAATTTGTGTACCAGTGCTACCTTGATGCATCAAAATGTCACCCAGAATTGAAGCTTGAGTTACAAAATGCCGATATTTCGATGAAAATTCGTGCAGGGGTGTCTGTTTCTTTGGTGGATCATTTGCAAGACTATTTGAGCAAACGCCCCATTTTTCCAAAATCTATTCAGGCCCAATCAACGATTAAAGAATCGCCAGAAGAACTTGCCAAAATGTTGATGGATTCTTCTAAGGAGGATGGTATGCATTCCTTGTATGAGAAGAACGATGATCTGAGTTTGGCTGTGCGTGATTTTTTGTTAGCGTATGCGAAGGCTCATCAAAAGCCGGTTAAAGATTATACTGCTTTAATGGATTCCGCTCGAGAAAATGAAGCCTTTTTTGTGACACCTAGTGATTTGTATAAGCATATGAAGAATGTGACCGATTTGGGTGGTTGTAGTCTTTACAGAGATGCGGTGCCTTTAGTGCCGTAAAAAGTTTCCCGACGAAAGTTGGGTTTGAGGGGAGCAAGGCCGTCTTCTATACAGAAGACGGCCTTTTCATGCTCTTTAGATGGGGAAACCACGATGATCGCGGTTTCAAAAACTATCCGCTATGTGGGTGAAATTCATGCTGAGGCAAAAAAGAGTGTCTCCTCGTTTATGGGATATTTAAAAGGAAAGTCTGTTATGATGATTTTTGAAAATCGTCATTTTTGCTCGACAGGCTACTTTGTAAATGGGGTCAGTTTTGAATGCATTGACGTTTTTAGTGGCATGTGGTCAGTGTCGAACTCCGATCTGCCCATGTCAGGAGTTCAAATAATCCTCATAGAAAAAGAGACCCGGTAGGAACCGGATCTCTTTTTCTATGGAGCTAAGGAGATGGCGATCCTCGCCTTATGTGCTACGCACGCTCGGTTCGCCCTTCGGGCCGTCCTTCGTCCGGCTCAAAAACCGTCGTTGCCTTCGGCCTTCGGTTTTTGTCGAACTCCCATCTACCCATGTCAGGAGTTCAAATAATCCTCATAGAAAAAGAGACCCGGTAGGAACCGGATCTCTTTTTCTATGGAGCTAAGGAGATTCGAACTCCTGACCCCCACGCTGCCAGCGTGGTGCTCTACCAACTGAGCTATAACCCCGAAAGGTGCCCCAAATTAAGCAAATAAAACCCCCTCTGTCAAGGGGATTTCCACAACATTAAACTAAAGTAAACCCCCAGAAGGGGGGCTTATGTTTTATTTGCTGAAAAGAGAATCCAGAGAATTAGGCTACAGTTTCAATGGTAATGCTTTCAATAATGACGTCTTCAAGAGGACGGTCACCACGATCTACTTTAACGGTAGCAATAGTATCCAGAACATCAAAACCATCAAACAGTTGTCCAAATACGGTGTATCCATCCGCAGGACCGCCTTTCGTTGGATGATCCAGAAAATGAGTGCCTTCTTCGGGATGTACAATAAAGAACTGACTGCCGATTGAATTTGGCATCGCTGTTTTTGCCCAACTTAAAGCGCCACGCAGGTGGGTGAGAGAGGCATCATATTTGTCGCCAATGTGAGAACCCGGGCCGCTTGCAGCATGGCCACCGGTTCCATTTTGGTTCGTAAAATCACCGCCCTGGATCATAAATCCCTTAATAACACGATGAAAAGGAGCCTTATCGTATTTACCTTGCTTAGCAAGTTCAATAAAATTTTGGGCGGCTTTGTCGACGATTTCTGGGAAAAGCCGCGCGCGCATTTCGCCATGATTCGTTTTGATAATGGCGATGGTTTCACCGCTTTGTGCGGGGTCTAATTGATTGAACATGAGTTCTCCAAGGTTAAAAATCGGCTTTAAAATATAAAAAGTGGAGTCTCGCAGGGTTGGGGAGGCCTGTCTATGACTCTTTTTTGGCAAGAGGCTTTTCAAATGCTTTTTTTTTGAGAGGTTTCTTACGAGTATGCAGACAAAAAATCTAAATTCTTCCATTCGGATGGCATTCACGAAAAGGAGCTCCTTTGAAGGATAATTGCAAACGAATCCGAAAGCTTCTCGATGCGCAAGCGATGGAGTGGGCTCTCGATGAAATGGCGGCAAAAATTGCCCGCACTCACTCCAATTCCAAGCAAATGTTAATTTTGGGTATGGCAAGTCGGGGGATTCCTCTCGCTCAAAAACTCGCAGATCGACTTTCGGAAAAATATGGCGAAAACATTCCTTGTGGTAGTATTGATGCGACTTTTTACCGCGATGATTTTCATTACCGCAAACGGATGGGTAACACTGAAATGCGGATTACGGAGATGCCCGTTTCAGTAGAAGGGAAAGTCGTTATTCTTGTAGATGATGTGCTTTATACGGGGCGTTCGGTACGTGCGGCAATGCAGGCTTTGCTCGACCTCGGACGTCCGTCAGCGATTCGTCTTTGCGTTTTGGTAGATCGAGGACACCGCGAACTCCCGATTGCCCCTGACTGTGTGGGTCTTGTGGTGGAAACCGCTGAAAATCAGGAAGTGCGTGTGTTGATCAACCCCATTGATGACGAAAATGCAGTTTACCTTGTGGAAGTGGAGGCTGAAACATGAGTGCTCTTGCGACGAAGCACCTATTGGGGTTGCGTGGAGTTTCTCAATCGGATATTATGACGATTCTGGATACCGCTCGGCAGTTCCGTGATATTTTGGACCGCCCGGTGAAGAAAGTTCCTTCGCTTCGCGGTCTTACCGTTGTTAATCTTTTCTTTGAAAATAGTACCCGTACTCGTACCAGTTTTGAACTCGCTGAAAAACGTCTTTCTGCAGATACCATAAATTTTGCCACCTCAGGTTCCAGTGTGCAGAAGGGAGAATCCCTTTTGGACACACTTCGCAACATTGAGGCCATGAAAATTGATGTGGTTGTGGTACGCCACAAAGGGACTGGGGTTCCTAAATTCCTTGCAGACAATAGCAATGCAATTATTCTGAATGCAGGTGACGGGGCAAATGAGCACCCGACGCAAGCGCTTCTTGATATGTTTACCATTGAACAAAAGCTGGGTTCTCTCGCAGGCAAGCGAATCACCATTGTGGGTGATATTCGTCATAGTCGCGTGGCCCGTTCAAATATTTGGGGTATGACAACTCTGGGTGCTCATGTGACGCTTTGTGGGCCGAGTACCCTACTGCCTAGGAATCGAGAGTATTTTCCCAATGTGACGTGGGAGAGTGATGTGCGCTGTGCGGTACATGATGCCGATGCGGTGATTGCGCTTCGCTTGCAAAAGGAACGTATGGAAGATTCGCTTTTGCCGAGTCTTCGTGAATATCGGAATTTTTTTGGTATTACTCATGATGTGTTGGAAAAGGCTAAGAAATCTGTATTAATTATGCATCCGGGGCCTATTAATCGCGGTGTTGAATTGGATAGTGAAATTGCGGATGGTGCTAATTCTGTAATTCTTGAACAAGTGACCAATGGAGTCGCCATACGGATGTCTGCACTGTATCTTCTTTCTGGAGGACGTGCCAGTGAATAACGTAGTTCTTAAAAATATTCGCCCCTTTGTGGATGGCAAATTTGAATCTCCAATGACGATGAATCTTGCCGACGGTAAATGGGTACGGAGTTCCGTTGCGGATGCTAAAGAAATCGATGCCAAAGGGGCTTTTGCTTTGCCCGCCCTATTTGCTTTGGGTATGGATTTTAAGGAACCAGTGCGTGATGATGTCTATACCTTCAAGGATGGTTTTCAAGCAATGCGCAGGGGTGGTTTTTACGGGGGGTTGTATGAAAGCGCGGCAAATCCAATTGATGGAATTCAAAAGTTAAGTGCGGTTGAGCAGATTGTTGAAAAAAGTCACCTCAACATTCGTCTTTTGGGCGCGATCAGCGAAGGTTACGAGGGTAAAACTCTCGCCGAGATGATGGAACTTTCGGAGGGGGGCGTTGTCGGATTTGGTGATGGCAATAAATCCTTTGGTTCCTCCCGATTTTTGCGACTTGCTCTTGAGTATGGTGCAATGACTCACAAACGTTTTTTCTTTCTCCCGATGGACTATTCTCTTCGTCATGGGGGGCTGGTTCATGAAGGCCCTGTCTCCGATACTTTGGGGATGAAGGGCGTGCCAAAACCTGCAGAAACGATCGCTGTTTATTCTCTCTTGGAAATGGCTTTATGGGCAGGGGTTCCTCTGCATTTTAAGCAAATTACTTGTTTCGAATCTTTAGAACTTATCAATCGTGCTCGTGAGAAAAATCTGGATGTCACTTGTGCTGTTGATATCTATCATTTGCTGTTCGATGAAAAAGATCTTTTCAACCTGGACCCTAATCTTAATCTGCATCCGCCAGTGCGAACCGCTAAAGACAAAGAAGCTTTGTGGGCGGGTGTGAAAGAGGGTTCTATTCAAGCGATTAGTTGTAACCACATCCCCGTGCTTCGTCAGGACAAGGAAGTGAATTTTGAAGATGCGACTCCTGGAGCGGTCTCGTTAGAAATTATGCTCCCCGCTCTTTGGACTGAACTTTCTGATCGGGTGGGACAGGCAAAGGCTGTTGATCTTCTTTCGGGAGCTCCTGCTCGTATTGCTGGCGCTCCTGTTTCGAAAATTGCGATGGGTGAACCCGTGGATTTAGTTGTGTTCTCTCCTGAAGAACAATCGATTATCTCTGCAAATACTTTTGTGGGTCAAGTGCAAAATTCTCCACTTTTGGGACGCACCCTTCAAGGACGTATTTTGGGCTCCTATGTTAGTGGTCTTTGGACTTTGGGTTAAACCATGATTACTCCGATGACATTCTCTTGGATTGTGTTTATCATAATCCTCCTGTTGCTGTTAGTCGTCCTCTTGGAAATTAGCAGAAGTAATAGTCGTCGTGAAAATGATGAAATGTTTGGCTCGGCTGATTTTGATCGTAAAACAAAAGAATGTCACTTGACGGATAAAGAAATTCGCACGTTGAATAAATTGGTTCGGATATCGACTTTTTCCAACAAAGATGCGGTATTCAATTCTCCCATACTATTTGAAGAAGCTGTGAATCGCTTTTATGACTTTCGACAAGTGGATCATATTCGCGCGGAAACTCTTGATGCAGTAACCTCTTTGCGTCACAAATTAGGCTACACGGAGAGTTCTTCCGAGTTTTCTTATGTTTCCACCCGACAATTTTCTCCTGGGGAATCCTTATCTATTTCTTTGGTGGATATTTCATTAAACAAACAGGCTTCTTCGGAGACGGTAAAAATTGCTTTTGTGAACGAAATGTATTGGGGCGTTTATTACCAAGAGGGAAAATTAGGTCCCTCCTCCTCTTTAACTGGACGTGATATTCGGGTTCGTTTGACGCGCTCCCAGGATGCAATCTATTCCAGTTGGGTCCGAGTGGTTTCTGTTGATGGAGACCGCCTGATATTGACTCATTCGACCCACTTGGACAAGTATCAATTGCGTCGTTGGATTCGTGAACAGGTTCGCTTCCCTGTGGTGGCCTCTCTTGATGATGGCTCCACATTTTCAGGCTTTTTGATCGACCTTTCTGCGGGTGGTATTCTTGTGGCTTTCCCCAAGGCTTTTTCTGAGAACAAAAAAATTACCATTCAATTTGAGATCCCTGGTTTTGGCATGGAGGCTGTTGATGTTCAGATATTGCGTGTTTTGCACAGTGGACGTCCAGATGAATCGGGATTCATTTCTCATAGCGCTTCTTTTGTGGGAGAGTTCGGGCGGACGCAAGAACGGGTTCTTCAATATATCTTTGAAGCTCGTAAACATCAAAAAGAGGCTCAAGAAAGTGTTGAAAATGGGTCTAACTAGTTATTTTTCAACGAGTTATGTATTTTTCTCTTGACATTGACCTTTTGGAAAGGTAGAATTGATCTAGTAGTGTTCTCGACCGGGGTTTACTTTGGCATCAGACTTCATAGCTCGAATCCGTGGCGAACGTCAGACAATTGGAATTGACATTGGCCATTACAGTATAAAGGTCGTTCGTGTGTATCATGGACGTGGCGGTGTTCGCCGTGTGATGACTGCTGATTTGGAGCGCTTGCCTGTAGGCACTTTGGTTGATAATGAAATCAAAGAGGCCGAAAAACTCACTGAATCTTTGGTGAGAATCATGACGAGAAACTTCCCTGATATTTCCAACGCAGAAATTGTGGCTTCTGTGAACTGGGCTTCCGGTGTGCTTGCAGACCGAGTTTCAGTTAAAATCCCCAAGAATGGCAATGAAGATGCGATTATAATTCAGACAGCACAAGCTCGTCCCCCTTTCGATGACCAAGATAACGTTCTGGACTACGAAATTATATCCCGTAATGCGGATGGTGAAGTCAAGGCAACGATTGTGGCAGCGAAGAATGCAATGCTTGAAAACTGGTCGCGTTTCTTCCATGATGCGGGCTACAATTTGGATGCTATTGATGTTGATATTTTTGGCTTAGCGAATGCCTATATGGCAACGGTTTCAGATGAGATGGCTGATCAGACGGTGGCATTGTTTAATATTGGAGAGAAAAAAGCTACGGTAGGTTTTATTATGGGTGGTTTTTTTCATTCCTCCCGTACGCTGACAAGCGGATCTATGGATTCGGTGATTACGATGTTGAGCCGTCATTTAGGAATTGATGCTGCTAAATGTCATGAAATATTTGAAAGTGCAGGGACGGCTTCCGTTGAAGGCTTTTCAGAAGCGGATGTGGAGTCGGCGATGCAACTTGCTTTTGAAGAAGTGGCGAGTGCGATCGAATTTGGTCTTCGTTACTTCTCCTCTTCCGAGTCGGGAGATAAACCAGTTCGAATTTTACTCGCTGGTGGTGGGGCCTGTCTTCCAGGCCTTGTGAAATATATTGCTGATAAAATAGGCATTGAAACGAGTACTGTGAATCCATTCAAGCGAGTGGCTTGTGACCCTCAAGTCTTTGGTGCTGCTGGTATTTCTGAATCATTATCAAATGTGTACGCTCCCGCTCTGGGACTTGCCTTAAGGAAGTTCTAATGACCAAGGGAAAAAAAGCTCTCTGTATCGAGATAAATCTGTTACCGGCGGAATTTCGCCAGTCAAAAGCCGATTTTAGTTGGATCGTGGATCGTCGCGTGATTTGGCCAACGGTCGCTTTGTTTGTCTTTCTTGTTTCTGCATTTATGCTTCAAACGACGGTTACGGATACCATTGATGAATTGGATCGTCAGTTGAAGAGCACACAAGAAGAGGTGGAAAAAGAAAAGCCACTTCTTAAAAAGATTTCGGCTCTTGATGAAACGATGAAAGTCATTGGCCAGAAAATTAATGCGTTAAAATCCATCCAGGTGAGCAAAAAGCGCTGGGTGATTCTGTTTGAAAATATTTCGTCCATGATGCCGCCCAATATGTGGTTAACGAGTTTAAATCAGGTGGGTCCTTATGATATGGAATTGCGAGGGACGACCTACGATTTTTCTGAAGTGGCTGAATATATGGTCAAATTGGAAAAACAAGTGAGTATCGGTTCTGTGACGTTGGTATCCATAGCGGCCACCAAGATTGAGGGTGAAGCTGCGTATGACTTCACGATTAAAGCCGCTATTAAACCGGATCTTGGTCTGGAAGGGGCACGGTAGATTATGCAAGCTGTGAACTGGAAAGATAAAAAGACTATTTACGCTGTTATTGTCGTATTGCTGATTGTTTTAGGTTGTTATTACCTGTATTCGAATGTTTGGGCTCCATTTCAGGAAGATCAGGATCGTTTGACTGTTCAGCTCAGAGATGCGGAAGCCGAACTTGCGAAAATTAATGTTCAAAGAGGACGTATCGCTGAATTGGAACTGAATCTGGTACAGGCGGAGAAAGAATTTGAACGCCTCAAAGAAATGTTCCCAGAACAAGAAAAAGTGCCTCTTCGGTTGCAGGATCTTTATGCGGTACTTCGTAGTTCTGGGGTGCAAATTCAAAAGTTTAGTCCAGAAGGCCGCGCAGAGAAAGAACACTATGTAGAGAACAAATATTCTGTGGTGGTGAGTTCTGGTTATCATATGCTAGGTTATTTATTTGCGGAAATTGCAAATTTCAATTATCCAACCTCAATTACGGATTTGCGTCTTAGCCGCTATGCTGGTATTAAAGCCGAGTTAGAGAAAGCGGAAACCCATGGTTGGACTCCAATTACAGTATCTGTCTCGTTTAATCTCACCACCTACACTTCCAAGAAGGCCGCCAAATGAAAATGCACGCCGCCCTTCTTTCTCTTACTCTCTTGATTGGCATTTCTTTTGCCGCAGAAGTAAAAGAGGTTTCTTTTTCTTGCAATGCTAAGGATTGTAGCTTGCGGTTTCAATTCGCATCTGAAAAAAATTTGCCGAGCTTTTTTCAAAAGTACGATGCGAAAACTCAAAAATTAGTTGTCGGTTTTTCTGAAACAGTTCTTTCTCTTGGAGAGGGAAGTTTTGCCTTGGATGCTTTGTCGCCTTCCATTCGTCACGTGCGTACATATCAAGATGTATCCAAGAAAACTAATCTTTTGAAGTTTGAATTTTCGGTGGGTGAGTCCATTAAAGGGGATAAGAATCCAGTAAGCCTTGCCTCAAATCGAGAGTTTGTTCTTTCGTTACCCAAGTCTAAAGCTTTGGCATGGAAACTTTCCAAGGTGGCTTTAGCTCAGGAAAAAGTAGCTCAACAGAAGATGAGCGCTGAAGAGAAAAAAGCGAAGGATTTACAAGAAAAAAAGGTAGCTACGGAAAAAGCGAAAGCAGAAGCACTACAGGTTGCTGAAGAAAAACAACAGGTAGCTCAGAAGGCTCAAGCAGAAAAGGATCGCAAGGCTTTAGAAAAGAAACTTGCAGATGATAAGATTCAAGCAGAAAAGAAGCGCGTTGCGGAAGAAAAAGCGTTAGCTGTAGAAAAGGCTCAAGCAGAAAAAGAACGCAAGGCTTTAGAAAAGAAACTTGCAGATGATAAGATTCAAGCGGAAAAGAAGCGCGTTGCGGAAGAAAAAAAAGTTGCAGAAGCGAAGGGCGAAAAGAAAAAAGTTTCAGCCTTGATTGATGGAATTCAGGAAATGTCTGATTTGTGTGGCAACGGTTTGGAACAGTTCCGCCTTGTAACTGATGCTCCCATTGAACTCAATAAAGTGGTTCCACCAGATAAAGCCTCCACCATTATTGTCTCCATTCCAGGCCCAGAGAAGTCTCCTGTATTCAAGGTGAATTCTGGAAGCATGGTGAAGTCTTTAACATGGGGTGCCACGGGGCTTCGCATTCAGTTGTATCCCGGTGTTCGTCCGATTGTTGTCATCTATGAAGGATCCCTCATTTTGCAGATGCCAGAGCAAAAATCATCATCAGGTATTGGTTATTGGATTGCTCGTCCACAAGGGATTGAGACCAGAAGTTGGAAAAATGTTCCTTCGGAGAGTATTGACTCTTTCGATTCTTTTACGACTAATTTACAACAGGACAGTAAAAAGATTGTTTCAATGGCCCAGGCATTTCAACTTCGCCCTGTGCCGAAGGACTTGATTGTGGTCGCTGAGGAAACCGATTTTTATACTAACGCCAGTGAAAAATCTCAAGTATTGCAACGTCTTTTCTTTGGTGAACGCCTCGCTAATATGGAACTGACAGGTCTATTTTATAAAGTTCGTCTTGGCGGAAAAGTGGGCTTTGTCAATAAGCGAGCCGTCTCTTTCCGTGATGAACTTTCTGCAGTACAATCAGAACGATTGAAACAGATATCCTTGGAGAAAGGGGAAAAATTAGATTCCACCGAGATTCATTTTGAAACGGTTTTGGAAGATCGAGTTTCTTATAGCTCTTTTGGTCGTCGAGATCCCTTTGTGGAAATTAAAGGTTTAGTGGAAGAAGGAATTAATATTGATCAAGTGGAACTTGTGGGTATCATCTTTGAATCTGAAGTTCCTATGGCGATTCTCGCGGACTCCAAGAATCCTTCGATATCCTACACTGTAAAGGAAGGGGATAAGATTTTGAATGGTAAAGTACTTAAGATCACCCAAACAGATGTGCTGTTCCTTCTCCAAGAGTTTGGAGTCAGCCGTCGCTACTCCATGGGCTTGCCCGATAAATATGGGGGTAAAAAGTGAATAAACTAATGCGTTTCCTAATCGTATCTCTTCTTGTGCTCTGCTTTACAACAGCAATTGCACAGGATGCTTCCGTTGGGAATGGTCCAAACAAGAAACTGTACGACTTTAACTATGTCGATACGGATTTTGATGCTGTGTTCCGTTCTTTGGCGGTCACTGCGGGCGTTGATATTTTGGTTGCCCCAGATGTGCAGGGCAAGTTGACCCTTCAGGTAACGAAGAAGTCTTGGCAAGAAACTTTGGATATTATCTGTAATATCTATGAGTTGACCTGGCTTGTCGAAGACAAATACATCACTATTCAGCGTTCCTCTTCTTACCAGGCGAAGCAGAAAAAGATTGCGGAAGAAGAAGCTCAGGTAGAACAAGTGGCTCCACTGGTTCGTAAAAACTTTCAGATTCACCATGCGAAAGCGGATGAATTGGTCAAGGTGCTGGAAAGTATGAAAACCACTCGGGGACGCATTACCACTGTAGATCGTAGCAATTCCATTATTGTTTATGATACAGAGAATAGCGTGACTCAAATGGCTAATGCCCTTGCGGAGTTGGATGTTGAAACTTTGCAGATTATGATTACTGCAAAGCTTGTTGTTGTGGATAGCAAATTGGCGCGTGAGTTAGGTGTGGATTGGACTGCTTCCATGGGGACGACGTCTTTAACTCCGGGAACGGTGAGTACTCCTACGGGAAGTTCTGCAGGAGCGTCTCGCACGAGTGCTGCAATTTCATCTCTTCCAAATAAAGGAGTCACCCCTTCTGTCTCAGGAGCTTCGACTGCTATCACCGCCAGTGTTTTGGATAATAACTTGCAAATTGCTTTGACGAATATTATGGGGGATGCCTCCACCGAAGTTCTCGCGAGTCCACAGGTTTCGACTTTGGATAACACTGAAGCACTCATCTTTATGGGCGATAAAATTTCTATCCGTTTGATTGATGATAATGGTGAATCTTCTACTCAATTGGTGGAAACAGGCATTAAACTCACGGTGACACCGCATGTTTCTGGCGATAACCGTATTCTTTTGGATTTGCATCCAGAAAATAATTCCTATAGCTATGATGAAAAGGGTGAGGTTGTTATTAGTACTCAGGAGGCCAAAACTAAAGCGGTGGTGGCTGATGGGGAAACAGTGATTATCGGTGGTTTGACCAAGAACGAAGATTATGAGACCGAAAGTGGTATTCCGTTTTTGATGGATATTCCAGTACTTGGAAATCTTTTCAAATACAGTAAGAAAGAGGTGAGTAAAAAGGATCTTGTAATTTTTGTAACACCTCGAATTATTCATAATTACATCGGTAACTTGCCAACTTCTGAACCGACGGTTCAAAAAAAATCACAGCAAGAGGGGCCACAAGGGGAATCGGTGACACCGTCAGCGAAAAAGCAACCGTCTTCAACGGGGGCACCTTCTGTAGCACCACAAGTTCCTGATGCTCCTGCGATGGCAGCGGATAGCACTCAAAGTGAGGATGGCGAGGAGTAATTCTCGACTGTTGTTCTCTCCTCATTGTTTTTTAAGCCTCCATTGGTTTGGGGGCTTTTTTTTGTGTGTTGTGAATGTTAAATTCAGAAATATTAAAAGGAGCTTCTATGATTCGCAAAATTGCCTTGGGCTTGATTCTTGTCGCTGTGGCAGGCCATGCGGCTTATCAATGGAAAAGTGTCCAGATACGGGGGGGTGGTTATGTCCCCGGTATCATTTTCCATCCTGCAGAGACGGGTCTTGCCTACATTCGTACGGATATTGGGGGAAGTTATCGTCTCAATGCCGACGATAGCTCTTGGACACCCCTGAATGATATGTTTACGGATGGGGGCGATATGGGATCCATCGCTTTGGGTATAGATGCTTCTGATGCAAATTATTTATATCTGACGGGAGGTCTTTATACTGATCTCAGTTGGTGTAACGGGGCTTCCTTTTTGCGTTCCGCTGATAAGGGTGTTTCCTGGACGAAAATTTCACTGAATGCTTCCACGGTATCGGGAATTTCCTATACCGTTGCGAATAAAGACAGTGCTCTTTGTCTTGCAGGCAATGGTGAAGGGCGAGGAATGGGTAACCGTGTTGCTGCAAAGGGGACGACTATTTACCTTGCGACGAATCAGAATGGACTTCTTAAAAGTACGGATCGTGGCAATACCTGGACGACCGTTTCGCACTTTGGGAATACGGTAGGAATAGGGGCTGTCGCATTTGACGCGGCAGGGAATATTTATGCGGCACCTTCTGCGGGCGGTTTATACAAGAGCGCGAATGGATCTTCTTGGACACAGGTGTCCGGATTTACGGGGATCATTTATCAGATGGTTTATAGTTCAGGGGATAACACAATTTGGATGACAGTTAATACTGGAAAACCCCTGGATCAGAATGAAATTTCAGGTGGAAGTGTGTACAAGTATAACGTGACGGCAGGTTCCATCGTTCAAGTCACCATGCCTGCAAAAGGCGGTAAGGATTATGGGTACCTCGGAATATCCGTGAATCCGACAAACAGCAATCAGGTGTTGGTGAGCACTGGTGGTTGGTGGAAAGGTTCGGGAGGCCCAGCCAGTGGGACGTCTTTTGTTTCCCACGAAGGGATTTTTATGACATTGGATGGTGGTAGCAGTTGGACGGATATTATCGGTTCAGGTTCTTTTGATGCGGGAAGTGCCGGCAGTTCGGCGACAAGCAATCCACACTGGATTTCCGCTTTGGCTGTGGATCCCTTCGATAAGGATCATGTGGTGTTTGGGACGGGTTATGGTGTCTGGAGCACTTATAATGCCACGGCAACGGCTCCGACTTGGTATTTTACAGACACGGGCATTGAAGAAACGGCTCCGCTCGGCTTAGTGAGTACGACTTACGGAGCTCCGCTGGTCAGCGCTCTCGGGGATATTGATGGCTTCTATCATGCCAGTTTGGATGTGGCCCAGTCCTCTCGTCATCAGGTAGAGGCGGGTACCAACTATGCGATTGATTATGCGGGCCTTTATCCGCATGTCATGATTCGCATTTTTAAGGAGGCGACGAAAGGTCTTGGGGCCTATTCCACGAACGGAGGTAAAACTTGGACTTCTTTTGCTGCCTATCCTCCTTTTGTGAATAGCGGTTATAGTAATACTTATACCAATGAAACGAACTTTGCTGCTATCTCGGCTGATGCGAGTGCAATTGTATGGAATATGGAAAAATATGGTGTGTATTATTCAACGGATTTCGGAAGTACATGGAAAGCCTCTGCAACAAAAGCCTCTCTTTTGGCGGGCTACCGCGTCATTGCCGATAAGGTCACTCCTGGAACGTTTTATCTCTACGCGAATTTGACGACCGCGGACAGTTCTGGATATTTGTATAAGAGTGTCGATAATGGTGCCAATTGGACTGTGGTTCGGAGTGACTTGGAATATGATGATAGCTGGGCTTCCAATAATTTCCGCTTATTTGTCTCCCCAGATGCTGCGGGGGATCTCTGGATTACTCAGGGGGCTAACATTTATAAATGTGATGATCCTAATGGCAATTGGTGCGCATGGTATCAGTATACGGGCGAGATTCCTTGGACCGGGAAAGCGAATGACGATAATGTGGTTTACCATTCCACGGATGGAGGCAAAACGGTTGTTGCCGTGGATAGTTTACTTTATGCGACTTATATTGGTTTCGGTAAGGGAAAAACGGCAGGTGTTTCTGCGGTCTATGCTGCGGGAATGGTGAAGCCTGGCATTGCGGGTGTGTTCCGTTCGGATGACCAGGGTAAGACTTGGACGAAAATTGATGATGATGCCCATCAGTATGGTGGTATCAGTATGATTGTTGGGGACCCGTGTGTTGATTCCCGCATTTATGTAACGGGTGCTGGTAGGGGTATTATTTACGGTCAAGAACCAGGTTCGACGGTGGATGCCTCGTGCGCGAATCGTGAAGAAAATGGAACCCCCGGCGAACTCAGTATCAGGGTGACCCCGGAACCACAAATAAATGAATCTTTCTTTTACCGTGAAGGTTTGAATTTGATTTCGGTGGCATCAGTGCAACTCTATGATCTTTCGGGCCGTTGGATTCGTTCTGCGAAACCTTCCGGTGGCATTGCCAACATGTCGCTAATGGGTCTCAACAAGGGCGTATATTTGGCAAAGAGCGGTTCTAAAACCATGAAAGTGAATTTGCAGTAAAAATTCTTTTTGTTAAGAAAAAGCCTTGGAAAAGATTCCAGGGCTTTTTTTTGTGCAAAAAAAACGCAAAAAGAAGTAAAAAATTAAGAATTCTTCTAGAAGTTTTGTGGTTCTCATGATGTTAGATGAAAGTCGAGCCAGAGGGAAAACGAAAGACGAACTATTGCGATGTGTCACAGCCGATTTGTTGTGGTGCCACGCGTTCTATTCTCCCTTTTAAGGAGGCTCCCATCGGCTCACTCTGCGAAGTCTGATGTTCCACTAAGTATTCAAAAATACGGGGAAAATTTTATTTACACCGCGCAAAGGCTTTGCACTGGGTTTCCCAGACTTTTGGGGGGTCATCGCTGCGCAACCAGGATAGATATTCGGAACCGCGGAATGACCATGCGAAAATATTGCGCACACCCGCTTCGTAAGCAAGACGGGTAGATTCTGCAACATCATTTTCGTGACCTTTTACGATGTGATAATTTTTGATCCACATTTGTGCTTCTTTGCCGTAGGCATTGCAAAGCTTTTGAATACGGAGAGAAACTTCCGCATAATTTTTTTGCACGGTCTCGGGCGGTGTTATCTTTTCCCAGTAAGGATCTGAACCAATTTCGTCCACAAAAGGCATTTCAGCAACGCGCTCCCAGCGGTCCAAGCCAGCGGGGAACCAGGGCGGTAAAAGACATACTGAATTTCGTTTCCCTAAGCGGTGAACCTCTGTAGTCATTATGCTTAAAAAATCCATGAGGGAATCTTCGCGGAAAATTTTTACCTCAGGAGTAAGAATTGTAGGCATCGGATAGCCGAAACGATCTTGAAAGCCTTCGCAACAGGATTTACAGTGGCATGCCCAGCGGTTCAGATCCGCTTTTTCAAAATGAAAATGAGGCTCATCCCAAAAGATGGTTTCCACTTGGGTTTTGCAAACGGACTGAATCCATTCATGCATGTAGGTTAGGAACGCGGGGTGGTTAGGGCATGCGGCAACGAGAGGGGTTCCATCAGAAGCGACTTGAGCCATACTCGGGTTGCGAGCCACTAATTCAGAGTATGCTTCACCACCAAAGACTCTGCCGACCCCCCAGGGATTTACATAAACTTTTAAGCCTAATTCTACAGTTCCCGCAATAATTTCTTCCATAGTGTCGCGGTAATAAAGCTCGTCTTCTTCGGACCAGGTATGTAGTACATGCGTAAAACCCCGGCTCCGGATTTCTTTCATATCTTCAAAAACCCATTTAGGGCGACGTACGCCAAAATAGGAAACGCCCGTTTTCATCTTTTACTGGAGTCGGCGTTGGACCACTGCGGGGTCGCTGCTTGGAGAAATACATGTTGAAGAACATCCACCCAATCTTCTTGGCAGACGGGTTTCTTAACCCAGAAGGAATCCCCTGGATTTTTAGGTAATGGCATTTTAGAAGAAACTAATTCTACAATCCACGCTTCAGGGATGCAGGAATGGAGTCTTTCGCAAAATCGGATCGTTTCTGGGGTCGGAGGATCGCCATGATCAAATACGATCAACGCAGGAGGCTCTCCGGCGGCAAGGGGCTCTTCCAGTGACCGTAATGCTTGGTCTAAACGAGTGCAAGAGTAAATAGCAGTATCTGCTGGCAGATCATGCTGGAGCATCCATCGAAGCGTCCATTGTGCGAGCGCGTCCAGATTGCATTTATCGTTTGGTGCTATAAAGAAGATATGTCCCACGGAGTAGTAAAATAGCTTTTTATTGTTGAAGAGCCTTCTTTTTTCGCTAGATTTTGAATATGGATCATTCTGATTTTCATTTTCCTCCTTTGGAGGAGTTCCAATTTGTACAAGATGTGCTGTCGGGCGCTCTTCCTCTGGAAAAAAAATCGCCAAGTTCCCGTTTTTGGTTTGGGGCTGGTGATGATTGTGCTGCTGTTGATGGTTGGCTAATCACGAAAGATATGTCTGTGGAAAATACCCATTTCCGTGTGGATTGGTCGACTCCTGAACAGGCTGTTGAAAAATGTATCGTTTCGAATGTCTCTGATATTTCTGCAATGGGGGGAATCCCCAAAATTGCCCTTTTGGGCATCTGCCACAACAGGATTTGGAACAAAGTAATGAGGGACCGTATCGCGAAAGCATTTTCAATGGGTTTTGCCTCTCGAGGGATTGCCCTTGTGGGTGGCGACACCGTTGCTGGTGATTGTGGCATGTTTTCGGTGACTTTGCTCGGTACTTGTGATGGAACGCCACTGCGTCGCCAGAGTGCGAAACCAGGGGACTCCGTCTATGTGACAGGAACGCTTGGAAAATCTGCCGCTGGTTTGTGGATGCTCTCTCATGGGCATGTGGAGAATACGTCTCAAGATCCTTTGGTGAAATACCATTTGGCTCCAAAGATTGAGGAAGGGGCGGGGGCTACGCTTCTGCGTTTAGGGGTTACTGGGGCTTGTGTGGACATTAGCGATGGACTGAGTTCAGAACTTCATCATATTGCGTTGTCCTCGGGAGTTCGCATCTGCATAGAAGAGAAAAAAATCCCTGTGGATACTAATGTTCTCGAAATGGTCGAACATTATGCGCTTCCGGTAGAAAAATTCTCTCTGGACGGGGGTGAAGAGTACCAACTGCTTTTTACAAGTTCGCTTCCAGATAGTATATTCTACGAAGAAATGGGGGCTTGTGCTGTGACCCGCATCGGAACCGTGTATTCTGGTTCTGGTGTGGATCTTCTCAGGTCCTCGGGCGATACGGAAATTATTAAAGCGAGATCTTGGTCCCATTTATGAATCAAAGTAAGTCAAAAATTGGTGAATTACTCCTTCGACAGGGCATTATTGACGAAGATCAGCTTAAGCACGCAATGAGTGAACAGCAACGTACGGGAATTATGCTCAGCAAAATTCTTGTGCGATTGGGCATGGTCAGTGAAGACGTTTTGACAAACATTCTCGGCGTGCAGATGCAGACCACGACGAAAATGCGCATTGGTGAACTTCTCCTGATGCATGGATATATCACCGAGCCTCAGCTTAATAACGCCCTTGAAGAACAGAAAAAAACAGGGCAGCGTTTAGGTCGCACATTGGTGTCTCTTGGTTATATGCCAGAGGAGCGCCTCGTTGAAATTCTCTCGACGCAGTTTGAAGTCCCTTATGTGAAACTGGGTAACTTCAATATTGACCCTAACGCGAATCAATACCTTTCTGAAGACGTTTGTCGCAATTATAAGGTAGTCCCACTTTTTGTCGCAGATAAGACGCTTACCATCGCAATGACGGATCCCACGAATATGCGTGTGATTGATATTGTGAAATTCAAAGCGCAAATGGATGTGGATATTGTGATGTCCTCTGAGAAGGATGTCATGGCAACGTTAGACCGAATCTATTCGGGGAGCGGTGTCGGTTCAGAATCTTTGAATGCGTTGCTAAGTGCAGAATCCAGCAAAGAAGAGTTGCAGACGGTGGAGCGAGGAGACGCAAGCCTCCAAGAACCGGAATTGTCAGATGAAGAAGGTCAACAGGTCGTTAAAATTGTGACTTCGCTGATTCATGAGGCGATTGCTCGTAAAGCCTCTGATATTCACTTGGAACCGCAAGAGACCTATCTTAAAATGCGTTACCGGGTGGATGGTGATTTGCAAGTACAAGCTCCGATTCCTGCGCGTTTAATGCCGCAGATTCTCTCTCGTATTAAACTTTTGGCAAAGATGGATATCGCTGAAAAACGTAGGCCTCTGGATGGTCGTTTTACGGTGCGTTATAAAGGCTCGGAAGTTGATTTGCGTGTGAGCTCATTCCCGGTCTCTTTGCGTAAACGCGGTGTCTGTGAAAAGATTGTGATGCGTATTCTGGACCCGAATTCCGGTCAGTTCCCATTGAAAGACATGGGCTTTGATCCGCGCATGTTTAAGCAATATCACGATGCGATTAATCTTCCGAATGGAATTATCCTCGTCACGGGACCCACAGGTTCCGGTAAGTCTACAACGCTCTACGCTTCTATCCGTGAAATCATGGATCCTACCATTAACATCTCGACGATGGAAGATCCTGTAGAATTGAATGTGGATGGTGTGAACCAAGGTCAGATCAATGTCGCTGCGGGCTTCACGTTTGCAGCAGGTATCCGCGCTCTTTTGCGTCAGGATCCGGATGTGATGATGATTGGAGAAATGCGCGATAAAGAAACGGCTTCTATGGCTATTGAAGCGGCGTTGACGGGTCACTTGGTATTCAGTACGCTCCATACTAACGACTCTGCTGGATCTTTCCCGCGTCTGTTGGAAATGGGCCTCGAACCTTTCTTGGTGGCTACCGTGATTAAGGGTATTCTTGCCCAACGCCTGGTACGCCGTATTTGTAAGTATTGCAAAGAACCCGTTGATATTACGGATGAAATTCGCGAAGAAATGGGCCTTTCACCGGATATGCAATTTTATCATGGCAAAGGTTGCCCTCGTTGCGAAGGCTCTGGCTATAAAGGCCGTTGCGGAGTTTATGAATTCCTCGTTCCGAACGAATCGGTTCGTAACTTGGTGATCAAACATGCTTCGGGTGATGATATTAAGAAAACTGCTGTGAAGGAATGTGATTTGATTACTCTACGTAGGGACGGCATCCAGAAAGCTTTGGATGGTCTCACCACTCTTGAACAAATTCTTGCGGCCTCGGCTAAGGATGAAGAATAATGGGGCGCATGGTTGATGCAGCGCTCCTACAACATGAGTTGAATGAAGAACAAGGCTTCGCGGCTTCCAAGATCGAAGGCCCGATGCTTATTCTTGCGGGTGCCGGTTCCGGCAAAACGCGGGCGATTACTTATAAAATTTCGCATTTGATTTCTGCACATAATGTAGATCCTCGTCGGATTCTCGCCGTTACTTTTACTAATAAAGCGGCACGCGAAATGAAATCGAGAATTCAAACCATTCTTGATTCCTCTGTAAACCTTGAGTGGATGGGAACGTTTCACTCTGTGTGTGTGCGTATCTTGCGACTCTGCCTTGGAAATCCGCAGTTGGTAAGAACTTTAGGGTGGACGTTCAATAAAAATTTTTCCATTTACGATGATGACGATCAAAAAAGAATTTTAAAGGAAGTCGTAAAACCCGTATTGGGTGACGAATTGGACGCTACGACATTCAAAAAAATAAAGGGCGTTATTTCCCGTTATAAGAATAGCTGTTACAAACAAATGCTCCCCGATGGCACAACGAAACTCGTGTTACAGACTCCGGCGGTTGTTTTGGAAAAGGCTCAGTATAGCGATGAAGAACAGTATGCTCGCTTTTATCGCGATTATCAAAAGAGCCTTGCAGAAGCGAACGCCATGGACTTTGATGATCTTTTGGGAAACACGGTAGATTTGTTGCAACGACTTCCCACAGTGGCGGCCCAATTTGCCCATCGATTTGAGTACGTTGTGGTGGACGAGTATCAAGATACGAATGATGTTCAGTATGAACTCCTGAAACTTCTCATCAATGAGTCCCATAATATTACGGTGGTGGGAGATGATGACCAAAGTATTTATGGTTGGCGTGGTGCAAATATTGATATTATCCGTAATTTTCATCGGGATTTCAGTCCGGTAACCATTGTCAAATTTGAACGCAATTATCGATCGACGGCGAATATTGTTCAAGGGGCTGGTTCCGTGATTGCTCATAACGATCGTCCTTTGGAAATGAAAAAAGAAGTTTATTCCAAACAAGAAAAAGGCGACTTGATTCATGTGTTGCATGTGGAGGATGATCGTGTGGAAGCCGATAAGATCGCTCGCTCCATTTGGAACGCGGGCCTTCCCTTGTATTCGGAAACCGCTATATTTTATCGAACGAATGCTCAGTCTCGTGCTCTTGAAAAAGCGCTCAACGATTTACGAATCCCGTGTGTGATTTATGGGGGGACTCGGTTCTGGGACCGCAAAGAAATTCGCGACATATTGGCGTACCTCCGCATTCTTGCGAACCCAAGGGATGATGCCGCCTTTTTGCGCATAATCAATACGCCTCCGCGCCAAATTGGCAAAACGACTGTGGATCAAATCCGGGAACGTTCCGCTACAGAGTCCGTTTCTTTTTGGGAAGCCCTTTGTTCTCTCGTAGAATCGGGAGTGGGGCGGTCTGTAGTGAAACTTTCTGATTTTAAGAAAACGGTCGATGGTTGGTTGGATCTTGTGAAGGGCGGAGAAACCGCTATCCCACTTCTTGCTGAAAAAATCATTAATGATTCGTTCTATCGGGAGTTTTTAAAAAAAGAGGATGAAACTACCGCTGATGATCGTTGTGGCAACTTGGACGAAATGATCAATGCGCTTCGTGAATTCGAAGAAGAGTATCCGGATCAAGGCCTTGATGCTTTTTTGCAAGATATTTCGCTCTTGACGGATGCGGATAAAAAGGTTGAGAACGTGAAGGATCGTGTGACGCTGATGACCATTCACATGGCGAAAGGTTTGGAATTTCATACGGTGCATATTGCGGGTTGTGACGATTGCATTTTCCCCTTGATCCGTGCGGGGGCTCTTATGCAGGAATCTGCCGAAGAGCGCAAAAAGCAAACGGAAGAGGAACGGCGCCTGTTTTATGTCGGCTGCACTCGGGCTAAAAAGCAATTATCCCTGTATCATGCGGAACGTCGTTTCTGGCAGGGGTCCATTCAGAATTTCCCGCCCTCCCGATTTTTGGAGGAACTAGATCCTCTGACCACCTCTGTGGAAGGACTTGAGGACTTTTCGGTATTGGCTCCTCTATCGAGCCCAAATCGGAGTTTTGACAATTTCCGCAAACCTCAGACTTTTGCTCCCCGTGATTTTGTTCAAAAAAGTAATACTCGTCACGTTGTTTACAAAAATGCAAAGTCGGAACCAAAACCGGAGTCTCAGGGACCTCGTATTGTTTATGACGAATACAGTGAAAATCCATTTCATCCAGGCGTTAAGGTTCGTCACGGGCGCTTTGGGTCGGGTGTTTTGCTGAGTTGTTCGGGATCGGGTGAGGATGCTCGTGTGGAGGTTCGATTTGGCGATGGAACGGTGCGCAAGTTGGTGTTGAAATTTGCGAGTTTGGAAATTGTTGGGTGAAGCCGCGAGGTCGGGTCTTTTTTATCTTTTAATGAAACCGATGGAGATTCCCTATGCTTGAGCGTGAAGATATCTTGAAACTTGCGAAATTATCGCGGTTAAAAATTGCGGATGCAGATATGGAGTCCATCTCCGGTCACTTGGGGAAAATGCTTCAACACATGGATGCCCTTCGTGCCTTGGATCTTTCTCAAGTGGAACCGATGACGGGCGTTGAAGAGGGGATTACTGTTTTGCGTGAAGATATTCCGCAATCCTCCTTCACGCATGAACAGGCTTTTGCCAATGCTCCTTCTGTAGAAAATGGACATTTTGTCATCCCCAAGGTCATCGGCGGTTAGCGCCGGTAGCGTATGAACTCGGTCCATTGTATCGTTCCCGCGCGCCTAGGCTCCTCCCGTTTTCCGGGGAAGCCGCTGGTTCTTATCCGAGGCCGCGAAATGATTCTCCGGACTTTGGATAGAGCTCGTGATGCCGGTTGTTTTGATCGCATTGTTTGCGCTACCGATTCTTTGAAAATAGCCTCTTTAGTCGAAAAATCCGGCTACGAAGCTGTGATGACCGGGGTTTGTGCGACAGGCTCGGATCGAGTCTATGAAGCCTCTCAAAAATTGGATTTGGATTTAGTTGTCAATCTTCAGGGCGATGAACCTGTGGCTGATCTGGGTATGCTTCGTGATGTAAAAAATGCTCTCGTGGCGGAGCCAGAAGCCTGGGTCACAGCCTCGTGTTATTTACCCCCCGAGGATTATCAGACAACGTCTATTGTGAAGGTAAAAGCGGAGGATGGCTATGCGGTCGCCTTTTCTCGGTCCCTTCCAGAAACTGCCACAGGTTGGCAGACTCATCGTGGTGTGTACGCGTATTCTAGAAAGGCGCGTGAGGAATTTCATGGGCTTTCTCAAACTGAGGAAGAAATGAAAAATTCCTTAGAACAGTTACGCATTTTGGGGCGTCGCCCCATTCGAGTGGTTTATAGTAACGCAGTTTCTTTGTCGGTAGATATTCCTTCCGATGTAGAAAAGGTGGAGTGTTTGGTTCAGTAAAAATGATGGAAATAAAATGAAACAACTAGACGAATATAACGGAAAAACAAAATTTATCATCGTTACAGGCGGTGTGATCTCCGGTCTTGGAAAAGGTGTCGCTGCGGCATCCATCGGGGCTTTGCTTTCTGGAAAATTGAAAGTAGTTCCTGTCAAGTGTGATGGCTATTTGAATACCGATCCAGGGACTATGAATCCTACCGAGCACGGTGAAGTTTATGTGCTGGATGACGGTGGTGAAGTGGATATGGACTTTGGCCATTATGAACGCTTTCTGAATGTGGTGGCGCGTTCCGAATGGAGCCTCACCATGGGACGCGTTTTTAAACTCATTCTTGAAAAGGAACGCCGAGGGGATTATCTGGGGCATACCGTTCAGTTTATCCCTCATGTCACCAATGTGATCAAAGAGCATTTGTATCGTGTGGCGACCAAAGAAAAAGCGGATGTGCTGCTTGTGGAAATTGGTGGCACCGTGGGTGATTTGGAAAATCAATTTTTTATTGAAGCCGCCCGTCAGCTTTCTCATGAAGTGGGTCAGGAAAATTGCATGTTTGTCCACTTGACTTATGTGCCAATTCCAAACGGCGTGAATGAGCAGAAGTCCAAGCCGACGCAAATGTCTGTGCGGGATTTGAATGAGAAAGGAATTTATCCTGAAATTCTGATTGGTCGTTGCGAAGAATATATCAAGCCGCATATAAAAGAAAAGATTGGTCTTTTTTGTAACCTGCCCGCCTCTCATGTTATTTCTGGCGTGGATGTAAAACATGTATACGAAGTCCCTCTTGTATACGAAGCGGAAGGCGTTCCGGAAATTCTTTTGAAGCGTCTCCAGATTTATGCTCCACCGAAACTAGATGTTTGGAAAAAACTGGTGGAGACACTCAAACGCAATCAGGTAAACCCTCGCAAGACTTTGACGATTGCTATTTGCGGAAAGTACACGACGCTTGAAGACTCTTATGCGAGTGTCGTAGAAGCTCTGAACCATGCTTCGGCCCATCTGGATCTTCGCGTTGAAATCAAGTGGGTGGATACGGAAAAGGTGGAAAATAACACGGATGCCGTTGCAAAGTCTCTTCATGGAGTGGATGCGGTCATTGTTCCTGGTGGTTTTGGGAGCCGTGGTATTGAAGGCAAAATTCAACTTATCCAGTATGTCCGTGAAAAGAAGATTCCATTCCTCGGCATCTGTTATGGTATGCAGTTAGCTGTCGTGGAATTTGCGCGTAACGTTTGTGGCATGAAGGGCGCGAATACTACAGAAGTGGAAACGGAAACATTTAAGGTGGAAACACCTGTGATCGCTTACCTTCCTGGACAGGAATCTATCAAGGAAATGGGTGCTACCATGCGTCTTGGCGGTCATGATGTGCTGATTCGTGATGGGTCTCGCGCGGAACAGATTTACAAGTCTCGCCAGATTCGCGAACGTTTCCGTCACCGCTATGAGGTGAACCCAGAATTTGTGAAGAGCCTTGAAAAAGGCGGCATCATCTTCTCGGGTAAGGCTGCAAATGAAAACATTATGCAGATCATGGAACTTTCCGACCACCCCTACTTTCTGGCCTGCCAGTTCCATCCTGAACTGAAGTCCTCTTTAATACATCCGGCTCCGCTATTCTTAGAATTGCTGAGGGCCGCTGATGAACGCTCCTGAGAAAAAAGTTCTCTTTCTCGCCCTGTTCCTTTTGGGAACAGGGTGGCTTGTACGCCTTTCTCCTTGGAATCCAATTCCTTCCATTGAATCTTTCTCCTATTCTGAGGAGGCTCCTGTTGTGGAGCCTTGGCCCCAAAGCGATGTTAAGGAAGGGGACTCTCCAAGGGTTTTAAAAACAAAAAAAACAAGCAAAAAAGTTCAGTTTCCTATAGCTATTAATCGGGCGTCTTCAGAAGAGCTTTGTGCTCTCAAAGGGGTGGGTCCTAAACTTGCGGATAGGATCATTGCACACCGAAACACGGTTGGCCCCTTCAAAAGCGCTGCAGATTTAAGAAAAGTATCTGGAATAGGTGATAAAAAATCGAAAACTATTCTTCCCTTTATTATTTTTGATTAATTTTATAGTTAATTGAACCTAAGTCGTTGTAAATATGAATGATACAAAGTTACATCTTGGTATCGAAGCGGGTGATGTTCTTCTCAAAGTAGCCCTTTATGATCCCTCTGAAAAGAAGATCTTGAAGGCTGCAACTTTAGAGACAGGGACAAGCCCTCTCGATGATGTGCCCTCTTTTGAAGCTGCGTTGCAAGGATGGCTCGCAGAAGATGAAAGTATCGAGCTCGGTACGGTCTCCTTGACTGTATCTTCTTTTAGATCTATTGTGCGCCAAGTTTTTGTACCCCCTGAAGCGACTGACATTTCTGATTACCTTCGTTGGTATTTACGATCAATCATTAACACAGACGTAGACTCCTATTTCTTGGATTTTCAGATCCTGAATGGGGATGCCAAGTTTGGTCATACCGTGTTACTCATCGCGATGCGTCGGGTATGGGTAGATGCCATTCGTAAGGGCTTTCGCAATAAAAGAATTGCGCCTAAGATTTTAGAGGTGGATGCTATTTCCATTCTCAACCTTTTAGAAGTTGGCTTTGATCTCTCGTCTGAATTACAGTGTGTAATCAAAGTAGACGTTTCTGGTGTAATGCTTATGTGGGCTTCCGCCAAAAACTTACAAGCACTTCGCTGTTGCTCCACTCTTGAGTTAGTCGGAAAATCGCGTGAAGAGGCTTATGCACAGTTGGCGAATTCTATTGTGGAACAGATACATCTTGCCGCAGAAGTGAATGGGGCTTCGACCACACATATTCGTCTTTGCGGTGAATTGGCATCCGATATTTTGTTTGTAGAATGCCTTCGTTCTGTGGCTTCTAATTATACGCTTTCTCTGATGGATTCTTTTTCAAATATACGACTTCCTGTAGATGAGCAAAGTGTGAGTCACATTTTGTCTTGTGCAGGGGCTATCGGTGTTGCTTTGCGTGGGGGGAACGAATGATTCGTATGAACCTAATTGAATCCGCTAATCGTGCAAATAGTTTCGGAAGTAGCGCCCCAGTAAATTTTGCATCGGTGGATGTGACCTCCAGAAGATCAAAGCAGCGTGTGGCCTTGTCCATTCTACTCGTGGTGGTACTTGGTTTTGTGGGGATGATTTCTTTCTTTGTGGTGGCGGGTCTTCCCAAACCATTAGAAGGGGTCATTCCTGTTCCTATTCTTTCTGCTCTTGGTGTAGAAGATCCGAGCAGGGAAGGTCTATCTACTGATTTTGCCGCAGCGCGTACCACATCTGCTGGTGGCTCCATTGAAAGTCAACATGCTGCGGATGCTGCTGCCGCTCTTCTTGCCGCAGCGGGATCTCAGATTCCTCTGGAACGTGTCGCGAGTGATGTGCGGCCAGAGCAATTTATAAAGGAATCCAAACGCGATGGTTATGCGTCTTTCCTTCCTTTGGAACAAGTCGCTTATCAAAAAGCGATGGCATCTCAAATCCTTGTCTTTATCAATGCGGTCACTCCGGATAACGTGAGCTTTGCCGATTTGATTTATCAAGCTCCGAATTTCTACTACATCCACGGTGTTGCAGAAAATCCATTGCTTCAGAGAGGATATTTGGAGCGCCTGCGTCTTGCGAGTGTGAATTTCAAAACCCCTCCGCTCCCCGAGAATGCCCCAGCAACGGATATCACCGCTTATGGAGAAATGACGGCACCACGTCTTGATCCGAATACAGTGGCAAAATCTTTTGTAAAAGAAGCCGATGTGGCTCTTGAAGTAAATGCGTTGCGTGCCTTGGATATTTCAGGCAAGGTCAATCTGGTAGGTTTTGATCATCCTTCAGTAGAGGATTTCGGCGTGTACAAACGTTACACCTACCGCGTTACTTCCAATGCGGACTTCCAAGTGATGCTTCATTTTATGGATGCCTACCAAAAGTCTCCGGTTCGTATCGGCGTTCAGAAAATGGAAATGCGAGCGGCTAACAAAGATGCCCTAGCGACAACGATGAAGCTAGTCATGTACGTTACTCGCTAAAAGGTTCTAATGGCCATTCGAGTGACTGGCGGCGTTTTTGGGAGCCGCATGATCCCTTCTCCCCCAACGACAAAGACCAGACCTACAGCCTCCGTTACGCGCGAGGCGTTGTTCAATATTATTCCTGATGTGGATGGCTTTGTGATGTTGGATCTTTTTGCAGGAAGTGGAATTATGGGCATTGAAGCCTTGAGTCGCGGTGCGTCTAAAGTCTATGCAGTGGAGAAGAATAGTTCCCAGGCTCGATTGATTTATAAGGCGTACCAGATGTTGGATATAGGTCCATCGCTTTGCTTGCTTACTAAGAATGCGCTGACTTTGACCGCAGACGCTTGCCCTGAAACCGATGGTTTTGATTTGATTTATGCCGATCCTCCGTTTATTTATGAATACCCTGATTTGCGTCCTTTTTTGAAATGGCTGAAGCCTGGGGGTACCGCGGTATTTGAAGCCCCGAGTAGATCTCTTCCTTTATGGAGCAAAGAAGGCGAGGTTCGCCGTTATGGAGAGTCCTCCCTGATTTTCTTCCGCACATCTTTGTAATTTTGGCACATGGAAAATCAATCTTTTCGCGGCGCCGTTTTTGCCGGATCTTTTGATCCCTTTACTCTTGGGCATTTAGATGTCGTTCAAAAGGCGTCTTTGCTTTTTGATAAAGTGATTGTGTTAGTTGCCGAAAATACAGCGAAGCGTGCGCTTTTTTCGACAGAGGTTCGTGTGCGGCTGATCAAAAAATCGGTAGAGTCTTTTTCCAATGTGGAAGTGGATACCTATTCAGGTCTTACTGTAGATTATCTTAAACAAAAGCATTTTCGTTATTTGGTTCGTGGTATTCGCAGTGGTGCTGATTTGGAATGGGAACGTTCTATTGCATGGAATAATCAACAATTGTACCCGGAATGTGAAACGGTATTTTTCCCCAGCGACGTACAGTATTTGGCCGTTTCCAGTAGTGTGGTTCGTGAACTTTTGAAATATGGAGGCGGAATAGCTTCGCTTATCCCAGCGAGTATTCAAGAGATGCTTATGAAAGAATGGAGTTTTATTAAATGTTCGGATTAAAACCTTTTCGTGAATTAACCTCCCCAGTGAGGATTCTTCTCTTGATCAATACGGCCTTTTTTGTTTTGAACCTATTGGGTTCACTACTGCGTATTGATACACAAACTTTTCTTCTAGGACATTTTGCATTGATCCCGGATGCTTATACAGAGGTATGGCGCTATTTGACGTATGCGTTTCTCCATGGTGGCGTTTGGCACTTTCTTTTTAATATGATGATTCTCTGGTCTTTTGGTGACGATGTTGCCCTCTATATGGGGAATCGTTGGTTTTTGTTTTTGTACCTATTCTCGGCTATATTTGCAGGCCTTTTCAGCATTCCCTTTTATCTTTTTTCACATCAATTTGCGGTCATCTTGGGCGCTTCTGGTGCTTTGATGGGAGTTCTTGTGGCATACGCAAAAATTTTCCCAGATCGTATGATTCTCATTTTCTTTATTCTTCCTTTAAAAATTAAACATGCGATTTGGGTATTCATTGCCTTAGATCTTGTACTTTCTAAGAGTGGGGATTCCATTGCGCACTACACTCACTTGGGTGGCGTTGTTTCGGGTTTTATTTGCATGTATTTTTATTCGAAAAATTTTTCTTGGAATATGCTTCGAGGTGAAATAAAAAATCGCCGAGAAAAATCTTCGGCCTCCGATAAAATATTAGAGGGCGAAGTGGGTTATATTGACCAAGATCAACAGTTGAATATGATTCTTCAGAAAGTGAGTCGCAGTGGTGTAAACTCTTTGACAGAATCAGAAAAAGCATATTTAATCCGGGCGAGTGAAGAACGTAAACGTCGTTCTTACTAGTAGAATTTGAGGTGTTATTCATGAAGAAAGTATTAGGTTTAGGAGCAGCTTTGGTGGATATGTTAATTCAAGTGGATGACACTTGGATTGCAAAAACAGGAAAACCCAAGGGTGGAATGACCATGGTGGATTTTTCTGAGATGAAAAAATACTTGGAAAGCATTCTTACGCCAACGCTTGTTCCAGGGGGTTCTGCTTGTAATACCATGGTGGGTTTTGCTCGTCTTGGTGGGAATTCTTCTTTTATTGCCAAGGTGGGCAACGATTCACTGGGAGAAGTTTTTGAAAAACATTTAGCGGACTCTCATGTGGAATCGAAGCTGGGCCATTCTTCTCTTGCTACAGGATGCGTTCTCGCGGCGGTCACTCCCGATGCACAGCGTACCATGTACACTTACCTTGGTGCTTCCAATGATCTTTCTTCTAAAGACATTGTGCCTGAAATTTTTAAAGAGGTGGGTCTCCTTTACATGGAAGGATACCGCGCTTATGATGCGGAATGCTTTAAGTTTGCTGTTGAAACAGCGCGCGCACAAGGAGTTATGACCGCCCTTGATTTCGGTTCTTTTGGAGTGGTTCATGATTGTCGGCCACTTTTCGATACGCTTTTGAAAGAAAAAATGGTCGATATTGTCATTGCTAATGAGGATGAAGCACGCGCGTATACGGGCCTTGAAGAAGAAGCCGCTTTGGAACAACTTTCGAAGCTTGCTAAAATTGCTGTGGTGAAAATAGGCTCTCGTGGTGCTTTGATCGCGAAGGATTCTGTAGTCACCAAGGTGGAGGCTCACCTCGTAAAAGCGGTAGATACTACAGGGGCTGGTGATCTTTGGGCCTCGGGTTTTCTTTTTGGTTTGCTTTCCGGTTGGGATATGAAAAAGTGTGGCAACTTGGCGAGTCTTGTCGCTTCGGAAGTGGTTCAAGTGCTTGGGCCTAGAATTCCAGAAGAGGGTTGGGATCGCATTAAAATAGGGATGATAACATTATGAACGAAAAAAAAGATTTGGAATGGATGCGACTTCAGTCTTTTGGGACTATTGAAGATGCAGAAGTGCTGACTTCAATTCTTGATGAAAATGAAATTCCTTATGACATGGTGAGCGACGCAAATTCCAGTGGGGATCCTCTCGGGCTCGATTTTCAAAATCGAGGTGCTGATGCTGTTATTGTCCATGTACTTGCAAAAGATATCGAGCGGGCTCGCAAAGTTTTGGAAGTTTCGGCAGGGGATGGTAATTCAATAGAAATAGCTGCTGACGATTATCTCGCTTCTTTTGGTGAAGAAGAGCTTCTTGATATTTTGAAAGCTCCCGATGAATGGACTCCGGTGGACTACGCTTTGGCGCTTCGCTTATTGAAAGAACAACATGGTAAAGAATTCACCGAAGCCGAACTTATCCAATTTCGCGAAGAGCGCATTAAGGAATTAGCAACGCCTTTAGCCGCCGGAACATCCAATCTGGTTTTGGGTTTTATTGCGGGTGTAGTTTCGGTGGTGTTCAGTGTGATGAGCTTTTTTACTCTCAACAATGCTCATTTTTTGTACGTCCTCATGATTTGCTTTTTAGCCGCATGCCTGGTCGTGATTTCTGGTTGGAATTGGTCTTTCCGTCGCAAGCGTTTGCCTGATGGCAGTAAAGCCTATGTGTACGAAACCAAAGGCCGTTCTTTTGGGCGTATTGTATTAGTCATTGGAGCTTTGGCTCTTGTTTTAACTACTGTGGCGGTTCTTGTAAGAACGGTTTAAAAAGACGTTTAACAGGCAAGCTCTGAAATGGGATTCTTGAGGAGCCTATTAATACACCTTGACTTTTGCTGGAATTTCTTTGCGTATTCTTTCAGCGATAGATTCCAAAAAGAATTTGTCGAGAGGAAACACCCGAGGACGTGCGGTGTGTCGAATGACCCCATAAAGTTGGACTTCCATGAGATTCTTAGGGTTCTTTTCGTAGATCCGTTTGACGCGATCAATATAAAGATTGATTTCTTTATCGGAAGGAATGTCCGAATCCACTTGGCAGAAAAGCGTTTGTATGCAAATGGGGAAATCTACAATCGTCTTTTCGATTCCTACTTGAATCTTATCTAACGAATAAGGGGTGACATTAATTTTTTGAAACCACTCTTCACTCCCTGCATCCAATTTTGTCCAAATTTCTCCGTTCTTTTCGGTGAGGTAGCGAAGCCCTTCACGGACGCGGGGCTTTTCTAGTTGGGTCGCGTTAGTGATAAGCGTTAATTTGAGATTGTATTCGGAATGGCGTTGTTGAATTTCGCGTAAGCGCTTACAAACTAAAGGGAATTCAGGTACAAGTGTAGATTCTCCATCACCGGAGAGGCTAATGTCTTTAATGCGGCGTTGTTCAAAATTTACTTCTTTGAAGTTGGAAAAATTGGCAAGGCCATTCTTTTCATATTCCGCAATGAGAATCTCTATTTCATGATCAATACGATCAATATCAATTTTGGCAGAGGGCCCTGGAATTGTACGATCCACTTGACAATAGACACAATCAAATGAGCAGTGTTTATCCAGATTGAGATTCACACCGATAGAAAGTCCCCCAGCGCGGCGACTAATAACGGGATAGACCCACACATTATTTTCCCACAGTCGAGAGTGATCGGACCATGCTTTTTTTAAGGCAACATCATTCATGAATATAACCGCACTTATCGCAGGTGAGTTTGTAACTGTTATCGGGGTCCACGATCATAATACCCTTGCAACCCTCTTTGGGGCAGGGGAGTTCGCCCGGTTCGACTTCGCGGTAGGTCTGTTTTTCTTCCATGGATTAGCCTTTCAAAATAAGATCAATGGCTTCAAGTTCTTCTTTGGAAATATGCAAATTTTCGAGTGCTTTGACTCCATCTTCGATTTGAGAGGGGCTACTGGCGCCAATAAGAACCGAGGTCACTTCTTTTAAGCGAAGAATCCATGCAATGGCGAGTTGAGAAAGTTTCTGCCCACGTTTTTCTGCAATGGCGTTGAGGGCTCGAACTTTTTGGAGACTTGATTCCACTTGGGTGGGAGTCAAAAAGGGGCTCTTAGAAGCGCGCGAATCTTTCGGGATTCCATGGAGGTAGCGATCGGTGAGAAGTCCTTGGGCGAGAGGGGAGAATGGAATGCAGCCCATGCCAGTATCGTTTAGCGCTTTTTGTAAATCACCTTCAATCCAGCGATTAAACATATTGTATTGTGGCTGGTGAATCAAACAAGGAGTCCCCATTGCTTTGAGAAGTCCGGCGGCTTTACGAGTACTTTCCGCATCGTAACTGGAAATGCCCACATATAAAGCCTTGCCACTTCTAACAATGGAATCCAGAGCCCCCATGGTTTCTTCTAAGGGGGTTTCAGGGTCTGGACGATGGTGGTAAAATATATCCACATAATCAAGTCCCATGCGTTTGAGACTTTGATCGAGACTTGCCATTAAATATTTGCGGCTGCCAAAATCTCCATAAGGCCCACTCCACATGCCCCAACCGGCTTTCGTCGAAATAAGCATTTCATCACGATAGCTCTTAAAATCGGCCTTGAGAATGCGCCCAAATGTTTCTTCCGCACTTCCTGCAGGGGGCCCGTAGTTATTTGCTAAATCAAAATGGGTAATACCTAAATCAAAAGCGCGTCGCACCATCGCTCGGTTATTTTCGAAAATATCATTTCCGCCAAAGTTATGCCAAAAACCGAGAGAGACTGCGGACAGTTTGATCCCACTTTTTCCACAACGGCGATAAGGCATGGATTCGTAACGAGTTTCACAAGCTTGATATGGCATAATGGCCTCCAATTCATTTCATATATACCTATTTTTGAGATCATGAATATGCCGGGCTTAGATTTTCTGTATACAAGATTACCTTTGGGTATGATCGTCAGTTTGGATAATATTTTAAAAATTTGCAAGGCGTTGGGGAATCCTCACAAAAGTTTTGACACTATTCATGTGGTAGGGACAAACGGCAAAGGCTCCACTTCATTTTACCTTGCAGGTATTCTGACGAACGCTGGAATTTGCACGGGGTTGTATTCTAGTCCCCATCTTGTGAGTTTGCGAGAACGCATTCGCGTGAATGATATTCCGATTAGTGATTGTGATTTGGAACGCCTGTTATTACAGGTAAAACGGGCTACGGAAAAGGTTCAAGTGGAGGCTTCTTTTTTTGAAGTGATCACGGCTGTTTCTTTCTTGTATTATAAGGAACAAGGCGTTCAGTGTGTGGTCATGGAGGCGGGTTTGGGTGGACGCTTAGATAGTACTAAAGTCGCTGCTGGAAAAATTACCATTCTCACGAGTATTGGTTTAGAACATACTGAAATTTTGGGCGATACGGAAAGCAAAATTCTTCTTGAAAAATTAGGAATACTCAGTCCCCATACCACTCTCATTGTGGGAGGTATTTCTAATAAATTAATTTCAGAGGCCAAGGATTATGCCTCCACTATAGGGGTCTCTGTCCAAATTCCTTCGATTCGTGATGATATTCAGGTCCCTAATATAGGCCATCACTATTTGGAAAATGCGAGCTTGGCATTGGATGCTGCTCGTGTCTATCTTGGAAAGGCTTATGATAATTATTCGGCTCTAAAGGTTTTGAAAACCCGCTCTTGGGCGGGGCGGATGCAAAAATTAGTGGATGCTCAAGGAAAGTTTCGCTACTTACTCGATGGGGCACATAACACCCATGCGGTAAAACGTCTCGCCGAAACGTTACAGACAAAGTTCTCGGGGCAAAAATTTTCTTGTGTTTTCGGAGCCCTCAAAGACAAAGATGTAAAGGAAATGATTCGTTTGTTATCCCCTTATGTTTCAGAGTGGCATGTGACTCGTACTTCTTACCCACGATTCCGAGAGGCCGAAGACTTAGCCGAAATGCTCCGGAGTATGGGACTAAAAGTGGCCTCTGTAGGGCCCATGTCAAAATCTTTTCTGGAGGCTTTATCCCGGGGGAGCGAGACCTCTCCCGTTCTCATCACGGGTTCTCTCTACATGATCGGAGCGGTTATCGATATTCTCAAAGATGATTTTGAAGAATTGAAATTCTTTAGAGGAATGACCGCAGGAACCAACGAACATCATTAACCGGCTGCTGCGAGTTCTTGGGTAATGTTAATGTATCGTGAAATCAGATTGCTAAGAAATGCGATTCAGTATTGCTTTCACATCCGTGAATGCGCAAACAGGAAGGCTTAAAACCTTGCCACAGATTTCTTCTGTTTGGGGAGTACTTACTTTGTGCGAACCCAAACGTGCGAAACAGGGTTGTGTATGGAGGGGTTGTGGATAATGGATGCAAGTAGGAATTTCTGCTTTCGCAAATTTCTTTTCCCAAAGAGTTCGATCTTCTGTGACGAGCGTGTATTGAGCAAAGGTACTGGTATTACCCGCGGCAATTGTGGGTGTATGTAGGCCTTCAAAATGGGCAAAGAATGCATTATAAATTTCTGCATTTTGACGACGAATCATAAGTTCATTTTCAAGGTGGCGCAATTTGACGCGCAGTATTGCTGCCTGCAAAGCATCCAAACGGCTATTGGTGCCTAAACTTTCATGAACGTAATGCTCGGTGCTACCGTGATTTGCCAAAGCTCTTACGCGGGATGCTAAATGTTCGTCCGATGTGAAAACGGCACCGCCATCGCCATAGCAACCGAAGGGCTTTGAAGGGTAAAAACTAGTGGCAGCAATGCGTGTGAGATTCCCCGATTTTTTCCCAAAGTGCGAGGCTCCAAAACTTTGGGCTGCATCTTCAATAATCCAGAGATTATGGGTGTTTGCAACGTTCTGCAAGACTTCATAATTCGCGCATTGTCCAAAAAGATCCACCGCGATAATTCCCCTCGTTTTGGGCGTGATCAAAGCCTCGACTGCGGCGGGGTCAATCAAAAAAGTGTCTTTAGAAATATCGGCAAATCGAGGAATGGCTCCCAACAGGGCCACACATTCTGCGGGTGCTACAAAAGTAAAATCGGGAACAATAACTTCATCCCCTTCACGAATATCCAACGCGAGTAACGATAACAGAAGTGCTCCCGTACCACTTGCGCAGGTGATCGCCTGAGTGGCTCCAGAATATGTCGAGAGTTCTGCTTCTAAAGCTTCAATTTCTTTCCCGCCAATAAAGCATCCACTATCGTAAACGCGTTGTGTTGCGATTTCTAATTCTTCACGGTAAGCATTCCGCTGCGAGGAGAGATTGACAAATGGAATCATTGTTGACAAAGCTAAAAAAACTATCTTCTACCCATGTTAAGTTCAATGCCTTGGTTCCCGCTTCTTTCGGTCATGCGCGACGCAAGCTCCGCTGTCATGAAGTCTTTTACGGAAGGCTTTTCGATTTCTGAAAAGCCGGATGAAACGCCCGTAACCAGTGCAGACTTAGAAGCTAATCGCATAATTCTTGAGGGACTTAAAAAATATTTTCCTGCAATCCCCGTGGTCTCTGAAGAAACCGCGAGTGAACCTTGGGATGTGCGACGTACTTGGAAACGTTTTTTTCTCATAGATCCCATTGATGGAACCTCTGAATTTGTAGCCCATAGAAATGATTTTACTGTGAATATAGCACTCATTGAAGACGGTGTCGTCAGTCTTGGTTTAGTGAGCGCACCTGCCACAGGGGAACTCTTTGTCGGTGGGGATCATCAGGCTTTTACTCTTAATTTGTATTCATTAGAGGAATCCTCCTACCAATCTCTGAAACGCGACTCCCGATTTTCCCCCCATAATCCTAAGAATAGTCCACCGCCCAAAGTGCTGGTGAGTGCACTTCATAAAGATGGCCCTACGATGGATTTTGTGGCGGCAGTGGGAGGCCTTTCCATTGAAGTCGGCTCTAGTCTCAAGTTTTGCCGCATTGCTGATGGTTTTGCTGATTATTATCCGAGGTGTAAGCCTCTTCATGAATGGGATATTGCTGCCGGTCATGGGGTACTAAAGGCTGCTGGTGGCAATGTCTATCGCTTGGGAACCATTGAAGAAGTTCATTACGGTACACAATTTTTAGAAACCCCCGCTTTTGAGGCTTATTAAAACCTATGACGAATGAATCGCTTCGCTCCGGTACGCTTTTTTTTATCACTTTGATTTTAGCGCTTTCTCTCCATGAGTTTGCCCATGCGCTGGCGGCTCTTCTTTTAGGGGATACCACTGCAAAAGATCGTGGACGACTGAGCTTGAATCCCATGAATCATCTTGATCCTTTGGGGACGATGATGCTTCTCTTTTTAGCATTTCAGAACATCGGCATTGGCTGGGCAAAGCCTGTACCTGTGGACCCTACTCGGTTTAAAAATAGCCATCGAGGCATGGGTATTGTCTCTATCGCAGGACCCCTTTCTAATTTACTTCAGGCAATAGTGGGCTTTAACTTGTACGTGGGGGTCGTTCAGTTTATTATTCCAGCGATGCAAGGACCCAGTGCATTCTTAATTTTGATTTCGGATTTTTTGCAGATTTATGTTCAGGTTAATTTATCCCTCGCCGCCTTTAACTTGCTTCCTATTTATCCCTTGGATGGAGCAAAAGTCCTTTCTGCGCTCCTCCCCCCTCGATTGAGCCGCAATTTCGATCTTTTGTTTCTTCGTTTGGGGATGTGGCCGTTGGTGGGGGTGGTCCTCTGGGAGTGGATTTTGCCGTTTCCGGGCCCCATTTCCCTTATTATGGGTCCATTTCTCGAATTTTTGTTAAAAATGACCAGTTATTCCGCTTTTTGGCTATAGGTCTTTTGGGGCTTCTCGGACTTGACCAAATAGTGAGAATGTGTTAAATTTGCGCCAACAAGAAAAAAGGTTTTCACCCGGAGATATAAGGTGCCTCATCATCAGTCATGTAAAAAGCGTTTGCGTCAAGCCGAAAAAGCTACCGCTGTTAACCGTTCTGTTCGTTCTGCGATCCGTACGAGCCTGAAACTTATCCGTACTGCAACTTCGAAAGATCTTGCCCTCAAGGAAATGCCGAATCTTTTCAGCATGCTTGATAAAGCTGCAGCTAAGAACCGTGCGGGGTTTAATGCGAACCGTGCTGCCAACTATAAGGCCAAGGTTGCTCAGGTTGTCAACGGATTTGCCAAGGTCTAATTAATGGATCTTTGATTAAAGGGACCAGTGGCACTGCTACTGGTCTTTTGTTTTTGGTGGACTAGGTCCAATGGGCTTTTTTGCGAAAAACGAAACGGTGTTCTTATATTTTTGTTAGATTAGTTATAAATATTAAGGAAATCGAATGTCCTCAATCAACTTCGCTACTCGTGAAATCAGCTGTAAGGTCGTCTATTACGGACCTGGTTTGAGCGGCAAGACAACGAACCTTCAGGTGATTCATCAAAAGATGCCGCAGGACAAGCGCACCGATATGGTGTCTCTTGCGACAGAAGGTGATCGCACGCTCTTTTTTGATTTTCTACCGCTCAATTTGGGCGATATTAAAGGTTTCAAAACTAAGTTTCAGCTTTATACTGTTCCGGGTCAGGTTTATTATAACAGCACGCGTAAGCTTGTGCTTCGTGGTGTGGATGGAATTGTTTTTGTCGCCGATTCTCAACGTTCTCGCCAAGCAGAAAATTTGGAAAGCTTCCAAAATTTACGCCAGAACTTGCAGGATTATGGCATGGAATTAGACGATATTCCGTTAGTGTTGCAATACAACAAACGGGATATGGAAAATGTGTTTACGCTTGATGAGATGAACAAATTTTTGAACCCTCGTGGCATTCCCTTTTTCCCAGCGACCGCGCATAATGGTAAAGGTGTGGTCACGACATTGAAGTCCATTGCCATGTTGGTGATTGAAAAATTTAATGTGAAACAGGGCTTTTTGCGCAAGGCAGCGGAAAGCGTACACAATACGGGTGTGCATGATGTGACTTTGAATAAAGAAGGTCTTTCTGTAACACAGTCCGCGGTTCCACCCAAAGCGACTCTACCGATGGGTTCGAATTCAATGCCGGATTTGAGTGGACCCGATGCTTCTGGTTTACCGTTTCGAATGCCTTCATTTGCGGCGAAGGCGCCAGCGGCTGATGCTATTGCTTCCCCTGGTGGTATGTTTCAAAAGAGTGCGGCTACGACTCCTTTTGGACGTCCATTGCCAGGTGCTGGTGGAACATCAACACCGCGTATGCCGACCTTTGGCCGTGATGCTCAGAAGCCGGCGCAAGAAGTTTCTGAAGATGATATTGAACTTCGTCCTTACGTTCCAAAAAAGAAATAGCGATTCCTTTTTGGAGTGGAGATAATACATGAGCGATTTTGCTGTATATACTGAAGATGCTGACAAGGTACGTCGCCTTATGCTCGCTTACCAAGCGAGTGTGAAGGCTGATTATGTTGTACTTTCTCACCGTGATGGATCCATCGTTGCTGAAGTCGGTTCTATTGGTATGGATGCTACGCCCCTTGCGGTTTTGAGCTCCGCCTCTTTTGATTCTGCAAAACAAATTGGCATGATGCTTGGCGAGTGTTCGTTCCAATCGGTTTCTTACACGGGTGAGCAACGCTCTATTTATATTGCGCCTGTAGAAGATTCCTTGCTTTTGGTTCAGATATTCCCTGGTTCCAAACTCCCGAATCGTATTGAGGATTACAATAAACTTCTGGTAGAAAAATTGGTGGATGCAGTGCCTGCGTTTACACAAAATACCAGTAAGCTCCGTCGATAGGGGTTTTCTTTGCTTGGCCTTCCGCCATTTCGTTATTTAAGAAAGACAGCACTGGTTTTTGTGCTCCTTTTTTTGTGTTTTTTAGGGCATCAGATATTTGTGAGTTTGCATGATTCGGAAGAATCGGAGCAATTAAATATGGAACCCGAAAAAATAGTGTATAGTGTTGTCTGTCGCAATATTGTGAGTGGTGCTCCATTCGGAGTTGATTCGACTTTTCCTGAACGGAGTCGTCTCCATTATTATTCACTGGTCCCTAAGAGTTTGGGTCTACCTAAAGAAGAACCTCTTCGACATATCTGGTATTTGGGTGTGGATACACTTCAAAATTTGCCATGCATTGTATCGGATAGTATTTGTTTTAGTTCCATTTCTCCAGAACTTTTACATCGTGGGGAGTGGAGCGTGGATTTAGTCCAAGGTCGCAAACTTTTAGCGAGCCGCCAGTTTAAGGTAGAAGCGGCAGGACCTTAATCTTGAAATCCCTTGGGGTTCTCTTCATCGCGTTGCCGATCATTGCATTCGCGCGTTCGCCCTTGTCTGGATTGGATCTGGAATCGATTCCTGTTTGGGGTGATTCCGTTTCACACAAAGATTCATCGGTTGTAGAAACTCAAGAAACGCCAGATTCTCTTCGATTAGAAACGCGGGGCTCAAAGACAATACAAGTGGTGGTTGGTGATGGGGGCACACAGGTCGATCAGGAACTACGTCTCTCTGTACAAGGGGAAGTCGCCCCTTCCATTTTTGTAGATGCTCTCTTATCCGATGTGGGCCGCGAAGCCGGCGATCAACAAACCGCGACCCTAGAAGAAGTAGATCAAATTTATTTTCGTGTAGAATCTCCACATTTCTTTTTGCATTTGGGCGACTTGACGTGGATACAAAATACTTTGGGGTTATCCGGTTTGAACCGTAGCTCTCTAGGCGCGGGGGCGGGTGTGCGTGCGGGGCACACAGAAGTGCGTGCTGTTGTGGGTTACGATGAATTAGAACATATCTCTACTGTGTTTAGTGGTGTTGATGGACAGCGTAGTGGTTATTTGATTGGTACGGGCACGGATTTCTATTTGGCGGTGGTCCCTCAGTCGGAAACTGTTTGGATGAATGGTGCCAAACTTTCTCGCGAAAAAGATTATGTGGTGAATTATGCGGGGGGTGTGCTTGATTTCAAAGGACTTATCATTCCTGGCTCAAGCGATGAAATTCGGGTGGAATACGACGGCTACAATTCGGGGGGTGTGCAGGCAATGAAAGCCGCCGATGGAAACTATCGATCAAAAAATATTTGGTTAGATGTGGCGGGGTTCCGTTTGGAAAGTGATGTGGATCGTTTAAAACGGGGCACTTGGAGTGACGATGATTTATCCATGCTCAAAGCGGATACGGGGGGTATTTTGGATCGTGCCGATACGCTTGGCACTTTGGAACGCCCGTGGCGATTGGATCGCATGGGGGCGCGGATGCGTTTGCAGGCCGAGGATCGGTGGTTTGCGGATGGCGAAATGGTTTATGGAAAAATGGATACCAATACGGTTTCGGATAAAGTAAATGGCCCTCACGGGATGGCTTTTCGTTGGCATCTTTCGTCGGATAGTACTTCTATGCAAAAACATAGTATCTGGAAGGTGGAAAATTCCGGAGATTATATTGAACAAGGATACAACACGGGATCGTATCAGGGCACCGATCGCAATTGGGATTCATACACGTTAAGCAATGACTGGGATCTTGACAGTGTGGGCCTTGGTGGTGGTTTACGCTATGATAATTTTTTAACCTGTTTCCGTTTGCCCAATGCCTTTTTTACGGGTGTGGAATGGGGCTATAGACAAAGTATTGAAGATTCTTTGTGGAATTCTTCGCGGGCGCGTCTCTTTTTGGATCACAGGGGCAAAGTGGCCACGAGTTCGATCTCTTTGGTCCGCGTCGCTTCTGTGCAGGAGCTGGAAGTAGAACGCTACCAAGGCCTTGTGAATGCCATTTTCAATTCTGGATTTGTACGCCCATTTGGTTCTGGGAGTTATGGCATGTGGTACAAAGATTCTCTTGACACAAAGTTGCAATCAGAGCAAATGAAAGCTGCGGGTGGCTTTGAAATGGGGCCGGAGGAGTGGACTCTTCGCGAAAGTCTTTTAGGACAACGTGCGCGGAGAGGTTACTCTAATGAATCCTTAGAAGATTCTCTACAGCTATCGGAGTGGGATCAATCCGCCAATTACAATGGCAAAAATTTTACCCTGACTCATCTTTTACAATATAAGCGCACATGGCTTGATACTTCGGGGAATACAGATTCCTGGATCGCAGAGCAAACAATAGAATGGGGCCATTCCAACGAAACTTTTTCTGGCAGGGCCTCTTATGATTTGGGACTCACCAGTGAACAACCTTACATCGCTATTTACAAGGCGGTGGCTCCGGGGACAGGCGATGTCCTTTATGATAGTTTGACAGGACTTTTTGTCGAGGGTGTGGATAAAGGGGATTATGTCTATGAGGGCATGGGCCGAGACGATTCTTCTGATGTGGTGAGAGCTTCGTCTGCTAAGATGACATTGAATTTTAATTTGAATCCGGGATTACTTTTTGGTGTGAATCAAGGTTTTGTGCGTGATATTTCTTTGGCTTTTGATGGATCTTCGGAAGGGCGCGATACCACGGGCGGGAGGTTGTATTTGCCGCCTTTGTGGCGACCGACTTTACGAAGTTTGTCCAGTGGCATTTTTACGATGGAAGGCGCATTAAAATGGAATCATCCCTCTGGTGATGGCTCCATTGAATATAAAGTGGGTACAGAAAGTGAAAAGAAGAATACGTCTTTAGGCTATTTTCAGAATCGATTGTGGCACGGTTTAGAGGGCATTTACAGTGGTCGAAAAAAAGAAACATGGACATCGGAATTGGGATTAGAATATGTGGATCTTGTTTCTTACCAAAAGATGAATTGGGAAATTCGAGAGGGGCGACTCTCGTGGAGAAGAGAACTTTTTTGGAATTTATCTATTGAGCCTGCCGGCTGGATTCGGCAAGGAAATGGCAAGGATGAAAGTTCTCCTTTAGATGCGTTTTTAAAACAGGGGAGTTTGGAACTTTCTTGGGATAACCAAAAGGGAGCGACGGTCGTCAATACGTTTAGCATGACTCATGTTTCTTCGGATTCAGAGGTGCTCCCCTATCAAATGGTTTCTGGTTTTGGCAAAGGGACAACTTATCGCGGTGAAAGTGTGGTGAGTGTGGAGGCCAATGACTTCTTGACGTTATCCTTACGATATATTGTGCGGTTTGGCGATGCGGAAGAGGGTGTATTTCAAAAATTTTCCACTGAAGCAAAGGCGTTTTTCTAATGAAGTTACGAGATTCATTCATTTTGGGAATGCTGTTAGCGACTTCACTCGCTTTTGGGGAAGAATGTGTGGTGAAAAATGTGCGTCTTGAAGGAGTATTCCATTCCGATTTGCCTTCTATGTATCAGAATTTGAGTGGAGAATCTTGCGCTAAAATTGATGCATTAAATCGGCAATTAATCAATTGGCACTTGAATCACGGATTTCCTTTTGCAAAAGTTTTTTGGGAGTTGGATTCTTCCGGTCTTGCTGTGATTTATTTGGATCGTGGTTCAGCCTGGGTGTGGGCCCCGCCCGAAAATAAAGAGCCTGGTAAAACCAAAAAAGACGTATTTGGCAAATTAACGGGACTCGAAATAGGGGACCCTGTGTCTTTGGAAAATCTTGACCGTGCTGAGAAAAAATTGGCACGAAATGGTTATTATGAAAAAACAGCTCCGGTGCGGCTTTACCGCGACCCGGTACGAAACCGTCTGATCCCTCTATTTTCGATGGCAGATCTGCGTTCAAATCACCTAGAAGGTTATTTGACATACGCAAGTGGGGAAGAGGGAGGCTGGAGTGGTACCTTGCTTGTGGATCTTTATAACATCAATGGAACGGCGCGTGATCTTTCGATTTCGGGAGAAACGGGCGAGTGGGAACGGAACCTCACTTTTGCGTATAAGGAACCGTGGCTTTTAGGGACTTTGTGGAGCGGCATTCTTCGGGGATATGTTGAAGAGGATTCTTCTTACCGAGATGCGCGTTTGGAGGCGGGTATCGCGCGCGCCATTGGTTTTGATTTTGAGTTTTCCATTTTGGGTGGTGTGGGAGATGACGAATGGACGACGAGCCTAGAAATGAAGTACCGCGATGAAGATCGTTTTATTTTGCCTCGTTCCGGTTCTCGTTTGGATGCGGCAATGACGGTGCTCAAAAAGAGAAATACTGATTCTACGGATGTGCGGGTGTTTCTTGAGGGGAGTGGTAGACATTTGATGCCAATTTATGGAAATTTTATTTTGCAATCTTCTTTTTGGGCAGGGACGATTCTTCCGACAAACAGGGAATATGGATTGGAAGATTTGTATTCGTTAGGGGGCATTGATAATTTGAAAGGATTCCGACCGGGATTTTTTCGCAGCCGCGCTTATGGGGCAACGGAAATAGATTTGCAGTGGCAGGGGTTGCCTAAGACTGCGTTCCATTTATTTTTCCAGCCATCGCTGCATCGTGCGCGGAGTCCAGAGCAGGGGTGGGTCGACTCTTATAGCTATGGCCTTGGCCTTACTCAGTATCGTGAGTCTTGGAGTGTGTCGCTTTATTATGCGATGAATAAGGGTGGGGATCCGCTGAACGGTCTTTTGCATTTGGGCGTGAAGTCGCTGTTCTAATTTATCGATTTTTTTTCTTGATACTTTTTTGTTTTTTGGTACAAAAAGAAAGCAATTGATTGATTACATTACGAATGTTATTCTTTTTCTGTTTTTGGGGGATAAAAAAATTATTTTTGAGTCTGTGATGGCTTTTTTATGGAGCGATGTATGAAATTGAATCAAGATGGTTTTATTGGGGTAAAATGGGTGGCTGGGCTTGCTGTGGCAGCCTTGTTCCTTGCCTCGTGCGACAGTGGTAGTAAAGGCAGTGATCCTCAGGTTGAGGACTCCTCCAGCAGTGTGACAGACCCTGCCAGTAGTGGGTCGGTGATCACCAGCAGCGGCAGTGTCATTGCTTCGAGTAGCTCGGTCATTGGGAGCAGCGGGAGCGTGGTTTCCAGTTCAAGTAACACACAAATTAACTCCAGTTCAAGTTCTGCAATCATAACCCAGAGCAGCAGCTCTGCAATAGTGAATTCAAGTAGCAGCGCCACGATAGCCAGCAGTAGCTCGTGGTGGCTTCCCTTGAATGCTCAAGTTTCCTATGGCACCATGATGGATCCCCGGGATAATAAGACATACGCGACCGTTGTAGTGAATGGCTATAAGGTGATGGCCCAGAATCTGGATTACGGCGTTCAGGTCAATGGAATGAACGCTACGGACAACCAGTCGAACGATGGTGTTGTAGAAAAGTACTGCTACAATGACAGCGCATTGTACTGCGAGCGTTACGGCGGCCTTTACCAGTGGGCAGAGGCCCTGGCACTCCCTTCCAGTTGCAATACGGAATCGTGTGCGGATCAGGTGGATACGGTAGGGTTCCACCGCGGCATCTGTCCCGAGGGTTGGCACCTTCCGTGGAGGGAGGAGTGGAAAGATGTGCATGGCATTTACAGTGCCTACAAATTGAAATCGGAAGTGTACTGGTACCAGGGTGGCGGCGGCAGCAACTCCACGGGTTTCACCTTTTTGCCTGCGGGGTTTCGTAGCGAAACAGAATTTGGTGGTGGGTATAATAACCTGTCGAAATCAGGCTTTTTCTGGTATATCGCTATAAATGCGAATAATTCTTTGGGGTACAAAGTAACGATGAGCTATTCAGATGATGGGGTTCCGACACAAAGTTATAGTTACAAATCTATTGGAGCATCCATCCGCTGCATCCAGGATTATTGATAGATAGTTTTCCATTTTTTACAAATTCAAGAGTTTAAATAATCAGGAGTAATGAGCATGTCCAAGATCAAAAAGACAAGTAACAAAAAGACCACCGGCAACAGCCATAACGATTTCAACAGTTTCCGCATCGAGGCTCTGGAGCCCCGCCTGCTACGAAAATAGCTTACAGGTTTTTTCGGTTTGAGAATATGCCATTAGAAAGAACGAGAACGGATTTAAAATGGATTATACAGGCCCTTTGAATCAATAAATTAGAATCCTGTATTCACAACTTACGATACTTTGTACTAAAACAGAGGTTGTTTGCTTCCGTCGTGGGGCCTTTCCCTTACGAGTCTAGGGACCAAGTATCCCGGGAGCAAGTTGCGAATTTCATTCAGGAGTTGTATCGCGCGGCTATCTTCGACTTCAAAGTGAGCGACGCCTTTTGCATGATCCAGTTGGTGGAGATAGTAGGGGAGTACTCCCTGCTCAAATAGTTTTTGAGAAAGTGCAACGAGCGTTTGTACGTTATCGTTGACTCCTTTGAGGAGTACGGACTGGTTTAAGAGCGTAACTCCGATGCTCCGCAGGTGTTGAAAGACTTTGCCGGAGGCTTCATCCAATTCCTGAGGATGGTTTACATGACTGACGAAGACGATCTTTTTTTGAGTTGCCGCCTTTTGGAGACAACTGAAATGAGATTTTTCTTCTGTTTCTAACAGTTTTTGCGGAAGCGTTACCGGGGTTCGTGTATGGATGCGAAGTGTGCCGACACTTTCATGTTTCAGAATAACGCTTACGAGGTTTTGAAAAGTTTCGTTGTCCAGCATGAGGGGATCACCACCGGAGAGAATGACTTCGTGAATGTCCGTATGCTTTTCTAGCCAGCAATCCAATCGATCTGTTAAAGTGGGGTCTGCATGAAATGGAAAGTTTCGGCGGAAGCAGAAGCGACAATGAATGCTACAGGCCGGGGTGGCAATGACAAGAGCTCTGCCCACATATTTTTGAAGAATACCGTCTTCCTGTACGGATTCCTCATCCCCCACAGGGTCGTCTTCAAAACCCTTGACTTCGCGAAGCTCCGCTATCGAGGGCAAAACTTGCCGTAGCAATGGGTCGTTCCAATCTCCTTTCTTGATTTTGGACGCAAAATGTTTAGAAACCAGCATACTGAAAGGGTTCTTTTCCAAACCGTCTGAGCGTGGAGGAAGTTCTAAATACGTCAAAAATTCCGCAAAGTGGGTCCAAAATTCAAAATTATTTTTCATAAAAATCTATTTTTACCGCCAAATTCTATAAGAGGCATTTATGGGTACAATCAGCACTAACGAATTTCGTAAAAAGTTAAAAATTATGGTTGATAGTCAACCATACATGATCATTGATAATCAGTTTGTAAAGCCCGGTAAAGGCCAGGCATTCAATCGCGTTCGTATTAAGAACATGATCACAGGCCGTACATTGGACCGCACCTGGAAGAGTGGCGATACCGTGGAAGAAGCCGATGTTACCTATAATGAAATGACCTACCTCTATAACGATGGTGCTACCTGGTTCTTCATGGACAATACTTCAATGGAGACGATGGAAATTCCGAAGGATGCTTTGAATGGTGGCGAAGTTTGGCTTCTCGATAATGCTCCTGTGGAAGTGACTTGGTGGAACGGAAATGCGATTGAAGTGATTCCGCCGACGTTTGTGGATCTTCTGATTGTGGATGCTCCTCCGGCCGTGCAGGGTAATACCAGCGGTAACGTTTTGCGCCCGGCGACACTTGAAACAGGTGCTATCGTACCGATTCCTCTTTTCATTGAACAGGGTACCAAGATTCGCGTGGATACACGTGATGGTTCCTATGTGGAACGTGCAAAGTAATTCATTTGTGCTATTGAAAAAGACCTCGGCTTTTGCTGGGGTCTTTTTTTGTGCATATAAGAAAAGGGAATCAGACCTTTTCGATGCCGTCGTCCGTGATGTAAATTTTCTTATCACGGAAAAGACTTCCGATGATTTTCTTGAATGCTTTTTTTGAAAGTCCAAACGTAGCTTTGATTTCTTCTGGGGATGAAAAATCGCCATAGGGAAGGAATCCGTTTGCTTCGTCCAATTTTTGAAGAATGGAATCCGCACTATCCATAATGGCATCGTAGCCCACTGGAGAAAGGCTAATCGCAAGTTTGCCATCTTCTTCACGGATGTTTTGAATGAACCCGTCACCAATGTCCCCAATATGGAATGATTCGACGTCTTGTGTGTATAAGCGACCAGTATAGCGGTAGTCCACAAGGAAATCCACATATTCTTCGGTGACTTCATACACGGCGATCGTGACTTTTTGGCCGACTTCGACTTTGCTAGTATCGTGGTCTATGAATGAACGAATTTTTTCGGTGGCGACAATGCGGCCACTGCGTTCATCTTCCAGAATATACACGACACACTTATCGCCCGCTTGGATTTCTCCCAGTTGCTGTTTAAAGGGAAGCATTAAATCTTTGTCCAGACCCCAATCGAGGAACGCTCCAAAATCATTGACTTCCTTGACTTCCAAAACTGCAAATTGATTCACACAAGCAAAAGGTTTTTGAGTCGTCGCAATGGGCCGGCCTTCATTATCCACATAAACAAATACACGGAGTTCTTGCCCAATGCATAAATCTTTCGGCGCTTTGCTTCCTGGAAGTAGAACGCGTCCGCCGCCTACAACCTCTAAGTAGAATCCTTGAGGAAGTTCATCTTGAACGCGCGTATCATTAAATCTGCCAATGAGCATAAACCATCCGTATTTTGAATTAAAACAAAGATAGATTAATCAAAATTGGTCTCCATTGGAATATATCTAATTGGTCTATTGTCTCACAAAATTTCTCTTGCATGTACCGAAAAATGAAAGTACTTTATCGAGGTAATCGGATGAAGAACGCAGTAAACAGTCCCTACTGGATTTAATCCACCCGGACTAATAGATCACTCTAACTGCGTTTCCGGTTCCACTCGGGTTCTCCCTTCCAATGGGAGGACCTCTTTTTTTATACTCTGCAAATTTGTTGGCGCGGGCTAATCTATCTTTTCTCCCGTATGTCTTTTTTAGTTCATTGCTTTCAGCGTTTGAGTAGCTTACGAATGACGGTGGTTCTTCTCGTGGCACTTGCGGTCCTTTTATTTTGGGGGACGCTTTATCAATCCTTGGCGGGCTTGGATGTCGGTACCGCGAGATTCTTTGATTCCTGGTTTGTATGGGTCTTTCGTATTTTTCCTATTCCTGCGTTAAAATCTTTGTTGGTACTTTGTGCGGTCAATCTTTTTTGCGCCATGTACTTTCGTATTCCCCGGAGATTGCAGAGTGCTGGTTTGTATTTGATTCATGTAGGCCTCTTGTTTCTGATTATAGGGAGCTTTATTGCAGATGCATTCAGGGAAAGTAATGATGCCTATGTTTTAGAGGGGCACTCGGAATCTCACAAAAATCGATTAACCACCGTGCTGAAATCAGGGCTCTATGAAATTACCTTAGCCGATACTTTAAGTTACCCCATAAAATTTTGGAAACCTTCGGAATTTTCACTCGGTGCTTATGATTTCAAAATTCTTGATATTTGTAAAGACGCTATTTTTGATATTGTTGAGGAAACGCCCTTTGAAAGTTTACCCAAAAATAGGATTGGGTTCCCTGCGAAAATGCAGTGTGTCGCAAATCAAGAAGAGGAGCGTCCGGGCGTTTTGCTATGGGTAAGGCATCAAGGATGGAAAGAGGAAGAGCGGGTTCTCCTTTCCATTATGGATCGGGATCCTTTTGTTCTTTCGGGTGGGGAATCCCTTCGGCTTTCTTTACAACAAGACCGCTTGCCCTTTGCGGTGACGGTACTTTCTGCTGATACTGCGGGCGCGGATGTGGTTGTTGAAATGAATGGAGAAAGTTATCCAAGGCGTATCGCTTTAAATTCGCCATTGAAACTTTCGCCTTATGCGGTTTATTTTGGAGGCATTACCTCGGTGATTCCAGAGATGCAACTGGTGCATTTTGTCGTGCGTCGTGATTATTTTTCGTTTGTCCCTTATGTTTTTTCTTTGCTCACAGGCCTTGGACTTTGTTTGCATTTTGGATGCATGATGTTACGTAAGCGAGAAAAAAAATGATGAAGCTCATTCTTTTCTTCGTTCTTTTGTGTGTGTTTTCGTTGCAAGCCCAAGAGGCCATTTATCATGGGGGGCGCATCAAGCCTATGGATACTTTCGCTCGGGATGCGTTGAGTATTATGGCGGGGAAAACTTCTTTGCAGGGCGTTTCTGCAAAAGAGTGGATTTTCTCCATGGTGAATCATCCAGAGACTACCGATACGGTTCCCTTTTTCAAAGTCAATCGTGCGGATGTGGCGGAGTTACTGCACCTGGATTCCCGTGAGCGGTATCATTCTTTTGTTGATTTCAGAACGACGCGATCCTTGTTGCAACAATATGCGGAGCGTACCGATACTCACCCGGTGACTCTCGAAATGAAACGTTTGGATGAGGCTCTTTCCATATATGAATCCTTGCGTTCTACGAAGGATTATGAACGCCCTCTTTTTGAAATTCAAGATTCCACCCGTCTTCAAATTTTGGGTGTGGATATGGGGAAAAAAGTATTTTCTGCTGTAGAACTGCAACGCGCCTTGAATAAACTGGATTCGGGCGCAAAGCCCCCTCAAATTCAGATCTTTGAAGATTCCTTGCGCATGGAATTTTACAAACGTTCGGATCGAGATTTGTGGAATGTTTTTAGAGACCCCAAGGGGGATTCCACCGTTCTTGTGTCCGCGTGGGATTATATACTCTCTTCTGAAAAAAAGATTCCGGATTCAACGGTACTTCCTTCTGTACTTCAGAAAAAATTGAGTTACGAGGTGGTTTATCATTGTGTGAATTTGCCCTGGTGGGGGCTGATTTTTACGGGAATCGCCATGGTTCTATCGCTTCTCGGTTTTGCTTTTTCACGAAAACCATTGTGGATGGGGGCGGTTGTTGGTTTGGCCTTGAGTGGGGCTTGCTTGCTGTGCAGCCTTGTTTGGCGGAGTTTTATTACGGAACGCCCGCCTTTAGGGAATCTTTATGAAGTTCTTTTGAGTGTTTTGACTTTGCTGATTCTCGCTTTGTGTATTTCTTTTGTGCGTTGGAAAGTTCGGTGGCTTTTCTTTTTGGGGAGCGTTCTTGTGTTCGCAGGTCTCTTTTTTGCGCAAAATAGTTTGGTGGGTGGCGATACTTTCAAAACGCTTCCAGTGCTTTTGCAATCTTCTTTTTGGCTTTCTATTCATGTGCTGACGATTGCGCTAGGCTATTGCGGCGTGATTCTTGCTGGGCTTTGTGGCCATGCAGTGCTTATCACTTATGCAACACGTTCTCGCTCCCCTGTTTTGTCGTCTCTTGAGAAAATTCTTTATGGGGCGTTGGCTTTTGGTGCTTTGTTTACCTTTTTAGGGACGATTTTTGGAGGCTTTTGGGCGGATGTGGCTTGGGGTCGTTTTTGGGGCTGGGATCCCAAAGAAAATGGCGCACTGCTGGTGATTCTCTGGAGTATGATCGCTTTTCATTTGCGTTCGGGTCGTTTACTTTCTTCTATCGGTTTTGCAACGCTTGTGGCGTGTGGTCTTATTCTCATTGCATTGTGTTGGTTTGGAGTCAATCTGTTGGGTGTGGGTTTGCATAGTTATGGATTTCAAGGGGGTATGGCTATCGCTTTACTCTCTTTTGTAACATTTGATGCTATTCTCATAGGGATACTTGCGGTGGTTGCGCATCAGAGAGCGCCTAAGAATAATTAGTTTTAGGGTATGCTAAAATGGGACACGCTTCTTTCTTCTACACGCTATGGCCATCCGGCTAGTCGAGACCCGAATCGCTCCGAATTTCACAGGGATTATGACCGGATCGTTTTTTCTACCGCGTTTCGTCGCTTAGGGCGTAAAACACAAGTTCATCCTTTTTCTGTAAACGATCATGTGCATAGCCGACTCACTCACAGTATTGAAGTTTCCAGTGTAGGGCGTAGCCTTGCCATTACGGTATTTAATCGAATTAAACAACACTTGCCTCCGGGACTTTCCGAATACCAGTTTGGAATGATTGTGCAGTCCGCGAGTCTTGCTCACGATATTGGAAATCCGCCTTTTGGCCACGCGGGCGAAGCCGCCATTCGAGATTGGTTTCGTAAAAATCGAGATAAAGAACCTTTAAAGATGCTTACTGACAAAGAAATGAAGGACTTTGAAAATTTTGATGGGAATGCTCAAGGCCTTCGCATTCTATCAAAGTTGGAGTACCATTTTCTGGATGGGGGAATGCGTTTGACTTATGCGACCATCGGTGCTATGATCAAATACCCGAAACTCGCCTGCTATGGAATTCCTACCAGTATTTTTTCCACAGAAGCGGATCTTTTCCGTGAAATGTGTATCACGTTGGGACTCCCGGAAAAAGAATCGGGCAAGTGGGCACGTCACCCGTTGAGTTATTTGGTGGAAGCGGCCGATGATATTTGTTATTCCATTCTTGATGTGGAAGATGCCATTGAACTCGGCATTCTTCAATTTGGTGATGTGCGCAATATGTTTGAATACTTGTGTGGCGCGAATGTGGATATTGATAAAGAATTTGTAGAGAACGGTCAGAATTTCCGTGATTTTCTTTCGAGCATTCGAGGGCTCGCGATTCAGAATTTGATCGATGATATTGCGGATGTCTTCACCAAGTATTACGCAGAAATCATGAATGGCGATTTAGACAAAAGTCTGATCAGTCTTTCAAAATCGGATTCCATCGAAGGTATTCGTATTGGCAAGAGGCTCGGCAAAGAGCGCATTTACCCGGATCGCCGTAAAACGGAATTGGAAGTGGGTAGCTATACTACGCTTAGTACGGTGTTAGACTCTTTTATTTCGGGCGTTCACGAGTTTCGTTTGTATGGAGAAAATTCTTACCGAGCAGATCGTATTGTGCGTCTTATTGGACAAAGTAAAATTGGTCAATCGGTTTCTCCGGTAGAGGCCTATCATCAGGTGCTTGATTTTGTGAGCGGCATGACGGATAACTATGCAAGTTATCTTGCACGTCAAATTGGCGGCCTAGCAGGTTAAGGGTCTTAGGATGATTTCGAATGAGGCTTCACGAATCTGGCTTTTTGATTATGATCTGACGCTCTATGGAGAAGACGAACGTTTTGTGCTCGATTCTCTTGATAAACGAATCGCTTTATTTGTGCAGAAAACATTGAATGTGAATTTGGAGGAAGCCCAGAAAGTGCGCAAGGAATATTGGGCAAAATATGGCACGACTCTCGCTGGCTTGCAGGCTTTGCATGGGGTACAGCCCAACGATTTCTTTGATTTTATCCATGTCCGGGACAATTTGATTTTCCCGAGGAATGCGCCACAGAAACGACAATTATTGCTGAATCTAAAAGGGAAACGCTATGTGTTTACCAATGCGCGAAGAGATTGGAGCGATGCGGGCCTTGCTAATATGGGGATCTCAGATTGTTTTGATGGGGTGATGGATCTGCTTTCCATGCATTGGGAAGGAAAGCCTTCAGGAAACGCCTACCTTCACATGGAACACTTTTTGGAAACCGAAGGGGTATTTAAAAAGGGGGAAGATCCCTCGCGGATTATTTTGTTGGAAGATTCTATCGCAAACTTGGCAGCGGCGCATCATCGCGGGTGGACTACCATTCTTGTGAGTGCTGTGATTCAAGAGGTTCCCAGTTGGGTGAATTATCACATAACGGATATAACAAAATTGATGGAAACGGTAGATGCAGTTTGATTCGATAATAGAGGCTGTTTATCGGAAGGCAGAGTATCCTGCGATTGATTTTCAGACGGAAGCTTGGAATATATCCCGCCCGTTAGAGGGTTTATCCATTTTAGAGGCGACGCCTGTATTTCGAAATACGCTGGTCAAGTATCGTGCGTTACTCGCTGCGGGTGCGACTCTCTCTTTTGGCATTTCGGATGTGGTGCAAAAAGATGAAAAAATAGTGAACTGGCTTCACGAATTAGGGTTTAATGTCGTGACCCCTTTGACGGTGAACGATCAGTACGATCTTGTTTTGGATTGTGCCGGTCAATTTGCAGCACTGACTCCGCGTATAGGTTTTGTGGAGTTGACTCGCTCTGGAGTTTATAAATACGAAGGGGCTTCTAAACCCGTTTACATTGCAGATAGTGGCATTATCAAGCGCATTGAAACGAGCCTCGGCACGGGCGATGGCTATTTTCGGGCCCTTTCTTTGCTGGGTTACACGGATTGGAAAAAAAAATATTTTGTTGTCTTTGGAAGTGGCAAGGTGGGGCGTGGCATTATCGCTTATGCGTTGCGCTATGGAGCTCATGTATCGGTGGTCACAGATACTCGGATTGAGGATGCAAATAACCTTCCTCAAGAAATTGCTTCGGTAGTCGATTTCCGGGATATAGATTCGATTCTTTCTCTGGTTTCCCAAGCGCATTATGTAGTTTCTGCCACGGGGCATGTGAATGCCCTTGCGAATGAAAAAATTGTGAAATCGATTATGCATTCTAAAGCATTGGTTGCAAATATGGGTGTAGAAGATGAATTCGGCCCCGAAATTCCTGCAAGTCGAGTCTTAAATCAAAAACGCCCGTTGAATTTTCTTTTGGAAGAGCCGACTCACTTGATGTATATTGATGCCACTTTTGCTTTACACAATGCGTTAGCGGTAAAGTTGGTAGAAACGACTTTACCTGCGGGACTTTGGGAGCCACCTCCTGAAATAGAACGTGAATTATTAGAGGTAACTCGTGATCGGGGGCTCATTGGGGATGATCTTGATTTTCTTTTAGGTAAAAAGTAAAGCATACTTTTTGAAATTTCTAAATTAGGGTTATGATTCAAGAAATGTTGTCCCTCGATTTTATGCAGAATGCCTTTATGGTAGGTATTTTAGTGGCGATCGCTTGTGGAATTATGGGTTCTTATGTGGTTGTGAATCGATTGACTGGGCTTGCGGGCGGTGTGGCTCACGCGTCTTATGGTGGTATTGGTCTTGCCTGCTTTTTTGGTTTTTCTCCCATGCTCGGCGCTATGGGATTTGCGTTGGCTTGTGCTTTTTTGATGGGGTGGCTCACTTGGAAGGATCGGGAACGCTCTGATACTTTGATCGGTGTGATTTGGGCTTTCGGTATGGCTTTGGGGGTGATTCTCACGGATAAAACTCCTGGCTACAGTGGCGATATGATGAGCTTTCTTTTTGGTAGTATTCTCACGGTGCCTCCAGAACTTTTATGGTGGATGCTCGCTTTGACTATTCTTATTGCGGGCTGCACGGTTCTCTTTTTCCATCAATTCCTAGCACTATCTCATGACCCCGAATTTGCGCGTGTGCGGGGGATTCCTGTACTTCGCCTTTATATGCTTTTGATTACATTGATTACGTTTACGGTAGTCATGGCGGTACAAGCGGTGGGGCTTATTCTGGTCATTGCACTTCTGACAATTCCTGCCTATGTTGCCAAAAGTCATGCTAAAAATTTGCAGGGCATGATTCTTTGGGCGTCTCTATTTGCTCTCGTTCTTACTTTGGGTGGCTTGATTCTTGCGTATGTATTGAATCTCACCGTGGGTCCGGTGATTATTCTTTTGGGTGTGGTACTTTTCGGCCTTAATTGGTTATGGGTGCGTCACTAATGCGATATTTAATTTTATTGATTTCCTTTTTAGTTTGTGTTTCGGCGTCTTTTGGAGCCGCTCCGAAACGGAGTCTTTTTCAGAATAGAGATATTACGACCGCTTATTCGGATTTATTAAAAGAAAAAAATGCTCGTAATGATTCGCTTCTCCCGGCATTAGATGGGGACAAAGCTTTTGCCGAACTTTTGCGTACGCATCCGGACTTTTGGAGTTTGGAACGTATGGATAAAGAAGGCGAAATGCTCACGAAATTGAAAGCTCAAATAATTTACATTGACGGTATTCGTGAAGAACCTTTTTGTATTCTGGATAAAAATGTTTCGAGCTCCGCCGGAGAATGGAATCTTAAGATTGGCGTAGACTTTGTTTCTGGCGGTTCGAATATTGTGGGTATTCACGTGCAGCAGTGCTTGAATATGGTACGTGATGAATTGGGATACCTGGTAAAAAAGGATGACAAAATCATCGTGATTCCGCCGAAAAAAGTGTTAGATGCCATCAAGGAAAGCGAAATTCCCGATGCCTTGGATATGGATCTACAATCAAAACTGCTCAAGGCTCATCAATCGGTGGAACTCAATGGAAAGTGTCCCACGGATATTGAAGCTTATATCATTTTGCTAGATGTTTGGAATCAAGTAAAAAATGAGAAAATGGATATTGTCTCGATTAACGACAAATTAAATCGTAAATTGAATGGGGGTCGCCAAATAAAATCTTGCGCTTTTAGTCGTGAATGGAATAAACGGTATCAGGAAAATGCTTCTTTTGAATGTGATATTGACAATGATCTTTGTGAGTACCACGAATCTGAGGATGGAAATTCTTTATGGCGTATGAATTATGATTTGAATCGATTGGAATTTGAAGGAAAGAAGTTTCTCTTTTTTAATAGAGGTCCTCAGAGTATTCACAAGGACGGTACGATGATGGATTTGCGCATCGTCCGTCTTTCAACGACGCTTTACATGGCAGGCTACATGAATGAAAAGGGTTTTCCGGTGTCCCTTGGCTTGATTATTCTCCCAAAAGAAGACAAATTACTTGAAGAAGAGGACGAAGTCGAACCCGAAGGGGACGAAATTCTCGAAAGATAACCCCTCGTGGGTGATATCTTGAAAACCTTTATTTATATTTCTGAGTAGTAAAAATGATTATGGAGGACGAATATGAACCGTATTATCACAGCTCTTTTTGTTTTGGTTCTGGCCGCGACGATTTCGTTTGCGGGTGAAACTTTTGGTGGCATTGGAGTCACTATTCTTGCAACGAACGATGGCGTGAAGGTTGTCGAAGTTATTCCGGGCTCACCGGCGGCGGAAGCTGGTGTGGAAGCGGGCGATCACATTACGGCGGTTGATCTTGTTTCTATTGCTGGGAATGATATTGAAAAATCCAAGGAACTCTTGCGGGGCACTGCGGGCAAACCTTTGGAGCTCACTATTATGCGTGAGAAAGAAAAACTTTCTATTTCGCTACGTCGTACACAGATTACCATTCAGGATTTGGATGCCTCTCAGGTTTCCACTTGGTATGGAAAATCTCAAGCGACGTTTAGTGCTGAAGAGTTGGAGGTCGTTGCAGAACATTCCGCAAAAAATGGCTTGGAACTTCTTTCTGTGATGCAGAACGGTCATGTGGTAAGTAAAGAGGCTGTTGTGGTTCCAGAGGCTCTTTCTTCCGTGTTCGTCGCAAGTACTACAGAACCTGCTCCCGCTGTGAGTAAGCAACCCAAGAATGCACGTCCTGTGGCAACCCTTCAAGGCTTTACTCGTCAAGAGGTCTCCTTTATGCTACGTGAAACCGGTAATGTCGCAATTCGCATTGTAGACCCTCGTGGGGAACAGGTTGCTTTGCTTGAAAAACAAAATGCGAGTGCTGGTGATCAAGCGATTACTTGGAAGGGTGATAAAGCGACTTCGGGTCATTATCTCGTTTACGTGGAACAGAACGGTGCCGCTTCTGCATTCTCTGCAGACCTTCGCTAACTTGAGCTCCTTTTAGACTGTCAAAAGCCTCTGCATTTGCAGGGGCTTTTCTATTATTGTCGAACGTGTTTTTCTTTAACAACCATAACGGTATTCTTTTTGCCGCGTCTTTATTTGTTTCCTTCTCTTCGTTAGGTTGGGGGCAGGAAATGACGCGTTTTGAACTTGAGGAACGTGAACCGGTTGATGAAAAAGATACGACAACGGTAGATTGGATGGCGGATTCTACCGCTGCAGATACTGTAGAGTATCATGCTGTGGATCTTCAATATGATGTCGAAAGCTCAACGTTTAATTTGAATGGTAAGGCTCAGCTTTCTTATCGCACAGCCACTCTGGATGCGGATACCATTTTATACGACCAAGAGAACCAAGTGTTAATGGCTTCTGGGAAACCGACCCTCAAGGAAACCAAAAATCCGTCGCTTGCGGGTTACCGCATGAAATACAATATGAAAAGTCGCATTGGCGAAATTTATTATGCGACGACCTATCAGGATAATCAAAAACTGAATGGAATGGAAGTGCGGCGTTTGCCGGATACGCGGTTGCATATTGCGCGCGGAGATTTTAGTACCTGCGATGATTCGACGCACCAGCACTATTATTTTTATGGTAGGCGTATGGTTGTCAAACCCAAGGAAAGTGTGACAGCAAGGCCCGTGGTTTTAAATATCGCCGATGTTCCAGTGGCCGTGTTGCCGATGATCGTTGCCCCTCTTAAAAGTGGTAAGAAATCAGGCTTATTAACGCCCAAGTTTGGCGGTGATCAGGTTCAGGGTTTTTACATGCGCAATGTGGGTTTTTACTACACGCCGAATGACTACTGGGATGCGACGACAAAGGGTGATATTATTGAAGGCTCTGAGGCGAGATTTGAAAAAACAACAGCAACAGAAGAAGTGCGCTATAAAGTTCGATATCTTTTGGACGGTAATATTTCCTTCACGAGTTATCTTGAAGAATTTGATCTTGCCAATAGTGGATATGATATTTCCTTCTCCCATAATCAGAATTTAACACCGGATGCAAAGCATACGTTGAGTGGTTCAGGAACCTTTGTGTCTAGTCAAAGTGTCCGCCAGGATAATGCCCTAGATGCGGAGACCGTTTTGAATCAGCAAGCCAATGCACAGATGACATATTCTGGAAAGTTTGGCACCAACAAAAGTCTCACCATCAAAACGCTTCAACAGTATAATTTGACGACGGGGCTTATGGAACGGCAAATTCCTGATGTTCAGTTTCGAATGAGTGGTCCTCTTTTTGATTCCGAATCGGATGAAGAGGGAGAAGCCCCTGAAGAATCTTTTTTAGATAATTTCAACTACAGTTATTCTAATCGAGCGAACATCTACGCGAGGCGCGCTCTGGATTCCATTGCCGATACAGATACAACCGCTTGGTATACGGGCTACACGGATAACTTATCCTTAAATTATTCGGGTTCACTTTTTGATGTGATTAACTTGACACCCAAAATCAGTTACCAAGGGATGTGGTCAGGGCGAACCTGGATTAATCCAGAAGATTCTTTGAAGTATCGCGATGCTCGGAATGGGGTACACCCTTCTGACAATGAATACGGAAATTACTTTTATCACCATGATTATAGTCTTAGTGCCGATACCAAGCTTTACGGTATATGGGTTCCAGAAATCGGTCGCTTTACCGGTTTACGTCATGTGCTTTCTCCTGGAATTTCATACACATACGCTCCAGAGATTGACACTAATAAATATTTTGTACCACATCCATTATTGGGACAAACGCCTTATCAAACGGAACAACAGACGGTGGGTTTTTCAATTGCCAATGACTTCGATATTAAATATTTGAAGTCACGGGGCCGTTCTAAATCTGCTGATGCAGAAAAGGATACATTGGAAGCCACGGAAGATCAATATGACACACGGCGTCTGTTTACCACTAAACATTCTACATCGTATAATTTTGCTGCCGATTCTCTCAATTGGTCTGACATTTCTTCCACTTTTGGTTTGCAGATTTTGCCCAATTATCTTTTTACTGTGCGGACAACGCATAGTGTTTACCATGATTTTGAAGAGAACCCGACTAAGGAACGATTCCCAGAACTTACTTATTGGGGTTACGAACTTTCCAAGTCTTTTCAGTGGAGTGGAAATTTCAATGCAGGGCTTCCTTCACAAATGGGGAAGTACCAAACGACGAGCTGGTCTGCGGGGTTTGATTACCGTTATACCTTTAGTAGCACGCGTGTAGGCCGAAAACTTTTTAAAGATAATATATCCCATTCTTCTTCTATTTCCGCCTCATTACACCCGACAAATAATTGGGAAATGACGTATAGCACTCAGTACGATTATACGGAAGGAAAATTTGCAACACATAATTTTACGTTTAACAGAACTTTGCATTGCTGGAAATTGGATTTCTCTTGGACCCCTACTGGTCCTTCTTCTGGGTGGAGTTTTTCCATCTATATTAAGGATTTGCCCGATATTAAGTTAAATGCAGCGAGTACGGAGGATTAGTACTCAATGGTTTATTTTAAATTATAACTACTATGAAAGTCATTTTACCAGTTGCGGGAACCGGAACCCGACTACGACCCTTCACACTTCATTTGCCCAAGTGCTTGTTACCCATTGCAGGAAAAACGCTTCTTGATCATATCATTGATTCTTTTAAAGATTTAAATGTTTCTGAAATGCTGTTTATTACGGGCTATAAGTATGAGCATGTAGATGCTTTTTTGAAACTCCGTAATTTTTTGAATGCTCGCACGGTTTTTCAGGAAAATCCTCAGGGCTTAGGAGAAGCAATTTCTCTCTGTCTTCCGTATTTGAAAGATGATGAACCCGTGCTTATCATTTTGGGAGATACTCTTTTTGATGCAGATCTTTCCTTTTTGCAGAACGAAACAGAAAATGTTTTGATGACTCGTGAAGTGGAAGATCCTCGTCGCTTTGGTGTCGCAGTGACGGATGCTTCAGGTCGGATTACGCGCCTTGTGGAAAAACCGGAAACCTTTGTTTCTCGCGAAGCCTTGGTGGGTATTTATTACATCCGTGATGTCGCTGCTTTGCGCAAAGCACTTTTGCGTCTTCTTAACGAGAATATTCGTACGCGTGGGGAATATCAGCTAACGGATGCTTTACAGATGATGGTGGAAGCCGGATTCAAGTTCCACACCGCTAAGATTCAATCGTGGTTGGATTGTGGTACTCCAGAAACGTTCCTTGAAACGAATGGTTTGGTTCTTTCTAAAAACGATAACAGTAAAGAGTTTACCTTCCCAGGCTCTCGTATTATTTCTCCTTGTCATATTGCTGCTAACGTGACAATCACTGATTCGACCGTGGGTCCCAACGTTTCTCTTGGGGAGGGTGTTTCTTTGATGAATGTAACCATTTCCAATAGTGTGGTTTCGGAAAGAGTAGTGGTGAAATCGAGTGAACTTAGCGACTCTATTTTGGGGGAAGACTCAGAAGTCAATTCTTTCAATGGTTCTTTACTTTTGGGTGATCATTCTAAAGTGGAATCAAGGAGAAATACTTGAACTTGATTTTGGCGAGTGCTTCGCCGCGACGTTCGGCGATTTTGACCCAACTCGGTATTCCGTTTCGTATTGAGCCTTCTCATGTTGCTGAGGATGGTAATGGACGGTCACCACTGGATTGGCCTCGCCTTTTTGCTGAAGAAAAAGCGGTGGATGTGTCGCTGAGTCACCCGAGAGAATTTGTGCTTGGTTTTGATACGCTTGTTTTCTTAGATGGAAAACCACTAGGGAAACCAAAGGATAAAAATGATGCACTTAGAATGCTCTCTGCTTTAAGCGGGCGTTCGCATCAGGTGATTTCCGGTGTGGCAGTTGCTCGCGGAGGTAAAATATTTTCCTCTGGAGCAGAAAAAACAGAAGTCTTTTTTCGTTCGCTGGACCCCTCTGAAATTGCAGAGTATATTGATTCCGGCGAGCCAATGGACAAAGCGGGTGCTTATGCAATTCAGGGCAAAGGCGCTCGGTTTGTGGAATCCATTCAGGGTTGTTATTATAATGTAGTGGGTCTGCCTGTGACTCGCACTTTGAAGATGTTGAAGAATCTCGAGGAGATTGAAAATGACTGAATTGAAAATGTCACTTGAAGACAAGTCTAACGATGAAACTCTCGGAATGTATTTGATCCGCGCTAGAAAGGCTGCGGGGATTTCTCGAGAAACGCTTGCACAAACGACTCACATTTACCTTGAAATCATTAGCAATATTGAAAATAGTGATTGGAAAAAATTCCCCGTCGAGGCTTATGTTCGGGGTTACTTGAATTCCATTTGCTCAAAATTGGAACTTGATAAGAAGAAAGTACTGGAGTGGTTTTCTGTAGAATACGGATCTTCCTATACCACGGAATTCAAGGCAGAACAAGATGTGACTTCGCCTATGATCCTGTCCAAAAAATTGGCTGATGAATCCACAGGAAATTCTAAAACGGTTCCCATTGTACTTCTTATTTTGTTGGTGATCGCATTTCTTGCGGTGATGAACTTCATGAAAAAGACGGAGAATGCGGAAACTCCGCCAGTAACTCCTGTTGAGGTAAATACGGCCATTGAAGATACTCTAGCGGACTCTTTGAATATTCCAGAAGGAGCAGAATCGGTTCCCGTAGATTCTACGGTGTCAACAAAGGTTGATTTTGTGAAGGCTGAGCCCCCTTCTCCGACTAAGAGAGATTCCATTAAACCGACTAAGAAGGATTCCATTAAATATTCTTCAGCAACGACATTTCTAATGTCTTCAAACTCAGCACCCTCCCCGGCTGTGGTATTTTCCAAGAATAAAACTCATGTAGTCATTAGCGGAAACGGAAAAGCGATTTCGTGGGTGGGCATCAAGAAACATGCTGCGGATTCTTTGTTTTTGAAAGAAGCGAATATCTCCAGTGTGACATCTGAAATTGAATACGCTTACGATGATACGCTTTTTGTTGTGATCGGAAATGCAGCCGGCATTGGTAAGATGGTTTTGAATGGTGTTGAAACAGCTATTCCTGTGAAAAAAGACGGTCGTACAACGCGCCTTTGTCTTTTGAATGGTAAAATTTTTCCGGGAGTTCACTGATGCGTCAAATCTCATTGAACCGTAACACTCGCGAGACCAAAATTGCGCTGTCTCTGAATTTGGATGATGCCACACGTGGAGTCATTGATACAGGGTCTGCGTTCTTAGACCATATGCTGGATTTATTTCAGGTTCATGGCGGTTTCTCCCTGAATTTGAAATGCATCGGAGACAAGCAAATCGATATGCATCACAGCATTGAGGATATTGGTATTGTGTTTGGGCAAGCGTTGTCGGATTGTCTTGGAGATAAAAAAGGCATTGAACGATATGGCTTTTACTTTGTGCCTATGGATGAAGCTTTAGCTCGTGTGTGCGTGGATTTCAGCAATCGAATCGGTATTGTGTGGAATGTGAAGCTTCCGTCATCAACAGTGGGCGCTGATTCTATGGACGCGAGTTTATTCGAACATTTCTTTAAGAGTGTTGGCGAAAATGCACGTATGAATTTGCATATAGAACTGTTTTATGGTAATGACAATCATCATTGCTTAGAGGCCATTTTCAAAGCTTTTGCCCGGGCAGTGGCGATGGCAGTGGGCCCTTCTCGAAACATTCAAGGCGTTCCGAGTTCGAAGGGTGTTCTTTAAAATCAGTTACATATACACTGTTTACCATTTGGGGATGCGAATGGCGTCCCCTTTTTTCAGGTGCTCCAAGGACACTCCTGGGTTCACGGACTGCAAAGTCGAGAGTGTATAAAAGTGAGGAAGTTTGGACGCTTCTTTACCGTAAGTGCGGCTGAGAAGCTTGAATAGGTCTTCATCTTCATTGGCTTTCACTACTTTGAAATTATCGGTGTTGGATGGGTCTGATTGCCATTTTTCGAGGGCATTCGAGAAGCTGGATACAAAGTTTTCTTCTTTTTGGGAAGTTTGGACTTCCGCTTGTTGTTCGCTTATTGCTGAGGTTGTTTTGTGTGCGGAAGAGGATTGAGCCTTCGCCTGGTTTGATTTGGGAAGAGTGAACAATGGCATTTTGTGAGGGTTTATCGAAATGACTTCTTCGTTGGTAGAAGTGTCCTTTAGGATGGGTTCTGTGGCCAAAATGGAGTCTAAAGAAGCTATATAGGCACTGTCAGGCCAAGACTCTAAAGGGTAGCGTTTGTTTATCTGGAGACGCTCAATGACCTCCGATTCTGGAGTACAAGCGAAAAAAAAGACACAAAGAAGCAGAATAAAGCTTTTCATGCTCCAAAAATACTATTTACGTCTTGCCAAAATGATGGTTTACACTTAAATTTGGGCTCTCAAACGTAGATTCAGCAGGATTTCAAAAATGAAAGAAGGCATTCATCCAAGTTACAAACCGGTCGTGTTTATCGATGCGAATACGGGTAAAGAGTATATCTCCCGCTCCACAAAGCATGTTTCCGAAAAGAAAGTGATTGACGGTGTCGAGTATGGGGTGATTTCTTTGGAAATCACCGCAGACACACATCCTTTCTGGACAGGAAAACAGCACCGTGTGGATACTGCGGGTCGAATTGATCGCTTTAACAAGCGTTTTGCTTCGAATATCGTGGGTGCCAAGCGCAAGACCCGCAAGGACGCGAAAGACGACGTTGCGGAATAATTTTCTGCGTTAAATTTGTTTATCAGAAAGCCTCCCTTTGTGGAGGTTTTTTGTTTGTCTTTTTTGTGACTTATGAAAAAATAAGTTTGAACATATTCTCGTTTTTTTGTATTTTTGCGGGCACTTCACATGTGCGAGGCATTTATTATGAAAAAGATTTTTCTCCCCCTAGTTGTTGGTCTGGTGGCTCTTGCTCTCACGGGATGTGAGAAAAAAGGGACGATTTCGGGTCAAGTGCTTGATCCGTTCACAGGTAAGGCTGTTGAAATGCCAACGGTGTGGATGGATTCTACCATTTTTTCAACGCAAAAAGCCAAGTATGAATTCAAGGCCGATTTGCAACAGGGCAAGTTTAAGTTTGTGGAAGTACCTGCGGGTGAATATCTTGTTAAGGCTCGCCGTAGTAAATATGTATTGGGTCAGCAGAAGGTGACTACCACCGATAAAAATCCGAATGCAGAAATAACTCTTTATGTCTATAGCGATCAAGTGAATCCTGGTCTTTATCAGGTGAAGGATAGTGTTCAGAAGATCTCCAATGAATGGGTGATTTTTTCTGCAAGTTGCAAAGAATCCGTGGCTGGTTACCGCAGAAGTTATACAGAAGATTTGAATGCAAGCCGTGTACCAGGTTCTAAAAAGTCAAGTTCAAAAACAGAGTTGAAGGTGAATAAACTTCCAGATCCCCGGGTGGTGGATGCAAACCTTTCTGTCTTGTATTGCAACCAGAGCTCCGTCACGACTCCGGTTGAGGCTTCTTCTTATCCTGCCATTACGGGTTCCGTCTCTAGCCATGCCGATTGCTCCGGTTTTTCTGCTGCTGAAAAAGACGGAATTTTTGCCAATAAGGAAAAAGAAACCAAGTTGACGGTCACATACAAGGCTGAAGGTCTTTACGAAATTTCTGGAACTCTTCCGAAGGGAAGGCAGATTGTGCGCCTTTATCAAGAAGGAAAGACACTTCAGACCTATTATTTTGAAGTGAAGTAACCATTCGTTTCGATTGTTGCAAAATTTGGCTCGCAAATAGGTGCGAGCCTTTTTTGTGCTTGGCAAAACCTAATTTATTTGCCATTTTTTTTTACCTTTATCTCATGCAAAAAATTATCGAAAAATTAGGGTTTTCAAGGAAGGACGGAATTATCGTTGTTTTGGTTTTCGCTGTGTTGGGCGTGTCCTTTTCCATATTCAATGCACTTTCTGTGGTTACCGCGCGTGCTTGGGATATCCAGTGGGGCTATTACGCGATTCTTTTGACGTTCGTTGTGATGCTTGTTGGTTTTGTCTTTAATGCGAAAGACTTTATTCGCCGCCTTCGGGATAATTTACCCTCCAAGTGGAGTTTGATTGCTCTCTCCGCTCTGCTCGTATTTTTCTCTGTTTTTGCAGTGAATCACATTGGTAATACGCACCGTGTGTTGAGTGATGAAACGAGTTGGGAGTCCATGGGACTACAAATGTATTTTGCCCATACGGGTGGCATTTGTAATGAGGGCTTGTGGGAAGGGGAGGTTCTGGATTGTAAAGCAGAGGTTAACAACTTTAAGGGAAAAGCGTTGGGCTTTATCTATTCCCTGGTTTTCCAGATTGCTGAACCTGGGCGTAATACTGCACTTGCTGTGAATTTTCCTCTGTTCCTTTTAAGTTTGATTGCTTTTTTCCTTGCATTATCTGTGTGGTTTAAGAATGAGTGGCTTGCGCTTGCCGCTACGGCTTTTTTAGGCGGGATGCCCATCTATTTGCTTCAGTCTCGTTCGGCTTCGACGGAAGTCCTTTATATTGCTTTGCTGACTCTTTTGATGGCTTGGTATGCTTTGGTGCCATCCAAAAATGTCCATTGGAAACATTTCTTGGTGGTGGTTCCCTTGCTTGGTTTTTTTGCGCAAACGCGGCAAGAAACTGTTTTTGCGTTTATCCCCTTTGCCCTTTTTTATTGGCGTTATTTCCGCGAAGAATTTTATCGGCTTCCGTTTTTTGTTTTGTCTGTCGTCGCTGTAAGTTGGCCTTCTATAAATACGATGGCTGCGTATCGTGGGTATGATTTTCAAGGTGGTGAACATGCGGCGCATTCGATTGACAACTTCATTTTCAATGTGAAGTCGAACATCAATGTGATGCTTAATTTTGATCCGGACCCGGCCTTCGGGGGCGTTCTTAAAAATCCATTCTATTCGACATTCACCATTCTTTTGCTTTTCTCTACGGCTTGGTTGCTTTTGAGATTGATTGTCAATCGTCGTTATGTGCGGGGAGCCATTCTCGGATTTTTCTTTAGTTTGCAAATATTTGTCATTCTCTTTAATGTTTCGGGAACATTTGAGATCGATATTAATCAACGTTATGTGTTGGTGGCTCTACCGTTATTTGCTATGATCATGGCCCTTGGTCTCAAGGATTTTTTGGATACAGTCGTTTTCCCAGGCAAACACGATAAGGCATGTTATATCACGGTAGGTGTGGCGGTTTTGCTTTCTGTGGGGTTAGCGATTCACCATGTGAAAAGCTTTGACTCCAATATGCTTTATTACAAGAATAAATTATTAGTAGAAGAAGATTATTTGAATACCCATCTTGCGAAGTTCCCTGAGAAGTCGATATTCATTTACGCGCGGCCTTGGCAAATGCTCGCTTCAAGACATAGCAGTTTTAGCGAAAGAACGTTTATGAATTGGACTACGGATGATTTTTCCCGTTGGATGCAGTGGAGTAATGGCAATATCTATCTTGTGCGCGGTCAGGATGGTTATGGAAATGTAGACCGCAGTTCTCGCGTTGTGGGTTTTAAAACGACGGATCAAATTGAAACGATTTTGGAAGGCTACAAGCTGAAACGGGTGTTACAGGAAAATAGACTTTTCGGCTATCCTTTAACCGTTCACCAAATACTTGCTAAGAAGGGTGTTTCTATGTTCGCCCAAAATCTTTCCATTGGGGAAGTGGTGAATGGAACCGTGGAAGTTGGCAAACTATTTCAAAATACCATTTCTTATGATGTATTTCTGAATGATTCTCTTTGGGTTCATGATTCGCTTGCGAAGCCTTTGGATACGCTTTCACTCACGGGCGCGAAGGTGGGTTTACAGCGAGTGAAATTTGCTTTCTATACCCCTGATGCGGAAACGGTTTATGTGTTCCGAGATTTCTTTAAGGAAGATCGTTCGGTGGCTCTTTTGACTTCATTACCACTTGCGTCCAAAACTCAGGCTTGGGGAGAACCTCAAATAGGAAAAAGTGTAGAGCAGCATGTCATGAAATTGGATGGAGAACCATTCTCCTATGGATTTGGCTCTCACGCGTCTTCTAATTTGGCTTTTGATATGCCCCGTAATTTTGGGATGTTCCATGCGACGATCGGTTTGGATGACGAAAGTGCTTGTGGAGATGGCGTGGAATTTTCTGTTGTGGGCGATGGTCGTGAATTGTTCCGGTCGAAGAAACTTTATTCTCGTGATAGGGAAAATATCGCAGTCTCTGTCGTAGGAGTGAAACGCCTTGAATTGGTCGCGATCGAAGGGGAAAATAAAGATTGTGATCATGCGGATTGGGCGAATGCCTGGTTTTCTGCGGGAGCTATTTGATGAAGGTTTTGGTCTCGCCTTTAGATTGGGGACTTGGACATGCTACACGCTGTATTCCCGTGATCAAAGCCTATCTTGCTCACGGAGCAGAGGTGGAGCTTGCGACCTGTGGTTCTTCTGCCATTTTATACCAAACGGAATTTCCTGATTTAGTTCAACATGAAATTCCATCGTACGGAATTCGTTATCCAAAGCATGGATCTGAAATGCCGTTGTGGCTGTTTAGAAATTTGCCGCGATTATCTCAGGTGGTTGAAGCAGAACATCAGCGCATTGAGCAAATAGTAAAAGAGCGAAATATTCAAGTGGTGCTTTCGGATAATCGATTTGGTAGTTATTCTACGTATGCAAAATCTATTTATATGACGCATCAAATGCGCATCGCGTTCCCTTTTCCTCTGGCATTTTTGGAATCTTTTGGTATTCATTGGCATTTAAGACAAATGAAAAATTTTTCGGAAATTTGGATTCCAGATTTTCCAGAGGCTCCAGGAATGGCGGGGACGCTTTCTCATGTGCCTCATTTACCGCGCCCTGTAAAGTATGTCGGTTTGTTGTCTCGATTTGAATCCCCTTCGGTTACGGAAACAAAAGATATTGATGTTTTGGCAATCCTTTCCGGGCCAGAACCCATGCGAACGATTTTAGAACATCAAGTTTTAGACACTCTTTCTCAAATTTCCGGGAATCATGCGGTGATTTTAGGAATTCCCGGGGCTTCCCTTAAAGAAGCCAAAAGAGGAAATATTTCTTTGTATAGTCATCTGGAAACGGCGGATTTTGCTCGTATGGTGGCACGTGCGCAAACTGTACTTGCGAGGCCCGGTTATAGTACTGTGATGGATATGGCGAGATTGGGGGCGAGTTGTATTTTTGTTCCCACTCCGGGTCAAACAGAACAGCTCTATTTAGGAACGTCTCTTTGCGCAGCAGGTTCTGCGGGTCTCATTTCTCAAAAGGCTCTTTCTCCTTCCTCATTCGAAAAAGCGAGAGAGAAGAGGTATCGGATTCCAGAGCCTTTAACACAAACGCCTCTTTTATCTTTGGCCATTTCTACCGCTTACTAAATTGGGTGTATGAGAAAGAGTATCCTTGCTTTTCCGCTTCCTGTATCTGTTGATAAAGCCGCGATCTTTTTGGCCGACAAAATACATTTGCAACTCCCTGAAATTTCGGGAACGCTTTTGATTGTGCCTGGATGTTCCTTGTCCTTTTCTGGGGTATTACAGGGCCCTGTGGCGGGATTAGAAGATATCTTTGAAGAACACGCTTTGTTGGAACCTGAAGAATTACAAAATATTAGAAATCACGGTTCTCTATTTTTTTTACAGTGTACTCTCCAATCGGTTGCGGATTTCAATTCTTTGATGAAAGTGATTGTTTCTTTTTTGGATGGCGGCGCTTTGGGTATTTATATGGAGCAGTGTGGCTGTGCTCTAAGTGCTTCTCTCTTCAAGTCTATCGCTGCAAGTGATTTGCCGATGGAAGGATTTCTCAATTTTATTGAAACCCGAGAGGATCTCTATACCTTAGGAATGGAATCATTTGGACTCCCTGATGTGTGCATTTCTCTTACGAGCGGAGATACGGAGACTTTGCGCAATATTCTTTCTTGTGTTGCGGATGCGCTTTTTATGGAGAATCTACCAGTGGATACAGGTACCAAATGGGCGGATGCCGATGGTGCTGAATTTGAATTCCGAAAAGAAGCAAAACTCCCCTATAAAAAAGGGAGCTTTGAATTTAATGCTCAGGGCGTTTGGCGCCTCATAAAGCGTACAAAGTTAGGGCCCCTCTAAAAATTGGTTTGCGACCGCAGAATTGAGCGAGGCCGCGCCAGAGTAGGCGCGATTGTTGGCCAAAACGAGTGCTGCGGGCATGCTTGCATACCCATTGCCGAGTTGCACCAACAAGTGCAAGAGCACAAAGGTGGTTAATAATGGTATTATTGATGCCTTCGGCATCCGCTTCTGCGCCTCGATCATGATAGCGAACGAGTTCGCTATCGCGATACTCGGCTTGAACGCTCTTCGCCACTTTGAGCAACGACTGTTGCAAAAGCCGAGTACAACGGCGAAGCTCGCTTTGCCACTGTTGAGGCTCGGCAACAGAACGAAGTTCACTATGGCGATGTGCCACAGCCAATTTGTTGCGGTGTCACGTTGTTCCATCCTCACCCCTGCGGGGCTGCAAGTCAGCTCTGCGAAGCCTGATGTTTCCCTACAGGAACCCCGGCTTCTTGTTGCAGAAAAGGAATTTTTAGAGGTGCCCGCTAGTGAGTAGGGAGCGTTTCCGCAAGGAGCCTTGCGACTTGAGTCGGTGTTTGTGTGGCGAGCCAGGCTTGGTTCATTTCCACTTCAATTCCAAGATAACGAGAGCCAAACTTTTTTCGAAGAGAGGAGGTGTGTCCATCGCTTTTTCCTTGGTAAGGGTAGTTGAGACGGATTCTGCATTCGGGGACTTTTGCATGAAGATTTTCTTTCCAAGCTTTAGCGAGCGCACGTTCTTGAGAGCATCCTGGGTCGTACAAAAGCCCTATTTCGGCGAGCCTTTTTTTCCCCTCTAATACAGGAGTAAAAGTGTGGATACTGAGGTGGAGTATTGTTTGTTTGCTATTTCTATTTAAAAATGTCCGAATTTCTTTTTCAATGGAATTTCGAAAATCAATCCAGATTTTTTCGAGCTTACCGTAAAGTGCTTGCGAAATATTTTTTGTTGCTCTCGAGAATCGAGCGGGGTGATTTCCGCTTCGATTCAAATCTATAGCAAGGCGAGTGCAGTTCCCTTTGGCCGCATATAGCACAGGGAGCAGGGTGCGGAGTTTTTCAAAAACAGGCGCGGCGCCAATATCATAACCGCAGTGCGTTGCAAGCTTTTCTTTTTGATCTGCAAAAAGATTTGCTACAAAAGAAGGCACCGCGTTGGAAGCGTGTTCACACGAAAGGATTATAGAGTTCATTATTGGCAAGACAACGGGCGAGTTTCTGATATTCACACACAAAAGCCTCTTTGGAGGGTGTCTTTCCAAGAACACTCACGAGAGTGTGGGATAACGTACCACGCTTGAGTATCGTCTCCAAAACTTTTTGCGAAGGGAAAGAAATATGATCTTTTGTGGATGCTAAAATGTGTAGCCAAAGTTCTTTTGCGGTACAGCGTTTGTGAGGATAACCAAAAGCATTTAAATATTCAGGCCACTCAATAATTGTCTCTTCTGCATCGCGAACGATACGCAAAAGAAGTTCTGAAAGTTCTGCCGTGTCAAATGAGCGCTGGTGCTGTGTATCGCTCCAGGTCTCGTCCGTTAAAACATGAAGTACGGCTTTTTCTATTTCAGCAATGGCAATATCGGCGAGGGGGCATTCTTGAATATCGACGAGACGAATTTCAATAGCTCCTCGATCAAAGCGGGCAATGGCCCCGCGACTATTTAAGAAAAAGTGATTTAATAAATGTTCTGGATCATGCGGGGCGATATCTTTGCGGATCTGCTCAAAGATGACGTGGTCATAGTCCGCGTAGGTGAATACGGCTTCTGGGATGACCCTCCCTGCGATAGAGGGGATCTTTTCCTGGTTGTGCCGATAGGTTTCAATGCGCCCATCCATGTATCCGCTGTATTTGCCATCTAAGTAAGGGCTTGATGCGGCGATTGCCGGGATGAGCGGCAATAAGAGACGAATAGCGGCGTGGAGTTTGCCAAATTCTTCATCGCCATTAAATGACAAATTAAGATGGGTCGATTGAAGATTGGCCCAGCCGTGGCCTTTGCAATTAAAAATGCGATTGTAGGTCTCGTATATTTCATTGGAATCATAGGGCCAAATTTGGGTTTCGCGCAGTGGATCCATAAAGGGGTGACATGCGCAAGGGAGTAACATTCCATTAATAGAGGCAAGCTTTTGATTGGCCTCTTGAATTTCTTTATGGAAAAGGGAACTCCAACCCTCGAAAGAGGCTACCGGTTCAGCACATTTGAATTCCAAAACATGGGAAACAATTTCATTGGAAAGCCCCACAGGACCATGTTCCACATCGGAAAGGAACTCTCCATTCTCGTCTTTCCCAAGCGGCACATCAACTCGCGGGAGTACATGCAACGTGTCTTTGTCCACGATCATGTATTCGAGTTCAACACCAGAACGATCCCAGAGGTGCCAGGGCGACTTTTTTTGACTCATATATCGTAGAATCCGCGATAATGCTGCTGAATTTTTAATTGGGCTGAATTCAAGCGATCTTCAATACGGCGGCGTAGGGATCGCATAATGGCTAGATACAATTTTTCACCGGCGACTTGGTCTTCAATATTATCGTCAATACTGGGGTTATCATTGACTTCGATTACCACTGGTTTTCCATCGACTTCTTTGAGATCCACTCCATAAAGGCCATTGCCAATCATGCCTGCGACACGAATCGCTGCTTTGATGATGCCATGAGGAACGGTTTCCAAATGGACCGTTTCAAAAAGCCCACAAATTTCTTCTTTATCTTCGGATTGCCAGTTATAAATCTGCCAGTGATTTTTGGCCATGAAATATTTGCAGGCGTAGAACGGCTTTCCATCGAGAATGCCGACGCGCCAATCAAATTCGGTGGGAATAAATTCTTGAGCAATGATCAAATCACTCTTCTCAAGCATTTTATCAAGTCCTGACTCGAGCTCACTATTATTTGTCACCTTAACGACGCCAAGGGAAAAACTAGAATCAGGAGCTTTCAGAATCAGAGGAAAGCCCAGTTCTTTTGCAAGAGTATGGCGATTTTCGGAGTGTACAATAATGGTGTGGGGGGCAGGAATTTTACCCACGGTCATTAATTCTTGGAGATACACTTTATTGGAACAACGCAAAATACTATCGGGATCATCAATCACGGCAATGCCTTCAGACTGTGCGCGGCGGGCAAATGCGTAGGTGTGGTGGTTTACATTGGTGGTTTCGCGGATAAACAAAGCATCAAATTCACCCACACGATGATAATCTTTTTTAGTGATCAGTTCTACACGGAACCCTGTTTTTTCAGCCGCGTTAATGAATTTATGAATGGCCTTTGGATTACTGGGAGGTTCCTTTTCATCAGGATTAATAAGAATCGCAAGATCATAGAGGTATTCTTCCGTATGGGCGGAAGAAAAACGATTTTTATCGAAGTAGTCCTTTGCAAAAGTATCCACCATATCCAAATGGTTGTCGGGGATTTCATTAACGCAAATGGGACGAATGCTTTGAATGAACCATTTCTGTTTGTATACAAAGCGGGCGCGGAGCAGAGGCGCTTGGAAGATGCGGTAAAGTTCCTGCGAAAGTTCCAGATATTGTGGGCTTACATTTTGTCCAAAGTAAATAGACAAAACAAAGTCTGTGCCGGTAAGTTTTTTAAGACTCCGTTGAATGAGATCATCAATATCATCTGAAATAATTTTGACAACCGCAGGAGCTTTGAAATCCCGAATACTTTTCGCATTGGGAATTACTTTGTGCCCACGGGCTTCTGCAAGCAAGGACACATAGTAACCTTTGCTTTGGTAACTATAATCCTTGCAAAGGTTAAAAACGCGGAGACTTTTTTGAGTCGTGAAATCCGCTCGTGTCAGATAATCTTTCGCTGAAACAATATCGACTTCGGGGACATGGAATTTCCAATTTTTGGGATTATTGACGACAATAATTTTCTTCATGGCTTTTTGGGTTGTATGACAAGCATATTGCTGTCATAAGTGATGATTCCTAATAGAATACTGTGAATGAGACGATGTCTTTCGACGAGATAGTAGTGATTTTTGGCAATAGGGTTGGTATTGTCTGGGTCCGCGACCATAAATTCTCTTTGATTGTTGAAACCGTAGAGAACCACAAAATGGCCCATCGGTTCTCCCAAAAGATCGTCGAAAACGGATTTATCTTCGCTGTTGGTATACTCTCGTTTGCATTGATAAAGGTATGTGGCCGAGACTCCGGAAAGGACAGGGATATTATTGTTGAAATAATCTTCGAAAATGCCTACACGTAAGTCCTTAGACGAGATCATTCCGCCATTGTCAATAAACCGAATGTAGGCTTTGATCGCAGTGCGCAACTTCACCTTTCTTTTAACGAGATATTCTTGGTGCAGTTTTTCACGGAGTTCTGACATGGAAAGATCCACCCAAGTGGGATCAAATATTTGCAAATTGTAAGAGTAAATGGTGGCTTCAAAACCGCGTTTCAATGCATCTAAACCGAGGAATACGGCAAGTGTGCCGCCCTCTTCCAAAAATTCTATTTCCGATATTAATTGCTGTAGCGGAATTTCATAACCGAAATGTCTGTACACCGCATGGAGGCTCGTGGGGCCACATGTGACATCATTAGGTTGTGGAAGAATTTCAATATGCACAGAAACCTCCTCTACCAAAGCTATGAAATCTAAAGTTTGATGGCAACCTTTTGATCAAATTCCTTGGATTCGGAGACCAGAAATGAGCCTCTCACTCTGCGACTTTTACTGGAAGTGAAATATCGGGGATGCAGAGCTTAAATTCATCAATTGGAATGCCATTTAGAGTCATTATGGAGGGGTGGCTAACGTCCGCGAGTCGGGGTTCACATCTTTGGATCCGAACTATCGCTTGTTCTCACTCAAAAGTCTGTCAAAAGCGATTTTTTGAGTTGCTCGTTAATGCAGGGAGTGTATTGGAAAATATTGTTGCCAAAGAGTAGTGATAAATTTACTTTTGCTTCCAACGTTTCTTTTCGGGTGGTTAGGAGAGCTTATGCCTTTTGCAAAATCTGGGATTAAAGTTCTGTTTGTCGTTTTGATGTTCTTTTGTTTTTCTAATGCACAAGAAACTAAATATGGAGCCCGTTTGGGTTTGGGTATTTCTTCGGTCTCTTTTGATGATAAGACCCACTATTATTATAACGGATCCATTGATGGTGTGACGATTGAAGGTGCTTTTGGCGTTTTGATGCCGATGGCCTCTGTTTTTTCTTTTCATCCAGAATTAGCCTTTCAATTTGTAACCATGGATAATGAAGATTCGAATGATGATTACAATGATGACGATTATGATGACGATGATTACGATTATGATTATGATGATTACGATGGACCTCTTGTCACCGCTTCTGGCATCAATCTTTTGATCAATCCTCTTTTTCGTATTAGTTTTTTCCGATTCTTTTTTGACCTAGGGCCCAGTTTTAACTGGAATATCAATAGCAAATGGGAAGTGGAGGATACCGAGATAGAGGTGAACCGTAAGTTTGCTTATGGTTTCCTGGGGGGCTTTGGGTTCAAATTCAGCAGACATTGGGAAATTGATGGGCGCTTTGTTTTCTGGGCGAATCCCTATGAAGAAACGGAGGACTATATGGGTAGTAGCCTCATGTCCACATTGGTTTTCAGCGGAAATTATTGGTTCTAGAATTTCAGTAAATATATTCGTAAGGAGGGGCTATGTTTTTTATAAAAGGTGGATTTAGAAGTTTATTGATTCTTTTGATGTGCTGGGGTTTTTCCAGTGCAGAAACACCGATGAAGATGGGAGTGCGTTTGGGTGCGGGGATTTCTTTTTTTGATAACTACGTAACGTCTGGGCTGTCTGATGGGGAATTGACGGGGCTAAGTTTAGAAGGGGCTTATGGGGTTTTGATGCCTATCGGGTCGTCTTCTATTTCTTTCCATCCCGAGTTGGCCATTCAATACACTTACGTTGAGAATAATACTTCAAATATTTCACTGACCGAAATGAATTTGCTATTGAGTCCACTTTTTCGTTACGATTGGAGTCGGATGTTTTTTGAATTAGGGCCATCGATGAATTGGAATATCTATAATGAATGGAGTATGGGCTATCCTGCCGATAGGCAGATTTCTTTTGGTCCGGTTGCAGGGCCTGGATTTAAATTTTCTGAAAATGTGGAAGTAGGCGTTCGGTATTCATTCTGGTGGATGCCTTATGAAAAGAAAAATGTGGGCAACAATAATTTTTTTGGAATACTAATTAGTGGTTCTTACTGGTTCTAATCTGTAAAGTTCAAAAAGAAAGGCCCCGTGACATGACATCACGGGGCCTTTTGTATGAAGTATTTTTATTTCACAAGTTTTGCCGCTTCAAGAATGGCAAATACCATTCCGGGACGAAAATACTTACCCGCCGTGTATTTGAGGGCGGTGCTGTGCAGTAGGGTGAAAAGAGCTTCGGTTTCTACTTTGTTCGCTTTGGCTGTCGCCCCATAGACCTTTTTGAAAGCGGCAATGTTTCTTGGAAGCTTGGGCGAAATGCGCGAATCTTCGAGAAGTGCTTTTTTCGCAAGAAGATCCTTGTGGAGCTTTTTGGCGGCGGGTTTGGAAAGGCCGAGCTTCGCTTCGATGGCTTCGGGGTGCAGGCGGCAACTGCCGTTGAATCCTTCCGGCGCGGCAAAAGGAATTCGCGCTTCCCCATAGAGGTTCCGCACCATGCTTTCGGTGAGGGCTTCCGCTTCGGAAATGAGCCCATGAATCAGCATGGAAGTCACGAGGCTGTATTGGATTCCGATCCACACATCGTGCGCCTGGAAATTGAATTCGTCCAGCGGGTCTCCGTTTTTGTGAACGAGATTTGCTGCGCCGAGAAGCGGGCTGTTGGCTTTGAAGTTCGTGCTGAAAACGCGATAAAGCGTGCGCTTTGCTTTTTCCGCATCCGTGATGGGCGTAAGCCCGAGCAAGCGAAGGTAGGTATCGGCCAGCATGGCATCCACGAAAACGTCATCGTTATCGAGATGAATCTTGCGAGTCCAGGACTCCGTGAAGGCTCCTGGAAGCTGGGCGGTGAGCCACTCTTTTTTGAATTCACGAAGTTCGTGACGGGAAAGTTCCACATCTTCAGGGATGTTGGAATCGTTAAGCCACACGTTAATCGTGCGCACGATTTCCACCTTGCTTCCCGAAAGAGCAATGGAACCCTCCACGGCCTTTACCAATTGGGGAAGCTTGTCATCGATAAGATCCTTCATTTCCAACGGGGTCACAAAGAAATGGAAATAGCCTTCGTTCTCATCCCAGAGGGCATCGTGGAATTCCTGTTCTGAAGCGTTTGCCTTTGCATTCCAATCGGTGGCGCGGTTGCTGTCACCGAGGGTTTCTGCAATCTTTGCTGCCGCGCGGAGCCCTGCGATCCAGAGCGAACCGCAGTAGACGGAAATACCGTGTGAAGCCAGATTGTCAAACGTGTCGTCGGTACCGTGGGTGAGTGGGAAGTTTTGCCCTTCGTCCACCATATTTTCCAGGTATTCAATGGAAGCGTAAACGGCTTCGCGGCAGTCGGCGAGAACAGAGAGATCGCCTGTGGCGTGGTAGTGACGGAGTACCATCAACACGAATTTGGGGGCGAGGTCTTTCCATTCCTTGACATTGTGCCAATCGTAGGCATCCGGTTTTGCATCAAAAGGACTGCCGAGGTCGTGAATGACGGCGCCACGGACGGCGCGCGGGCCTTCCAATTTGGGATCGGGGAGATCGGCAAAGGGGAGGTTCACATATTCGTGATGACGGCGGGTTTGGGGATCCACTGCGAGAATGGCATCGGCAAAGCGGCGCATGACCGCTCCATCGAGGCGCGGCATCAGGGCGAGGAGAGAAAAACTTCCGTAGAAATAAACGTCCAGAGAATTGAAGAACGGATAATCGGCGCATTCGCGAACGAGGAACCGGTCTTCTTTATCCCACACGGTCGCTTCGGCAAGGAAACTGAAGGTGTTGATCGCGAGAGATTTGAAATCGTCCCGCTCTTTTCCTTTTTTCGGGTAAAGTTTTGCGATGGAAGCTTCGGGGACCAAAGCGCTGTAAGCAGACGCGATTTTCGGGAGCACTTCTTTTTCTGCGAGGAGCGCTTCCGTGAGCATGGCCTGTACGCGGCCGTAAGCTTCCGGGAAAAATACGGTGTACTTCTTTTCGCTCTGGAAACCGTTCAGGCGAATGAGGGGAAAATCCAGAACCGTGTTGAACTCGAAGGATACTTTTGCTTTCGGCTTGAGAACTATCGTGACAGCGATGGCACCGGCAATAGTTTCGCGACCGCTGTAGACGTTCTTGACGAATACCTTAGAGACGCGTCCGCTGTGGAGCGCGCCCTTGAGAATACGGGGCTGATCATCGCGATAGAAAATTGGCTTGGTGGAAACGGTTACGTTGTCTTTAGGATTCCACGCAACGGCAACTCCCATGCAACCATCAAAATCACTTTCGGTGAGAGGTTCCTGGTTATAGAATTCGATACCGCGAACCATTCTGCCGTCTTCGATGTGCTTGGTGAATTCCACGCCCTTGGGAAAGCGGGCAACTGGTTTCAGGACAAAGGAAGAATCCTGTACTCCTTGGCGATCTTTGGCGACCTGGTAGCCGCAAAGGCTTTCCTGCATCTGCACCAGAGTCACTTCGCGAGTTTCCGAAGTCGGATTTTCGAGTTCAAAGTGAGTGGCGGAAACCGGCAGACTGGAGAGGCGCTCATTCTGCGGGAGCACGTAGCTGTGCTGATAACGGCGAATTCTGACACCTTTCGGATTCTGGAATTCCGTGCGGCTTACAGGGTAAAGTGCGGCATAATCCATTTTGGCGGCATCATAACCGGGTTCCCCGAGAAATGTTTGTTCATCGCCCCAGGCGGCAGTCAAAGCCCCTTCGCGTACAGAAGCTTCGCCGAGGAGACCGTCAAAGAAATCAATAAGAACCGCGCGGTTCAAGGCCGGGGAGGATTCGTCCCCGTTATTCAAAAGGGCGCGGGTGCGGTCGCTGAATTCCACATGCCAGCGGGCAAAGGCTTCTTTGTTGGTGGCGAAGAATTTTTTGTCTTTAATAACGGCGGCTATTTTTTCTTCTGCAGCAGCCTGGGTGGTTTCCGTGAAGAGCGGGACCCCTTGGACATCGCGGAGCACAAAGTTTTTGCAGACGATCTGGAACGTGGAAAAGGCGCGAATCTCCAACTTCTTTTTAGAATCCAAAACCGATTCGCGGAAGAAAAAATTATTCAGACGCATATCTTCCGGCTTTTCAGCACGAACCTGTACGCCGGGCACACTGTTCATTACAGGAGTCGTCCCTGCAGGGGTTACCGTGAAGGTGCTTCCGATGCCGCCCACGGCAATGCCTGTGGTAGATGGCGTTGTGGAAAGCGGTGTGTACCAGGGCTGGATAAATTCCACGGCGAGGCCGGGCGTCATGAGGTCCTTTACGGAACCGCGCATCTTCGAAGACTGGAGATAGTTGTCAAATATCATTTTCTATCCTGAGAATGTGGCATTTTCTGCCTGTTAAAATCGAATCAAATCTAGCATTTTGAAGAGGGATAAGTCCTATAACTTCTAAGTCGTGGCACTTTGTGAGCATTTATTTTAAAAAGAATTTTCAATGTTCTGCGAGAGGCTTTTTATCCTACATTCTCGACACTTATAACCGGCCAATAAATCAAATAATCTTTATAAACATTGGGTTTATTGCAAAACTACAGATTTTGTTTCATCGTTATGCGTTATAGGCACATAACGATAACAAAAAGAAAAATACCGCTTTTTTGCACAATTTAAAACACTTTTTATCAATCGTTATGAGAAGCTGAGAATTTAGGCTTTGTGGGGCACCTGTTCATTCTATCCCTTTTTCGTATTCAACGACAAAAATTTTGCTTCTTAATTGGTTTTTCACTCATTTAAAGGAGAATCTATTTTCCTTTTGCCTTTTATCTGATTAATTAAAATCAATTGAAAATAAATCATGTATATTTGGGAAATGGCGTGTTCTGTTTTTCAATTTACGGATTTTCGTGAATTCCTCAAGGCTGTTCTTGAGGAGCGGAAAGGGCATTCCAGGGGCTGGTCTCATCGTTTTATTGCGGATCGTATCGGCCTCAAGTCCGGCGGTCATATTTCTCTGATTTTGAATGGCAAGGCAAATTTGAAAGATCGGGCGCTGGAGGCGTTGGTGGATCTTTTAAAACTTTCGCCTTCGGAGGGTTTGTATTTTCGAAATCTGGTTCATTACAATCAGGCGATGACCCATGAGGAGCAGAAACTCTGGTTTACCCGTATGAATGAAAGCCGTGATTCTTCAGTTACGGTACTGGACGTAAGTCAGTATGTTTATTACAGCCGCTGGTATTATCCCGCAGTGCGGGAGGCTTTGACGGTTTTTGATTTTAGTGGCAGTGAATACCAGCAGTTGGGTGCTAAAATGCTACCTGTTTTGTCTGCGGCAGAGGTTCATGAGGCAATTGATTTGCTGATACGTTTGAAGCTCATTGCCAAGGATGCAAAGGGTTATTTTCGTTCGGTGGATTCAATTCTGACCACGGGTCCGCAATTAAATGGTTTTTATTTTCGTGAATATGTACAAAATATTCTGGAATTGGCGCGGAGTGCTTCGCAGAATGTGGCTGCCGGAGAAAAATACAATTCCTGGATTTCCATGGCTATTAGTCGGGAGAGTTTTCAGAAAGTGGTGGAAGAAACGCGACTTTTCCGGAAACGCATTCTGAAAATTATTGAACAGGAAGAAAATGCGGATCGGGCGTATCTTCTGAATATGAATTTGTTTCCGATTACAGAAAGGAAACGGAGGAAAAAATCATGAAGAACCATTTCGATACTTTGTATGCTATTAAAAACGACTCTGAAAATTCATCTTCTGCAAAATCGGCTACCGAAGGCATCAATAACACCAATGAGGGATCACTCTTACTAGCGAAAAAGCGCAAGTGTTCTTTTTTTCCACTCTTTTCACAATGTCATTTCGCAGGGATTACTCCTAATTCATCAAGCAAATTCATCTATGAAGGATCAGAGTCACTAAGTGCTAAAGCACAAGTGTTTCTGTTTCTCACTAAGCGTTGGAAGCGCAAGTGTTCGTGTTTCTGGCGCGACTTCGCTCAATTTTTTGACTGTGAAAAAATTTTTAGAGGTGTATTCCAACAAGTTTTCAGAAAATTTTCAAAGCTTTTTTTACTCTTTTTTGTTTTGTCTCTTGCATTTGCCTGTTCGGATGTGACTACGGCAGAGAGAGGAACTGGTTCTGATGGGGAAAGTTTTATTTACGGTGTGACGGTCGATTCTTTGGCGAATGTAACGCTTTTCGCAAGTGAAATTATCCTCGCCCGTGTGGAATGGGTGGATTCGGAATATCAGGAGACTGACTTGGATACGGTTTATAGCGATATAGATGGTAATTTTTCTCTGTTTCCTGCGGATACGGGAGAATATATGCTGCGCTTAAACTGGAATGATAGTTTGTATGCACAGATACGGAAGTTGTCTTTTGATGGAGATACGCTGGCTCTCGGAAAAATTGGCTTGTATCGTTCCATTCAGGTGTCCGGAGGGCTTCCCATTCCTGAATGTGCGAATGCAGAGGTGCAAATGGTGGGTTTCCCGGAAACGACTTCTGCGGATTCCACGGGTTCTTTTGTGTTGGATGCGGTTCATGCGGGCCGTGGGGAATTGGTCGCATATTGCGATGGCACTACTTATTCATGGATTCTCGTATTGTCGGGGGCGTGCAGAGAGGCCTCTTTGGGAACGCTTGAAACAACCGATTCGAATTCAAAACAAAGTGCCGCATCGGGTGCTGCCGCTGGTTCTCAAAACTTGCAAAAACAATCGCAGCCGATTGTGGTTGATGCTCATTGCAATGTGAAATGAGGTGATTAATTTTTTAATCGGAATTTGATCCGCCGATACGTTTAATCGGCTTCTTCCCTGATAGGGCGCCTATATTGAGAATGTGAAAAATATTCTCAACATACTCCTCTTAATTTCTATTGCCATTTCGACAAGTTTTGCTTCGTGGAATATCGGTTACGAGGGTTCCGGTTTTGCGGATGGCAGTGGCTATCAGATGCAACAGGATGGGGTGCTGTGGAACCATACCGATGGCGATAAAAACGGTCAGTCTCTGAACGCCCGCTGGAGCGGTTATCGTCTTCAGGACGAGCTGGATGGAATTTTGGCTTTTCGCGGGAACGCTTTGTTTTTTGAGGGCGGCGCGTGGTTTTTGTGGGGAACCCATTGGTTTTCGGCTTCCATTTCCGATAACGCAACGACTGATGTGACGGGGTTGGGCGGGAGTCTGACTTGGGCGAAGTCTTTCTCGCGATCGGGTGGATCTGAGTGGAAACCTTATGTATTACTGAAGCGTGAGCCCTTTTCAGAGTATCCTTTGCCGCTTTCCCTCAAAACCATGCGGAATGTGGCTGAAACCGGATTGAAATACAAGGATACTGAAGGCACTTTAACGAGTTCCATCAGCGTTGAGAAGTGGTTGAGTCCCCGATCCGAAATCCGCACTTTGAACGACACCCTTTTAGAGCCCACGGAACCCTGGATTCTACAGGCGATTGCCTACTGGCTTCCTATAACGAAGCCGGGCCTTGCTTGGGGCTGGTCCTGCGCTTTTTCCCATGCGGATCGTACCACTCAGGAACCTACAACCACAGAAACGGAATACAAATATTCCTGGTATCCGGCGGCGGCTCCGATCTGGAGCGGGGCTGTTTCTCTGATAGCACAAGCAGGTCTCTGGCAATCTTCCCGTGCGGAATGGGCAATGATGATGAGCGTGCCTTTGCTTTCGGGACAGATACGGGAATGGGATAACAAACAAATTAAAGACTGGGGTACGGCTCCTTTCAAGTTCTCCACGTCCTGGGCTTTCCGTAGCGCGGATTGGCAATTGGGAACGGATTTCAGTGCGGAACTCACTCCCTGGAAGCAGATGCAATTCTGGAATGAGGATGCCTACAAGGTGTTCAAAGCAAAAGTAAACATTCAACGGAATTTTTAGGAGATCTGTTATGCAGACAAATATGGAAGACATGCAGGCGATTATTCTTTGCGGCGGACAGGGAACCCGCATTCGCGCGGTGGCCGAAGACAGGCCGAAACCCATGGTGGAAATCGGAGGAAAACCGATCCTCTGGCATATCATGAAAATTTATGCTCATTTCGGTGTCCGCAAATTTGTGCTCGCTCTCGGGCATCAGGGGCATACCATTGTGGATTTCTTTGCCGATTATCAGTTGCGCCAGCGCAATGTGACGATTAATCTTCGGGACAGTTCCGCTCGCCTGTTTCATTCGGATGGGGTAGGTGCCGAAATTGAGGACTGGGAAATAACGCTTGTGCATACGGGGGAAGAAACGATGACGGGGGGCCGCATCAAAAGGCTTGAACCCTATTTGCACGGGGATGCTTTTTTTGCCACTTATGGTGATGGGCTTTCGGATGTGAACTTGAAAACCTTGCTGGAATTTCACCGGGGTCACCAGCGTATAGCGACGATGACCGGAGTTCATTTGCCCACTACTTTTGGGATCGTCGAAGCAGAACCCGATGGCTCCATTCATTCGTTCCGTGAAAAACCCACCATGAAGGGATATATCAACGGTGGCTTTTTTGTTTTCCAGCGCGAATTGCTGGACTCACTGGATGGGGATTCCTGTGTGCTTGAAGATAAACCATTCCAGGAACTTGTTGATAAAGATCAGTTGCGCATGTTTTCCTATGACGGTTTCTGGCACTGCATGGATCACTACAAGGATTACAGCACTCTCAATGCCATGTGGAAAGAAGGACAGGCGCCGTGGAAGGTATGGGGGGAAGCCAAATGAAGGATCTGTTTCATGGTGTTTATGCGGGGCGCAGGGTTCTGGTCACGGGTCATACTGGTTTTAAAGGATCCTGGCTCTGCCTCTGGCTTCAGGAATTGGGGGCTACGGTCGCGGGTTTTTCCCTGGATCCGCCTTCGGAACCGAGTCACTGGGATCTTTTGGGGCTCCCTATAGTTGATGGCCGCGGCGATATCAGGGATGAAGTTCTTTTTAAAAAATTCGTGAAGGATTTTCAGCCGGAAATTGTTTTTCATCTGGCGGCACAGCCGATTGTCCGCGAATCCTACCGGAAACCGCTGGAAACCTTTTCCAGTAACGTGATGGGATCCTTGATGGTTTATGATGCGTGCCGTGAATGCGACAGTGTGCGTGCGGTGGTAAGTATTACTACAGACAAAGTATATGAGAACAGGGAATGGTGCTGGGGTTACCGCGAAAACGATCCTTTGGGAGGTCATGATCCCTACAGTGCTTCCAAGGCATGTGCGGATATTGCGACGACAAGTTGGAGACGCAGTTTCTGGCCGCCTCTGGACTATGGAAAAACGCATCACGTGCTGATGGCGACGGCGCGCGCGGGCAATGTGATTGGCGGTGGCGACTGGGCTTTGGATCGCCTCGTGCCGGATTTGATGCGTGCGACGATGACGGGGCGGGAAGCGATTATTCGAAATCCCCATTCCACGCGCCCGTGGGAACATGTACTGGAACCGCTTTCGGGTTATCTGTTGCTGGGAGAGCTTTTGTGGGAGGGCCATACGGAGATGGCCAAGGCATGGAATTTTGGGCCCGCGAGCGAAGGCGTTTGCGATGTCGGGACGGTTGTGCGCTTGCTTCGGGAAAGTTTGCCTGGATTGCAATGTCGCGTGGAAGAACAGTTCTCGGCACCTCATGAAGCAGGGTTGCTCACCTTGGATTGTTCTCTTGCCCACAGGGAACTTCAGTGGTTTCCGGTGTGGGACGGAAAACCTTGCTTTGCCCGCACTGCGGAATGGTACCGCGCTTTCTTCGATGGCGGACGGGTTATGAGTCTCGAACAGTTGAAAATTTATGTCGAAGAAGCTCGCCGAGGGCAGAGAGTCTGGACGGGGAGTGTTCCTTTATGAACGTGTTGGTGACAGGCGGCACGGGGTTTGTGGGGCGTCATCTGGTGGTACAGTTGCAGCGCTTAGGCTGGAATGTGGTCCGTCTGGGCCGTTCTGATGAATCGGAATGGAAAGCGGATGTCACCGATGAAAAAAGTCTCCAGTCTTTTGCAGGTCAAAAGAAGTTTGATGTGGTGGTCCATTTGGCGGCACTGTTACCCGGTCAGGGCTCGGAAGAAAGCCTGTGGCAGGTGAATGTGGAGGGAACGCGCAACATCCTTCACCATTTTGTGGAAGCCAGTACGCATATTGTATTTCTTTCCACGGGTCTTGTCTACGGAAAGGAATGCAGAAATGCGGAGGAATCTGCGGCACTTTTGCCTTCGCAACCTTACGCGCGGAGTAAACTTGCTGCTGAAAATGTTGTATTGGAGCATCAGATTTTCACAGGGTGTAAGACTACGATCATCAGACCTTCTGTGTTTTATGGTGAAGATGCGCCCCCATCGATGTTTCTCCGTTCGTTAATGGATGCTTTGCGGGCCGGTATTTCTTTCCCCATGACTGCCGGTGAGCAGGAACGGGATTTTCTTCATGTGGAAGATGCTTGTTTAGCGATAGTCCTGATTTTGCAAAAACAATTGGGAGGAATTTATAATCTCGCTTCGGAAGAGGTTCATCAGATTGCAGAGGTGGCGCGCACGGTCGCTAGGTTGAGTGGTCACCCGGATCTTCTGAAGATCGGAGCCGTTCCGTATCGCGATCAGGAGAGTTTTTTCTATTCACTGAATACGGCTAAAATCAGGTCTCTTCTGCCTTGGAAACCCTCCTGGTCCTTAGCCCGATTTCTCGCCATACAATTTTCATAAGGAGTTTTTCATGAAATTTATTTCATCGATTCTGTTGTTACTTCTGGTGCTTATTTCCTGGAGTTGGGGCGATAACCGCGACAATTCCCGCCGTCAGGGTTTTCAATATTATTCTGAGTGGAATGCGGATTCCACGTTGTTTTATCTGTTGCCCCTTTACCGGGCCCATCCCGAAGAGGACTCCGTAGCGATTGCTGTTGCTGAAGCGAGTCTCTGGAAAAAAGATTTTCGGACGGCCACTCAAGTGATTAACAATCTGCGCCATTCAGACAGCCCGGAAGCTTTTCGGATTAAAGGTCTGCTTTTTGAACAGGCTGGCAGGTTGACCGAAGCTTTGGAGATTTACGATAAGGCGATTCCTCGCCATCCTCAGCCTTGGGGAACGATGGAGCGCAGGGCTCAGGTACTTGCCTGGCTCGGCCGGGTTCCCGAAGCGAAAGCACAAGTGCAGAAAGTGCTAGGAGCGAAAGAACCGAGCAAAGGGTTGCGCGTTCGCTGTTTGCTGGATCTTGCTTTGTGGACGGCTTGGGACAAGGATCTTTCGGGGTCGGTAAAATTGCTTGAGCAAACTCTCGCTCTTGATGGAAAATCAATAGAAGCCTTGCTCCAACTGGGGCAGGTGTATGAATGGCAAGGTGATTTTCCACAAGCGAAGAAAACGTACGGGCGCGTGCTGAACTTAAATGATCGCCATGCGGAAGCCAGACTCCGTCTTGACAAATTGCAGTGGGTGAAATGATGGATAAGTTGATTTTACGCTTGTTGATTGCCGCCGGTTTTTTGTCGAGTCTGTGGTTTGCTGATTTCTGGTTTTTCAGCGAAGCGAGACGCGATTCCTTTTGGTTTCCCATTTTGACGGTCGCTATTTTCTGGGGAATTTATCGAAGCCTTGCGAACTGGGCCCTGATTTATTTTATGACGCCCTCCAGTACCCCCTCTTTGCCCGAAACAGTGACGTATCGTGTAGATGTCCTGACCACAGCCATGCCTGGCGAGCCTTTTGCAATGTTCGAGGAAAGCCTCACAAAAATTCAGGCGATGGAATGGCCGCATCGAACTTTTCTCTTGGATGGGGGCAATGATTCTCAGTTGATGGAATTGTGTGCGCGGCTGGGAGTGATCCATGTCGATTGCCGTAATATTCGCGGAGCAAAGGCGGGTAAGGTAAACTATTGCCTTCGAACTTTGAGTGATGCGGAAATTGTTTTTATTATCGATCCCGATCACAGGCCCCGTCCGGATATGCTTTCCCGAGTGCTGCCTTTTTTTGAAAATTCACAAATCGGATTTGTTCAGGTGGTACAGGCCTATTACAATACCGGAAATTCCTTTGTAGCAAATGCGGCAGCGGAGCAGACTTTCAGCTTTTACGGGCCTACGCTCATGTCCCTGCACGGATTGGGCATTCCCACGGCCATTGGGGCCAACTGTATTTTTCGACGCAAAGCGCTGGACTCTATCGGTGGTCATGCAGAACACCTAGCGGAAGATGCCCTCACCAGTATGCGCTTGCATGCTGAAGGCTGGCGGTCGGCTTATTTGCCTTACCGTGGCACAGAAGGCTTAGTGCCTGAGGACCTGGGCTCCTTTTTCAAACAACAGGTTAAGTGGGCCACGGGCATGTTTGAAATTTTATTCCGCGAATATCCAAAACTTTTCCGTAAATTCAATGGGGTAGAGCGTATTCATTATTTCAATGCAGGGACCTTCTATTTCAATGGGCTCGCTACGCTCCTGATGTTGCTGCTTCCCATTTATTTTCTGTTTGCTCAGAAATATGCGGTGGAATTTTCGCTACAGGATTTTATGCTGCATTTGGCTCCCTATGCGATCTGCACCTTGCTTACTTATCGCTTCATGAGTCGTTTCTATACCCATCCCAGTGAAAAACGTTTTCCGTGGCGTTCTCTTACCCTCGAAAAAGCGTCCTGGTATGTCTCCTGCATGAGTTTGCTCTCGGGATTGTTGCATCGGCGAGTGGAATATATTCCTACGCCCAAAAATTCGGATCGCCGTGCCATGCCGATGCTGGTGCTGCCCAATTTGATTGCCATAGGGTTATCGTTACTCGCGGTGGCTTATGCGCTCCTTGCGTATTATCGTCTGGATGGGGGAACCTGGTGGATGATTTCCCTTGCCTTGCTGAATGTACTCGTGATGGTCCCCGTGACGGTGATCGCTTTATTTCCAAAATACAACTGGGGGAGTTATGATTCGAAAGAACATCGCTGACCGCCCATTGAAATTACCGCCGGGACCTTCGATCCGTTCGTTTTTTCTTTTTCTTCTGATTGTGGTCGCAGCCTATTTTCCGCTTAAAAAGTGGGGCGAACCCGCTTTAGCGGAAATCTGGTTCCGGCAGGTGATTTGCCGGATGGTCACGGATGCACACACACTCGAAATTCCGGGGCCTGGAAAAATGGCACTTGGGGCCACGCGTCCTGAATTACCGCAGAGCCTTTATGGAATGGATGAATTGCAGTCCACGTTTGGCGGGCGGGTTTCTCTCATTTCCTTTTACCAGGCGTGGGGGGAAGGACCTTTGCATGCGTTTCCCACAGAGGCCTTATATAATATGCGCAAGGCGGGATACACGCCCATGGTGACATGGGAACCCTGGCTGAGTGAATTTGTACGTTACGGTTCAAAGGAACCGCAGCAGTCCCTCGCTTTGATTGCTTCGGGGAAACTGGATGCTTATATCCGGGAATGGGCGCGCGGTGCTGCCAGGTATGGCACCCCTATTTTCCTGCGTATCGCTCATGAACCCACAAATCCGCTTTATCCCTGGACTTCAGCTTACGGGAATACGCCTGAAATGTATGGCTCCGCATGGAAACGCATTCGTTCTCTGTTCCTGGAAGAGGGTGCCCGCAATGTTTCATTTGTCTGGACGCCTTTCGGGCTACTCGATTCGGCGTTTTTCCCGGGCAAGGATCAGGTGGATTGGATTGGGCTTGATCTGTTCAATTACGGGGCCTTTTCGGAACAGGGAACCTGGATTGATTTTTACAGTCTCGCAAAACTTTATGTGGATCAGTATCGTTTTTTGGGTGTGCCTATGTTCGCTGCTGAAGTGGGTACGAGCTCCGCAGGGGGCAGCAAAGCAGATTGGATTCGAGATATGTTCCGCGCGCTACGCAACGGGGATTTGCCGGAGTTAAAAGCACTGGTTCTTTTTGATATTCCGGCAGGGCACACAGCAACGGGTCTTCCCATCAATTGGAGTCTTTCTGAGATCAGAGGGGTGGATAGCCTGATTCAGCGGGAACAATTCGATACTTTGTTCACTCTTCGGCCAAAAGCCGCATTACGGAGTTATTTACCATGAAAAATAAATTTCACGTCTATCTCAGTGGTGTCGCTTTTGTCACCCTGCTCGCTGCCTGTGGAAATGATGTCGCCGTCACGGCGGCTTCTGAATCCGCATCCTCCTCCCTTTCTTCTTCCGTTGTAGTGACGTCTTCCGGATCTTCGGCGAGCGAAGATCTGCTGGATCTCATCGATCAGAATTCCAGTTCGTCGTTAAGTGAGGATGGGAGCTCTTCCTCCAATGTGAGCTCATTATCCAGTGGAGTACCAATAAGTTCTTCATCGATGGAAATGGGGCTTTCCAGCATGGTACAGGAAAGCTCTTCATCAATTATACCGGGGCTCTCCAGCGCCATCACGGAAAGCTCTTCTTCTGTAGCAGTGGGGCTGAGTAATTTCCAGGTACTGACCACACTCAATACCATTGAACTTCCGTCTCTTTCCGAGGACGGAATCAACATTGTGCAGACAAAGTCTGATGGATCTCTCGGGGTGTTGCAGGTGAGCTGGGCGGGTTCTTCCAGCTGGATTGCTTCAGAAAATACTTTGTATTATGCCTATCTTACTGCCACGGAAACACACTCTGCAACGCTGTTTCAGGCGAACAGTTCGTGGACCATTCAGTCAAATGAATCGGTTCCGCTGGGCACTCCTGCTTCTAACTATAAGGAATTCATTGCGTCCAATAACGAAGGAATATTCTGGGTGGATTACGGGACGGTCAGTGCTTCCGGGAGCGGGCGCGGCGGAACCGGAACCGGTTCCAGTGACACATCGTTGAAAGGCCGAATTCTTTTTCAGAGTTGGGATGGGGGAGCCATTGATACCTTGACCTCGGAGATGAGTTCGTATCGGGCGCGTCTGGAGGCTTCTGAAGAATATCTCGCCTGGGTTGAATATGCGTCCGAAGCCACTGTGGGAAAAATTGCTTTGATGAATTTAAATTCCGGAGCCATCACTTATCCTGTGACCAGTGCCCATCATCAGGATCGTCCTTCTGTCGATGGGGACTGGCTTGTATGGGAAGAATATCCGAATTCCACCGATGCGGTGATTCGCGCTTATCAGATTTCAACACAGACAATTCTGAATCTCAGCAGTTCCACGGGGTTCCGCACCAATCCGTATGTGTCGGGGTCTAAAGTGGTCTGGGAAGATCAGCGCACAGGAAATGGCGACCTCTGGTATTATGATTTTAACAGTGCAGAGGGAGAGACAATTCTTGTCAGCGGTGAGGGTCATAGTGCCGGAGTTCGTTTTCTGGGCAATCGGATTGTGTGGGTGGAAAGCTCGGCGACATCCATGGGACTCCTGACCGCGACCTGGCAATAAAAGCCGCAGTCGAGTGAGCTTCGCGAAGTCTGATGTTTCTTCGCTGGGTTTCCGGTACTATAGCGATGCTTAAAGTACGGTAAGACGGCGGACAAAAACTTTGGACCGACTCACTTCGTAGTTGCGTTCCCGCCTTTTGTCTTTATATGGGGGTCTGTTCTCGTAACCCCTTTTAGGGGTGGGCGTTTTCTGCGCCCTTCTTTTTTATCTTTGGCCTCATGTTTACTTTTGGTGTTATGGCTTCCGGTGGCGGGAGCAATTTCCGGGCCTTATTGGACCACGTTGCCGATGGCAGTTTGGACGCTTCCTGTGAATTCCTGATTACGAATAGCAATCACAGCGGCGCTGCACTGCTGGCGCGTGAAAAGGGAATTCCTGTGTGTTACATTTCGAGCGTCACCCATCCGAATCCTCACGATTATGAGCGGGCCTTGCTCGCGGTTTTGCAGCAGTATCCGGTCCAAGTAGTTGCTCTCGCGGGTTACATGAAACACCTGCCCGATTCCTTTATTCAGGCACTTCCGGATCGCATTTTGAATGTGCACCCTTCTTTGCTCCCCAAGTTTGGGGGCGCGGGCTATTATGGCATTCGTGTGCACCGCGCGGTTCTTGACGCTCATGAAACGAAAAGTGGCCCGACGATTCATTTGGTAAACGAACATTACGATCAGGGACGCATTCTCGCGCAGGCCGACGTTCCGGTTTTAGAAACGGATTCGCCCGAATCTCTTGCTGCACGTGTGTTGAAACAGGAACACGATTTGTATTGGCGCACTCTGCGGGATTATGCGGAAACGCTTCCCGCGCTTCCTTAGGATCTTTCCTTTGAAATTCAAAACGCCTGACTTTTTGGAAAATGTGGAAAACCCGGTGGCGGGGGAACTTGCTTTGCGCTCTCATTATCCGGAGACGATTATTGTAGGCATTGACGAAGTGGGCCGCGGGCCTCTCGCGGGCCCTGTGGTAGCCTGTGCGGCGGTGCTTCGCAATCCAGAAATGACCCATGGTTTGAACGATTCCAAAAAGCTCACTAAGGTCAAACGCGAAGCCATTTTTGAAAGCGTTAAAGAAGCTTGCCTTTGCTATGCGATTGCGAGCGCAAGCGTTGAAGAAATTGATTCCATGAATATTCTCGCCGCTAATTTTTTGGCCATGCGCCGCGCTCTCACGGCCCTCGGTTTCAAAGGGCTCTCGGCACCGCCCGCGGAAATGCCTGTGGAATATGCGGGTGCATTTCCCGAAGGGGCCACGTTGCTTCTGGCTGTGGACGGTAATCTCAAAATTGCAGGCGTCTCTCCCGAACTGCAGCTCCCCATTATCAAAGGGGATGGGCGTATCGCAAGCATTTCGGCAGCGTCCATTTTAGCGAAAGTCTATCGCGATAGACACATGGAAACACTCGCCGAAAAATACCCAGGCTATGGATTTGAAGTTCATGCGGGTTATGGCACCAAGGCGCATTTAGAGGCAATCCGCAAGCTGGGCCTTTCATCAGCGCATCGGAAAAGTTTTCACCCTAAAGCACTGCAAGTGGAATTGTTTTAGTAGCGTCTCTAAAAAGGAGACAAATGTCAAGACCGTATGGTTTTGAGCTCATTTCGTAACCATCTTTCTGCCTGAACTGTGTCAATAGAGCAAACGTGTTTGTCCAGCATCATTCTGCACTTTATCTTGCTGAACCGAAAATCGGCTTTTTTCGGATTCGTGTCTTCGGGGTTCTTTGGTCATAAACTTCTCTGGGTCGTGAATGAATTTTTGCAAATAGGTGCCCTTAAGGTGCTTTTCGTTGTTTGTACAAACTCATTGCTTATTTTATCTTATGTACCAGTAATTGCATAACAGAAAATGATTTAAAGGAAGGATAAAAAATGGAACATCGGAAAATAGTACTTGGTGTGATGGTGATGTCCCTGACTCTGATGGCCTGTGGCGGGGACAGCGGGAACAACAGTGCTGAGTCCGAAGGGGATAGCTCCTCGTCTATGCCATTTTCTTCAAGTAGTCAGCGATTGAGTTCTTCTTCTGCTGTCCAGTCCTCAAGTTCATTTTCATCCTCAGTCGGCGTATCCTCCAGCTCGGTGCCTGTGGTTTCGAGTTCGAGTGGAACATTGCAGTCGAGTTCCTCGGCTCCGCTTTCGTCATCGATCGGTGCATCCTCCAGCTCGGTGCTTGTAGTTTCGAGTTCGAGTGTGACATCGCAGTCGAGTTCCTCGGCTCCGTTTTCGTCTTCTGCCATCGCGTCATCAAGCTCGTCCACTGAAGACGGTACCCTTACTTATGAAGGACAGACGTACAAGACTGTGACGATCGGCACGCAGACGTGGATGGCGGAGAACCTGAACTATGCGGTGGACAGTAGCTGGTGCTACAAGAACAGCCCCGATAGTTGTGCCAAGTATGGTCGTCTTTACCAGTGGGCAAGTGCCATGAACATTGCCTCTACATACAACAGCACCACTTGGGGTGGCAGTGATGTGAAGCATCAGGGAATTTGTCCTGATGGCTGGCACATCCCCAATAAGGATGAACAGCAGACGCTCAATGACTATGTGGATGCAAACAATGACAATGAGGCAATAGGCACGAGCCTTAAATCCGTAAATGGGTGGAAGGCTTATTCAGGCATAGTGACAGGAACGGATCGTTTCGGCTTTTCCGCGTTTCCGGCAGGGGATCGCAGTACGTCCGGTAATTTTTATGATTTTGGTAGTCGTGCGTTTTTCTGGGGTGCAACGGAGGATGATAGCGACAGTGATTATGCCGTGGATTGGAACTTGTATTCCAGCTACGAAGAATTCAACTACGACGGCATCAATCCTAAGAGTTACGGCTTGAGTGTTCGTTGTCTCAAGAATGCGAAGTAACCAGACAGACGAAGTGAGTTTGGGTATTTCGTCCGAACTCAGAGCGTTTTTGTGGTACGAACGATGATGGACGGCCCTTCAGTTATACCGTGCCAGTAGCGGATGAGTTGTTTGAACACTTTGTCATCTTTATAGGATTTGTGCTTCTTTGCCTTTTTCCTTGGGTTCGACGGTTTTGTTGGTGAAACTTTCGGGCGGGCTTTCTACACTAACTTCCCTAGAGCCACCACAGCCGCCGTGCGTGCGCGAAGTCGCGTTTCTCCAAGTTTGAGCAAGTGTACCTGTCCATTGCAAAACGCTTTAATTTGTGTCACTTCTTTTTCAGAAAATCCACCTTCCGGACCCACCAATAATGTGGTTGTGGTGGCAATGGGTGGAATTTCCGAAGCTCCATTGATATCGCACAAAATAATATCTCCGCGATATTTTTGGAGCCAGTCTTCGAGAGTCACGGGGCCAAGAATTTTGGTAAGCCAGGGCTTGAGTGACTGTTTGAGACTCACGAGGCTTTTCAGCTCACAGCGGCGAATCACTTTTTGCAAGTCGGAATTTTTGGGTTCCTGAGAGTATTCTGTGCGGAGCAGGATCACGGAACCCACCAATAATTGGGCGGAATGAAACACGACTTCTTCGTTGGCTTCGTCTTTGAGACACGCGAGGCCTAGGTGAATTTGCGGTTCCGGAATGAGTGTGGTTTCTACCGTATCTATTTGGACCTTACATCCTTTGGCATCGGCTTCCACGATTTTTCCATTGGCAAAGTGCCCTTCACCATCCGCAAGGCGTAGCACATCTCCTTCGCTTGCACGACAAACACGAATCGCGTGAGTACTTTCTTCGAGAGAAAGCGTA